>Ga0137418_10006645_pt1 | contig 10638 bp, 9 predicted proteins | sample CZODoug3_1_2_16f_FD_122242 | JGI IMG/M metagenome (GOLD analysis project Ga0137418, IMG submission 122242) | Vadose zone soil fungal communities from Angelo Coast Range Reserve, California, USA - CZODoug3_1_2_16fungal (Hybrid Assembly) | ecosystem: Environmental > Terrestrial > Soil > Vadose... | reverse complement strand
CCCGTGACCAGTGCCACACGTCCGTTCTTCCCCTAGCTCCCCTATTCGTGTTCGCTGAATCGTCCCACGCCATTATGTTTTATCTTTCCCGAGGATTGGTACTTGGTGAAGGTGTCGGCCTACGAGTTGTACGGCAGTTTCGGAGAAGTGATTTTGATCCACTGAACTTCCGGTGTTGGCCGACGTCTGCCGCTCGCATGCACATCCCTTGTGTGCGACGCCTGCATCGACAGTGGAACGAGATCTCGTCAAGCAAGCGGCGCTTTATTGGACGCCTTACGTCCGGTTCGTCCTAGATCAAGTATTTAATCTTGATGGTGGCCAGGGTCGGAATCGAACCACCGACACGCCGATTTTCAGGCGTCCCGGGACCCAACCGGAGGTGACCCAAGACACCTAAGCACCTGTAATTCCTTGATTTTGGCCGGCGGCAGGTCGCCGCCGGTTGCAGGCAGTTGGGCGGGGTTGGTTGCGTTCCGGTTGCGACGCAAAGCAATCAAGCACTTGGAATCAGCGGGTCCGCTGCTGACCCCAAAGCGGAAGTTCGTTGGCGCTCGAGCGCGGTCGATCACGCGAAGGCATCGGCGTTCGCACGCAGCGCTCGCCGGCTCGATACAACGAGGGCGTGGTGGGGTCGATCGCGGGAACGCCTCGCCGGCGACCGGCCCGGAGCAAAACGGGCGCCGCATGTGGGCGCAGGCGATCAACCCCCTCACTGGCCAACGGCAGGGTCATTCCCACGCGTTGGGTCGGCGAGCAGCATGTGCGCGAACACCTCGGACGTATCCCGTTCTTTGCCATCCGGCCGCAGCCGTGAACGAGGCGATCCGCCAGTTCCTCCTGAAACGTGCCCTGTCGAAATGACGCGATTCGGCCCGTCATTGGGGTAAGAGATCCAGTAAGGAGGCAAGGAGAACGGTATGAACATTGCCAACAAGACAGTCTTCATCACTGGCGCCAACCGCGGCATCGGTCGAGCGCTCGTCAATGAGGCGCTTCGACGGGGGGCGAAAAGAGTCTATGCGGGAACGCGCAGCGCACTGCAAAACGCCGACAACCGCGTGACGCCCGTGACGCTGGACGTGACCAGCGTTTCGCAGATCCAGCGGGCGGTCGGCGAGGTCGTCGGTCCCCTCGACGTCCTCATCAACAATGCCGGCGTCGCCATCTACGACGATCTGAGCAATCTCGACGTGATCGAACAGCACCTGGCGGTCAACTTCCTAGGTTTGCTCAAAGTGACGCACGCGTTCTTGCCGCTGCTGAGACGCTCCAAAGGGGCCATCGTCAACAACCTGTCATTGGCAGCGCTCGCTGCCTTGCCGGTCATACCCGCCTACTCCATTTCGAAGGCAGCCGCGTTCAACATGACGCAGTCGCTCAGGGCGCTTCTGGCGAACCAGGGCGTGAAGGTCCATGCCGTCGTACTGGGCCCCGTCGACACCGACATGAACCGGGGCTTCGACATACCGAAGGCTTCGCCCGAGTCCGCGGCGCGGGGCATCTTCGATGGGCTGGAGAAGGGCGAAGAGGAAATCTTCCCCGATTCCGCGTCCCAGTCCATCGCGGAGGGTTGGCGCACCGGCGCAGCCAAGGCGCTCGAGCGCCAGTTTGCAGCTTTCGTGCAGCAGGACCCGGCCTGATGCAGCGACGGAAAGGATAGAGGAGCAATCCATGAATCCCAATTTCACCACTACCATTTCGGTAGCCCAAACTCCGCAAGAAACCTTCAATGCTATCAACAATGTTCGTGGATGGTGGTCAGCGGAAATTGACGGTAGTACCGACAAACTCGGTGCCGAGTTTAAGTTCCACTACAAAGACCTTCACCGAAGCGCCAAGAAGATCACTGAATTGGTACCAGGTAAGAGAGTCGTATGGCATGTCTCGGACAGCCACATTGGCTTTGTCAAAGACAAGACAAAGTGGAAAGGCACTGACGTTGTCTTGAGATCACCAAGAAGGGCGACAAGACCGAACTCCGCTTTACGCACGTCGGCTTGGTTCCAGTCATCGAATGCTACGGTGACTGTTCAGGCGCGTGGGGCTTTTATATCAACGACAGTTTGCGCAGCCTGATCACGACAGGCAAAGGGCAGCCCGCCAAAGCGACTGACAGTTGAACAGGAGCCCCGTTCATCGCGAGGTGGTCGGGGCTTCGATCTTCTCGGGCGCGTTCGCAGGATTGCAAGAAAGGGTCGCCGAGCACCGATGAGTTTCAGCCGCCACGCCGGTTTTACACATGAGGTCGGCATGTTTAACCACCCGGGAACTAGGAGAACACAATGCTTCCAATCACAGGCAAGAACATGGTCGTGATCGGCGGCAGCCGAGGGGTAGGACGGGGGATTGTGGAAGCCGCTATCCGCAATGGCGCGCGCGTGCTTGCGGTGGCGCGACAGGAGGGTCCGCTCCGGCAATTGGCCCAAGAGGTCTCCGGCACCGAGGTTCTGTCGCTCGATGCAACGGATGAAGGTGCACCTTCCAAAGTATTCGACGTCCTCCAACCGGATATCTTGGTTCTGTGTGGAGGCGCGTTTCCGCCCGCCGCGCCGCTACAGGAGCAGAGCTGGCAGGAGTTCGCCGTCAACTGGGAGACTGACGTCAAAATCGCATTTCACTTCCTCAAGGCAGCACTGTCGCGGCCTCTGCGCGCAGGCGCCTCGGTCATTCTGATCTCCAGCGGCGCCGCTCTCGCAGGGTCGCCGAACTCGGGAGGCTATGCCGGAGCCAAACGCACGCAGATATTCATGGCAAAGTACAGTCAGAAGGAATCGGATCGTCTTGGGCTCGGCCTGCGATTCATGGCACTTGCGCCGCGTATCATGCCGGACACCGATCTCGGAAAGCATGCGGTCGCGGGCTATTCCCGCTATCTTGGTATATCTGCGGCTGACTTCATTCAGAGCATGGCTTCGCCGCCGACCTCATCCGATGTCGCGACCGCAGTTATCCAGTTGGTTACGAACCCGGATCAATCCAAGGGAAAAGTGTTCATCGTCTCCGGGAAGGGACTCGAAGCCGTGCCCTCTTGATGAGGCGGAGCAAGCTTCGGCGCGTGCAAACCAGTCGTTTGAGCGCCTCGCCGAACCGTTCCGGTCGCCGTCCACGCTTTCACCCCGACCAGCATTCAAATGGCGATTGATGCCGGCGCAGACTCCATCGAGCACGGCAACGGAGTAACCGACGAGCTGCTCAAGCTGATGCGCGACAAGGGGATCTTCCGGAACCTGACGCCGACCTTCTATGGCGGCCGTTTCAAGAAGATTCTCGAAGGGAACATAGTGATGTCCCCGGCTGCTCGATCCGAGTCGGTCAGCGCCGACGAGCGCGGCCAGCAACGATACAACGCTCTGGTTCAGCGGGTACTGAGGTCGGGAGTGAAGTTTGCCCTCGGATCAGACATGTGCTGGTTCTACCCTGGCAAAACGCGCGGCCAAGCCAGCGCCATACGTGTTTGCCGCGGTACGTCAGAGCGGAATGCCGCCGCTCGACATCATTCGTGGGGTCACGACAGATGCCGCAGAATTGCTGGGTTGGCAGGATCGCCTGGGCGCTATCGAGCCCGGAAAATTTGCCGACCTCGTCGCCGTAGCGGGGGATCCGGTCGCAGACATTGGCGAGCTGGAGAGAGTTCGGTTCGTGATGAAGGACGGACGGGTGGTCAGAAATGACCTGCCCTTGCATTGAGGCGCAAGCTCCGCACGCGGGCCTGCGGTTGTCTCGACGCTATGCAACTCAGCTCTTGATCGGGCATGCCGCGGCGCGATGACTGCAACGTACCTGAACCCATCCGAGCTCGCCGACGTGTGGAGCGGCATCAGGTCCACACCCTGTTATCGCGACGCCAGCGGCGAGCACAGAGCATGGGCCGATCTGCTTGCGACGGTCGCCGCTCGGAACGCAGCGGAGATCGTGACCCAGGGCACACGGCTGCTGGAGCGGCCTTCCTCCCTGTCGAGGGATGAACTCACCTACCTCACGACCGTGATGGCCTCCGCGTACCTTCGAATGGGCGAGATGCCGCAGGCGCGCAGCCTGCTCGCCGCACAATGGGATCGGCTCGATCATGCAGGAGAGTTGTCTCTCCCACTTCGCGAGCTGCGGGCGTTGGTCTTAGCTGGTGACAACGCAGTCCTTGCGCAGACGCGGGGTGGCAGCCGCGGCGACGAAACAAGAGTGAACGCGCTCTAAAACCCAAGCAACAAAGACTCTGAACGAAAATGCGACGTTATAGCGGACTTCAGTCGTGTTCTCGTGAGTGTAAAAGGCGCCCAAAGTCCAGTCGAAATCCCTGCCCGGCGGCGAGACAAGGCGCAACTCCTGGGAGAACTCTTCGAGGTCCCAATCATCTTCACCCTGAGCCACGCCCGCCGGATCGTGCCGCCGCTCAGCTGCGGATAGAGTGGGCCGTCATAACTAGCATCCGCCGTGTGGTGATTCCTCGTGCGCGACCAGGACGTGGTCGAGACGACGGCGATCGAATCCGGGTTCCAGTTCGCAGTCGCCCAGTAGGAGGCGATGTTGACGCCGTAGGGCCCTAGAAATGGGCCACTTGTCGTGAGGTCGCCCAGAGGTCCGATGGGCTTGAGGACATTGCCGTCGCCGGTGTCCGGGTCAATCACGAATGCCGAGATGTCATTCGCGGGAGGATCGCCGTTCGCAACAGGATGCTCCGCGTGACCAGCACTTCTTAAGACTCACCGGCGAACTTCAGCGATCGATTGTCTTAGTCCCTCAAGACCGATGTTGCCGGGTAGCACCTTTCCGCCAAGCACTACTCCGGGTGTACCACGCAGGTACCTGTTGGCATCACTGTCGAGTATCAACTGAAGCGGCTGCGGCGGTAGTTTCAGAATCTGGCCTCATCCATGATCCGAAACGTATACGAGGAAGTGCGTGGCCAGCATGACCGCGCAAGCCAGAATCCCGGCCGACACGGTCTTTCTCTTGCGCCAAAGCATCGCTGCGACGATGACAAAAATCGTCTCCGGCATCCCCAGTACACTCATGCATTGAGCCCACCGCATTTGTGCTAGGTGCCACTCGGGAAAGAGAAATGTCGACACGCGGGTCAGACTCAAGATACAAACCGCCAGCACGCCGATGCAGAACGCCACGGCCAATGCCAGTCCACCTACCGCCTTTCCGACTGCTTTCATCGAGCCATCATTGGAATTATCGCTACGCTCGTCTCGCCAAGCGCGCTCTATAGAGTATCTGAAGATCGTCGAGGTGCTGCCGAACGCCCAGCGCAACGCCGCCCAATCCGTGGTGATGCACTCCATTTCCCGGAGCATCGCGCCACCCCAGCTGCGACTGCTGGGCGGCGAATGTCGAACCACCGTACCCAGGAGTGCGACAGCCAGCTTGCGCAATCTTGTGGTCAACTCTTCGCTCCACTTAGCGCAGGACGCCGCATCGAGCTGCTGCCAGACTTGACAACGTGCTCCCGTGCAAAGCTCAAACCGGCGGGCGTCAGGCGATAAAGATGTCGAGGTGGCGTACCAGGTGTGGAACTCTCCCAAGTCGCCTCGAGCAGTTTGCGGTCGGCGAGTCGCATCAGGATCGGATACAGCGTTCCGGACTTTAGCCCCGTGTCTTGGCTCACGTAGTATCCGTACCGCCAGGTTTTCGGGGCCTCGAGAAAGAGCCGCAGAACGTGCAGCGTTTGTCTAGAAATTCGCAAATCCATCTCCTCTTGAGATACACTCTACATATATAGAGTTGAGACGTCAATCGCGCGTATAGAGGTCTCAAGATGTCTGCATCGATTTGGCGGGTCTGGGTGACTGAAACGTTGGTCACCGGGTCGCTGTCGGTGGCAGCAGCAGCGCAAGATCTGTCGCCCTTGCAAACCGTTGAACTCCTGCATAAGGCGATGGTCCAGGGGGACGCCGCCACAGCAGCCGCACTTTTGCACGCCGATTATCGTGGGGTGTCGCTTCAGGGCGCCTCGGAGCAGAGACGCGTGTACGTCGAAACCAGGGATAAAGCGGTCCGTGACATCGCCGCCCTGCATGCCGGGGACTGGCAGATCCGGTTCCTCAAGACGAGCACCCTGATCGATTCAAACGGAATGGCTCATGTCTGGGCCCGATACGTCTTCTACTACAAGGGCGCGCCGAATCACTGCGGTTACGAATCCTACGGCCTGTTTCACGATCGCGGGACTTGGAAGATCATCAGCTTCGCTGACACCGACAATGTGCTGAAAGGGCGCAGTGTCGACGAAGTTTGCCCGGAGGATTGAGCGGATCGACATCCGGACGGCATCCGAGTCACGACCCGCCAGCGAGTCCCCGTTCCTCGCGGGACCTTGTTGCTCCGCACCCAACGCGAACGGCTGAGATCGGACCAGAAGCGGACCGTGCGCACAGCCCCATAGCTAAATCCTGACTTTGAAGCAACTCGGGTTATGCGCGATCGTTCCGAGGACGCACGCCAGGAAAATGCCGGCGAACACTGCAATCAGCAGCCAGTCAGCCGCACGGTTTGTCCCCTGGGACTCAGAGGTCGCCAGCCGAGCAACCCGATGGCTCAACAACGAAGCCGCTCCCGCCCGCAGCAAGTGCGAGCCTTCTGGAACGGCCAGCTTTGCCAGTGCGGAGACCAGATCGGCGCCCCGCGAGCTCGCGATGACAGAGTCGTCACAGGAAAGCTCTCTGAACATCGCAAGGCGGAAGCCGGTCAGCCAAACGAGCGGGTGAAACCACAGCCCGCACAGGGCAAGTTCGTGCAAGAGGCCGATCAGGTTGTCGCGCCGCCTCGCATGTATGACCTCGTGAATCAGTACCGCGTCGAGCTCCGCCTCACTCAGCAGCCGGTCTACTCCCTGCGGAAGCGAAATATGCGGGCGCAACACTCCGTCGACGGAAGGAGCCTCGCCCATGGCGGATAACCTGACGGGTACGCCATGCGCGAGGAACCTTTGCTTGAGCCGGGCAGAGTTTTGGCCGACTGCAACCCGCGCATCGCGACGATCACGCCGCATGCGCAGAAGAAGCCGCGCGAGCATGAAGACTACGCCAAACAGCCACACCCCAAAGAGCACGGCGCCGACTGTCAGGTTTCGAGAGATACCAATACCGACGTCGTCGAGGCCGCTCAGCTGCGTCGCCCACGAGACAGTTGACGCCCCGAAGCGATTGAAGAATCCGCCGAGCGGCACGATGAAATTGAGCGATGTCGCTACCCAGATCCAATACTTCCAGGTGGCGTTCCCCTTCCAGAGCGATGTCAGAACCCAGGCTGCGAGGCAGACGATTGAGGCATACAGGAGATGAACTTCCAGGTAGTACACCGCCGGTGCGACGTGCTCATGCATGGCCTTTCCCCCCGCGGTTCCGCGCGGCCTTCTTGGGCAGTGCGCCTTCAAGATCTTTCAGGTCCTTGAGCGTGATGGTACCCGTTTCGAGGAGGTTGGAGACCAAGAGGCGCGGAGAGCCGCCGAAGAGGTCCAGAAGATCACGCACCAAGCCGCTGCGAAACTCGCTCTGGTCGATCGCGGGCTCGAATAGCTGAGCGTTCCCGATCTTCTTGACCCGGCGTAACGCGCCCTTGTGCTCCAGCCGATACACCAGCGTCTGTACAGTGGTGTACGCCACGCGTTCGTCTTCCGGCAGGCTGTCGAGGATCTCCCGTACCGAACACGTGCCCAGCTTCCAGTACTGCTCCAGGATCCGGGTCTCGGCTTTCGAAAGACGCATGCCGCTCATATTTACTACGCTCCAAATAAATGCTACTACTTAGTACGTTGCACCGCAACTGAAGGCGAGATCAAGGCTATGGCGCGTGGCGTACCTGTGGCGCCCGTGAAATGGAGCGTTGAGTCGTATGCGTAAGCCGCTGGTCGTGACACTGCTTCTCGCGCTCTTTGCAGCCGCCCAGGCCGCGGCGCAATCGCCTCCGGTCGTGACGCTGGTGAAGGCGGCCCGACTGCTCGATCCGCGCACGGGCAAGGTGCTGACGCCCGCGGCGGTGCTGGTTGAAAACGAGAAGATCAGTGAAGTGGGCTCGCCGGCGCAGCTGCAGGCCCATGCGCCCGCCGCTGTCAGGACGATCGACCTCGGCAGCGCCACGCTGTTGCCTGGTCTGATCGACAGTCATACCCACCTGCTGCTCGACGTCGTGGTGCCCCCGGAATCCGAGATCAGCCGCCGCAGCAACGGCATGTTCCTTCCTGGACTACTGCTGGCGATCACCATGTCGCCGAGTGCGCGCGTGCTGCTCGGCGCACAGCTGGCGCGCGAAGACCTGGAGAGTGGCTTCACAACGGTGCGCAATCTCGGTCACTCCGGCATCGATGGTGATGTCGCGCTACGCGACGCGATCAATGCCGGTCGCGTCTCCGGCCCGCGGATGCTGGCCACCGGGCGTAAACTGATCGCGCCCGGCGCGTACATCCAGAGTCTCAATGCCGCCCTTGCGGAGCCTATCGTGCAGCAGGAGTTTCTGACGATAGATCGCCCGGATCAGGCGCGTCAGGCGGTGCGAGCCAACGTCTTCTACGCTGTCGATCTTATCAAGATCGCGATCGAAGACGACATCACACCGGCGGAGGCCTCAGCAATCGTCGACGAGGCCCACCGCCAACACCTGAAAGTGGCGGTGCACGCCGCATCCTTTGAAAGCATTCAAATGGCGATAGATGCCGGCGCCGACTCCATCGAGCATGGCAACGACGTGACCGACGCGCAGCTCAAGAGCATGCGCGACAAGGGAATCTTTCTCGACATCACCCCGACTTTCTGGGGTGGGAGCTTCACCCGGATTCTCGAGGCCAGCATCGTGATGTCTCCCGCGATGAAATCCAGGGAGGCTGCGGCCGACGACCGCACGCGGCAACGCTCAGTGTCCTTCACGCAGCGAATACTGAAGTCCGGCGTGAAATTTGCGGCCGGATCCGATATGTGCTGGGCCTACCCGGGCAAGACGCGCGGCGAGGCTAGCGCTTTCATGTTCAGCCATCTGCGCGAGGCCGGAATGCCCTCGCTCGAAATCCTTCGCGCGGTCACGAGCAACGCCGCCGAGATGCTGGGCTGGCAGGACCGGGTAGGCGCTGTGGAACCCGGGAAGTTTGCCGACCTCATCGCCGTCACAGGAGATCCGATCGCTGATATCGGCGCACTCGGGCAGGTTCGGTTCGTAATGAAAGGTGGTCAGGTAGTCCGCAATGACCTCACTGTGCACTGAGGCACGACCCGCGGGGATCGCGCTGATCAGGGCTTCGTCTGCCAAGAGTGTGGCTTACCGATCAGCGCTGCGCTTGGCACTGGGGAGGGCGGCATGCGCCCAGAAGGTGATTTTAGTCGGTCTGCGAGCCCGACTCTGTAACACGGGGTCTCGGCGAGCGACGCGCAGTTCTCCTCGAGCTCGCAGTACGCCGGTGCGGCGCAACGGTTTGACAAATATACGCGTTGGCTCGCGCTATTCCTGATCGACCCACATGTTGATCGCGGCCGTGTTGGCGGGCGATGTGGTGGCGGACTGTTTCCACAGATAGCCGTTATTCCACAGATAGCCGTTATTCCACAGGTACCCGTTGTTCCACAGATAGCCGTTATTCCACAGATATCCGCTGTTCCATAGATAGCCGCTGTTCCATAGATAGCCGTTGTTCCACAGGTAGCCCTGCTGATTGATCGGCGAGCCGCTCTGGTCCACGACGTAGTACGAGCCGTTGGCCGCCTGGCGCGCGGGACCACCGAAATGTGCAGTTCCGGCCAGGTCGCTTGCAATGTTCAAACCAACGTTGGCGCATTCGGTGTTCTGCGAATAAACTGCGTCATGCACGTTGATCTCGCCGGCGCCTTGCTGGAATACGCTGTAGGCGAGCTGATTGTTTGCGTCGACCGCGGGGCGCGCGGAAGCCATCAGCTTGCATTTCACCTGGTTTGGCGTCAGCGAAGAATTCGACTGCAGCATGAGAGCCACTGCACCGCTGACCACTGCCGCCGCCTGCGAGGTGCCCGACATGATGTACAGGTTGTCGATCCGCAGCTGAAACTCCGGGTGCTGTTGTGCGAGCCGAGCCCGCTGTTCGTCCATGTTACCCATGATGTGGCCGCCGGGCGCCAGGATCTCCGGCTTGACGAAGCCCTCAAACGTGGGTCCGGCGGATGAGAACGAGGTCAGGCGGTAATTGAGCGGGTTGCTGGGCGTGTAGTTATCGGTCATCGCCCCGACCGTGATGATGTAGGGTACGTTGCCGGGCACGCCGATCGTCTGCGCGTTCGGTCCCCAGTTGCCCGCGGAGGCGACGACAACCACCCCTGCTTGCCACAACCTCATCACCGCTTGGTCTATCGGATCGTTCCAGTAGAACGACTGCGGCTTCGCGGCGAACGACAAGTTCAGCACGCGGATGTTGTACGTCAGCCGGTTGGCGAAGATCCAGTTGAGCCCGTTCAGCACCGTCGCATAAGTCGAGGTGCCGTTGCCGTCAAAAGCCTTCACGGTAACCAGCTTGGCCCCCGGCGCCATTCCCATCGGCTGACCGTTCGGCGTGCGGTACGGACTCACGATGATGCTGGTCACGTGCGTGCCGTGACCGCTATAGTCCTCGAACTGAGTCGCATCGGCACTGTAGGTGACCAAAGGCTTGCGGATGCCGGTCGCGCTCTGCATGAGATATTG
>Ga0137418_10006644_pt1 | contig 10638 bp, 8 predicted proteins | sample CZODoug3_1_2_16f_FD_122242 | JGI IMG/M metagenome (GOLD analysis project Ga0137418, IMG submission 122242) | Vadose zone soil fungal communities from Angelo Coast Range Reserve, California, USA - CZODoug3_1_2_16fungal (Hybrid Assembly) | ecosystem: Environmental > Terrestrial > Soil > Vadose... | reverse complement strand
CTACCCGTTCACCAACATGTTGGCGAACCAGCAGGCCGTCGCTGACGACGGTGTTGGAATGGAGCACGCTCCCGAGCATTACGCGAGCGAAGGTCATCAAGAGAAGGATTCGGGTAATTCTGGCGGATGACCACCCACGCTACTTTGCTGTGCCATTGAAAGGTTGTGTATCTATGCTTTCAAAGGCTTATCAGCGGATAAGTCGGATGTTTGTGGCACAACTGGGTGATAGTAAGTGATGGATTTTATTGATTAATATGACGCTCCGTATACCGTACTTCGAACCCGGTGGTCGGGAGTTTCTCCCGGCGCGCGGTAGGTCAAAAACTTGCACGCGCGTTTTTTTTCTCGCTGTGCCATTCAATGCGGCGCCGATTTCCTTCGGCGTTTTCACGTGGAAGGATTAGATTGTCGCATGACCCGAGACAGTACAAATGTCGACAGCGGAGTCGGATCCGTAAGGCTGTGCGGGTGATGGCCTATCCCGGGCTTCGCGATCAGCGTGATGTCGCCGCCGAGCGCTCGATACCGCTTCTCCAGCAGCAAAATGTTTTCCTCCGGGGGCAAATCCACATCGGCTTCGCCGTAGACGGCAATGATCGGGATGCCGGCGGCGGCGATAGGGGCTAGGTTGTCTACTGGATTGAACGTATATGCGAGCGCTTCGTCGTCGGTAAAGCCATACACCTGCTTCAATCTCTGCCAATCGTCCACTGACCCCTTGCCTTTGCCGCTACCGCCCGGCCAGCTTTTGAAATCGCACACCGGCGCGTCGAGATACAGGCACGCCACGAATTGCGGGTTGAGTGCCGCCCAATTTAGAGCAAACAAGGCACCCCGACTGAATCCCTCCAAGACGCACTGCGTCGCGAGGCCGAACGTTTCGGTCAATTGCCCGTAAAATCTGTCCATGTGCCGCATCGCAATCGGTGCGCCATACATGTTCTGAACGTCGATGTACGCCAGGTGAAAGCCAGCATCGAGGAGCGCAATGTCGAGCGCGGGAAAGGCGCCAAAGAACTCGGTGCGCCAGATCCATGACTTGGGCTGTATCTGCACCTTTGGCTGTACGAGGACGCAGTCGCGACCGTCCGATACAAAATTCTCGCATCGATAGCCCTGCCAATTGGACGATGCGAACGACGCCATCATGGATTCACTCGTAATCTCGAAATCCGTAGAGTGACAATCTCGTACGGTCGGTAAGCAACCGCGTTGTCCGATGTCGGTTCGCAGCAGACTCGAGATCCGTCATCTGAGCAACCAGGCGCCAAATTCGAGTGGATTGAGCCGCGCCCACCAAAGGCCTCGTGCAGCCGGCGTTCCCATTCGGTTGCTCCTAGGGGCGCACACGGCTTAGGTTGGGTACACATGCAGAGGACGACGAGCCGGCGCTATTCCGGACACATGGTGGGCAGCCTCTTGTACCACCCATGATAAAGGATGACGGCACACAACAGAACGGTGACGGCCGTTGTGCCGAACTGAGCGAAGTAGTGACCGATCAGGAAGAATACCGACAAAAAGGAGCACATCAGCGCGGTGACCCCGAGGATGACGTTAATGGCCACACGGGATAGGGCAATGACGTCCGGCGGGGTGCTGGCGGCTGCCCGAAGAGGCGCCCAGAAGCCGAACGGACGCACGCGCTCGTAGAAAGTTCGGAGTACCTCGAGCGGCGTAGCCGCCGTGAACAGCGACCCCATTAGACAGCCAATCAAGCTCGCGATCCATATGACCGGCGCATAGACATACTCGGACAAGCCCGCGGTGGCGAACCAATGAAGGCTCTGTCCGAATCCGAACACGCTCGCTGCGCCGAGACCGCTGAAGATCCCGGCGGCGTAGCCCCAACCATTGAATCGCCACCAATGCCATCGCAAGACATTGGGGATCAGCGTGGCGCCAATGACACCTGCCAGCATCCACACCCAGATACTTTTGATGGAATCGGCTTGCGTGCCGATGGCAATACCGACGACCACGACCAACACGGTGGCAATGTAACTGACACGCATGAGAGCCTTGACGGACATTTCCGGTTTGGCGGGCTGCACCATGTCGCGTACCACCATAGAAGCCGCGGCATTGACGGTCGAACTGAACGATGACATGAATGCGGCCAACAACGCGGCGATCAAAAATCCGCGCAAACCCGCCGGAATCATCTGCACGATCACCACCGGCAGGATTTTCTCCGGATCGGCACTTCCCACCAAACCGGAGGCAGCCAGAAACACGAAGCCCGCAATCATTGCCCATCGAGGAATGCTGAAGAATCCCCATGCGCATCCGGCCTTTGCTGCGTCCGCGCTTGACCGGGTCGCCAGGAATCGCTGTTCACCGTAGTGCCCGCCGGCCCCACTCATGTTCAGCAATAAGCCCGATACCGCGAGATAAATGCACAAGTAGCCAAAGTTGTTCCAACTCTCATAACCGGCGGGGAAGTGCACGACGGATCGCGGCGAGGCATCAAGTGAGAAATGGGTGTGCAGCGCCTTGAGGGAACCGGCGTCCAGCTTCAGAAACACGAGCACGCCGATCGCAATACCCGCAGTGCTTGAGAGCGTTAGTTGTATCACGTCCGCTAGTACCACACTGGCAAAGCCGCCCATCGTCACGTACACCGTAGTTAGTGCCATTACGAGTACCGCAAACATATTCGCAGTCGCAGGTTCCACCCCTGGAATTAAGACCGGCATGAATTTGCTCAAACCGGCATAGGCATATCCGATGCTGAAGACCAGAAACGTCACCATAAGAATGGCACCGGCGGTGCGCGCCATGCGGCCTCCAGCGTCTTCGCCGAAGCGGATTCGCATCAATTCCACTGCAGTAACCACGCCGGTGCGTCGTATCCACATGGCCATGTACGACATTAAGAAGGCCGCATTGAAAAATGACCAACTCCACAGCATCCAGAATCCGCGGAATCCCGCGATATAGAAGAGAGACACGAGAAACATGGTGCCAGCAACATCGAAATTGGAGGCGGCCCCCGAGGCGGCTAACATCCACCACCTTTCACGATTGGCACCGAGGAAATAGGAGCGCACGCTGGTCGCGGCGCCGCGAGAATGGTAGACCCCGATAGCTATCATGCCCAGGAAGTAGAGGGCGATGATCGCAAGATCTAAGCTATTCAATTAGGGGTTCCTAGATTTCCGCCCGGCTAGCGAAGCTAACACGGAGAGTGTTCTGTTGCATCGAGGTGCCTTAACCGGCCACGGTGCAGGAGGAGGGAGCGCTCTTCGGCGAGCGCTCCCCCTTGTATTCTAGAATTTCACGTCCAGCGTCACCTTGAACACTCGAGGCAGGTTGGCGCGGGCGAAGCCATAGCTATTGGTGCCGGCAATCACGGAATTGCCGCGCGGATTACCCTCGGTGATTGAGAATTTATCCGTCAAGTTGGTTCCTTGCACCGATAAGGTTGTTTTCGGGGTCACTTTATAGCTGACTCCGGCCGCAAGGTCCGTGTAGGCGTCGAGCTGCAGCGTGTTGGCGAGATCGCCCCAGCGCTTGCCGAAGTACGAGACCGTGGCGTAGGCCGAGGCGCGGCCGTTGGGCAGCGTCACGGTGGGAGTCAGGTGCAACATGACGTTGGGCAGGCGATCGATCTGATTTCCATCGAAGCTCGTGGTGCCGCCCACCCCGGTCAACTCGGAGTGCTGCACTACGCCGCCGAGATCCAGCGCAAAAATGTCGGCAGGCTGCCATTTCGCGTTGATCTCCGCTCCCGTCGCCACGTTGTCGAGAAATATCTGGCCGCCGTTATTGTCGATCACTTCCGATATGTGCTTGTTGGTGGAACGGAATCCGGTCACCTCGGCGTAGAAAGCATACGATGAAAATCGCACACCCACTTCTCCAAAGCGCAGCCGGGTGAGTGCAGAAGGCAAACAGCCTGAGGCCGGGCAGAAGACGCCGAAGTTTGCGATACCGGTATCAAAGGAGCTGGAGAAGCGGCCGTAGAACGCCAAATTGTCGGTCACCAGATAGTTCGCGCCCACGGTGTAGGCCGTACCGCTGAGATCCCTTCTACCGTTGGTGTAGGTCCCGCTGCCGTAACCCGCGGCGGTCTGATCAGCCAATACCGTGGGGTCCGTGACGCCGCTCAACGGAGGATTGCTCACGCTATTTTCAGACGTGGACGTGTATTTGACCCTCTCGTATCGAACCCCGGCATCGATCCGCAACGGATCGATCGGCTGGAATTGGTCGTTGAAATACAGGGAATTCGACTTGATGCCGACGGTTCCGTTGGCAAAACCCTCGCCGTAGGCCAATACTCCGTGGTCCGTCAAGTGACCGACGGTTTGACCCGCTCCATCGACGGCCGCGACATCTATGAGATGTGCATGATTGGTGACATCCATAAGGAAATCTACACCGATCTGACTCACGTCCATGTTCACGTTCCACGTCAACAGTCCCAATGTGGCGTCGTTCTTATCGCTATGAAAGGTGAGCTGGGAGTCGTTGATGATCTCATTGGCGGTCTGAGTAAATTTGTTCGCACCCATCTCCGTGAGCAAGCCGTTGCCGTTCATGGTCGACGGATCGGTGATGGCGGCGCCCGTTCCGACACGAACCAACTTTGCGCCGACGGCTCCTTGCGCTGCGAACGCGGAAATCAAATTGGCGACGCGGGGGTCGGTCGCGAGAAAGTTGGTCGCATTATAAATCTGATTGTTGCCGCCCAGATTGCGTAGGTCGTTGTCGATGGAATTGATCTTGGCGATTCGCAAGGAGTCCTTCCAGCGCAAGCCATTCTGCCAGTCGTACGCAAATTGGAAGGTGACCGTATCCGATCGCTCCCATATTCCGTCCTGCAGTTTGATGCTCTGACCATTGCCGTTGGGCGATTTGACGTTGACGATTTGCGTTTCCGGTCCCTGCAAATAGTCGGATTCCGCGTTGAAACCCGGGATCGGCGAGATTCTCTGCACGCTTCCGTCTTGGGTGATTTTCACCGGCTGCGGCAGATAAAACTGCGTGTGATCGTCGATGTGTTTGTAGTTGACGGTGAACGAGCCTTGCTCGAAATTATGCGTGAGGCTAGCGCGAACTTGACCGCCGTCGTTGACGTCAAAGCCCACGTTCTTGACACCGTCACCCTTGCGATAATATCCGCCAATGGTGGCAAACGTGTCGCCGGAATTGCCGATGGGCGTGCCGTAAAACGCTTCCGTTCGAACTTCGCCGTAGTTGGAATAGGACACGGACACCTCACCCTCAGGCTTGTCGGTTGCCTTGCGTGAGATGAAGTTGACAATGGCTGCTGCGCCATTGGACGTCAGAACACCCGAGGGTCCGCCGCGTGTGACTTGCATTCCGCTGTAAGTCATGTCCCGACGCAGTTCCAACTCTTCCAGAAATCCGTTGTAGAAAATCGGAAGGCCGTCCTCCTGAAGGCTGATGTATTCGAGGAAGCCGCCGCGCACGCCGCGCGAAGAAATGTTCAGGTTCACTTCGCCGGCGCTTGCCTCGCCGTACAACCCCGGCACGCTGGTCAGCAGAGCGGCGAGTCCTATCGCCGGTGAATTCTCGAGGGTCTCCTGATCGACGGCCGTGACCGCAAATGAGGTCTCCATGATCTTTTGCGCAATGGTGGTACCCGTGACCACAATTTCATCGAGTTCCGAGGTCTTGGCAGGAGCGGGGGGCGCGGTCGATGTCTGCGCCACCGCGTATTGCCCGCTGAGCGCGCTGGCCGCAATCAATGTTGCGGTCAGAATGCCGGCGCGAAGCCATTGAGAATTGCCTGATTTCTTCATTGTACTTTCCCCCTACTCATCGTTCTCGTAGTCGCCGGCAACATGGGCCGATCTTTGCGTCCCACCCAAGCGGCCGGGAGCAGGGTGAATTCTAAGCACCGTGCCAATATTTAGCAATAAAAATGTTTCTATAGGCGAATTTTAATGAAATGACGCCTAAATAGGCGAAACAATGCGGCCGGACCGCAAGCGCAGGCCGATGCGGCTTCGCGGCCGATTCGTTGGGAATCTCGGTGTCGGTGGCTCGCGCGCGAGGATGACGACGTGCTTGTTGGCGCATCTGCAACGGAATGTCGAGGCGGACTATCTCGGGCAGTTGTGCGCGCAGGTGGTGTGCGCCAATGGTTGTGTCATCGGCTCGGCGGTTACATCAATCGAAGTGAGGTTCTGGCCTACGCCGATCGCCATGTCGTCGCCCCGGCGCTGCACAGCCAAGCGGGTATTCTAGGGGCTCTGGGGCCGGCCATGGACGCAGCGTCTTCGTCCTAAGCCGATGTCATCTCGCCAGCCGTCGTTCGATTTATTCGCTAGGCCCATTTCCGCCGCCCAATTCGCGCGAGATCTCGTGCGCCGCGAGCACCACCAGGCCCACGGTTTCCTCGTCCGATAGCGAACGCGAGGTCTTCACGTAAGGAACGGTCAACGCGGCGGCGACACTACCGGACTGAGTTACGGGTGCGGATAAGTCAATGACGCCCTGCACGGCATCACTCGCCGATCTCACGAAACCCGTGTTTCGTGCCGCATGACCACGTCTTTCAAGATTCACCCAGTCTCGTCGGCTCACCGACCCCGACAGGCGGGTCTTCCAGTCGGCGCGCACCATATCCGATTGGAAGGCGTAAAGAACCAGGCCGGAGGTGGAGGCGAGGAGCGATCGGCGATAGCCTACCCGTACGGAGAATCCAAGGTCTCCCGGAGACTCGACGCGGGCGATGACGACCATCTGGTCGGCGGAGGCCACCGCCAAGTGACATGACTGGCTAATTCGGTCGGCAAGTTGGTGCATCACGGGAAGCGCGGCGTCGTGAAGGTTTCTGGTCGGCGCCCGCGTCATGCCGAGGGTAAATAATTTATTGCACAACACATACCCTTCACCGGTGCTCGCGATCTCGAGATATCCGCGAAATTCCAGCACTTGAATCATTCGAAACAGCTCGCTGACGGATTTTTTGAGGTGTCGGGAAATGACGTTGAGCGACATCGGCTCACGCGCGCCGGCCAACAGCTCAAGGACGGCTAAACCTTTCTCCAACGCCGGAGCACGGTATTTTGGGTCTGTGGAATCTGCCATAGCTGAATGATCTCTCAACCGCGGGTCATTTTGCCAGTAAAAACGCGTACGGCGCGCAATTGCACGGCCAGTCTAGGGATCTACCGGTCATGGCCCATGCTTTCGTGCATCGGAACGTGGTATCACCCACGCGGCACCATTCGGAAAGCGATAGCGCTCCAAGGATTCGGGTCGCATCTCCGCAGAAAACCCTGCAGTGGCGGGCACCTCATAACGGCCGCGGCGGATGCGCGCCGGGTCAAGGAAGTGTTCATGCAAATGATCTGCGAACTCGATCGCACGGTCTTCCATCGAGCCGCTGATCGCCACGTAGTCGGCCATCGCTAAATGCTGCACCAGCTCGCACAGCCCGACGCCGCCGGCGTGCGGAAACACCGGCACTCCGAACTTTTTGGCCATTAACAAAATGGCGAGGTTTTCATTGACGCCGCCGACCCGCGCCGCGTCGATCTGAATGAGATCGACCGCATGTGCTTGAAACAGTTGTTTGAAGATCACTCGGTTCTGCGTATGCTCGCCCGTGGAGATGCGCAGCGGCGCAACCGCCCGGCGGATGACGGCGTGACCCATGATGTCGTCAGGGCTCGTGGGCTCCTCGGCCCAGGCCACATCGAAGGGTGCGAATTGGTTCAACCACTCACCGGCGGTTCCAACGTCCCATCGCTGGTTCGCGTCGATGGCCATTGCTATTGAAGGGCCAATCGCCTGCCGTGCGATCCGGCAGCGGCGTAGGTCGTCTTCAATATTGAGGCCCACCTTGAGCTTGATGGTTCGAAAGCCGTCGCTGACGGCCTGACGCGCGAGTCGAGCGAGTTTCTCGTCGGAGTACCCCAGCCAGCCGGGCGAAGTCGTGTACGCAGGATATCCAAGCGCTCTTAGGGTCGCGATCCGTTCCGCCTTGCCGGGCTCGGCAGCGCGTAGAATCGCCAAGGCCTCTGACGGCGTGAGCGCATCGCTGATGTAGCGAAAATCGATCAGCTCCACGATTTGTTCGGGACTCATGTCGGCGATCAGCCGCCAAACCGGTTTCCCCGCGTGTCTCGCCGCCATGTCCCAGGCCGCGTTGACCACCGCGCCGATCGCCATATGGATAACGCCCTTCTCGGGACCCAGCCAACGCAGCTGCGAGTCGTTCGTCAGACTGCGGGCAAAGGCGCCGAGGTCGGAGATGATGTCGCTGACTTTGCGTCCGACGACGAGGTGACGTAAGGCGGCACAGGCTGAGGTCTGTACATCGTTGCCTCGCCCAATGGTAAAGACGAAGCCATGCCCGCATAGATCGCTCGGGTCGTCGGTCCGCAGCACGACGTACGCGGCGGAGTAATCAGGATCTGGATTCATAGCATCCGAGCCGTCCAATTCCAGGGACGTGGGAAAGCGGATATCGTGGGTTTCCATCGCAGAAATCATGGACACTGAGGTTCGCCTTTAAGATCAAGCCGGTAGAAGTGAATGGCGTTGCTCGAGAACACGGCTTCCTCGTGTCCTGCTGCGTGCCGTCGGACAAGGGCCAGTGCAATGCCTAGCCATTCCTGATAGGGCGCGCGCAGGGTCACCATAGGCCAATCACTGCCCCACATGACCCGATCCGCGCCAAAACAGGCAAATATGTGGGCGACGAACGCATCCAACTCTGCGGCACCGGCGCTCAACGGCGCCTGAGTAAGCAATCCGGACAACTTGCAATAGACGGATGTACTTCGAGCGAGGCGGTCGATTTGACGCGCCCAGGAGTCGAAGGCTCCGCCGGCGATATCCGGTTTGCCGGCATGATCGAGCACGGCTTTGAGCGCCGAATATCTACGGAGGCGCCGTTCCAGTACCTCGAAATGGCGAGGGGTTACGAGCGCGTCGAATGCCAGGTCATACTCGAGAATCGCCTCAAAAGCCGCGTCGAGCGAAGTACGATCCAACCAAAGCGGATCATCAATGTCTTGCGTCATCGGCCGCAATCCCTTGAGTTTGCCGCCGCCTTCCTGAACCAGACGGCGAACTCGATCGGCTACGTCACTCGATTCAAAGTCCACCCAGCCAACAACGCCCGCTATCGACGTATGACGGCGAGCGAGTTCAAAGAGGAAACGGGTTTCCGCCTCGGTGGCCGCAGCCTGAACCAGGACCGTGGCACGTACTTGGTTGTCTTGCAATTGATCCGCGAGATCATCCGGCGAAAAATCTCGGTATAACTCTGCCTGGCGCGGGGTCAGCCAGTCGTAGTCGCCGCGTTGCAGACTCCAGTAGTGCTGATGTGCATCGACTCGGGTCACGATGCGGGATGTCCGGCAAGAATGAACTCAAGCTCGCGCAATTTCTCGATTTTGCCCGTGTCTGACATCGAAACCGCGCAGTCTCGGCGTTTCATGATTTCCCTCGTAAATTGCGATCAGGCAGGACGCGCATGGCTCAAATCCGTTCCGCGACTTCGGTGCATTAGCTTCGTCAGTCGAAAGTTTAACTACGATTTTAATGGTCGATCGTAGATATTATTACTGGTGCAGTGTGATTCCACTGGTAAAAATGTCAAGCGAATTCTGATTGTAAATAAGAATCGAATTGCAATGACGAGATCGGGTGACGACGCAGGACTGTGGACATCTCGGTGATTCATTGTTGTATCGACTATTTGTTGGTATCGCAAATCCTGTGCTTTGGCGCCCCGCTCATCGGAATGGCCGCAGGAGCGGCCACGTCTGCCGTAATAGGGCCGCGCGACACGGCATTTGGATAGAATTGATCGCCGCTCGCTTGTTATTTTTGCCAGTGAAAGGTATTTTATATACATCCTATTTGCGGAAGCAAGGGTGGGACTTTGGCGCGTTGGAGATACTGGAATAGCTCTCGGTGACCCGTCGCCTATGTTATGCGCTGGATTTGGTAAACGATGCAGCGCTGATTCGAGAGTATTGCCGGATGCACGAGCCCGGTTCAGTCTGGCCGGCCGTGATCGAGCACATTCGTGCCGAGGGTGTCGAAACCATGGAGATATGGCACGAGGGCAATCGCCTATTCATGATTGTCGACGCTGCCGATGACTATCCGCGATACGACGCGTCGCATTTCGGTCAGCAGGAGAACGATCGGTGGGAAGCGTATATGGCGAAGTTTCAGCGTCCATTGCCGTGCGCCGCGCCTGGCGAGAAGTGGAAAACCTTGCGATGCATCTTCTCGCTCGCCGATCACAAGGGGCTGTCTAAGTCGTGACCCAATTGCTGCCGACCAGGCCCATTGGAAGTACAACACTCAGCGTTACAGAATTGGGCTTTGGCGCCGCATCGCTCGGCAATCTTTACCGAATCGTCAGCGATGGTGACGCTAAGGATGCTTTGAGTGCAGCCATCGATGCAGGGATCGGCTATTTCGACACGGCGCCATATTACGGATTGGGACTCAGTGAGCGGCGCGTGGGCGATGCGTTGCGAGGCCATGCCGGCGCAGTTCTATCGACGAAGGTCGGTCGGCTATTGAAGGCCAACGTGAACATTCACGGATGCGCCGAGCGGTATGGATTTTGCTCGCCCATGCCGTTCGAACCCGAATTTGACTATACCTTTGATGGAGTGATGACTT
>Ga0137418_10006642_pt1 | contig 10639 bp, 9 predicted proteins | sample CZODoug3_1_2_16f_FD_122242 | JGI IMG/M metagenome (GOLD analysis project Ga0137418, IMG submission 122242) | Vadose zone soil fungal communities from Angelo Coast Range Reserve, California, USA - CZODoug3_1_2_16fungal (Hybrid Assembly) | ecosystem: Environmental > Terrestrial > Soil > Vadose... | reverse complement strand
ACCGCCGGTCTCGAAAACCGGTATGCCCGCAAGGGTATCGAGGGTTCGAATCCCTCCCTGTCCGTCCCCATGGGAATCTGGAATAGCACGCTGGTGTACGTCGGCGCACGCACGCTGCTCGCGGGGGCGATGATCGCGCTGCTGCTGCGCCGCCGAGTCGGCGCCGTGTACGCCGGCGGGCAAGTCGTCTCCGATCTCTCCTGCGCCGCGTTTCTCCTCGCCTACGTCAACCCCGCAATCCGTGATGATATCGGCGTCCTCGTCATCCCCTTGGTGCTGTTCGTGCTGTACTGGGAGACCATGCGATTCTTCGAGAACCGGCAGGCCGCCGCCATGGGCGAAGACGAAGACAGCTGGGTCGACACGAGTCTGCGCGTCTACGGGATGGTATGGACGTTGGGATTCGTGCTGCCGGCGATTTTATCGGGTGCCTTCTTGATGTTCGATCTCATGGCGCCGAATGAGTGGCCCTTTCCCAATCCCAAAGCGCCTCTTGCCTGTACGCCGCAACGCCTGCGATTCGGGGACCAGCTCACGTTGGACATGAGCGTGCCGCATGGCACCCAACTCACCGTATTCACACCGCATCACGGTCCGATTGTCCTTATTCCGTATGGGGTAAGGCCATTCCAGAACGTCGCGCACTTCACCCTGGCGACCGATACGCTGTCGCATGTCTTCGCTGATTCGGGCGTCTACGCCGTCACGGTCAGCACCGAAGGTGAGCTCGAGGCGACGCGGATGTGCCGCGTGCGGTACACTGGTACGCCTTCATGACCTCCACCTATAGACCCGCCTAGGCGGCCCCCTCATCAACGGAGCCCCACGCGACCGACGCTGAACCGTTTCCGGACGCCCTAACCAACCGCTAACCGCCCCGTAGATTGGTGGCCGCCTGCCTTCAAAAAGGGCACCATGTCCACGCTGCTCAGTCTTCTTGCGCCACTCTGCCTGCTCCAGTCCGTCGAATACCGTTCACCCGCGGGAGTCGAGTATCGCTCCCAGCGCGACACCGGCGCCATCGCCCGCGCCGAGAGCGCGTCGGCGGCCGATCCGCGCAACGTCGACAAGATCATCGCGCTGGGCGTCGCCCAATCGGGCGTCCGGCAGTATCGTGAAGCGATCGCGACGTTCACGCGCGGTCTCGGCATCGCGCCCAATAACGCGCTGCTGTATCGCTGGCGCGGGCACCGGTATCTGTCCACGCGGCAATTCGATCGCGCGATGGATGACCTGCAACGCGGCGCCAAACTCGACAGCACGATCTACGGCATCTGGTATCACCTCGGCATCGTGCGGTTCGCGCGTCGAGACTTCGGCAGCGCGGTGGACGCGTTCACCCGCGCGCTCCCCATGTCGCCGGACTCGACGGAGCGGGCAGGCTCGACGGACTGGCTGTGGATGGCGCTGTCACGCGCAGGCCGCAAAGCCGAAGCGCAGGCGCTGCTCGATCGACATCCCGACACACCGAACGCCGGTAACGCCTATGCGCAGCGGCTCCGCCTCTATCGCGGCGACGTTTCTCCCGATTCTGTGTTCACGCCCGCCGACACCAGCGACATCCAGGTGGGGACGCTGAGCTACGGCATCGGCAACTGGTATCTGGTGCAGGGTGACACGGCAAAGGCACGGACCTGGTTCGAGCGCTCCGTGGCGTCCGGTGGTTGGCCGGCGTTCGGCTTCATCCTCTCGGAGGTGGAGCTGCGGAGCAGCCGCGCGCATTGAGGGTAATGAGGGAAACCTAAGGAGGCCTCATGCGTGCAACTCTCGTTTTCCTTGCATTTCTCGTCGCGTGCTCGTCCGATAGCGGCAGCGGCCCGCCGATAAACACCCCGGCGTCATTTTACGTGGCCAACAAGGGCAGCAGTACCATCTCGGCGTTCACGACCGCGGACACCGGGAACGCGAGACCGGCGCTCACGATTAGCGGAACGAATACGACGCTGGATCAGCCGGAGGGAATCGTCCTGGATCCGGCAGGTGTGGTGATCACGACGAGCGCGAACCCGTCGCGCATTGTGGTGTTCGCAGCCCACGCAGTCGGCGACGTCGCGCCGGTGGCATCGATCGTGGGTTCCAACACGCGGCTGTCACAACCCAAGGGACTCGCGCTCGATCACCTCGGCCGCCTGTACGTCGCCAACACCGCGAGCGACAGCATTCTGATCTTTCAAAATGGCGCAACTGGAAACGCCCCCCCCATTGGCGCGATCGGTGGGAGCAACAGCGGACTGCAGGCACCGCAAGACATTGCCATCGATATACGGGGGCGTCTGTACGTTCCGAGCGCGTTCAATAACACCATTCTGGTCTTTGGCGCCGGCGCCAGCGGGAACGTGAGGCCCACCGATACCATCGTCGGCAGCAATACCGGATTGGATGCGCCGATGGGCGTCGCGCTCGACCCGGGTGGGCGCATCTATGTCGCGAACTACGGAACCGGATCGGCGAGCCCCAGCGTCACCGTCTACGATGCCGGGGCGACGGGGAATGCGACTCCGATAGTCACGATCAAAGGGGCCAGCACTCTTCTGGATCAGCCGATAGGGATCGCGCTCGACGCCGCCGGCCGGATCTATGTGGCGAACAGCGGAACCACCAGTGCTCAGTATCGGATCACGGTATACGCCGCCAACGCGAACGGCGACGTCGCGCCCGTCGCGACGCTCTCAGGCGCCAATACGGGGTTAAGCGTACCTTCTCATCTCGCGTTCTAACGGACGGCCAGTAGTGCTCGTTCTCAGGAGCATTGTCTTCGCGCTGCTGCTTTCTGGTACCGTCACGCTGTTGATTCCTTATTGCATTCGATCGCTCGGTGGATCCCAGGGAGAGTGAAATGAAACGTGCCTGTCTGCTCGCGTTGTTGATCTGCCTCGCCGTGCCATTGCGCGCCCAGATGCAACGCACGCTGTCGCCAAACGATCAGCGTGCGCGCGATATCTTCGAGCAGCTGATCAACATCAACACAACCGGCTCGAGCGGCAGCACCACCGTGGCATCCAACGCGATGGCGAAGCGGCTCATCGATACGGGCTTTCCGGCGGCCGACGTGCAGGTCATCGGACCCGCCGATTCGAAGAATTACAATCTCGTAGCGCGGTTTCGAGGCACAGGGACGCAAACGCCGATTCTGCTCTTGGCGCATATCGACGTCGTGGAAGCGAAGCAAGCGGACTGGTCGGTCGATCCGTTCACCTTCCTCGAACGCGATGGATTCTTCTACGGCCGCGGCACGATGGATGTCAAAGACGGCGCCGCGATTCTCGTCGCCACCCTCGTCCGGCTGAAACAGGAAGGCTATCGCCCCAACCGCGATCTGATTCTCGCCCTCACGACCGGCGAGGAAGGTGGCAGCGACTACAACGGCGTCGACTGGCTGCTCGCGCATCATCGCGACCTGATCGATGCGGCGTACGTGATCAACATGGACGCCGGCGACCCGGTGATCCTCAACGGCAAGCGCGCGTTCCGATCGGTGCAGGCTGCTGAGAAGGTCTACGTGACCTTCAAGCTGGAAGTCCACAATCCGGGTGGCCATAGCTCGCTGCCGACCAAGGACAACGCGATTTACCGCCTCGCCGCGGCACTGGGCCGGTTGAGCGCCTACGACTTTCCGGCGCAGCTGAACGAGATCACGCGAGCATCCTTCGCCAAGTGGTCGCAGCTGCAGCAGGGACAGCTCGCGAGCGACATGGCCGCTGTCGCTCGGCCCACGCCGGACACGGCTGCGATCCGGCGGCTCTCCGATGCGAGTCCCTTGTACAATGCCCAGCTGCGCACGACCTGCGTCGCAACGGAGCTCGCCGGCGGGCACGCCGAGAACGCGTTGCCGCAGAGCGCGAGCGCGACGGTCAATTGCCGCATGCTGCCGGGCACGCCGCAGGACGATGTGCAGCGCACGTTGATCAGGGCCGTTGCCGATACCGCTGTGGCGGTCACAGTCGTGCAAGCGGCGGTGCCCAGTCCGCTGGCGGCGCTCAAGCCCGACGTCATGGACGCGATCGAACGGGTCACGACTCGGCTCTGGCGCATCCCCGTCATCCCGGTCATGGAGACGGGCGCGACCGACGGGTTGTATCTTCGCAACGCGGGAATTCCGGTGTACGGCGTGTCTGGCGTGTTCGTGGATATCAACGACATTCGCGCGCACGGCCGGGATGAGCGCATCGGCGTGCAGGACTATTACGACGGCGCCGAGTACATCTACCAGCTCGTGAGGGCCGTCTCGGGAGGCGGCGGCAGATGAGACGGCGGCAGGTACAACGGCGGCGGGGGGCGGCGACGGGCGGCGCTAGGTCGCGTCGTTCATCGAGATTTTTAGCTTCCACGTCAAGAAATGAGCTCTGCGTACTTGGTTAGTAAGACTGGAGCACACGTCGTCATTCAAGTAGCCGAGTGCACCGGCCACCTCTAACTCATATTCGACCTCACCCAGCGATCCGAGAGACATGTCAAGAAAGCGTCGAAATTCGTTTCGGCCCTTTTTTGATGCGCCCTCGACGATATTTACGGCAGTCGAGAGCGCGGCACGGCGGAGTTGGGATGTCAGACCATATAGCTCATGTTTGGGAAAGCCCTCGGTTGCCCTATAGACTGCAAGGACAAGCTTATGGCATTCCTGCCATGCCAAGAACCGTTTGTGTGTCGCCATGTGTCTTGATAGACAATTCGAGGTACAGAGCAGGACCATTTCCTCGCGAGGTTCATGTTTTTGCCGCCCCTCGCCGCCCTTCGCCGCCCTTCGCCGCCCTCTTACGTGAGCTCTAATACCAAGCCGCGGGGTCTCGATGGCGTCGTCGCCGCCCAGACGCGCCTCAGTCACGTGGATGGCCAGGCCGGCGAGCTGATCATCGGCGGCTACCAGCTCAAGGAGCTGGCCGGCCGTGTCAGCTTCGAGGAAGCGGCGCATCTGTTGTGGCGCGGCGCGTTGCCCTCGCCGGACGAGCTGTCGACACTGCGGCGCGAGATCGGTGGGCTGCGTGCGTTGCCGCAGGAAACGATGCACGTGGTACGGGCGGCCGCGAAGGCGCCGCCGATCGACGCGTTGCGCATGGCGTGCGCCACGCTGTCGCTCGATCTCGATCGTCCGGACGACATCTCGCCCGCCGCCGATATCGAGGCCGCGAAGATGCTCACCGCTCGCTTCCCGACGGTCGTCGCCGCGCACGCGCGGCTGAGCGCCGGCAAGGAGCCGATCGCGCCACGGACCGACTTACCGCTTGCCGCGAACTTCCTGTACATGACCCACGGCAAGGACCCCGATCCCATCGCCGCGCGCGCGATCGACACGTATTGGGTGACAGTGATCGACCACGGCATGAACGCGTCGACATTCACCGCCCGGGTGATCGCGAGCACGCGCTCGGACATGATGAGCGCCGTGACAGGCGCGATCGGCGCGCTGAAAGGCCCTCTCCACGGCGGCGCGCCGGGGCCCGTGCTCGATATGCTCAAGGAGATCAGGTCCGCCGACCGCGCCGAGGGTTGGGTCCGCAACGAGCTGGCCGCCGGCCGGCGGATCATGGGGTTCGGCCACCGCGTCTACAAGGTCCGCGACCCGCGAGCGGAGGTGCTCAGCAAAGTTGCCGATCAGATCAGCGCGGCGGCGCTCGAGAACCGGAAGCTGTTCGATCTGGCCCGGGCCGCGGAGCAGACGATCGTGAAGGTGCTGGACGAGGTGAAACCGGGCCGGAATCTGCGCACCAACGTCGAGTTCTTCACGGCGCTCGTCCTGCAGGCCTTGGGTCTCGAGCCCCGTTCGTTTGTGGCTACATTTGCGTGCGGCCGTGTCGCCGGTTGGTGTGCCCACGTTATCGAGCAGCACGCCGAGGACCATCTCATTCGCCCGCAGTCGGAATACGTGGGACCCAGAGGACTGAAGGTAGATTGACCCACCGAGTTCTCATCGCTGCGGAGATCAAGAACCTCCTTGATCCCGCGCAGCTCGCGGATCTCGATATCACCTGGTTGCCAGCCGATGAACCCACACCGAAGGGCGATTGGGTCGCACTCGTGCCGTTGCTATCGCGGTGGGTTGGTGGAACCGAGTTGAAAAACCTCCCCAACCTTCGCAGCGTCGCGAATGTCGCCGTCGGCTACAACAACATCGACCTCGTCGCGGCCGAGATGCGGAAGGTGCTCGTCACCAACACGCCCGGGGTGCTCACCGAGGCGACGGCCGATCTCACGTGGGCGTTGATCCTGGCCACCACGCGCCGGCTGATCGAGGGCGTGGAGCTCGTCCGCAGCGGGCAGTGGACCGGCTGGCATCCGGAACAGTTGCTTGGCGTCGAGCTGCATGGCCGGACGCTTGGCCTGTTCGGCGCCGGCAGGATCGGCCAGGCGGTGGGACGGCGCGCGCTGCCGTTCGGGTTGCGTGTCCTCTACACCGCGCGGACACCCAAGCCCGACTTCGAGCGCGAAACGGGCGCTAGACGCGTAGACACGAGCCAGTTGCTCTTCGAAAGCGACATCGTGAGCCTGCACGTCCCCTCCAGCCCGGAGACCAAAGGGATCATCAACGGCGAGACGCTCGCGCGCATGAAGCGGGGCGCGATACTCATCAACACGTCGCGCGGCGACTTGATCCGCGAAGAAGCACTCGCGATGGCCCTCGAGCTGGGGCACCTCGGTGGCGCTGGCCTCGATGTCTACACCGACGAACCCGCGATCCATCCGCGGTTGCTCGCCGCTCCCCGCACGGTGCTGTTGCCGCATATCGGCAGCGCGACCGAGGAGACTCGGCGCCAAATGGTCGCGATCGCCGTGTCCAACGTTCAGGCTGTGCTGAGCGGCAACCCCCCTTTGACCCCCGTGTACGCGTAGGTGTAAGTTTCAGCTTCGAGATGCCCAGGCCCCCAAAAGCAGAAGAACGCACCACTCTCCTAGACGCCCGCGCCATGTCGCGGGCGTTGCAGCGTATGGCCGTCGAGATCCTCGAGCTGGCGCACGGCACGGACGACCTGGTGCTCATCGGTATCCAGCGTCGCGGGGTGGAGCTCGCCGATCGCATCGCCAAACTCATCGAACAGTCAGAAGGCGCCAAGGTACCGCGCGGTGCCCTCGATATCACGTTGTATCGCGACGATCTCGAGACGGTCGGCCCCAAGCCGGTGATCGGCGAGACGCACATCCCCGGCGATCTCACCGACAAACACGCGGTGATCGTGGACGACGTGCTCTACACCGGCCGCACCGTGCGCGCCGCGCTCGACGAGCTGGCGGACTTCGGGCGCCCCAAGCGCATTTCGCTCTGTGTGCTGGTAGACCGCGGCGGCCGGGAGTTGCCGATTCAGGCCGATATCGTCGGCAAGTCGGTTAAGACCGGGCCCGACGAGCGCGTGGACGTGCAGGTGGCAGAGCTGGACGGCCGCGATCAGGTGGATGTGATCGGATGACCGCCTCATCGATCGTCGGCAAAGACCTGACCGGGCTCGAGCACATGACGCCCGAGCAGATCCGGCTCATCCTCGACACCGCCGAGCCGTTCAAGGAAGTGTCGGAGCGGCTCATCAAGAAGGTGCCCGCACTGCGCGGCAAGACGATCGTCAACCTCTTCTTTGAGGCGTCGACACGGACTCGCGTGTCGTTCGAATTCGCGGAAAAGCGCCTCTCGGCGGACACGGTCAACGTCGCGGCGACCGGATCGTCCGTCTCCAAGGGCGAGACGCTGGTCGACACCGCGCGCAATCTCGAAGCGATGCGGATCGACATGGTCGTGATCCGCCATCCGTCATCCGGCGCGGCCGAGTTTCTCGGCAACCGCATCGATTCCAACGTGATCAACGCGGGCGACGGCCAGCACGAGCATCCGACGCAGGGGTTGCTCGATCTGCTGACGATCCGCGACAAGCACGGAAAAATCGAGGGACTGAAGGTTTGCCTGGTGGGCGATGTGTTGCACTCGCGCGTCGCCCGGTCGAATCTGTGGGGACTGACGAAGCTCGGCGCCGAGGTCGCGGTGTGCGGACCGTGGACGCTGCTGCCGCGCGGCATTACAGAGCTGGGCGTGAAGGTCTTCGGCCGCATCGAGGAAGCCATCGAGTGGGCCGACGTGCTCAACGTGCTGCGGCTCCAGCTCGAGCGCATGGAGAAGGGCTTCATCCCGAGCGTGCGCGAATACTACCGCGTCTTCGGCGTGACGCCTGAGCGCCTCGAACGCTCGCCGAAAGCGATCACGATCATGCATCCCGGCCCCATGAACCGCGGCGTCGAGATCGACTCGCGCGTCGCCGACGGTCCGCACAGCGTCATCCTCGATCAGGTGACGAACGGCGTGGCGGTCCGCATGGCGGTGCTGTATCTGCTTGCCGGCGGCCGCGCCGAGCTCGCCGACGCCGCGAAGCGAGGCAGCGAATGAGGCCGATCCTGCTGCAAGGCGGGCGGGTCATCGATCCGAGCCGCGACGTGGACGGGGCCGCGGACGTGCTGATCCAGGACGGCAAGATCGCGAGCGTCGGCCGCGGGCTGACGGCGCCCGATGGCGCGATCGTGCGCAACGTGAAGGGCAAGGTCGTCACTCCTGGCCTCGTGGACCTGCACGTCCATCTGCGCGAACCGGGCAACGAAGACGAGGAGACGGTGGCGAGCGGCGCGCGCGCGGCGGCCGCCGGCGGGTTCACAGCGATCTGCGCGATGCCGAACACCGATCCCGTCACCGACAACCAGGCGGCGGTGGGATTCATCGTGCGGCAGTCGGGCCGTGCCGGACTGGCGCGCGTGCATCCGATCGGCGCCGTGTCGATCGGCCAGAAGGGCGAGCGCCTCGCCGAGTTCGGGGAGATGGTGAGTGCAGGCGCCGTCGCCGTCTCGGATGACGGCAAGCCTGTCGTCTCGAGTCACCTGATGCGCACCGCGCTGGAATACGCACGCACGTTCAACATTCCAGTTGCCGATCACTGCGAGGATCCGGCGCTGGCTGCCGGCGGCGTCATGCACGAAGGCCTCGTCTCCACACGACTCGGCTTGAAGGGGATTCCCGCCGCCGCCGAAGAGATCATGGTCGCGCGCGACGTGCTGCTCGCCGAGCTGACGGGTGGCCATGTCCATCTCTGTCACATGTCGGCACGGGGGTCGGTCGCCATCATCCGCGAGGCGAAGGAGCGCGGCATTCGCGTGACGGCCGAGGTGACGCCGCATCATCTCACGTTGACCGACTACGCGTGCGAAGAGTACGACACGCACGCGAAGATGAATCCGCCGCTGCGCGAAGCAGCCGACGTCGCCGCGCTCCGCGGCGCACTGAAAGACGGCGTCATCGACTGTATTGCCTCCGACCACGCGCCGCACGCCTACGACGAGAAGGAAGCGGCGTTCGACGACGCGCCGTTCGGCATCGTCGGGCTGGAGACGGCGTTTGCCGTCGCCTATAGCGAGCTGGTGCAGGGCGGAGTGTTGTCGCTGCCGGAGCTGCTGCGGCGCATGAGCACCGAGCCGGCGCGCATCTTCGGTCTCCCCGGCGGCACCCTCGCCCCGGGGGCCCCGGGCGATGTGTGCGTCCTCGACGTGAATGGTGTGTGGATTGTCGACCCGACCCGGTTCCACTCCAAGAGCCGCAACACGCCGTTTGCGGGTCGCACGGTGACGGGGCGCGCCGCGCTCACGGTCGTCGCGGGCAAGGTCGTGCACGACGCGGGGGCCGGAGCGGCGAGGTGACCGCGCGCGAGGCCGCGCGCCGCATGGCGCTGTGCTGCCGTCAGCTCGCCGAGCGGGGGCTCATCGCCGGACAGGACGGCAACCTGTCGGTGCGGATCGCTGCGAACCGCTTTCTTGTCACCCCTGCGGGACTTATCAAGTCGCTCCTCGCGCCGTCCGACATGGTTGAAGTGGACGGGGCGGGCCGCAAACGGCGCGGCCGCCGCAACCCTACGAGCGAATTGGACTTACATTTGCTGATTCTGCGGCGACGGCGCGATGTGAGCGCGGTGGTACACGCGCACCCGCCGACGGCCACCGGCTTCGCGACGGCGGGCGAAGAGCCGGATGCTTTTGCGCTGCCTGAGCTTATCTTCCAAATTGGGCGCGTGCCGCTGGTCCCCTACGGGACGCCGGGCACGCCGGCGCTGGGAGAGCGCGTCGCGCCATTCCTTGCCGAGCACGACGCGCTCCTGTTGGCCAACCACGGCGCCGTGACGCTGGGCCGGACGCTCGACGAGATTTTTCGTTGCCTGGCCCCGGGCGGGAAATTAATTGCGATGGGACCGAACATTAAATATTTGGTCGGAGAGTACTGGGATTTTTGGGACCATTACCTTCCGCTCATCGAAAAATCTCTAAGCGAAGGATTGATCAATCGCGGATTCGAGATCAGCGAATGCGTCGGCAAATTTTTGCCCTATACGATGGTTGATCAGCGACCGTTCCCGGGGTTTTTCTCAAGCTCTATCTTCGTCTGCCGCTCGCCTGGCGGATTTTCGGAAAGCAATTTCTGGTTGTCGCTGGCAAGCCAGAACGAAGTCAGTGATGTCGCGCGACGTCGTGCGTCATTGCCGGGCAAACAGAATAAAGCCGGCTTCTTTCACAATAGGATGAAAGCCGTGCTGCTTGAGCCATTCCGTTGACTCAGATTCTCGCTCCAGGACGCCGCGAAAGTTATTGAGGATATCAAGCGGACTGGCTCATCATTTCGAGATGTTGAGGA
>Ga0137418_10006641_pt1 | contig 10640 bp, 7 predicted proteins | sample CZODoug3_1_2_16f_FD_122242 | JGI IMG/M metagenome (GOLD analysis project Ga0137418, IMG submission 122242) | Vadose zone soil fungal communities from Angelo Coast Range Reserve, California, USA - CZODoug3_1_2_16fungal (Hybrid Assembly) | ecosystem: Environmental > Terrestrial > Soil > Vadose... | reverse complement strand
GGCAAGCCCGAAGAAGCACTGAGGATTGCAGCGCAAGAAGGCCGCTACGAGGATGAGGGTTGGCGCATTCGGAAAGATGGCTCACACTTCTTGGCCAACGGGATCATCACGGCCTTGCGAGACGAAGCGGGGCACCTGCGCGGATTCGCCAAGGTAACAGGCGACATCACTGAGCGCCGGGAGGTGGAAAAAGCCCGCCTGGAGGCCCGGGCGCTACAGCAGCGTACCACTGAGATCACTTTGCTGAGTCAGTTGGGGACCTTGCTCCACGCCTGCTTGACAGTCGACGAGGCCTTCAACATCTTTAGTCAATTCGCGCCGCGATTGTTCCCTACAGAGTCGGGTGCTCTCTACATTCTGAGCCCCTCACGGAATGCGTTGGAATCAGTTTCCGTTTGGGGCGATTTCCCGGCCGGCGAGCAAGTCTTTTCTCCGGATGATTGTTGGGCGCTTCGCAGCGGTCGCATGCATTATGTTGACGAGCCCAGCTCGGCCGTCCTTTGCCGCCACCTGAGGGGGTGGTCAGCGGTCGCGCATCTGTGCGTGCCCATGGCGGCGCAGGGGGACACTCTTGGTATCCTGCACGTCCACAGCAACCCTGTGAGTCCGGTTGAAACGAAAGAAGTGATCCGGCCGCTCTCGGATTCGAAACGGCAACTCGCTACGGCCGTCGCCGAACAAGTCGGTCTGGCCTTAGCCAATCTCAAATTGCGTGAGACCCTGCGGCTTCTGTCGGTTCGGGACCCCCTTACCGGACTCTTCAATCGCAGGTTTATGCAGGAGTCACTTGAACGCGAGCTACGCCGCGCTGCTCGCTCCAGCAGGCCGCTCGGGGGAATTTTGCTGGATATCGACCATTTCAAGCAATTCAACGATTCCTACGGCCACGAGGCCGGCGACATCGTCCTACGCGAGTTGGGCGCCTTCCTCCAATCACAAATTCGAGGCGAAGATATCGCCTGCCGTGTCGGCGGCGAGGAGTTCCTACTGATCCTGCCAGACACCTCCCTCGATGTCACTCGGCAGCGAGCCGAGAAGTTACGGGAAGCAAGCAAGCGGGTAAGCATCCAATACGGAGGTCGGCCGCTGGATGTGATTGCATTTTCAATGGGCGTCGTTGTGTTTCCAGTCCACGGGACTACGTGCGATGTCATCCTGCGCTCCGCGGACGAGGCCCTGTACCAGGCCAAAGCACAAGGTCGCGATCGAGTCGTGGTCGCAAAGCCCATACAGGGGACCACCTAGCAGCTAGCTTTCGTCTTGGTGAGTGCGTGAAAACGAGGGCCTAATTTTAGGGTGAAACCAGCGTGCGGTCTCACTTTCACCTTTTTCGTGACAGTCGAAAGCCGAGAATTGGAAGACAAAGAAAGAGCGGCTTCTGCGCTTCAGAGCAAGGTCTTGACGCGCGCTACCGGGGGCCTGTAGACGCCCGTTTCATCTACGACGGCCATGAAAAGGTCGTCCCACCGGCAACCTGTTTCGGGTGTGCCCTTAATATTGTCAATGATGATGGTTTGAACAAATCGAAAAGCTGGAGTCACGTCGTCACGCGAAGCAAACACTTGGGTATGGGTTGTCAGGATTCGCTCGTCAGCTCTGTCTGTTGATGTGCAGCGAACCAGCGCGTCAATAACGCGCTTCACACCATTGCGGCCGACGGATTCAAACGCGACTTGGGTCTCTGTGGTGTCGCCCCTCGCGTTCACCCGATAAGTAAGGGTCCTCCTCGAAGCCAAAGGGTAAGCCAACGTCAAGCGAGGATCCCTCGGCTGTGGGGCGTGGGCCCCCGCGAGAAACTGGACGAGGAGTACTGCCCTTGCCTCAACCTTTTCTATCCGCTTCGGGCTTATCGGCACGGGGTCTCCTAATAAGTGCATTCTACGAGCGGCCGGGTGGGGGTCTCCAAAAGTTTGCCAAAGAAAGCACGATCGCGAGCGTCGCGAATACAACCTGCGGCTCGCGCCTTCGTCGGACGCTGGCGGAACGAACGGCTGCCCGTTTGCCAGAATCTGTTTGAAATCATCGGTCCCACAGGGAGGCCGACAATTCCGGGCCGCAGCGACCAGCAGAGCTATTGCGACCGCCTATCCTTCAGTTCATAGAGCTTTTCGACGCCACGACGCCCAAGAAAAAACTTGTAGGTATTGTTTATAGGCGGCGTTCTCCCCAGAAGTGGACAGTCTCTGTCTCTCGCCCGACACAACCCAGACCATGTGGGATCTTGTTTGCTTCATGATTCAAGCGGCTAGCGATAGACCAAAGTTGTATACACGCGTGGTGCGATCCGGTCCCCCGGCACATAATTGTAATGCAGAATGGCCTTCTTCAGCGCACGCTCGACCAGGTTGTTGTCGAGCGGGGCTCCCTCTTGGCACAAGAGGAGCGTTAGGCCCTTCGACTGTCGCTGCAGATAGGTGATCGCCGTTGAACCCGCCCGCGAGGGCTGTTACAGGTGTCAGAAGCTTACTACGAATTTCCATTTTGGACTTAACCCCTACTGAACTCCGTCCATGTTATCGTAGCGGCAAATAAACCCCCAGCCGCCGGTTAGCTCGCTCACGGCTAGCATCAATTCGTTGCGTCCCTTTTTGAGCGGCAAATATACTGCGTCGTTTTCTGGATTTACTATGCCTAGAAATCCGGGGTCGCGGAAGCGTTGGGCACTTCTGCCACGGTAAAGAATCTTGTCATTCAGAAAAACGCTCACATCGTCGCTGTAGCCGACGTTGAGCTTCTTTAGTTGATCCCGATCGGAAACTACGGTGGTGCGCGCGTAAACCACCTGCATTCCTTTTTGCGGCTCGAGGCGTTTTGAGAAATCGTTTGCAAAGGTGGGGGTGACATCCGGCATCCTTCGGTACCGATTAATGACTACGAATCCCGGGGGTTCAGCCGTGATGTCCTGCCACTTCATCGCGGCCGCTTCCGATTTCGATAGCGGGCGCTCGAGATCGCGCTCGAAGGCATCCAGACTCGGCGACAGGCTCCATTTTGTGATGGTTGCCGCCGGCATTGCGGGCTCATGACGCTCCCACGCTACGGGTGGCGTTTCGCGTATTTCGAAATTCGAGAAATAAGCACCCTCCAAGCCAACGCCACCTTTGCGAATTCCGCTTTTCAAATCGTTCACGACGAGCGAAGGCTCGCGCATATCGTTGACGTATAACTTCGCCTGAGCACCGGTTATCTCGAGGCGCACATGAAACCAAACACCACTCGGAATATCGACGGCTCGCGTGAAGCCTGGACCGTTGTAGATTTGCCAGGCCGCTGCTCCATTCAGGATCGGCGTATATTGCTGGGCGTCGTCCAGACCGGTTTTGTGTGGCCGCAGATAAACCACCTCGCTGTTGCCGTCTCCTTGTGTGCGAAAAAGGATGTTGTAAAATCCGCGTGCTCCGCTGCCGGCCATGTCGACGTCTATCACGCCGTCGGTCATTTCGAAATCTTTCAGCGAGGCGCGGCCGCCTTGCACCCAGAGACAGCGTCGACCTAAATATTCGGTGGCTTTAGCCTTACCCTCGAGCTGCCAGCGTGGAGAATCGGTCGGAATAGATTCTGTCTGAGCGGCTTTCAGTTTCTTCGTTTCCGCGGTTTCCTGTGCGCCGACATGCGTCACGGCCAGGGTCAGGACCAGCACGCGAGCGAAATAACCGTGAAGTGCCCTTTGTCGCGTGTTCATCTTCACTCTCCAGCTTTCGTCTTGATGCCGTTTGAGTCTCGAACTTGGCCATCCCCCCCACCCGGCGAACGCGTCCGCAATGGCGAAGACCAGCTCGTTGACTCACTTGCCTTAGGATGGAGACTTCTGCTGTTATTGTATGTCCCGCCTCCCGACATCCCTCAGTTAAACACGCGAGTATAGCTAACGACGAATGGGCATGGCGCTTTTGCTTAGAGCTGGAGGCCTACGAAGGTACTAGGACGGTTTAGGCAAAGTAGGTGAAGGGCAAGCGGCTCGGAAATACGGGAACGTCAAGAAGTTCCATACTGACTATGCCGCTGACCGAATCAGCTCCAAACTGAATGGGAGGGCTAACAAATTCGGATGGTTGCAAGCCCCCGCAACTAACCGGCCCTTGTGCCGACCGCGAATCTTGGCAGCTAATTTCTACGCCGCCACCTCGATGCGGAACGTGATCTGGGGAGTGATCGAGCGGTGGCTACAATGTGCGAGCCGGGCCCCCGGCACCACCCGTTCGCGCCATCGCTTCGTCCCCGAAGAAATCTACTTTGCCGTGAGCAAGATACGTCGTTTTCCCATCCTTGGAGACGGGTTCCAGCGTGAACGCACCGAAGTGTTCCGCGTTGGCTCATCCTCTTGTCGATGACGCGATAGGGTCCAGCAAAGACGAATGACGAAGATACGAGAACATTCCTACGCTGTAATCGAACATTGGGTCGTACTGATGAGCGGTATCGCCTCACTCGTTCTTAGCTTACTCGAACGCTTTCGCCGCTCCTGTCGGCGCCGGAGTCCAGCCGAAATAGTCACTCAGACGACTGATTGCCCAGTGCGCTTTGGAATTCTAGGTATCAGGGAGGTCATTTATTGCTGGTTCGCCGAGGGCGTAAAGAACCAACCCTACGCGACTCGATACACCAAGTTTCTCGAAAATCTGGAAAAGATAATTCCTAACTGTATGCGCTTTCAGGCCGAGCTCGAGGGCGATCTCGTCGTTCTTCATGTCTTCAGTTACAAGCGCTACGACCTCTCGCTGCCGTGGGGTCAGCAGAGTGTTCAGCCCGCGCCTGTTGGAAAGTATCGGCCGCAGATTCGTTATTAATTGGAGGAGAAACTCCAGCTGACTGTTGTTGGCCCAAATTTGTCCCTGATGAACGGTCCGGATGCACTTAGGCAGAGCTTGCAGTGACTGACCGCGGCAGAAGATGCCTCTGGCTCCGCCGCGGAAGGCGTCTATCACGAGCTCACGTTCGTCTGAATTGAGCAACATGACGGCCGCCGCCTTGGCTTTGGAGGCACGCATTCGATCCAGAACGCTGAATCCTTTGTACGGCCCGTCAAGCAGGTCCGCGCTGATCACCGCGACGTGAGGCTCATAGTCCTGTATCTCACGAAATGCTCGTGAGGATTCCTCGGCAAAAGCCCGGACATCGAAATTGTTTCGGCGATGCTTAAGCGCCTCGGCGACCAACTGGCTGCCCATACGAGTCGCTTCGGCGACGCCGATGCGAATTCTCTTGGGTGAAACTTGGCGAGTCGCGGACACGACTACCTCAGGAGGACAGGAACCAGATTCTATATGAGTGGGAATAGACTTCAAGATAAATTTGCCCCCCCCGTGGAAATGCGAACTGAACGAGGTCGTAATCCCTTGTGTACTGATGTCGGACGAGTTAATACGGACCCAAGGAAGTGAACTTGGACCGCTGAAGAACCATCGATTTGAGTTTCCACGGTCCGCCGCGCCTGCTACAGCAGATTTAGAAGCACATCCGCAAGAACTCATTCCATCCCCAACGGCGCTCCTTTCCCATTCTCGACGGAGTAGCCCTTCAAGCGCCCGCAGGTCCACGTTTACGGCCTCGAAACAGTGACTTCTGACCCTGACGGCGCTCAGGCCATTTGTCACATGAGCTGGGGGCTCTGCGTCAGCGGTCCACCCAGAGTCTGCAGTTCAGTATGTGAAGCCGGACGACCTAAATGGAGTAGGGTCTGGAGTCGACTGTCCAGGGAAGGCAGGGGACGTGAATGGACCTATGACAAATGTCACGAAGGCATCCAGGCTATTTGCGTGAGAGTCGACATGACTCTGAGCCTCTTGTTTTGCATGGAGCTAATGAGTAATTTCTGTTGGCGCGAATATGGCGCAGAACCCATGTCCCACCTGATCCTGTGCAACTCGCGGCATCATCGAGTGTTCCTAAGGGAGCGCAGAACGCAGGATCGTTATCTGCTGAGCGCAAGAGCGGTGTTCTCTTGGGAAGAACCGGAGCAAAAGAGATTTGAGGCTGAAGGGGTCACTCGTGACATCAGTTTGCCAGGCGCTTTTATTCTCACACGTTCCTGTCCACCTGCTCACACTGTGGTCCAAGTGGAGCTTTTCCTTCCCCCAATCTATCGCACAGTGGCGACAGCGCGGATCAGGGCCGAGGCGCTAGTGCTTCGAGTGGAGCACGCTCCTAAAGGTGAACAGCAGAGTGGCTTTGCCGTCGAGAGTGCGGGCTTTAGGTTTTCGTCGGGAGCCTAACCCGATCACGAATCTGGATCGAGTTTGACCAGCGACTAGATAACCCCGATCGCGAATCGCGCAGGTTGCGGCGTAGAAATTGAAGGACAAGTTGATGAGAATGTTCGCGGCACTCGAATCGCGATCGATGGAAGATTTGCCATCTAAGGAGGTGATCCTCGGTCGGTCTTCGACCATGAACACCATCCTGAGGAGCGGAGGAAAACCCGCGAACGCGGATATACCCTTGCTCCTACAAAGCGAAAGCGGTACCGGAAAAGAATTTCAGGCCAGATTCATCCATTGTCAGTCTCGATGGGGAAACGGGGCTCTTGTTAAAGTCAGTTGCCCCGCGATCCTTGGTACTCTCCTCAAAAACGGACTCCTCCGGTATGGGAAGGGAGCCTCCACCGACATCCATGGGAAGCCAATATGGCGCTGGCCGCTTTGCGGTCACCTGGATGAATCGATGGGGAATCTCGCCTGGCTAGGCCTCGTTTTCTGATTGGGAGGAAAAGCCTACTCGGAGGTTTCGTGTAAGTCACAGGGCGGAGCTGAATGCACACGTTGGTTTCAGTCGAGTCGGACCACCGCGACGGCGACCATGCCTGGCATGTACTCTACACTCGCCATCAGCATGAAAAGGCGGCAGCGCACATTCTTTCGAGTAAGGGGTTCGAGGTCTTCCTTCCGCTCTACTGGACTGTCCACCGATGGAAAGACAGGGACAAGCAGCTCTGGTTGCCGCTGTTTCCCTGCTACGTTTTTCTCCGCGGTGGGCTGGAGCGGCGGCTCGACATCATGACCACGCCGGGCATTCACATGCTGATAACAAGCGGCGGCGACCCGGCTGTCGTCTCGGATGAAGAAATTTGCACGGTTCGCCAATTGGTAGCGAAGGTCCAGCGAGTGGAACCGCATCCGTTCTTGAGGTCCGGAGACCGGGTTAGAGTCAAGTCCGGTCCGCTCATGGGTGTGGAAGGGATTCTGGTCCGCAAGAAGAACGTATTTCGGTTGGTCGTCTCCGTGGAAATACTGGGCAAGTCGGCCGCCGCTGAGGTCGACGCATGCACGGTGGAGCGCATCAACCCTCCGCAAGCTAGATCGTTGCTCTGCCCTTCGGCAGCAGTTGCTTGAGAAGCAGTGTAAAGAGAAAAGAAAAGATTGGACTGGAGTGATACGGTGATGAAGGCTCGCAATTCGAATTCGTTGTGTTTTTGTAGCGTGGCGCGCCGCATGGTTTTGTGCTGTGTAGGACTGCTCAATCTTGTCTTCAGTGGGGGCGCTCTCGTTCTGTCGCTTTACGCAAAAAACGGACCGACAAGCGGCCAATCGACGAATGTAGGTCAGGTAGCAGCGCAGGTCCCAGGGGCAAAAACTATGGCTGCGAATAACGCCGCGACGCAATTGCAGATAACGAACTCCCCTAGCGCCACGATTGAGCAAATCCAGCTTAGAGGGAAGGACCAACAGACCCAGGTGCGCGTGGATGGCACCGGCCGCCTTGCGTATAAGGTTTTCTGGCTGAATCAACCTGACCGTTTGGTCCTCGATTTTTATGGCGCAATGGTCCGCGTGCAAGAGAGATCCCTTTCGAGTAGCTTTTACCCTGTACGCTTGGTCCGCATTGGCCAATTCAAGCCCAATGTGGCACGGCTAGTGATTGAAATCGAAGAGCAGCTTCCCTATACCATCTCAGCGAGCAGGAATGTCGTTACGGTGGTTTTCAGCCCTATGGCTGTGGCTGAACCTGGTGTGACAGCCAGGAAGGAAATATTCACTATCACTGCGGCGGTTCCTCCAGAACCCGTGCCGATTGGCGCGCCACACAGCATGGAGAACAACGAGGAAGTGAAATCGCTTTCGGAACCTTCGATGCAATCGGCATTGCCTCGTCCTTCGCATTTGGGGGCTGAGCCGTCTGCGCCAGCTGCTACGGAGGCGCAAACGGTTCAAGCGCAAACCCAGCCGGTCACTTCTGAGTCGACCCCGCCACCGGGAGAGAAGAATGCCCCCCAATCACTTGCTGTCGTCCACGCCTCAGCCCAGCAGACAGTGGACACCATTGCCCCATCCGTATCCGGTTATCTCCTCGGACCAAATGACCAGATCGTAATCCGAGCGTTAGACGCCCCCGAGATTTCCGACAAGCAGTTCCTCATCGGAACGAACGGGAACATCACACTGCCGATGATTGGACGGGTCAAGGCGGGCGGGCTGACCGTCGAACAACTCGAAACGGAGTTGACCACTCGACTCAAAGAGTTCATTCAAGACCCACAGATTTCAGTGACAGTGACGGAGGTTCGGAGCCAGCCAGTATCGGTCTTCGGTGCAGTCACGAAACCCGGTGTAGTCCAACTCAGGGGCCGGCAAACGCTCTACGAAGTTCTGTCCATGGCTGGCGGGCCTCGCGACACTGCGGGCTCCATACTCACGGTAACGCGCCGTCGGGAGAGCGGCGAAATTCCACTGCCGGGTGCAAAGGTAGATCCTACCGGACAGTTCAGCAGCGCCGAATTGAACGTGCAGGAGATTCTAGAGGGAAAGTATCCGGCGGCGAACATTGAGGTCAAACCGAATGACATCATCTCCGTCTCCGAGGCAAGCTCCAACATGATCTACGTCGTCGGCGATGTTCAGCGGGCAGGGGCCTTCACGCTGGGGGGACAGCGGAATGCTTCCGTGCTCAGAGCGTTGTCACTTGCGGGCGGACTCGGACGTACGGCGATGCCGCAGAAGGCGAGGATTATGCGCAAAGTCCTGGGAGAGCCGAAGCTCAGTGAAATCGCCGTGAACATTAAGCAGATACTCTCCGGAAAGGCGGAGGACATAGAATTGCGGCCCGATGACGTCTTGGTTGTGCCCACCAGCAGTCGCAAAGTTTTTACGACCAATTTTCTTCCCGCCGCCTTCTCCGCCGTCGTGGGCGCTGCAATCTATCGTTATTGAGGTTCCTATGGAAAACCAACCGCTATTGGGCGATTCTAACCAGGACACATGCACGCAGAAAGATGGCAGAACTAGTCTCCTGCCACCGCGGCGGCAGTACTTGGACGTGCCGTTTCCCGAGGTATTCGACGAGCCTGGCCCCAGTCAGCTTTTCGAAATCTGGCAAATTGTCCGACAGCGCATGGGCACCCTGGTTCTAATTGTTTTCCTAGGCCTTCTCTCCTCACTCTTGCTCACGCTTCCGCAGACGCCTCTCTACCAGGCCCGGACGTCTCTCGAAATCCAAAACCTAAATGAGAATTTTCTCAACATGCGCGACGTGAGCCCCACGGCGAATGGGGGCGGTTCGTACCCGCCTGAATATGATCTTCAAACGCAGGTACAAATTCTCCAGAGCGAATCCGTCCTAGAAGCGGTGATCGCCAAGCTGAAGATTGAGAAAAAACTGCGTTTGGAGGAGAACACCAGTCGCTTCTCTGCTTGGCGCAAGGCCCTGGGTCTGCCTGAATCGCGGCCGCTCTCTCGCGAAAGCACTTTGAACCTGGTCAAGAGGAACCTGAAAACCCGCACCTCACCCAACACGCGACTCGTGGAAATCCTTTACGATGCCACCGACCCGCAGGTTGCCGCTGACTTTGCAAACGCCCTAACCGCTGAGTTCATCCAGCAGAACCTCGAGTCCCACTGGAAGACCACCCGGCAAACGGGCGAGTGGCTCACCCATGAGATGGAAGACGTCCGGATCAAACTCGAGAAATCCGAAGATGAGCTACAGAGTTATGCCCACGCTTCCGGACTGCTGTTCACCTCGGAGAAGGACAACGTTGCCGAAGAGAAACTCCGCCAGCTTCAGGAGGAACTTTCCAAGGCTCAAGCGGACCGCGTCGCCAGGCAATCGAAATACGAATTGGCATCCACAGTGTCTCCCGAGTCCCTCCCCGAGGTGCTCGATGACGCAACCCTGAAGGAGTACCAAGTAAAGCTCACCGATCTGCGCCGCCAGCTTGCCGAGGCTTTGTCTTCTTTGACCGCGAGTCACCCTGCCGTGAAAAAAATCCAAGCCCAGGTGGCGGCGCTGGAAATGGCTCTCGAAAAGGAACGCACCAACATCATCCAGCGAATTCGGAACGAATTTGAGTCCGCCCAACGCCGCGAGAGACTACTGGCTGCAGGCTACGCCTCCGAAGCTCGTCTGATGTCCGGGCAAGCAGCTCAGGTGACGCACTACAGCATCCTCAAGCGCGAAGTGGATACGAACCGCCAGCTTTACGACTCCATGCTCCTCAACGTGCAGGAAGCCGGTATGACTTCCGCCCTGCGCGCAAGCAACATCCGCGTCGTTGACGCCGCCGAACCGCCAACACGTCCCTACAAGCCGAGCATTGTCTTGAATTCGGCACTTGGCCTTCTTGCCGGAGCCTTCTTCGGCATTGCCTTCGTCGTTGTACAAGAACGTGCCGACCGCACCATCCACGGTCCAGGTGACGCCAGGATGTA
>Ga0137418_10006636_pt1 | contig 10643 bp, 7 predicted proteins | sample CZODoug3_1_2_16f_FD_122242 | JGI IMG/M metagenome (GOLD analysis project Ga0137418, IMG submission 122242) | Vadose zone soil fungal communities from Angelo Coast Range Reserve, California, USA - CZODoug3_1_2_16fungal (Hybrid Assembly) | ecosystem: Environmental > Terrestrial > Soil > Vadose... | reverse complement strand
GTGCTGCTGGCGGTCGCCGCGAACATGCCCGGCGAGGTGGCCGAGAGCCTGGGCATCTCGACCCTGCCGCTGGTCATCGCCATGTCCACCATGGTGGGCTTTTCGCTCATCAACTACGTGGTCGACCTGCTTCCGACGGGCCTCGAGAAAAAACCGAAGCAACAGAGCGTCGAAGGCATCAAGGTGCTGTTCTACGCCATCGAGAAGGGCAACCTCATCTACGCGCAGAAGGTCCTCTCCCAGAACTTCGATCCCAACCTCGTCGCCGAGAACGGTTATACGCCCCTCATGTACGCCGCGGCGCGCGGCGACTCGAAGATGGTGGAGCTCCTCCTCAGGAACGGCGCGGACGTCAACATGGTCAGCGAGGAAGGCGACACGGCGATCGAGCTCGCGCTGCGCATCGGCTCGCAGGAGTGCGCCGACATCCTGAAGAAGGCGCGTGCCGACCAGGTGATGCGCGAACAGGCCACGCGGACCCCGGAGGCGAAGCAGGACTGAGGTCTTTTCCGTAACAAGATGTGTCGGGGCCGGCGTGGCGGGAACTTCAACCCGCATGCGTTGCCCAAGACGCGTTACCGAAATCATTGCAGGAGATCCCTATGTCCCAAAAGAAACTCGCCGTGGTGCTGGCCGTATGCGCGGCTGCGACGCTGCTGGGCTTCGAGGGCGGCAGGCTGACCGCCATATCGAGCTCGCAGGCCCAGACGGCGCAAGTCCAGAGGTCCGCCGCCGGAGCGCTCCCCGACTTCAGCGCCCTGGTCGAACAAAACGGGCCCGCCGTCGTGAACATCAGCACCACCACCGCGCCCGTGCGCACCCAGATGCAGATACCCCAGACCCCCGGCGACCCGGGCGATCCCATCCAGGAATTCTTCCGCCGCTTCCAGATTCCCATGCCCCAGGGCGGCGACACGCCTCGCAGAGGGGTCGGCTCGGGTTTCATCGTGAGCGCCGACGGCTACATCCTGACCAACGCGCACGTCGTCGACGACGCGAGCGAGGTCGTGGTGAGGCTCACCGACAAGCGCGAATTCAAGGCGAAGGTCATCGGCGTGGACCGCCGCACCGACGTCGCGCTGGTGAAGATCGACGCAAGGGATCTCCCGATGGTCCGGATCGGGGACGCTTCGAAAGCCCGGGTCGGCGAATGGGTCGCCGCGATAGGCTCGCCTTTCGGCCTCGAGAACACCGTTACCGCGGGCATCATCTCGGCCAAGTCGCGCTCGCTGCCCGACGAGACCTACGTGCCTTTCATCCAGACCGACGTCGCCATCAATCCGGGCAACTCGGGCGGGCCTCTTTTCAACATGGCGGGCGAGGTGATCGGCATCAACTCGCAGATCTACAGCCGCACCGGCGGCTACATGGGATTGTCGTTCGCGGTCCCCATCGACGTCGCGATGAAGGTCAAGACCGACCTCCAGAAGTACGGCAAGGTCAGCCGCGGGCGGCTCGGGGTCACCATCCAGGGCGTCACCCAGGAGCTGGCCGATTCCTTCGGACTGAAGAAGGCGCAGGGCGCTCTGGTCAGCGCCGTTGAACCGAAAAGTCCCGCGGACAAGGCCGGGATCAAGACCGGCGACATCATTCTGGCGGTGGACGGGCGCGCCATCGAGAACTCGGTCGACCTGCCCCGCGCCATCGGCGAATCCCGCCCGGGCACCGCGGTGACTCTCAAGATCTGGCGCCAGGGCGAAACGCAGGAGCTGCGCGCTTCTCTGGGCGAAGCCCCGGCGGAAAAAATGGCCAGGGCGGCCAGCGAATCGAAGGCCAAGTCGGGCAAGCTCGGTCTGGCGGTGCGCCCGCTGACCGATGAGGAGCGCAAACAGATGGAAGCCGAAGGCGGGCTGCTCGTGGAGCAATCCGAAGGCCCCGCTGCCCGGGCAGGCATCCAGGCGGGCGACGTCATTCTTGCCCTCAACAACCAGCCCGTGAAAAGCGTGGACCAGCTGCGCCGCCTCGTGGACCGCTCGCGTGGCAGCGTCGCCCTGCTGATACAGCGCGAAGGCAACAAGATCTACGTGCCGATCCGGCTCAGCTGATCGGAACGGATCCAAATGAAAACCGCGCCCCACGAGGCGCGGTTTTTTTTCGTCCGCGGCTGCTAGAATCGGCCGGACCCCGAGGAGGACGCCATGGCCGCACCCCGATCTCTCCAGTTCGACACGCTCAGCCTGCACGCGGGCCAGAGGCCCGATCCGGTCACCGGCGCGCGCGCGACGCCGATTTATTTCACCACGTCCTTCGTGTTCCGCGACGCGGACCACGCGGCGGCGCTCTTCAACATGGAGCGCGGCGGGCACGTCTACTCGCGCATCTCCAATCCCACCAACGCGGTGCTCGAGGAGCGGGTCGCGGCCCTCGAAGGCGGCGTGGGAGCGATCGCGACCGCGAGCGGCCAGGCCGCGCTGCATCTCGCGGTGGCGACGATCGCGGGCGCAGGCTCGCATATCGTCGCATCGCGCGCACTCTACGGCGGCTCGCACAATCTGCTCTCCTATACGCTGCCGCGCTTCGGCATCGAAACCACGTTCGTCGCCCCGCGCGATCTTGCAGCCTGGAAAAAAGCGATACGGCCGAACACGAAGCTTCTTTTCGGCGAGACGCTCGGCAATCCGGGCCTGGACGTGCTCGACATCTCCGCGGTCGCCGCGATCGCGCACGAAGCGAGGCTGCCCCTGCTGGTGGATGCCACGTTCACCACGCCTTACCTGCTGAAACCTTTCGACCACGGCGCCGACCTCGTCTACCATTCGGCCACCAAGTTCCTCGGCGGCCACGGCGTGGCGATCGGCGGGGTGCTGGTGGATGGGGGCACGTTCGACTGGGAAGCCTCGGGAAAATTTCCGGAGCTGAGCGAGCCCTACGCGGGCTTCCACGGAATGGATTTCCAGGAGGAGTCCACGGTCGCGGCCTTCCTCCTGCGCGCGCGGCGCGAAGGCCTGCGGGACTTCGGCGCCTGCATGAGTCCGGCGAGCGCTTTCCAGATACTTCAGGGCATCGAGACGCTTCCGCTCAGGATGGAACGCCACGTCGAGAACACGCGCAAGCTGATCGCCTTCCTCGGCAGGCAGGCCGCGGTCGAATCGATCGCCTATCCCGAGCTGCCTTCGCACCCCGACCACGCTCTCGCGAAGCGGCTTCTCCCGCGCGGCTGCGGCGCGGTCTTCAGCTTCAACCTCAAGGGCGACCGGGCCGCCGGCCGGCGCTTTATCGAGGCTCTGAGGATCTTTTCGCACCTCGCCAACGTCGGCGATGCCAAGTCGCTGGTGATCCACCCGGCGAGCACCACGCACTTTCGCATGAGCGACGCGGCGCTCGCCGAAGCCGGCATCGGCCCGGGCACGATCCGCCTGTCGATCGGACTCGAGGACCCGGAGGACCTGATCGAGGATCTCGCGCGGGCCTTGAGCGCCGCCAAGGCCTGAAGATGGAACTTCGGGTCGCGGGAAATTCCGCCTATGCCTACACCGGCGGGAGAGCCTTCGATGCGGAGCTCCCGGCGGTCGTGTTCATCCACGGCGGCGAACAGGATCACAGCGTCTGGGCGCTGCAGTCGCGCTATCTCGCGCACCACGGTTACGCCGTGCTCGCGGTCGATCTGCCGGGGCACGGGAAGAGCGGCGGCGCGCCGCTCGCGAGCATCGAGGACATGGCCGGCTGGATCGTCGCCCTGCTCGACGCGGCCGAGGCAGGCACGGCGGCCCTGATCGGCCACAGCATGGGTTCGCTCGTCGCGCTCGAGTGCGCTGCACGGCATCCGCAGCGCGTGAGGAGCGTCGCCCTGCTCGGCGCCGCCTTCCCGATGCGCGTCTCGCCCGATCTCCTCGAGGCGACGATGCACCGGGAATCCGACGCGCACGCCATGATCAACGCCTGGTCCCACTCCACCTACGCGCACTACCCGAGCAACCCGGGCCCGGGATTCTGGGTGATCGGCGGGAACCTGCGGCTGATGCAGCGGCAGAAGCCGGGGGTGCTGCACGCCGACTTCGCCGCCTGCGACGGATACAAGACCGGAATCGAGCGCGCCGCCCGGGTGAAATGCCCCGCGCTGTTCCTGCTCGGCGCGCGCGATGCGATGACCCCGGCCCGCGCGGGACGGGACCTCGCCAGGGCGGTACCGAATTCGACCGTGGTGACGCTGGACTCCGCAGGCCACAACCTCATGGGCGAAAAGCCGGACGAAGTCCTCGATGCGCTGGTCGAATTTCTCCGCGCCTAGGCTGCGGTACACTTCGCGCATGACTGCGCGATGCATGGTTCTCGCTCTTCTGCCGGTCGTTCCGCTTGCGGCCCTCGCTCAGAGCCCCTTGCCGGAATGGATCGGCGCCGGCGCGCGTACGCGGCCCGCGTACGACGGCTCGGCCGCGCAGCGAACCGACTTGATCCCGACGGTGAGATATTACGGAAATCCCTGGTTCGCGCGCACCACCCAGGGGATCCTCGAGGGCGGCGCCAGGACGCAGCTCGCGCGCGGCCTCAATGTCGGGGCGCAGCTCGCCTACGAAGGAGGCCGCCTCGCGAGCGAATCCGATTTCCTCAGGAGCAACAACGTCCCGGACATCAACCCCGGCGCTTCGTTCGGCCTGCACATCGAATGGGACCAAAAGCTCGGCGCGATACCGGTCACGCTGCTCGCGCGCGGGCGACACTTCGTCGACGGCGATCGCGGCGCTCAAGGCGACCTGCGCTTCACCGCGGGAGTCTACGGCGGCGGCGCGATCACCGCCGCGGTATTCATCCAGGGAACCTGGGCCAATTCGAAATCGAACCAGTCGTTCTACGGCATCACGCCCGCCCAATCCACCAGCCTGCCCGCCTACACCGCAGGAAGCGGCCCGTTGTTTACGACCGGTGGATTGCTCTGGGGCGTCGATCTCAGCCGGGAGTGGATAGTCGTCGGCAACCTGGAGGCGCGGCGGCTGCACGGCGACGCCGCGCGCAGCCCGCTCGTGGAGCGCACGTCGAACCACTACGCGAGCGCAAGCCTGGCGCACCGGTTTTGAGGCGGGCCACATGGACGACCTCGCGCACCTGCTGCTGCCGCAAGGCTTCCTGAAGCCTTTCCTGGTCGCAGCGGGGATCTACGGAATCCGTTACGTTCTGCTCGCCGGTGTGGCCTTCCTCTTCTGGTACGCAAGACCCGCCGGCGGCAAGCTCCAGAGCGCGATTCCGCGCGGGGGGCAGATCCGGCGCGAGATCGCGTACTCGGCGGTGGCGGTTCTCATCTTCGGCCTCGTCATTGGGCTGATCTCCGGTTACGGCATCGCGCCCCACACGCTCGTCTATCTGGACGTCGCCCGATACGGCTGGGCGTATTTCTGGCTGAGCATTCCGCTCGTGATCCTCGCGCACGATACTTACTTCTACTGGACGCACCGGCTGATGCACACCCCGGCGCTGTTCCGGACCTTTCACGGAGTGCATCATCTCTCGAGGAATCCCACGCCCTGGACCGCGTACGCGTTTCACCCGCTCGAATCGGTCGTCCAGGCGCTCGGCCTGGTGCTGATCATCTTCATCATCCCCTTGCATCCGACTGCATTGCTGATCTTCCACACGATCTCGACTGCGATGAACGTATACGGACATCTGGGCTACGAGCTCTACCCGAGAGGGTGGCCGCAACATCCTGTGGGCCGCTGGATCAACACCTCGGTCGCGCATAACGCCCACCACGACGGGGCACGCCATAATTTCGGGTTCTATTTCCTGTTCTGGGACCGCTGGATGGGAACGCTCGATCCGTCCTACGAGGCGAAGTACCGGCTGGGCTTCGCGCCGCGCCCGGCCTCCTAGTCGCGCAGCTCGAGCAGCACCGGCTGATGGTCCGAGGCGTCGGTCTCGCCGTTTACCACCACGTTCTCGACCCGATGGGCGAGATCCTCCGTCACGAAAATGAAATCGCAGGCGAAGGGCGGCCCCGGCCACTGCAGCTTGTCGTGCACGCCGATCGTGGGCGCGTGCGGTTTCCCCGGATGGCGCAGCTGCCACGCGTCGCGGTAGGCGGGAACGCCGGGCGCGAGCGGTGATTGCAGATGCCGGTGCAGCGCATCGTCCGGCGGGAAATTGAAATCGGCGGTGAGAATGCCCGAAGCGGGTCGAGGCATCGTTCGAAAAGGGCCCTCCTTTGCCGGGACCGGCGCGGCGGCGTGGCCTGCGGCTTCGCGCTGCAGCTCGCGCAGCGCCTCGACCTGCGCCGCGCGCTGCTTCGCCGAGTAGTACTCGAGGTGCGTCGTGGTCACGCGCAACGGGCTCGAAGGCAGGTCCAGCACGACTTCGACGGCCGAGCGCTGCATGCTAGGCACTGAAGGATCCGCCGGCCAGGGCAGCAGGCGCCTGAACGCCTGCAGGATCGGGAGGCGCGTGACGATCGCGTTGCCGAATTCGCGCCGGTCGCCTTGCGGGGCCGGTACATCCGTGGCGATGCCCTTCACGACGGTGTAGCGCGGGAACAGTCCCGCGAGCGCCTCGAACTGGTTCTCGCCCGAGCTTCCCGCGAGGTCGGGGTAGTTGCTCGCGACCTCCTGCAGGCACAGCACGTCGAAATCGGCCATTTCCCTCGCGACCCTGGCGATGCGCGCCGGGTCGACCCGGCCGTCGCAGCCGCGGCACCACTGGATGTTCCAGGAGATGAGCTTCATACCTTTGAAGACATGAATAGCGTGCGCTTAGCCACGCTCCCAAGGCGGGTGCGCTGCAACCTGCGTGCCCTAGACGGACAACCCGTTACCGCGGCGCAGAGGCGAGATTCGGTTGCAGCGACGTGCCAATGCCAGAGAACTCCCCGCCTAGGTATACGGTCGAAGCCGATACGGTGATCGAATTGGCCCAGCCCTCGATCACCAATTTAAATGGCGTCAGCTCGCCAGTCGAGGCGCTGAAGGAAATCAGGCCGTTGGCTGGCGGGTTCCCGCCCCCTTGGTTGAGCGCCACATAGACGGTGTCGTCGAACGCTGCCACGGCTCGCGGAGCTATGACACCAAAATTGCGCGCCCAGGGCAGAACCGCCGCCGTGGTAGCGTCCACCGCCACTAGTCCGTCGCGTGCTTGTCCGCCCGCTTGACTGAATCCGCCAACGATGTAGATCGTGTTGCCAAGCATCGAAATCCCAGTCACATTCGGCGACAACCCTGAATTCGACAAGTTTGGATTCCAAGGTAACAAGGCGCCGTTGACTGGATCAATCGCGGCTATGCCGTTTCGTGTTTGCCCGTTGATCGTCGACAGTCTTCCCGCTGCATAGACCGCCGAACCGGTTGCGATGAGGTTCGTTATCGACTGTCCACCACCCGCGTCCGGCAGCCAGGACTTGAGCTGACCGGATGCCATATCGAACGCCGCGAGATTCGATGTGGGTTGGCCGTCGATTGCGGTCAATCCTGACCCGCCGACGTAAAGAGTGCCGGACGCAACCGCAATGGCATATACGTAGCCGGTGACTTGGGGATTCCACGGCAGCGCGGCGCCAGTGGCCGAATCCAAGGCCGCGAGGCCGGTTCGCGCCGCTCCGCCAATCCGCTCGAAGTATCCGGCCGCGTAGACGGTTGAACCGGAGACGAGCAGTGTCGTTACCACCCCCGACTGTACCGAAGGGCTCGTGGCGGGAGCGTCTGGATTCCAGCTCGTTACGGCGCCGGTGTTCGTGTCGATGGCCGCGATGTGGTTTCTGGTCTGCCCACCGAGCATTCCAAAGCCCCCGCCCACCCATACCTGATTCCCGACGGGAGTGAGTTGAAAGACAGGTAAGAGAGATCCTCCGTCCGCGTTGATCCAGTTCCTGGCAACTGCTGTGAGCTTGTCCAATGCAGCGAGGCCGGGTACTGCCTGACTTCCAACGGACAGGAACAATCCGCTGATGAATACGGTATCGGCGTTGACGGCAAGAGCCTCCACCTCAGGAGGACTGTATTGGTTCCACGCGAGGGTAGGATTCCATGGCAAAGCCAGTCCCGTGGCCAAGTCCACGGCTGCGACCGCCATACGAGGCTGGCCGCCCGCGGATGTGAACTTTCCGCCGATATACACGGTAGAACCGTCGATTGCGATCGCGCGCACAGCCGTTATCGAGTTGGCTGCGCCAATCTGTGCGTCCCAAGCGGTTACAGCACCGGTGATCCCATCCAGTGCCGCTACAGCGGTTCGGCTCGCTCCTCCGATTGTGCGAAATGTTCCCCCAACCAAGACCGTCGTCCCTGAAACGACGAGCGAGTTGATGGCCGGGATGCCTTGGCCATCGTCAGGATTGGGATCCCATGGGGTCAATCCCCCGCTAGTCGTATCCACCGCCGCCAGGTAATTGCGAGATTGTCCGTTGACTGTCAGGAAGTAGCCCCCAAAGTACAGCGCGTTGCCACTGATTGCCAGCTTTGCAACCGCACCGTTGACGGCAACCGACCAATTCCTTGGTGTACCTGTGGTGGCGTCAAGCGCAGCCAAGTAAGGGACATCCACTCCACCGATCTGAACGAAGTTGCCCCCGACGAACAACGTGTTGCCGCTAAGAGCAACGGCGTGCACCGCGTCGGATGGCGTGGGAGCGAAAGTCGGATCGATAGAACCGTCGGCACGCAACCTGACAAGGTACTTTTGGGTGGAGCCGTTGACGCGCGTAAACGAGCCGCCGAGATACCAGCCTCCCGCGCCGTCCGGGACTTGGGTATATACCGCGCCATCGACCACCGAACTTGCCGCAACGGCCCCAGTCGCGGAGTCGACGGGGACGAAGCTCCCAGTGCGGCGCCCAACTTGCGTAAAGCTGCCTGCGATGTAGAGCAGCCCACCGTCCCCGGACAAGGCCGTCGAATAGACGGTGCCGTTTGTTATCCAATTGATCTCGTTGCTGCAGTCGACCGCGACGGAAGTCACGTCCGCGGCGCCAACCGTGCCGCTGCCCGTGGACACCCTGCAGATTCTGCCGTCCGGTGCGAGTGCAACGGTAACCGCGTACGAGCTCCCTTCCGGCTGGCGCTCGATGAAGGTGAAGGTTCCGTTGGCGGCAATCGTCAACTGGGAGTTGTTGTTTGACAGTTTTACAGTTTGCCCGGCGGCCAGTCCGCTGACAGTCCCACCGACTGCGTAGGCCGGCGATCCCTCGTCACCTCCGCCACATGACGCAAGGGACACAAGCATCGTCGCAAGACACGCAATCCGAGTTGCGCGAGCGATTTCCATGCTTTGGGTCATTTGACCTTCGCCCCCCATTTGACCGGCCCCTTGGGGCGCGGCGCTGTTCTCGGTGAGCATCCTACCCTCGCGTCCCCGACAACGTAAGTCGGGAGAACTCTACTGTAAGTCGTTAAGACTCTACTGGAACGCGGCACCGCCCAACCTGGTTCTCTACGCAGCCTGCCCGGCCGTCGCACCCGCGGCACCACTGGATGTTCCAGCTGACGAGCTTCAAATGGTTAATAACATGCTGCTCTTATCGGGGGGCGCAGCTCTTGCGTGAGCGCTCCTAGAGACGGATGAAGATCTTGCGGCGATACAACCACAGGCAGACCAGCCACATTATCAGGGCGCCCAGCACGTAGTCGAGCGCGTCCAGGTGGCTCAAGTGCAGGAGACCGCCGAGGTGAATATTGAGGTTGTCCCAGATCCAATGCCTGCACACGACGATCATGAAATACATGGCGAGGGAATTCGCACCGACCACCACCAGCGGAAACATCAAACCTCGCTGGCCCTCGATGTCGGCGAGCCAGTACGCCGCAGCCAGGAAGAGAAAGGTGAAGCCGGCACTGAAGAATACCCAGGAGGGTGTCCAGAGCGCCTTGACGATCGGGCAGAGGGTGTAACCCAGGACGAGGCCCAGCGCGAGAGAGATTGCCCCGGCCGCCAATAGCCTCCGGAGCTTCTCGAGCGGCGACCTCGGCCCCTGAAGGAGGTCGCCCGCCACGATTCCCAATATCATCGTCACGATCGACGGAACGAAGTTGAGCGTGGGTCCATAGGTATCGTTCCCGAGAAACTCTTGAGACCGCGGAAATAGATTGAGAAACCAGCGGTCGAAGGCATACGCGACGTTGGTGTACTTGTTCCAGTGGGCATACATGCCTGCGAAGGGCCCGGCATCCTGCGGAATTCCGAGTGATGCATAGTCGAAGCCCGAAGGCGGCAAGGGAAACAAGAAGAACGCGAGCCACCAGGCTATGAGTATCAGCGCAGCTACTGTCAGCTGATGGCGGACGGGCCTTCCCACGACCAGGAATGCGAATGGAAAGGCCAGCCCGATTTGAGCCAGGATATTTCCGAAGTTGAAATGGGTTTGCTGGTGATGCAATGAAGTCAGCAGCAATCCCAGCATCACCAGGACCACGGAACGATAGACCACGTGCGCGGCGACGCTCGCCGTGCTCATGCCCTGCGAGCGTCGAGAGAAGTAGGAGTACGTCATCGCCACGCCGACGATGAACATGAACGACGGCTGAATCAAGTCCCAGAACGCGGCGCCCTCCCAATCGACGTGATCGAACTGCCGGCCGAGCGCCTGCAGCCATGGCTCATTCTGGAACTTCGCGACGGCTTCGGGACCCGCGCCCTCGAACGCGAGCGCCAGCATCACCAGCCCGCGGTAGGCATCCAGGGAGGTCATGCGGGCCGATCGGTTGCTCGCTTCGGATCCCTGGGTTCGCCCG
>Ga0137418_10006634_pt1 | contig 10645 bp, 4 predicted proteins | sample CZODoug3_1_2_16f_FD_122242 | JGI IMG/M metagenome (GOLD analysis project Ga0137418, IMG submission 122242) | Vadose zone soil fungal communities from Angelo Coast Range Reserve, California, USA - CZODoug3_1_2_16fungal (Hybrid Assembly) | ecosystem: Environmental > Terrestrial > Soil > Vadose... | reverse complement strand
CTTTCCAGGCGGTGATGTAAGGGTCGGTGATGGTTTCCAGGAGCTCGTGCGCGGCGAAGGTGCCGAGCGCGGTCGCTTCCAGCGAAAAGGCGTTGAACCCGCTTCCGATCCGGCCGCACGGCGTCCCTGTCGGATTCGGCAGGTATGCAATGAGCAGGGTCTCGCCGTTGCACATGCCCCAGTAGTGCCACGCGCAGAAGGGAATGTTCCCGACGGGGAAGACCGACGAAATCACGAAGACCATGTCTCCGGGTCTGTTCGCGATTCCGTTTGCGGCGAGCGCACGGCAAGCCTTGTCGGCGATCACCGACTCGGTCGGGTTCTCGGCGGGCGGCGCGCTGGAATCGAACAGGCTGCCGCCGAACGAAGTCGTGGCATGGGCCCCTCGCATGTATTCGTCCGCGACGCCGAGATAGGCGGCCCCGTCGAGGCCGACCAGCAGGGACTCGAGAACCGTGCGCGCGTCGGCGGGGAAAACAATTGGATCACCCCACCACAGCGCGAAGGTGCGAGTCGAGGCCGCCACGTTGCCGCCGTGATCGATGAGGTCGAACCTCTGGACCGTCACGGTAGCCGTGCCGCTCTTGCTCGGATCGGTGCGGCTGGTTGCCACCACGTGATAGACGCCTTCATGGTCGCTGGGCGCGATGTATTGCCCCAGTGAGTCGATGGTGCCTCCTGCATCGCCCTCCTGGATGGACCAGGAGACCTCACTGTCGGGAGCACCGGGCAGGTGGGCGCGGAAGACGACCAGGCCCCGCACCTCGACGGTCACCTGGTCCGGTTCGACCGGGAGGGTGAGGTCCGACTTCAACACGCTCAGCGTCGCGACCGCGATCTTCGAGGGGTCGGCCAGGCTCTGCGCGGTGATGTGGGATGCGCCTTCAGCCCAGGGAGCGGTGTAGAGGCCGTCCTGTCGGATCGACCCTTTGTCACAAGTCCACACCACGCGGATGTCTCTCGCGCCGATGACGGTGGCGCTGAGCCGGATTGACCCTCCGGGCTGCACGGCAGCAGTCCCGGGAACGATCGAAACGGATACACCGGGCGGGTCCGCCACCGTCACCAGGGCAGTGTCCGTGCTGCTTGGATCGGCGATGCTTGCCGCCACCACATGGTAGGTGCCGGCCGTCGCCGGAGCTGTATAGGTACCGGCCCGATCGATCGAGCCGCCCGCGGCACCTTCCACGATCGCCCAGGACACGCGCGTGTCCACCGACCCAGCCACCAACGCGGTGAACTGCTGCGTTTCATCCGGCAGCAGCATGACGGTTTTCGGCGAGAGAGCGACGGAGAGCGAGGGGACCGAAACCACTGCGGTGGCGGAGGCCGCAGGATGGGCGCGGCTTGTCGCGACGACGTGGAAGGTCCCTGCGGTGAGGGGCGCGGTGTAGTGCCCGCTTTGATCGATGGTACCTGCGTCCGCCGACCAAACCACGTCGTGATCCGAGCTGCCCGCCACCGTGGCCGTGAATTGGGCGCTGCCGCCGCTCTCGACCGTAGCCGCGGGGGGATCGATCCCGATGCGCGGTGAACCGGCTACGGAAATCGCGGCCTCGACACTCTCGTGCGGCTCTTCAGCTCCTGTCGCCACGATATGGAAAAGCCCCTCGATGGCCGGAGCGGTGTAGCCGCCGGAAGAATCGATGGTGCCGCCGGCATCGCCTTCGCGGATCGACCAGATGACGGCGATGGAGGCCGTGAACTGTACCCACGACCCCGGCGAGAGCGAGATCGAGCCCGGCGAGACGACGAACGCGGGCGCGTGTGCGTCCGTCTGTCGGCCCTGCCCGCAGGCGATGACCCCGCAGACCGCAAGGCATCCCGCCTGCACGTGACCGCGCATCGGCCCCCCGCCTGTGTTCAAGGTAGGAAGCTGAACAGGGGAGGGCAAGCAGGGACTGGTATGCGCCGGGATAGCGCACCCCGCTCCCCAGCGCAGGAACGAGCTTGCCCACTGCCGGCCGGAAGAGGCCGCGGCCGGCTACAGCTTGCAAGTCTGGGGAACGTTCTCCACCACGATCGGGATCTCGACTTGTCCCGCCAGTTGCTTCCCGCTGCGCGCCAGGCCGTGGCCGTGGAACTGCAGCTTGTGCGCACCGTTCGAGATCATGCGCGTATCGAGGTTGACGGTGCGCAATTGGATCGCGTCGTGGAACTCGACGATCTCCACGCCGTCCACCTTCAGCGCCCAGTGCGCGACGGTGGTGGGGCCGGCATTGGTGACCAGGCCGGTCACCGGTACGACCCCGCGCAGCGGGGCGTCGATGAGCGTGTGCACGTTCAGGAGCTGAACGTAGACGTAACCGATGGCGTCGCCCGTGGCAGCGTCCGTGTCGTACCAGGAGTGGGCATCGACGATGCCCGGAATGACAGAGCGGTTGTCGGCGAAGACGTTGCCGTTCTTGAAAAGAAGCTGGTGCCCGTTGGTGACCTGCGTTTGCTTGCCCTGTTCTGGACCGGCGGCGGTCTCGACGGCGTAGCAGCGCCCGCGAAGCTCGTGCCAGCCATCGGCGAATCTCGTCGTGTCGACGGTGAAGGTGCGGGGTTGTCCGAGCATGGCCCGGGCGTTGCTGCCGTAGTACGCCTGCACGTTGGTGCCGTCGACCTGGATCACGATGGTGTCGACCTTCAGGGTCGAAGGCGGCGGGAACGCGCAGGTGAGGGTGAAGTTGATGATCCCGCTCACGCTGGCGTCCGGTTCGATGCCGTCCATGATCATGTCCACATGGTTGGGCGCAGGAAACGCCGGGTCGCCCCACCAGGAGCTGGACTTCTGGGTGTAGCCCGCGGCGAGCGCGGGAACGGCGATCAAAGCAAGGCCGACGGCGATGGCGCGGGCTGCGAAGCGGTAGTGTTGCATGTGCACTCCTGTCCGTCGGAGCGGGGGGCGCTCCTGGTGGGGAAAGGGCCGAGCGGTCAAAGGAACCCTGTCCTTGCAACCCTACGCCCGGTCTGTTCCATTCCGGACATGTTTTCGGGGGTAAATAGCGTTGGACCAAGCGAGCCCTCGCTTGGTTGCGCGCGGCCCCGCGACGGGCGCCCGCATTTCGCCTGCTGATCGGCGCAGCAGGTGCTGGCCAAAGCTCTCCGGCCGTCCCGACGCTGCACCAACTGTTCAGCGACCTACATTTGCCTCAGGCAAATGGAGCGTAAATGTTCGCGATCCTGACGGCCCTGCTCGTCGCAGCCCCCCAGAGCATCATCAACGTAGGCGGTGGCAATGCGCTCACGCTCCCGGCGGCACGGCACGTGGTGCGCCTCGATCCGGGCGATGGCAGGCGGGCGACCTGGCTACTGGCCCTCCAGCAGGACGGCGCCAATGGCCACCGGCTCTCGATGTATCGCAGCGTGGACGAAGCGCGAACCTGGACCTGGTACGCGCCGATCCAGGACGCCTGCTGCGAGCGCGACACGCCCGACCTGGTGCAGGTCGGGATGGACGTGGCGATGGTGTTCTCCTACGAGGGCCCGCAGATCTCAGGATCGACCGAGCATGACGTGTACTTCCAGTGGTGGCGCTGGGATGGCGGCGGGGACTGGATCCCACAGGCCAGGGTCAGGGTCTTCGACTCCACCTCCAGTGCCACCGCGTACCTTCGAGCCGAACTGGCCCGCGACTCGCTCGGCCGCATCTGGGTCTGGGCGCAGCGCCTGAACGCTGACGGTAGCTTCACCATGGTGATGTCCGTCAGCATCGACGGCGGCGCGTCGTTCCAGGCCCAACCATCGTTGGACACATTCGCCGGCCGTCCCGGGGGCCGCATCCTGCCCGTGGGCGGGAACCGCATGATGCTCCTCTACAGCACTCACGGAGGCATCGCGGGATACATGCGGTTGCGGAACGACTCGGATCCGCTCTCAGCCTGGAGCGTGCGCGAGGCGGTGTTTCCGGAGGGCATCTACCACGGCGCCGCCCTGAGCGCCGCCGGCGACGGGAGCGGAGGAGTTCATCTCGTCTACAAGGACAGTGCGCAACGGCTGTTCTACCGCCGCTGGAGCGGAAACTGGAGCGCGCGACAGGTGGTGGAGAGCAGCGGCGATTGGGCGCTGCAGCCCGCCATCACGCGCGTGGGCGGCAGCCTGGTGATCTTCTGGAATCGGCCGTTGTCCGTCAACACGAACTACCAGTTCTATTCGCGCGTGCTCGAGCGGGGGGCCCTGGGAAACTCGCTCCTGCTCGACGGGAGCAGCGGGTTCAAAGGCTATCCCGCCGCCGTCGAGTCGCTGCCGGACACGGTGCCGCAAACCCCGTGCTTCTACGGCAAGACACCGAACGCGAGCACCGGAGGGAGCGTCGCGCTCGCATTCGCGCCCACTCCGAACGCCGCGCCCTTGCCGCCCCCACCGCCGCCAGCGGACGGCGGCGTTCCGGATGCGGGGACGCCGGACGCTGGATTGCCGGATGCGGGTTCCCCGGACGCCGGCCCGCCGGATGCGGGCGTTCCGGACGCCGGGTCCCTGGACGCAGGCGTTCCGGATGCAGGAACCCCGGACGCAGGGAGTCCGGATGCAGGGCCACCGCCGCAGGCCGGCGTCCTGTTCAGCGACGATTTCAATCGAACGCTCAATTCCGATCTGGGCCCGAAGTGGACCATCGTGGCTGGCGCATGGCGAACCGACGGCAGGGCCAACTCGGATCGCTCGATGCTCGACCGCGCCGCTCCCAAGGGCGTGTCCTGCGCCGACTGCCGCATCGACGCGCGAATGGTCAACTTCGCCGGCGGCGAGGTGATGCTCGAGCTGCGCGCCTCCGGAGAGGACCGGTACGCGCTTGTGCTCACGGCCAGCGGCCGACTCGAGCTCCGACGCTACCGCGCCGGGGTCAAGACGTTGCTCGGCAGCACCTCGACCAGCATCCCCGATCTCAAATCGTGGCACGCGTTCTCGTTCACTGCGCAGGGCACGGTTCCAGTCACGCTGACGGCGTGGGTGGACGGCGCGCCGAGGATCAGCGCGACCGATTCGAGCGCGTCCGCGCTGAGCGCATCGGGCGCCGCCGGGATCGCCGCCACCGCATCCGGGATCCTGATCGATGACTTCACCTTGACGGGGAGCGGCTCGGCCAGCGAGCCCCCGCCCTCGACAGACGCGGGCACGCCCGACGCCGGAGATCCGGACGGAGGAGCTCCCGACGGCGGAATTCCCGATGCCGGACCCCTCGACGGCGGAGCTTCCGAGACCGGTACCGCGCTGGCGGCCACGGTCACCTACACCGAGACCAGGTTCGATCTCATGGCTGTCGACCCTTCAGGCACCGCATATGGTCTGAACATCGCTGCCGGCGGCGCGCAGGTCTGGGTCACCGTCGACGGGCGTAGCTGGTCGAAACGCGGCGCCACTTCCAACGGCGCTAGCTTCTCGGTCATGACCGCGCTCTCGGACGGGACACTGATCGCCGATCTCAGCGAGAGCTCGGGCCACGCGCTCGCCCGCTCCGCCGACCACGGCGCCACCTGGACAGACGTGCTCAAGACCGGCCAGTACCGCATGCTCACGCCGCACAGCATCGCGGAGCTGGATGGGGAAGTGTACTTCGTCGAATACCAGGTCTTCACCGCCAGCTCGATGCCCATCCGGCTGTGGAAGTCGCCCGATCGTGGCCAGACCTGGACCGTGCAGCACACTTTCGAGGGTCACGCCCACGCCCACGGCCTGGCGGCGGACCCCGCCCACAAAGCGCTCTGGGTATACTTCGGAGACTCCAATGCGCAGTCTGGCGCGTATCGGTCCATTGACGGCGGCGCAACCTGGACCGCGATCGTCAATGGAAAGCAAGGGAACCTGATCGATGCCGTGATGCTGGCGGACGGCTCACTCCTGGGCGGTCAGAGCATCAGCTACCAGCCGGGGTATCCGACCGTCGCCCGTATCGGAGTCGATGGGTCCGTGGCTCACCGTCTGACGCTTCCATCGGCCAGCTACTCGACGCACGCGATCTCGACCGGTGGATTCGTGGTCGGCACGACGTACGAGGTCGACAACGACGTCTCTCCAGCAGGCTGGACGCGAGGATCGCTCTGGGGGAGCGGCGACGGCGTGCAGTGGAAGAAGCTCCTCGACGTGCCGCGCCTCGCGTCGACCGGCGACGTGCGGATGGACGTCTACTGGGAGCTTGCGACCGGAGAATTGGTGGTCAGCGTGCGCAACGCCGCCGGCTTCGGGTCCGCTGGACGGGGATACATGCTGCTGCACACCATGCGCCAGTGATTCAGCGCGCGGGAGCGAGGCGCCGTGCCCCTGCGCGCTCGACAGAGATGATCGTCGGACTGCGAATTGCCACCCCCGCCCACTGTCCACATGTTTCCAAACGGGGGGGTCATGCGAGCTTCGCGCGTATGGCGTTTGGGATGCCTGCTTCTCTTCGCAGGAGCGGCATCGGGGCAGAGCGATCCGGCAACAGCGGGCCAATGGTCTGCGGTGGCGAACTGGGGGATGAGCACCACCCACGCACACCTGTTGCCCGACGGCAAGGTGATGTGGTGGCCGGAATTTCTGGACGGCGACAATCCCACGCTCTGGGACCCCGTCAGCGGCACCAACTCGCCGCTCCCGAAGGCCGGCTACAACCTCTTCTGCACGGGGCACGCCCTCGCTGCGGATGGCCGCCTCTTCGTGGCCGGCGGGCACATCCAGGACGAGTACGGGCTACCCAACGCCTCCAAGTTCGACTCCTCCGTCCACCCGTGGACCCGGCTCGCGGACATGAATACCGGACGCTGGTACCCGAGCGTGACGACGTTGCCCAACGGGGATTTCCTCGTGGTTGCCGGCACCGTCACTCCGCAGATCGGGGGCAACCGCCTCCCGCAAGTGTGGGAGGAGTCGGCGAGCCGTTGGCGGGACCTGACTTCGGCCCAGCTGGAGCTTCCCATCTATCCTTGGACGTTCGCCGTACCGAGCGGGAAGGTGTTCGTAGCCGGCCCGCGACCGCTCTCTCGCTTCCTGACCACCAGCGGGACTGGAGCCTGGACCAACGGCCCCACCAGCCATTTTCCCTATGAGCGCACCTACGGCTCCGCAGTCATGTACGAACCGGGAAAGGTCCTCATCGCGGGTGGCGCCCCGCTCACCGCAGTGCCCACCGACACCATGGAGGCCATCGACCTTTCTGCGTCGACTCCGGCCTGGCGCAACGTGGGTCCGCTGCGGTATCCCCGGCGCCAGCTCAACCTCACCCTCCTCCCCGACGGCACCGTGCTGGTCACCGGCGGCCACAGCGGCGTCGGGCGCGACAACCCTGGCGCCGCGGTGCTCGGTACCGAGCTTTGGAACCCAGCGACGGAGCAGACCACAGTGCTCGCCCCCTCGGCAGCGTATCGCGGCTACCACTCCACCGCGCTGCTCCTCCCCGATGGGCGCGTATTGTCGGCCGGCGGAACCGGCGTCCACACCGCGCAGGTTTTCTCTCCCCCCTACCTCTTCCGCGGCCCGCGGCCGGATATCGCCACCGCCCCTTCGGAGCTTGGATATGGTCAAGCATTCGAGGTCGATTCGCCGGACGCGGCCCGAATCGCGCAAGTGACGCTGCTGCGGCTCTCCTCGGTCACCCACTCGTTCAACATGAACCAGCGGTTCAATCGCTTGACCTTCTCGACGTCGGCGACCGGCCTTTCGGTTCGCGCCCCCGATCGGCCGGAGATCGCTCCGCCTGGGGACTACCTGCTCTTCATCCTGGACGGCTCGGGCATTCCCTCCGTCGGACGCGTCGTCCGGCTTGGAGGAAAGGCATCGCCCCCGCCGCCACCGCCTCCCCCCCCGACCGGCGGAATCGCGATGGGCTCGGTGTGGAAATACGACGACCGGAACGTGGACCCTGGATCCACCTGGACCTCGCTTGCCTTCGACGACTCGGGTTGGAAGTCGGGGCCTGCGCAGCTCGGCTACGGAGACGGCGACGAGGCGACCGTGCTCACGCACATGATCCCGGCGCAACCGTCTTATTATTTCCGCAGGAAGCTCACGATCTCGGAGCCCGGCAGCGCGAGCGTTCGCGTCATTCACGACGACGGCGTCGCCGTCTACGTCAACGGTTCGCTGGTGTTCTCCAAGTACATGGCGCGAGGACTGGCGCATTCGCTGTACGCGAGCGCCACCTCGGCAGACAACGAGCTGGACACCTTCACCCTGCCGGCCTCGGCCTTCGTCGCCGGCGAAAACGTCGTCGCGGTCATGGTGAAGCAATCGAACGGGAGCTCCAGCGACATTTCCTTCGATCTGGAGCTCAAGTTCGATGCGACGCCCCCGCCGCCGCCGGCGCATCTCACCGTCGTCGCTCCCAACGGGGGCGAGGTGCTGACCGCGGGCTCCGTGTTCGACGTCCGCTGGACCAGCGAAGGCGCAGTCACGACGGTCCGCCTCGAGCTGTCCCAGGACGGCGGAGCCACCTGGAGCTCAATCGCCGACGTGACCAACAGCGGCCAGTACTCGTGGACGATTCCGGCCCTCGAAACCACCCGGGCGCTGCTGCGGATCTCGGACGTGCGTGCAACGAACGTCAGGGATCAGTCGAACGGCACCTTCACGATCCACACCGTCGCTGATGGTGGGGTGGGCGACGGAGGCGTCGCTGACGGTGGGGTGCCCGACGGAGGCGTCGTCGATGGTGGCACGCCCGATGCGGGAGTCGGGCCGAGGCCACCGAACGCCGTCCTGACCGGCGGACCCCTCTCCGGCCGCGCCCCACTGAACGTGTACCTGGACGGTACGGCGACCAAGAGCTCGAATCCGGGCGGCTGGATCTCACGCTTTGGCTGGGACCTGGGCGACGGCACGACCTCGACCAGTGGATTTCTCTACCACACGTACTCGAAACCGGGACGGTACCGCGTGGTGCTGCGGGCATTCGACGAGGGCGGTCGGGTCGGGACCGCGGAACAGGTGATCGTCGTCAACTGACCTCGGCTCGCCCGCGTCGCTCACCTTCCATGGCCGGGATGTGGTTGCGAAGGCGCAGCAGGCGCACACGCGTCCCCAGAAAAAGGCGTTCTGGAATCAACACGTCCGGCGCTAGGTTGCAGGGCTTGCAGCTCACCGCTCCCCTGTTCCCTCGGCGGGAGCGCTCCCGCCCTGCCACACCGGAGGCACATGTTCCCTCGCATCCTCGCACCGTACACCGTCGCCTTCATAGCTCTCACCGGCGTTCCCGTTCTCGCCGCGGGGTACACGCAGAAGGCCAGCAGCTGGTGGGGAGACCCCGCAGTCCCGGCTCCCAACCATGTAGAGATGACGATCGAGGGCGTCGTGCCTGACGCCACCGTGAGCGGGAACATCAGCTTCAACCTGACCTGCACGCTGCCGCAGCCATCGACTCTCAAAGTCGACACCGTCGTCATCCAGGTCGACGGCAACAACGTGCAGGCCTATTACGGCAGCAACGCGCGCTCGATTCTCGGCTTGGCGCGCACCTTCACGGTGGACACCAGGGCGTTTTCCGACGGATGGCACGAGCTCCGCGCGCGCTGCTACGCCCTGGAGACGGCCATCGGCCCCGAGTTGGGGAAGCAAACGCAGGTGACCAATGGCCACCAGCTCTATGTCAAGAACGGCAATGCATTCGTCGACAACCGCTCGGTGACGCCGGGCATCGTCGACGCCCACTCCTGGTACGACACCGACGCGGCCACAGGCGACGCGATCGATTACGTCTACGTGCAGATCGTCAACGTGCACCCACTCATGGCGGCGCCGCTCAAAGGAATCGTCCCCTTCACGGGCCTGGTCTCCAACGCGGGTCCCACCACGATCGCGCACTGGGCGCTCAAGGTGGACGGGGTCGAAATCGCCGAGTTCCACGATGCCAAGCAGCTGCGTACCGTCGATCTCGACACGCGCGCTCTCTCGAACGGGCCGCATGCCTTGCAGTTCCACGGCCATGGCCTGGCGAAGAGCGGGAAGCAGCTGGCCGGGCAGGTGGAGATCCCCATCGTCGTCCAGAACGATGCGCAGTCTCCTCAGCCGGACGCAGGCGCGTCCGCGCCAGACGCAGGCACGCCGCCCGCGCCGGATGCAGGCCCGGTCACATCTGTTCCGCCCACCAATCCGCCTGTGCACACCTCTTCGCTGCCCGGCGCCAGCGGCTGCTCCTCGGGCGGCACCGGTCTCCTCGCGGCTCTGGGCGCGCTCCTGGCCACCTTGGCTTTCAAGGCGCGGGCTCGACGGAGGGTCCGCACCTGACATAGCTCTCGAACGCGGCCAAGCTCGAGGAGCGAAGGGCCACGCGCCCGCGCCGGGAGCTTTACATCCCCCATCTCAGCGCTGCGGTATGCACCGGTGCGTCCCAAAGCCGGATCATCTCGTCGTCGAGCCGCGCGAGCGTGACCGAGCAGCCCGCCATCTCGAGAGAGGTCACGTAGTTTCCCACCAGCGCGCGCGCGACGGTGAGACCGTCCTTAGCCAGCCGCCGCGCCGCCGCGTCGAACATCAGGTAGAGCTCGAGCAGCGGCGTACCGCCGAATCCGTTCAGGAAGAGCAGCAGCGGCTCGCCCCGCCGCGCCGCCAGGTCATGCAGGATGGCGCCGACCAGCTCGTCCGCAACTGCCTCCGCCGGCCGCGTGGGGACGCGGTGTCGGCCGGGCTCGCCGTGGATGCCGACGCCCAGCTCCATTTCGCTCTCGCCCAGGGTGAAGGTCGGCTTTCCGGCCGC
>Ga0137418_10006633_pt1 | contig 10645 bp, 8 predicted proteins | sample CZODoug3_1_2_16f_FD_122242 | JGI IMG/M metagenome (GOLD analysis project Ga0137418, IMG submission 122242) | Vadose zone soil fungal communities from Angelo Coast Range Reserve, California, USA - CZODoug3_1_2_16fungal (Hybrid Assembly) | ecosystem: Environmental > Terrestrial > Soil > Vadose... | reverse complement strand
TCACAACTCGGCACCGCGCTAACACTGTTGCCTCTCAGCCCAGCCTACAGCCGCGGCATTGACCCCAGTACTTTGTCTGGCATGGCTTCAGCCATCGTTTCTGACCTCAAAAAATATATCTACACGGACATCAACGGTAAGGCCCGCCCACAAGGCGGCAGCGTCGATCTGGGGGCCTACCAGCACTAGCCGGGGTGTGTCACCAACATTCCCTAAAGACCTAAAGAAACAAGCGAAAAAGGGAAAGTCCTTCGCCTGGCAGGAATCCATATGAAGTTGAAGAGTTAGGTCTGCCTTGCCGCGGGAGCGCTCTTTGCGAAGTTTTTGACCAGTTCGCCGAGAATAGCTGGTATTTTTTCGAATTCCGCCGATTTATCGAGAAAATAATTCGCGCCGGCTGAGAGGCATTCTTCACGATACTGAGGGTAAGCGTAGTTCGTGCAGACCAAGATTTGAAGGGCAGGATGGTCCGGACGAATCGCGCGGAGAACTTCAAGTCCAGAGCCTCCTGGCATTTGCAAGTCGAGAATCAGAGCGTCTGGTTTCTTTTCTTCAATACAGCGCATTGCTTCCGGCGCATCGCCGGCCTGTCCCGTGAGTTCCACACCTGGTATATCCCGCAAGAGATCGGCAAGGCGCTCGACGATTACCTTCGAGTCATCTGCAATAAAGACTTTCATTTCTTTCTCCTCGAGGATCGCCCCCGCGACTCTAGAGAACGACAAATCTGGACGGAAAAACATCCGGTGAAAACAGTATTCTGTTGTAGGACAAAGAGAACTACTTATGTGCGGAAGTATCTCACAGAAACAGCGCTTCGAGCATCAAATCAAACCAGCTGGACATTCTTGCTTTTATTATGGATATATGAACTCTCATTAATCCACGAGCTGGCTCTGGAGAGCATAGCGAATCAGTTCCGCCGTTGTTTTGAGTCCGGTCTTCTCGAGAATCCGCGAACGATACGTGCTGACCGTCTTCACGCTGAGGGAGATCTCGCCGGCGATCTGCTTGACGGTCTTACCCGAAGCGACCATCCGCAATACTTGAAATTCGCGGTCCGAGAGTAGTTCGTGCACTGGGACGTCCGTTCCGCCCCTCAAGTCGTACGCCAGCTTCTCGGCCAGCGTTGCACTCACATATCGCCCCCCGCCAAGCACTCGTTTGACCGCCGTTTTCAGTTCCTCCGGCACGCTCTCTTTGGTCAGGTAACCGGCCGCCCCGGCCTTGAGCGCCCGCTTCGCATATTGCTCCTCAGGATGCATGCTCAAAAACAGAACGGGTACTTTGGGGCGCAAACGCTTCAGGTCATCCAGGATGTCTAACCCGCTTTTCCCCGGCATGCTGATGTCCAGGATGACGACGTCCCAATCTTGCCGCCGTACGGATTCGATCGCTTCCTGGGCCGTCTTCGCCTCCCCAAAGGTCGTCTTGGGAAAGGATTCATTGATCGTTTCCTTGAGCCCGCGGCGGACAACAGCATGATCGTCGGCTATTAAGACTTTCATCTCTAGTCCTGTTTTCGCCGAGCCTGCGGTGATAGCGGAATCCGCAACGTCATGGTGGTTCCCGCATCGGGGGCTCCTGCGATCTTCAGCTCCCCGTTGAGCAGGAGCGCGCGCTCTTGCATTCCAACCAGCCCGAGAGATTTACGGGCCTTGGCCTCCTCGGGATCAAACCCCCTGCCATTGTCGTGAACTTGGAAGATAAGCTCGTCCACGTCCCTTTCCAGGCGTGCCTCCACGCGCGTCGCCTGCGCGTGCCGCGCCACATTGGTGAGCGATTCCTGAAAAATTCTGTAGATGGCTGTGGATCTTTCCGTATCCAAATTCAACCGTTCTTGTGGCACGATAACGCGACAGCGAATACCGGTGCGGCTTTCGAATTCCTGCGCGTGCCATTCCAGTGCCGCCGTCAAGCCCAGATCATCCAGAGTTCTCGGTCTCAATTCCGACGCAATTTTTCGCAGTGTAACGATCATGTCATCCACCAGGTGGACCGTCGACTCGATTTTGCTTCGGAGCTGTTCTTGTCGCTTGGTTGTTTTCCGGCTGATCAAAGCCAGATCCATCTTAATTGCCGTGCAAGCCTGGCCGAGCTCGTCATGAATCTCGCGCGCGATCGAGGTACGTTCTTCTTCGCGCACCTTTTGCAAACGCGCTGTGAGAGCGCGGAGTTTATCGAGCGAAGCTTTGAGCTGTTGCTCGGCCCGTTCGCGATCCGCGATCTCAGCTCGCAGCTCATTGTTCACTCGGGCGAGCACAGCCGTCCGCTGCTCAACTCGAAGCTCCAGTAATTCTTTGGCTTTTGTCAGCGCCTCCTCTTTCTCATGCCTTTCGCTCATGTCCCGGGTGAGCTTCGCAAACCCATGCAGGCTGCCCTTCGTATCCCGCAGCGCCGTGAGCACCACGTTGGCCCAAAACCGCGAGCCGTCTTTGCGGATTCTCCATCCTTCGTCCACGCTTTGTCCGCGCTGGGTTGCTTCCGCCAGTACTTGTTCCGGCTTGCCATTCACCACATCTTCCGGCGGATAAAACACGGAAAAGTGCTTTCCGATGATTTCATCCGTGCTGTAGCCTTTCAGGCGTTCGGAGCCGGCATTCCAGCTAGCCACGTGCCCAAGGGGGTCCAACTGGAAAATCGCATATTCCTGCATCGCCTCGACCAGCAAGCGGAAGCGTTCCTCGCTATCGCGCACAGCCTGTTCCGCAGCCTTGCGATCCGTAACGTTTTCAAAGGCCACTCCCATAAAATGACCGGAAAGAGGAAATACATTGATGGAATAAATGCCCTGGCGAATGCGCTCATCCCCGTAGGATATTTCGCCTAGGTTCTTTGGTTCTCGGTCACGAATCGCGTCGAGGCACCGGTTGGCAAACGGGCCCTTCAAAAGGCCCGGAAATTCCGCCTGCGTCCTGCCGAGAAGATCATCCAATGTTGCCCCCGTGATTTCAGCCGCTGCAGGATTGACGTCAATGATCCTGTAGCTCCTGACGTCTTGCGGATTTTCGAGGTGCAGCACAAGCACGCCTATAGGCAGGCCTCTCACGATTTCGGGATAGAGCGGGACAATCGCTTCTTTAGGATGACTCAGAGCTGATTTTGCAGCGTGGGCCTCGGGCCCCTCAATTCGGCGCGCAGTCATTGTGCCCCATTACCGTGAAGCGGATTCGCTCTGCTGGGCAATCGGGCGAAGACCTGCCTCGGCTTACTCCGTTCCCTGAAAAGTCAGCTCAAGGTTTCCCAGTACAATTGATATGTCTCATCGGGATTTAGGGCGGAAAACCCCTGTTCATCTGTAGGGCTAAGCCAGACAGCTTAGCACCAAAGGTCTGACGCTAGAATCATACCCCAACCGACATAAATCAGAATTACTAGAACTTATCTTCTCCCCTGTGGGCGGAATGCTTCGAAGCGCATAGGAATTTCGCCGGGGCTCGCTGATCTTTAGTTGCCTCTAAAGTCGCAAGACCTGGGCACCTTGTCCTTCTAAAACGACCGCTGATCCCACCCAGCCTCTCAGCTCCGGCGAGCTGGCGATCCTAAGCCCACACAAAACCTATTGGAGGTTCTTTGATGCGATTCCTCGAAGATATCTTTTTGTCCTTGTGGGCGCTGCGGTCTCCATTCTCTCGTGTTGGGGTAATCTTCCCCAGTGCCCTTTCAAGCAGACAATATTTTAGATACGTCAAAGCTGCCCTTGCAGCGCTGTTTCTTCTCCTAACCTATTCTGGAGTCTCAGCCGCACAGACTCAGAATACAATCTGGCCAAGCACTGCGGTACCCTCTCAGATTGACGCAGGCGCAGACTCCGCGGTGGAACTCGGCGTGACTTTTCGTGCCCACAGCAGCGGCTACATTACTGGCGTTCGCTTCTATAAGAGTTCTCTCAATACCGGAACCCACGTGGGTAACTTGTGGAGCAGTGCGGGTGGCTTGCTAGCCAGTGCCACTTTTGCAAACGAGACTACCTCGGGCTGGCAGCAGGTGAATTTCTCCACGCCCGTGGCCATCACAGCGAACGCGAACTACGTAGCCTCCTATCACACGAATGCCGCTCATTTGAGCGTAAACCCTTCCTATTTCGCAACTTCCGGGGTGTCTAATGGCCCCCTGAGCGCTCCTGTGAACGGGAACGGTAGCGGTAACGGAGTGTACCGGTATGGCAGTGGCAGCGGATTCCCCACATACACGTACAACTCCTCGAATTATTGGGTGGACTTGGTCTTTACCCCGAACACGGGCACCACGGGAAGCCCCTTAGCAGTGGCAACCACGTCTCTCCCCAGCGGAACTGTGTCGGCTTCCTATAGCCAGCCTCTGTCGGCCAGTGGTGGGAGTTCGCCATACACTTGGTCGCTCTCCAGTAGCTCATTGCCAGTTGGGCTGGCTCTATCTTCCAGCGGAACCATTTCCGGAACGCCAACCGTAGCGGCTACTTCTTCCTTCACCGCTCAAGTCAAAGACTCGACAGGCGCAACCGCTGCAGCCCCCCTTGGTATTAATATCGGGACCTCAGCTTTGCCCATGGTCAGCATCACCACACCCGCGAATGGCTCCACGATCACTGGAACGGTCAACCTTACCGGTAGCGCTACCGATACCCTGGGAATCACGTCCGTTCAGGTTTCCATTGACGGCGGCAGCTATGCAAATGCTTCAGGGACAACCAGTTGGACTTTCTCTGTGAACACGACTGCCCTGTCCAATGGTACGCATAGTTTTAGCGCCAAAGTGACCGACCCCTCGGGAAGAACAGCGACAAGTTCTTTGCTGGATCTGAACGTCAATAACGGCAGCTTGGCCTCCGATTGCACGCTGTATGCTTCTCCGTCTGGGAGCAGCGGCAATTCCGGCACCAGCCCTTCTTCACCCAAATCCTTCTCCGGTGCCGCTTCCGCCACTGGCCCCGGCTCGGTCGTCTGCCTCCTCGGCGGAACCTACAGCTTCTCTTCCACTTTCTCTCCGCCCGCCAGCGGCACCCCATCCTCTTGGATCGTCTATAAGGCTTACGGCGACAGCCCCGTCAATATCAATTACACCGGCGCCCCCGACGGCCAGGTCATGTTCCGCTTCAATGGCGGCAGCTTCCCCTCTAACCCCGCCTACCTCGAATTCCGCAACCTCAACCTCAACGGCCAGGGCAACGCCCTCGACGGCTTCTTCTGCTCCGGTTCTCACCACCTCCGCTTCATCGGCAACTCCGTTAGCAATACCGGCGGCTCCGGCGTCTCCACCGTCCATTGCGATTACATCACCGCCGATCACAACCTCGTCAGCCACAACGGCTACATCCCCTCCAACGCCTCCAACGTCTCCTGGTGGAGCTGGACCAGCGGCATCTCTCTCAACTCCAGCCAGTGGTTCGATACCTACTCCGGCCTCCACAACATCATCTCCAACAACACCGTCGTCGGCGAGTTCGACAACACTTCCAACCATACCGACGGCAACGGCATCATCCTCGATCTCGGCGGCAACACGCCCCCGACCCTCATCCTCAACAACGTCGTCTACGGCAATGGCGGCCGCTGCATCCAGCCCAACTACGTCCAGAACTTCTATGTCATCAACAACACCTGCTACAAAAACGACCTGGATCCCAACGAGCCCAATTTCCCCTCCTTCGGAACCAACGGCGCCAGCAACGGCTACATCGTCAACAACGTCGCCTATGCCTGGAACAGCGGCTACCCCGCCTACGGCGAGTACAACGGCAGTTCCAACATCTTCTTCTACACCAACCTGCTCTACGGCGCTTCTTATAACTTCAGCTACTCCGATCCTTCGCAATTCATCCAGGCCGACCCCCTGTTTGTGAGCGCACCCTCCCTCACCCAGGGCGGTTATTCCTCGGCGATGCCTGCTTCACAACTCGGCACCGCGCTAACACTGTTGCCTCTCAGCCCAGCCTACAGCCGCGGCATTGACCCCAGTACTTTGTCAGGCATGACTTCAGCCATCGTTTCTGACCTCAAAAAATATATCTACACGGACATCAACGGTAAGGCCCGCCCACAAGGCGGCGGCGCCGACCTGGGGGCCTACCAGCACTAAGCGGCGCAAATAAATAGGTATCAACTCATCCTATCCTTTGACGATGTCGGGGCTGATGGTAAAGCGCAAGCTGGGATTTAGCAACAGCACTAAAATCATACCTAGCCAGGGCCACTCCTCAATCGTGAGTGAGACGGAGTTTTGGGAGCCGGTTACGAGCGGTAGCGTAGGCCGGCTCGCTCCCTCTTATTTTGGCCTTATCCGTAACGAGAAGTTACGGTCGGAGAAGCCTTGACGGGTGTGTACCCTCGAGAGGGATGAGTTTTCCCAACTGCGCGCCGGTAGACTTCCATCGTTTTTTGAGCGATTACATCAGGAGAGCACTCTGTCTCAATCTTCCGCTTCCCATTGGCTCCCATCTGACGGCGGAGCCGCGCATCAAGCAATAAGCGTGTGACGCTTTCCGCCAGTTCTGCCGCGTCTCGCGGCGCAACCAGATACCCCGTGTGGCCATGTTCCACCATTTCTGGGAGTCCGCCCACACGCGTCGCTACTACGGGCTTACCAGCAGAATATGCGAGTGGGATCACACCGCTCTGGGAAGCCTCTATGTAAGGCAGGACCACGACACTGGCACGACGGAAGTACTCGGCCGTGCGTTCTTCAGAGATGTATTCGTTGTGAACGATGAAGCGGTCCGGATGGACCATCATCTCGGTGTAGCGGGAGAAATCTTCCCCTCGTCCCGCAATCAGAATGCGAACATTCGGCACACGAGCGCTAATCAGGGGTTCGGCTCGAATCAAATACTCCAGGCCCTTGTACTCCCAAATCCGGCCGAAGAAGAGAATCAAGTTTTCTTCCTCTTGCACCTCCGTTGAACCCAAACCCTCGCCGATCTGAATGTGAGGAATGATGGAGGTTTTCTTTGCGCTGCCGGGCCACTCTCGAACCATCACATCTCGGACTGGTCGGGAATGAACAATCAACTGGTCCGCGCGGCGCCGCGCAAACATTTCAATCCAGAACGGAGTCTGCTGAAAGGGCTGATCGCCCGGGTGCGGACGGAAATCATGGATGGTAAACGCCAGCGGATAACGGCGGAACAGAGGTAACGCCAAGTCGAACCACAGGTGAACGCCCTGGTAATGGACCACATCGGGCCCAAATTCCCGGACGCTCCGCAAAATCGAACCAATCGTCCGGCATTGCTTTACTGCTTGCCGAATCCTTGCGCTCGGAAACGGGAAGAAGTGCACGGCGTCATTCAGCTTGGCACGGTAAGGGCCAGCCATCCGTTCCGGCAGAGCCAATAAAACTTCTGCATGCTGTGCCAGAGCGCTCGCTAACCGAATGCAGTACTCTCCGAAATCGTAGGAAATCAGGGCAACGCGTAGACGGTCTCCGGATTCCGCTTTGCCGTGTGTGTCCTTTAGATCTTCTCGCATGGCTACTCCGACCCAAGAAGAAGATATTTGTTCTTAAATTGGCGAGGACCTCCGGGCGCCAGGATGGCAAGAGCAAACAGGGCGGCGCCATAAATCAGAGTTGCAGAAACGCCTCTCAGAACGGCCTCTAGATTTGTGGCTACGGCAAAGTAAGCAGCCATGCAGCTCGCCGCGATAACCGGCTTCCAGGCGATCTTGCCAAGGGGGAACCCTGAAAACAGGCTTGAAACAGGGATATAGTGCTGAATGCTGGCAATCAGTCTCGTGAGCACCAACGTGATGGCGGCTCCGCGAAGACCAAAATGGCTTATCAACGGCCAGCCGACTCCCAGAGTCACCAGCAAGACAACGATTACAATCCTTAAAGTGACTTTCTCGCGGTGGCAGGCTAGCAGTACTTGACCGAGCACACTTGTGAATACCTGAAAGATTAGTATCCATGCCATGACGCGTAAAGCAGGCACAGCCGCAAGAAACGCCGGCTTCTTGTACAGGAGAATGAGCGCCCAATTGCCAAGGAAATAGATCCCGGTGACCACGGGCAAGGCCAGGACCAGGAGCAATTCCGTGGCCTGTTGGGCAATGTGCTTCAGAACTTGATACCCGGGCTCCACTTTCCGGCACATCACAGGGAAAATGCTCTGCGCGATGCTCTGGTAGACAAGCGCCAACGGCACCAGTAGTTGAGATGCGGCACTATATAGACCAACCTCGCTCTCACTTGCCAGTTTGGATAGAAGAATGACATTCAAGCTGCTCTCAAGGGCTACTAATTTGTCGATGGCTAGAAATGTGATCGCGGATCGAACCGTGGCCAGGCAAAACGGAATGCTAATGGATGCCCGCTGCGCCGGGAATCGCCGGAGTATTAAGTACACCTCGATTCCAGCGACGGCGAAAAAAGAAGCCAGCAAAATCAGAATGACCGTGTACAACCCGTGATTCCGCGACAGCAGCAGATACGCTCCGCCGATTTTAGCGATATTCGCAGGCACATTGACACATGCGATGTAGCGCATCCGTTCGCAAGCTTGAAAGATGCCCTCGCAGACCGCCGCGATTGCATATGGAAAAAGACCGACGGAGAGCAGCAGCACGATCAAGTTCGTCGCGGGCGAGTAGTGCATTAGGCGGATGAACAGGGAGAGCAGCACAACCGAGGCAAACGACGAAGCCGCCACTATCGCACAGCCATTCTTGAAATATAATCTGGTTTGAGACTGGTCTTTTGCTACGTCGCGGACAATCAGTATTTTCAGCCCGGCAACCGCGGATACCTGAAATAAGTAGAACAGTGAGAATGCCAGCGAAAGCTGGCCAAACTCGAACGTGCCCAGGTGCCGCGCGACCATCGCATACAACACAAAGCTCGTCGCACGGTTCATCACGTCACTGGTGAGAATCGAGAGAGCGTTCCCACCGATATTCCGCAAACTGATACTCATTGGGAGAGTTCGGCTTGACGTGAAATTGTCTGCCCCGGCATTTTCGCCTCCACACTACGCGGTCATTGCGATCCGAGCAATCCGGTACGCACTGGAAACGCTGATCCCCGAAACGCGGTAGTGCGTGCGTTCAAGGGCCCGGCGCGGTTTGCTTGTAACTGCCGTAAGCCCTTTGTTTGCCTCTCTTGCGAAAACTGACGAGTGTAAACCAATTCTTCCCATTTTGGAACCGAGCATCATGTAAAGAGCCGGTACAGATCCTCTCCCGCTTTCTCTGTCACTAGATCCGGTACCATATGATCCGTAAAACGGCTAGTCATTCTCCCGAGAAGTCCTCTCATTTCCTTTTCGGCGGGCGTCGGCCCTCCGTTGGGTTCATGGCGCAGGAAGGAGATGGTTTTTTCCTCCGTGCCGAACTTCCGCTTGTATCTCACCAGCCCTTCCTGGTCCATGTCGCTCAAACCGAAGTCCAGAAAAGCGTGCCCGCGATTTTTTCCTTGCTTGATCCCTTCCCAGATCAGCATGTCGTTCGGCCGGTGCGAAAGATCGTCGGGAAGAGAGGCGTTGAATTTGTAGTACAGCGTATCCTTCCACTCCAGGAAGAAATCGCCCGCCACAATCTTGTCCCCATGAATCGCCAGAAGAAGGAATCCGTGCTGCGCGTCCACGAAATGGTGCCAGATGTTCTGAAAGAAACTGTAGGGTTGCGCGAGAAGGCCGTATTTGTATTTCCGGACCTTCAGGTGCATCTCGAAAAACGTCCGCAGCTCCTGCTCGGACTCAGCCACGCGCACCGTGAGCCCCTCGCGTTCGGATTTCCGGATTGCTCTGTGAGTGGAATCGTGCATGGCGCGCCACAGCGCGTCTAGCTCCGGCCGCAAGACGAGCCGGTGCCACTTCGCCTGCTTCGCGAGACTAAACCGCTCGTCAGTAAGAGGCACGTCATTGTGCAAGCAGCGCAAATTGATGGGACGATGCTCCGGCAAGAGCTTATCGATCAATACGCGCCAGGACTCCGCGTCACAGATCAGCGGGTCGCAGTAATCGGAGAAAGGCAGGGCCACGATCCGTTCGCCAAACATATCTGTGATCCGGCAGAAAGGAATTCCGGCCCGCGGCTCTCCGGCGTCATCCACGATCACATAAGCGCTCGCCTCCCAACCGTAAGTGTCCGTCAGCACTCGGATCCAGCTCGGTGAGTGAAAAACGCTGCTTTCCGTTTTCTCGACCAGGGACCGCCACAGCGGACCTGTTCGCGGATCTACACACACGACGTTCATGTGGATTCACTTTCCCCGAAATTTACATTCGGAATACGGAGATGCTTTCGGGCAACACGCTGGCGAAGAGGAACGAAGCCAGAACTTACGTGGGACCTCCGGATTCCAGTTTTGTGGTTTGCGTGGCGTGGAGAGACTTGGGTTTCGGTCTGGGCGGAAGCTCGATTCCTAGCTCTTCGGTGACGTTGCGAACTGCCTTTTTGGGTCTGGGCAAAATAGCTTGATAAGCTTCAAGAAGTTTGGGAACGGAATATTCCCACGCCAATTCAGCCTCGAAGCGCCGCCGTCCCAACGCGCCGAGAGCTTCCCTGCGGCTAGGATCGTCCATCAATTCCGAGATCGCTTTGGCAAATGCGAGTTCATCGTTCGGTTTTACATAGATGGCTGCGTCCGCCGCGGTAAAGCGATGCTCGGGCAAGTCGAACGCGACGATCGGTTTGCTGATTGACATGTAATGGACCATTTTGACCATGGT
>Ga0137418_10006632_pt1 | contig 10646 bp, 6 predicted proteins | sample CZODoug3_1_2_16f_FD_122242 | JGI IMG/M metagenome (GOLD analysis project Ga0137418, IMG submission 122242) | Vadose zone soil fungal communities from Angelo Coast Range Reserve, California, USA - CZODoug3_1_2_16fungal (Hybrid Assembly) | ecosystem: Environmental > Terrestrial > Soil > Vadose... | reverse complement strand
CCGTTAAAACCATTGCGTGCGGGAACGTCGGGTGATTCCGGGGTACTCGTTGTTACTCGTGTGCGTTCTACCACTACCAAGTGCACACGAGGCCGCGGGTGCAACGGGCATCCGGCGTTCCCCACGCCCTCTTTGGGCGGAAGATTCATCAACGGCTCGGGCGCATGGCGCGGCGAGGGCGAACGTGTGTTTAGACGTCATTGCGAGCGAAGCGAAGCAATCCATGGTCGCAACAAAAAGAAAGAATGGATTGCTTCGCTCCGCTCGCAATGACGGCTCCCCGAGGCGGCGCGGCGCCTGTCATCAGGTGCGCGTTCGCGCGACCCGTTGGCTCGCAATGACGGCCACGGCTATCGATCGCTTCGCGGAGCGGGATGAAATCGAGAGGCGCCGTTATGGAACCCTGATGCGCTCTCAACCCGCCCGATCTTGAATTACTGCAACGCGCTTCGCATCTTTCGCATGAGCCCGGCGGGACCAAAAACTGAACTGAACGCAAGTGATGGCATTTGTTATCCAGGGGCCTGAGGGTGGCCGCGCCGGCACACCCGCGCATCAGCTTCGGAACGCCTGGCTTCGGTAAGGGAATCTCTCATGACGCCGCGTGCAGACTTCGTCAGTCAGGACTACTTCCGCGATCCCGGTGCGGGGATCGAAAAGCTGCGTACCCTGGGTCCGGTCGTGGAAGTGCGTTTCCCGATCATCGGCAAGCTGTGGACGACGACGACCCAGGCGCTTGGCGATCAGGTGCTGAAGGACACCGCGACGTTCACCATGCGCAAGGAGAACGGCGACGTAGCCGGATTGCAATGGTGGATGCCGGGCATCGTGCGCACGCTTGCCACCAGCATGCTGTCGATGGACGAGCCCGATCACAAGCGGCTGCGCGACATCGTCGACGAGGCGTTTCGCCGCCGCGCAGTGCTCGACATGGAGCCGCATATTCAGGCCATGGGTGACGAACTCGCCGATCAGCTGTTTGCAGAAGGCAGCCCCGCCGATCTCGTCGAGCGCTATGCGCGCAAGCTGCCGTTGTCGGTGATCTCAGAGCTGCTCGGGCTGCCGCTGGCCGACCGCGCAAAATTCACAGCCTGGGCTGCCGGCTTCACGCGCTTTACCGGCGCGCTCGGGTTTCTCGGCATGATCCCGAAGATGCTGGCGATGAAGCGTTACATCGAACAGCATCTCGAGACCATTCGCCGGCAGGGTGGTGAAGGGTTGATCGCCGAGATCGTGCGTGTCGAAAAGGACGGTGGGCAAATCAGCCGCAACGAAATCGTCGCCATGGTGTTCCTGTTGCTGTTTGCCGGGCACGAGACCACGACGCACCTGATCAGTGGATCGGTATTCGAGCTTTTGAAGAACCCCGATCTTCGCGACTGGCTCGAGGAAGACTGGAGCCGCGTCGATCTGGCGGTGGAGGAATTTCTGCGGTTCATCACGCCGGTGCAATTCACCAAACCCCGCTACGTGCGCAAGGATATTGAACTCGGTGGAGTCAAACTTGCGAAGGGCGACAAGATCATGGTCATGCTGGCAGCGGCAAACATGGACCCTCGGGCAAATCCCGATCCGGACCGGCTTGATTTACAACGCAAGCCGAACCGGCATATCGCCTTCGGCACCGGAATCCATTTCTGCCTTGGCCATCAACTCGCGCGTATCGAAGGCAGATGCGCGCTGAAATCCCTGTTCCGGCGCTGGCCCGCACTGACGCTCGCGGTCGATCCATCGGAAATCACATGGCGCAAACGGCCCGGCCTCAAGGCGATCGACCACCTGCCGGTCGCGCCGGGAAGCTGAGATCGCGGATGGCGGCTGATCGATCAGGGCCGCCAGCGTCCAGTTCAGCGGTTCCGGTTCGCAACCTGCGAGGCGCGACAGATTTTAGCCACAATCATGGTGGCTTCAGTGCCACGATTGTTGCCGGTCCGCAACACTTAGCGAACATTTGGGCCAAGACCGGCCTGGCTATTGCCTGCGCCGCTTTTTAGCCACACCCCTCCGTGACATCATATGTAGGAAAAAATTGCCGTGGCGCTCGCGAAGGCGATGGGAAATTCAGCGTTTCCCCGGAACCGAAGTGTGTAGCTGGGGAAACAGGTTAGCAATGGACGCTAAGACCAGCATCAAGAAGCGATTGCCGAGCCGGCACGTGACGGAGGGCCCGGAGCGGGCGCCCCATCGCTCGTATCTGTATGCCATGGGGCTGACCAGCCAGCAGATCCACCAGCCGTTCGTTGGCGTGGCGTCGTGCTGGAACGAGGCTGCGCCCTGCAACATCTCGCTGATGCGTCAAGCCCAGGCGGTCAAGAAGGGCGTCGCGTCCGCCGGCGGTACCCCGCGCGAATTCTGCACCATCACCGTCACCGATGGCATTGCGATGGGCCATGACGGCATGCGCTCGTCGTTGCCATCCAGGGAATGCATCGCCGATTCCGTCGAACTGACCATGCGGGGCCACGCCTACGACGCGCTGGTCGGTCTTGCCGGCTGCGACAAGTCGCTGCCCGGAATGATGATGGCGATGGTCCGGCTCAATGTGCCGTCGATCTTCATCTATGGCGGCTCGATTCTTCCCGGCAATTTCCGTGGCCAGCAGGTCACGGTACAGGACATGTTCGAGGCGGTCGGCAAGCATTCGGTCGGCGAGATGTCCGACGCCGATCTCGACGAAATCGAGCGGGTCGCTTGTCCGTCAGCCGGCGCGTGCGGCGCACAATTCACCGCCAACACCATGGCGACGGTCTCCGAGGCCATTGGGCTCGCGCTGCCCTATTCGGCCGGCGCGCCGGCCCCTTACGAAATCCGTGACGCATTCTGCACGACCGCGGGCGAGAAGGTCATGGAACTGATCGCTCAGAACATCCGCCCGCGCGACATCGTTACGCGCCGGGCGCTGGAGAACGCGGCGGCCGTGGTCGCCGCATCCGGTGGGTCGACCAATGCCGCACTGCACTTGCCGGCGATCGCGCACGAATGCGGAATCAAGTTCGACCTATTTGATGTCGCGGAAATCTTCAAAAAGACACCGTATGTCGCGGATTTGAAACCGGGCGGTCGCTATGTTGCCAAAGACATGTTCGAAGTTGGCGGCATACCGCTTTTGATGAAGACGTTGCTCGATAACGGCCATCTACACGGCGACTGCCTTACGGTCACGGGCCGAACGATCGCCGAAAACCTCAAGAGTGTGAAATGGAATCCGCACCAGGATGTGGTGCGGTCTGCGGACAAACCGATCACCGTCACAGGCGGCGTGGTTGGCTTGAAGGGGAATCTCGCGCCCGAGGGCGCGATCGTGAAGGTCGCGGGTATGTCGAAGTTGAAATTTACCGGTCCTGCCCGCTGCTTCGATTGCGAAGAGGATGCCTTCGAGTCGGTCCAGAAGAAGACTTACAAAGAGGGCGAAGTCATCGTGATTCGCTATGAAGGGCCGCGCGGCGGTCCCGGCATGCGCGAAATGCTCTCGACCACGGCGGCGCTGACCGGGCAGGGCATGGGCGGCAAGATCGCGCTCATCACCGACGGCCGGTTCTCCGGCGCCACCCGCGGGTTCTGCATCGGCCATGTCGGGCCGGAAGCGGCCGTGGGCGGACCGATCGCGCTGCTGCAGGACGGCGATATCATCGAAATCGACGCCGATGTCGGGACACTTGACGTAAAATTGACCGACACGGAGCTTGCCGAACGCAAGACCAAATGGAAGCCGCGCCCGACCAACCATACGTCAGGTGCGCTGTGGAAATATGCCCAGCAGGTTGGGCCGGCGGTGGATGGCGCCGTTACCCATCCGGGCGGGGAGCATGAGAAACAGTGCTATGCGGATATTTAAGGGTGCCATTTTTGCATTGATTTTGGGGGCCACACCCGTGGCTGCCCCACTATTTGCGTTCGACGGCGCACCGGCTAACACCGATGCGACGCTTTCCGGGCAGGCTGGGGCTGTGGCCGCGTTGAAGAAGGCGGTTCCACCGGCGTCGACAGCTGACAGCTCGCTGACCTCGCTGCAATACGCCGCAGAGGGCGGCCATCCGGTAGCGCAATGGAAATTGGGGCGGATGTACGCCAATGGCGATGGCGTCACCCAGGACGATCTTCGCGCCTTCGAGTATTTCAGCCGCATCGCCAACGCGCACGCGGAAGACAGCCCGTCGGCGCCGCAGGCAACGATCGTCGCCAACGCCTTTGTGGCGCTGGGGCGGTATTACCTCAGCGGCATTCCTAATTCGAAGATCAAATCGGATCCGGATCGGGCAAGAGAGATGTTCTCTTACGCCGCATCGTATTTCGGCAATGCCGATGCGCAATATGATCTGGCCCGGCTCTATCTCAGGGGCGTCGGCTCCTCGCGGGACGACTTCCGCTATGGGGCGCGCTGGCTTGGCCTTGCCGCCCAGAAGGGCCAGCATCAGGCACAGGCCATGCTCGGTCAGATGCTGTTCAACGGCGACCAGCTGCCGCGTCAGGCCGCCCGCGGGCTGATGTGGCTGACGCTGGCGCGCGATAGCGCCGCGCCGGACGAGACCTGGATCAAGGAGAGCTACAGCAAGGCGATCGCCAAGGCATCCGACGAAGACCGTGCGATGGCGCTGCAGATGCTCGAGCACTGGGTGCAGGGGCGTCCGTAGGGTTGGGCAAGGCGAAAGCGTGCCCACCCACAACGTGCCCAACCACCAAACGACTTATTGCGCCGTCTCAAGGTCGAGGTCGATCCACACCGGGACGTGGTCCGACGGTTTTTCCCAGGCGCGCACATAACTATCGATTCCCACATCGATCAGCCGGTCGCTGGCCTGCGGCGACAGCAGGAGATGATCGATGCGCAGGCCATGGTTTTTCTGCCAGGCGCCCGCCTGATAATCCCAGAATGTGTACTGCCCGGGGGCGTCGGTGACGGCACGCAGCGCGTCCGTGAGCCCAAGGCCAAGCAGCGACTGAAAGCTTTCACGGGTGGCGGGGCGGAACAGGGCGTCGTTGACCCAGGCCGCCGGATTATGGACGTCCTGCGCCGCCGGAATAACGTTAAAATCCCCGGCCAGCACCAGTGGCTCCTCGGTTTTCAGCCGTTGTTTCGAATATTCAAGAAGTCGTGACATCCATTTGAGTTTATAGGGATATTTCTCGGTCTCCGGCGGATTGCCATTGGGCAGATAGAGGCACGCGATCCGCAGCGCGCCATGCTTGAGCGTGACCACGCCCTCCAGAAACCGGGCGTGGACGTCTTCATCGTCCCCGCCGAGGCGCGGCGTGGTTTCCTCGAACGGCAGTTTCGACAGCAGCGCGACACCGTTGAAGGTTTTCTGGCCGTGGGTGACCACGTTATAGCCGAGTGCCTCGACCGCCTCCCGGGGAAACGCCTCATCGACGCACTTGATTTCCTGCAGGCAGACAATGTCGGGGGCACAATCCTTGAGCCAGGTCAGCAGATGGTCGAGCCGCTGTCTGATCGAATTGACGTTCCAGGTGGCAATACGCATGAAAAGGTCCCGGATTGGTAACCACAAAATTTAGCTTCAGTGGCATACCATGCATGGCGGGGCTGTGATAACCGTTTAGAAATAAGGCGCAAATGCCGCCGTCACAGGGCAGAAAACCGGATCGTCCCGGTGGTTGCGGGTCGGCTGGCGTGAAATGTTATGAAAAAGCGTAACTTGATCATTTTGGCAGGCGGGCTGGGCCTCGTTGCTCTGGCCGCCTTCGTGACGCGCGCGTCCTGGACGGGCGGCGGCGCCAGTGCCCAGGGACCGCAGCGCGCGCGCGTGATCTCGGTCGAACTGGCCAAGGCGGAACGCAAGCCGGTGCCGGTCGATGTCGATTCGATCGGGACGGTGACGCCGATTTCCAGCGTGGCGCTGAAATCGCGGGTCGAAACCACCATCGTCTCGGTCCACTTCGAAGACGGCGCCAAGGTCAATGAAGGCGATCTGCTGTTCTCCCTCGACGCGCGTCAGATCGACGCCCAGATCGAGCAGGCCGAGGGCATGCTCGCCAAGGATCAGGCCCAGCTCGAAGGCGCGCAACGCGATGTCAGGCGTTACAACGATCTGATCGGCAAGGGCGCCACCACGCAGGTCAACCTCGATAATGCCAAAACCCAGGCCGATATTCTGATCGGCACGATCAAGGCCGATCAATCCGCGCTGGACAATCTGAAGGTCCAGAAGAGCTACACCATCATCCGCGCGCCATTTTCGGGACGGATCAGCGCAGCCAATGTCAAAGTCGGCAATTTCGTACGCCCGGCCGATACGGCGCCGCTGGCCGTCATCAACCAGATGGCGCCGGTCTATGTGACTTTCGCAATTCCGCAGCGTGTCCTGGTCGACCTGCGCGATGCCATGGCGACCGGCGTCTCCAAGGTGATTGCAACGATCCCGGGCCACCAGCGATCCGAGGACGGCAAGGTCGCGATGGTCGAGAACTCGGTCGATTCCACCACCGGGATGGTCACCGTGCGCGGCATCATGGACAATGCGAACGAGACATTGTGGCCGGGGATCCTGGTGAACACCAAGCTCATCATCCGGAGTGAGAATTCCGTCGTTGTGCCGACGGTAGCGGTGCAACGCAGCCAGAGTGGCAATTACGTGTTCGTGGTGAAGGATGGCGTGGCCAAGGTTCAGCCGGTGAAGGTCGACCGCACCTTCCAGGGCATCTCCGTGATCGCTGAGGGGCTATCTGGCGACGAGGATGTCGTTGTCGATGGGCAATTGCTGCTGTCCAACGGATCGCGGGTCGAACCGCGGGCCCGCAAAGCCGGAGCCTGAGCGATGACCCTCTCGGAGCTTTGCATTCGCCGGCCGGTGATGACCACGCTGATCACGGCGTCGATCATCGCGTTCGGCGTGTTTGGCTTCCGGCTGTTGCCGGTTTCGGCGCTGCCGAAGGTTGATTTTCCAACCATCGCCGTGACGGCGACCCTGCCGGGCGCCAGCGCCGATACCATGGCGGCGTCCGTGGCCGGCATCATCGAGCGCCAGCTGTCGACCATCGCCGGCATCTCGTCGATGTCCTCAAGCTCGTCGCAGGGCACGACGGCGATCACCATCCAGTTCGATCTCAACCGCAACATCGATGCGGCTGCGCTCGACGTGCAGACCGCATTGACCATCGCCCAGCGCCGACTGCCGATCGAGATGACGATTCCACCCAGTTTCCGCAAAGTGAACCCGGCGGATTTCCCGGTGCTGTTCGTGGGCCTGGGCTCCGCGACGCTGCCGCTGTCGACCGTCAATGAATATGGCGATATCACCATCGGACAGGCGCTCTCGCAAATTCCCGGCGTGGCCCAGGTCACGATTTTCGGCGCCCAGAAATTCGCCATCCGCGTTCAGGCCGACCCGGAAGCGGCGGCGGCGCGGGGGCTATCGCTCGAGGATATCCGCACCGCCGTCTCGCGCGCCAACTCCTCCACGCCGGTCGGCACGCTGAATGGGCCGAAGCAAGACATCTCGCTTCAAGCTTCCGGCCAGATGGACAAGGCAATCGACTATCGCCAGGTGGTGGTGGCGTGGCGCAATGGCTCGCCGGTCAAGCTCGACGAGGTCGCCAAGATCTACGACAGCGTCGAAAACGACAAGATCGCGACCTGGTTTAACGGCGAACGCGCGATCGTCCTGGCCATTCAGAAACAACCCGACGCCAATACGGTCGCGGTGGTGGACGGCGTACTGGCGAAACTGCCGGCGCTGCGCGCGCAAGTCCCGCCGTCGGTCTCGATCAACGTGATGATGGACCGTTCCACTTCAATTCGTCAGGCCGTGAGCGACGTCGAGGAGACTCTCCTGATCGCGGTCGGACTCGTGATCATGGTGATCTTCCTGTTCCTGCGTTCGGCGTCGGCGACGTTCATCCCGGCGCTGGCGGTGCCGATCTCGCTGTTTGGTACCTGCGCGGTCATGTACATGCTGGATTACTCCATCAACAACATGACGCTGCTGGCGCTGACCCTGTCGGTCGGATTCGTGGTCGACGATGCCATCGTCATGCTGGAAAATATCGTCCGCCATATCGAACATGGCATGCGGCCATATGAGGCGGCCCTGAAGGGCGCGCGCGAGATCGGCTTTACCATCATTTCGATCACCTTTTCGCTGATCGCGGTTTTCATTCCGGTGCTGCTGATGGGTGGCATCGTCGGCCGCGTGTTCCGCGAATTCGCGGTGACGGTTGCCGTCGCGATCGTGGTCTCCGGCTTCGTTTCGCTGACGCTGACGCCGATGCTCTGCGCGCGGGTGCTGAAAGCGCACGACGAAACCAGGAAGCCGAATGTCGTGCTTCGCGTATTCGAGCGGATGTTCGATGCCTGGCTGCGCGGGTACGAATGGGCGCTCGACTGGGTGCTTGCCCGCAAGCCCTTGATGCTGGTGGTTACGCTGGCAACGCTTGGCGGCACGGTCTTCCTGTACATGGCGGTGCCGAAGGGGTTTTTCCCGCAGGAGGACACGGGTTTTCTGACCGGCGTGACGGAAGCCGCGACCGACACGTCGTTCGAGGCGATGAAGGTCCGACAGCAGGCGCTGGTCGATATCCTGAAATCGGACCCGGCGGTGGATTACATCAACAGCACGGTCGGTTCGGGCGGCCCGAATCCGACCGCGAATTACGGCCGGCTGTTCATCGCCTTGAAACCGCAGAAACAGCGTGATGGCGCTATCGCCGTGATCGGACGTTTGCGGCAGAAGGCGACCCAGATCCCGGGCATGCAAGTGTTCTTCCAGAGCATTCAGAACCTGAATATTGGCGGGCGGCCGTCAAAGAGCCAGTACCAATACACGTTGCAGAGCGGTGACACGGAAGCACTTTATCGCCTCGCGCCTGACATGCGCGACAAGATCGCGAAAGTGCCCGGACTGCTCGACGTCACCACGGATCTCTACATCAAGAATCCGCAAATGACCGTCGATATCGACCGCGAGAAAGCCGCGGTCTACGGCATCACCGTCGATCAGGTGCGCAATCAGCTCTACAATGCCTATGGCTCGCGGCAGGTCGGCACGATTTACATGCCGTCCAACGACTATCAGATCATCCTGGAAGCACAGCCGCAGTTTCGTGTCGATCCTTCGGATCTTTCCAAGCTCTACATGAAGACCGCGAACAACCAGACCATTCCGCTCAATGCGGTGGCGAAACTGGTGCCGACCGTGGGGCCGCTGCAGATCAATCATCAGGGCCAGCAGCCCGCGGTGACGATTTCGTTCAATCTCGCGCCCGGATATTCGTTGGGTTATGCGGTGGATCAGATCACCGCGATCGAGGGGGCATCTAATCTGCCGGTGACGATTGCGACCGGTTTCGCCGGTACCGCGCAGGTGTTCCAGGATTCGCTGCGCGGGCAGGGCGTCTTGATCCTGGCGGCGGTGTTCGCCGCGTTCGTGATCCTCGGCATTCTCTATGAAAGCTTCATTCACCCGATTACCATCATTTCCGGCCTGCCGTCGGCGGGCATCGGCGCGATCCTGACGCTGATGCTGTTCAACATGGAACTTTCTGTCATCGCCATGATCGGCATCGTGATGCTGGTCGGCATCGTCAAGAAGAACGCCATCATGATGGTGGATTTCGCGCTGGAGCGCCGCCGGGTGGGCTTGAGCGCCGAGCACGCCATTCGCGAAGCCGCATTGCTGCGGTTCCGGCCCATCATGATGACGACGTTCGCGGCGATTTTCGGCACCTTGCCGATCGCGATTGGCGCCGGCGCCGGCGCCGAGCTGCGTCAGCCGCTCGGCATCGCCGTGGTCGGCGGTCTCTGCGTGTCGCAGCTGTTGACGCTGTTCATCACGCCGGTGATCTATATTTATCTCGACCGCATCGATCGTCGCCTGAAACGTCGCCTCGAACCGCCAGCCGACGAACTCGAGAACGCCGAGCGACCACATGTCGCGGCCGCGGAATAACGAATCGATGATTCCGGGTTCCACCCGGTATCATTCGAATGCGGGACGACGGATAAGTCACTGGGCGCTAATCCGATTACCGGCGCAAACTGTCATCTGCGTGTCGTTGTCTTGTCCCGATCTGCATACAACAAATGCCTAGCCGTCCTTTGACTTGAGCCTGATCCCGAGCTTAAGGTGTCGCCCAAGGAGCCAGGTGAGGTGGGGGCCACCCAATTCCTGTGACGATGCGCTGTGGGATGCTCCCGCATGCCAGACCTGTAGCGAATTTAGAATGAATTCTTATTTTCGACGCCAGCTTGCGGATTACGTCGAATATCACCGCAATTGGTGGAACTGCGTGATGCACGTGTTCGGAATCATATTTTTGTTCCTGGCCGCGGTTCTCCCCCTCAATTTCTGGTCGGTGCACGCATTTGGCGTCCAGACCACCATGGCGACCATCATGGTCTTGCCGGTTTTGATCTACTGGTTACTGCTCGATGTTGCTCTCGGACTGGGAATCGTTGGCGCCGCCGTTTTATTGCTATCGGTCGCGGCCATGATCGTGAGCCATGTGAGCGCCGCCGGTGTGTGGTCGATTTCGGCGGTGCTGATCGTCGTGGGCGTTAGCTTGCAGATTGTCGGGCACCGGGTGTTTGAACGTCGACAGCCGGCGCTGCTGGACAATCCGCCCCATTTATTACTCGGTCCTAGGTTTGTGATGGCGAAATTGTTCATGGCGCTTGGCTTTCGGCACGATCT
>Ga0137418_10006631_pt1 | contig 10646 bp, 7 predicted proteins | sample CZODoug3_1_2_16f_FD_122242 | JGI IMG/M metagenome (GOLD analysis project Ga0137418, IMG submission 122242) | Vadose zone soil fungal communities from Angelo Coast Range Reserve, California, USA - CZODoug3_1_2_16fungal (Hybrid Assembly) | ecosystem: Environmental > Terrestrial > Soil > Vadose... | reverse complement strand
GCCTCGCTCTGCTTCGACCGCGCCTGGAACTTGATGAAGTTCGGGATCGCGATCGCCGCGAGGATGCCGATGATCGCAACGACGATCATCAGCTCGATCAGCGTGAAGCCTTTCTGGACGAGCTTCTTCATTTGGGGGTCTCCATGGAAGAAACGACGGAACGAAGTTAGAGCAAGCCCTGGGCCAGGCAAGGAAAAGGCGTTCTTCCACGGATTTCGCGGCGGCGGCGCCGGGTGGGCAGGGACAGGATCTGTCCCGCAGGTGACAGGATTTGTCAGCCCACCCTCGACCACTTCCTGCGCAGGGCGGAGGCGCCGGCGAGCGCCGCGGCGGCCGCGATGGCCAGCGCGGCTCCGGGCCAGAATCCGACGGGAACGAAACGCAGCTCCACGGTGGTGGCAGCGGCCGGCAGGACCACGCCGACCGCGGCGAGGTCCACCTCCGCGACCGGAACGCGACGGCCGTCGATCGTCGCGCGCCATCCGGGATCGAAGTGCTCCCCGACGACCAGGAGCCCGGGCCCCTGAGCGCGCACGGTCATCCGCTCCGGCATGCTTCGCTCGAGTCGGGCAGGCGCCGCCTTGCCCTCGACGGCAGCCGGCAGTCCTTCGCCGCGCATCACCGCTTCGCTCCGGACGTCGAATCCCGGACCAGCCACGCGCGCCAGCGCCTCGTCCATGCTCTCGACGCGCGTTCCTCGCGCAACCACGAACGCGCGCGAAAGGACCGGGTACTCGCGGACCCAGTAGCCCAAGCCGATCTTGTGGAAGTTGCGCAGCGGCGCTTCCGCCTTCGTGAACGAAGAGGGCATCTCCACCGCGAAGCGGACGCCGAACAGGTTGAAGTAGGTTTCCGGCGTCTCGCGGATCCCGCGCACGTATCCGGGATCCCCGGCGGAAAAGTAGGGCGACATCCCCTCGATGTCCGCGACCGAGTTGAACTGCGGCAGCAGCGCCTGGGCCATGCTCATGGTGACGGCCGCGCGCGGCGGGAGCCCCAGAAGACGCAGCGGATCCTTGTCGTTGACGAACAGGCGCCACCGGCCGGCGCTCGGGCCCGCGCGCGCGCGCAGCTGCTCCGCCAGATCGAACGGCCCGCGCACGACCTCCCGCGGCGCGCTGTAGAGCAGGCCTCCACAGGAAGCGAAGACGGAGGCGGCGCAGCACACGGCGCCGAGCCCGGCCGCCGGGAGCTGGCGGCGCCACCGCCAGAGTGCCACCGCGCCGAGAGTGGCGGCGAGCCCGGCGCAGTCGAGCAGCCCCGCGTGGGTCTCTCGCCAGAAGGCTTTCGAGAACAGCAACTGGTGCGTCTTGCCGTAGGCGGCGAAGTCCTGCGCGAGCTGCGGCGCGTTCCGCCCGATGAAGAAAGCGACCGCCGCGGCGAGCGCAGCGAGGACCAATGCCGCCGCGGCGAGCCGGAACGCGGCCCGGCGGGTGCCGGCGAGCGCAAGATCGGCCCCCAGCGCCGCCGCGAGCGCAAACAGCAACGAAGCGGGGGCGGTCAGCTTCTCGGCGAAGCGGAAGATCCCGGCCAGCGGGATGGGCGCGAACAGCACCCGGTCGATGCCCAGCGCCGTGCCGGTCGAGGCCAGGGCCAGGGCGCATGCACCCGCGAAGAGCAGAGCTCCCCTGCGGCGCGCAAACGCGCCCGCCAGGGCGAGCAGCAGGGCGGGCGCGCCGAGCACGATGGAATCGGCGAACGCCGCGCTGCCCTCGGTGAAGAACTCCGTGTAGGGCGAGGCGACGGACTGCACCTCCTCGAGCACCTCCGGCGCATCGTCGAACGCGCGCGGCACCAGCAGGCCGGCGAGGCGCAGGGGATGGTTGGCGAACGTGGCGCGCTCGCGGTCGGTGAGCGGTCCTGCGCGGCTGCTGCGGCGCAGCTCGACGACGGCGGGGAACACGGCCGGCGCGGCGAACGCGATGGCCAGGGCGCCGCAGCAGGCGACCAGCGCCAGGTTGCGCAGGGCGCGGCGCGCTCGGGGACGCCATTCAATGGTGTCCCCGACGATGTGCGGTGGGCTCCCCAGGCCGAGAGCGATCGCCCAGGCGCCCGAGAGCAACCCGGCGATCAGCACCGCTTGCGGCTCTCCCGCATAAGCGATGAGCGCGACCGCCGCGCCGGCCCAGGCGAGCCGCTTCACCGTGGGAGCCTCCACGAAGCCGATCACCGCATCGACTGCGATCGGCACGCTGCCCGCTCCGATCGAATAGGGCAGGTTGGAGCCGGTCACGCTGATCAGGTAGCCGCATCCCGCATAAGCGATGGCGCCCGCCAGCGAGGCCCAGGGGCTCGCTTCCAGGCGGCGGGCCAGCCGGTACGCCCCGATTCCCCCGAGCAGCGGGCCCAGCATGTGGTTCAGCTTGAACGCCAGATCGAACGGAAACGCCAGATAGAGCAGCGTCGCCGGATGCAGCAGCCCCGGAGTCACCTGCCCGAGGAGGGAGACCCCACACTCCGTCAGCGGATCCCAGAAGGGCAGATGGCCACCCCGGAGCTGCCGGGCAATGAAGAGCTTCACCGGGTAGTAGAGCCGCCCGGTGTCGCGGTAGTAGAGCTGCACCGCGGGGTCGAGCGTCGGCGCGAAGAAGATCGCCAGCAGCGCGAGGCCGAGCAGGCACGGAGCAGCACGGCGGAGTCTTTCGCGCGCAATCACGATCGCGCCCACGTTAGCCGCTCTCCCCCGCCCGCGCGAGAAGTTGCCCGCCCCGGCCGGGGCACGCTACAGGAACGGAATGCAGGCGCCGGTGCGCGCGGAAGCGCTGACCAAGACTTATCGGGTGGGCTTCTGGGGGCGCCGCGTGCGCGCCGTCCAGGACCTGTCGTTCGAGGTGCGCGCCGGCGAGATCTTCGGCCTGCTGGGGCCCAACGGGGCGGGCAAGACCACCACCCTGAAGATGCTGGCGGGGTTCGTGAAGCCCAGCTCCGGGCACGCCTGGATCTCGGGCAACCGGGTCGGCACCGTCTCCTCGCGCCGCAGCCTCGGCTACCTTCCCGAGAACCCCGCCCTCTACGAGTTCCTGCGCGGGGACGAATACCTGATCTTCGCGGGGCGCCTTGCCGGGCTCTCGCGGACCGAGGCGCGGAAGTGGGCCGCGGAGATGCTCGAGCGGGTGGGGCTGGCGGGCCGCGCCGACCGCCCGATCCGCAAGTTCTCCAAGGGCATGGTGCAGCGTCTCGCGCTCGCGCAAGCGCTGATCGGCGACCCCGGGATCGTCATCCTCGACGAGCCGATGAGCGGCCTGGATCCGATCGGTCGCAAGGACGTGCGCGACCTGATCCTGGAGCTGCGCGAGCACGGCCGCACCGTGCTCTTCTCTACGCACATCCTCTCCGACGTCGAAGCGATCTGCGACCGCGTCGGAATCCTCGTCGAGGGCAGGCTCACCGATTGCGGAGCGCTCGCCGACCTGGTCGCGCCGGGGGCCCGGGCCGTCGAGCTGGTGGTCGAGAACGTCGCGGACGACCTGGTCGAGAAGCTCCGCCAGGACGGCACCCGCGTGCTCCGGCGCGACCGGGCCACGGTACTGACCTTTCGCGACGAGGGGCGCGCTCGCGCCGCGCTGGCGGCGGCAGTGTCGTCAGGCGCGACGGTGGTGTCGCTGACGCCGCACCGCCGGTCGCTGGAGGAGCTGTTCGTTTCCCGCGCCCGCGGGAAGGCGGCGACTTCCTAGTGGGACACTAGATGCAGGACCTCGCCCGCGGCCTGCCGGTGGCGTTCACGCTCTGGGTCTTCGCCGTCGGCGCCGTGGTCGGCAGCTTCCTCAACGTGGTGATCGCGCGGGTGCCGAAGGGGCGGAGCATCGTCTCGCCGGGAAGCCGGTGTCCGCGCTGCGGAAGTCCGATCGCCTGGTACGACAACATCCCGGTGGTCTCCTGGATCCTGCTGCGCGCGCGCTGCCGCAACTGCGGCCTCCCCATCAGCCCGCGGTATCCGCTGGTCGAGGTGCTGACCGGGGTGCTCGCCGTGGCCGTGTTCCGGCGGGTGGGTCCCAGCTGGACCGCGGTCGGGTACTTCGCCTTCGCCGCCACGCTGGTGGCCCTGGCGTACATCGATCTCGACACCTGGCTCTTGCCTCACCAGATCACCTGGCCCCTGCTGGCGCTCGGCCTGGCTTCGCCGCTCTGGAATCGCCAGTTGACCTGGATCGAGTCGTTCATCGGCGCTGCCGCCGGGTTCGCGCTGTTCGCGGCCATCGCCCTCTTCGGCGAGAAGGTGCTCAAGCGCGACACGATGGGCTGGGGCGACGTGTGGCTGCTCGCCGCCATCGGCGCCTGGCTCGGGTGGCCCGCGCTCCTGCCCGTGGTGCTGCTCTCGGCCGTCCAGGGGGCCATCGTCGGCAGCATCCTGCTGGCAGTGCGGCGCGAACCCGCACAGGCGCCTCCGCCGGAGCCGGTCACTCCCTCCAGCGACGACGACTGGGTGCCGCCGAAGCACGCAGTCCCGTACGGCCCCTTCCTCTCGCTCGCTGCGCTCGAGTACCTGTTCTTCGGCGATCGCCTCGTCTCGGGGTGGAACCACCTTCTATTCCGGCTGCTCTCGTGACGGGCGAGCGCGCCAGCCTGCGCTTGAGGCTCCTCGCCATCGTGGTGGCGGCGGCGTTGGTCCCGATCGCGCCGCTCACCATCGTGCTGCTGCTCCAGATTCGCGACGCTCTCTACGCGCGCGGCATCGGTGACGCGCGCGCGCGTCTCGCCGACGTCGTGCAGCGGTGCTCCGGCGGGACCTGCCCGGATGCCGCAGGGGTGAGAAAGATCGACCGGCCGTGCACGGCCCGCAGCGAGCGGGTCGGCGAGCTGCTGGTGCTCTGCGAGGACGTTCCAGGAGGCGCCGTCCAACTCCGCCAGGATCTGCGGCCCATCCGCGAGCAGCTCGCAGCATTGGACCGCCGCATCCTCGCCGTCCTCGTCCTCTTCGTGGGCCTTCTGGTCGCGATCGCGGTGTGGCTGCTGGAGCGCGGGGTCGGGCGCAGGTTGGAGCGGATCGACGCGGCCCTGGAAGCGGTAGGCGCGGAGCAGCAGGGCCCGAATCTATTGCCCGAGGGCGGCGATTCGGTCGGTCGCGTCGGGGCCGCCGTCAACCGGTTGGCGCAGCGGCTGCGAGACGAACGCGGCAGGACGCGGTCGCAGATCGAGGCGCTCGAGACGGCGAACCAGAAGCTGCGCGAAGCGCGGGAGGACCTGGCGCGCAGCGAGCGGCTCGCGAGCGTGGGACGCCTCGCCGCCGGCGTCGCGCACGAGGTGGGCAACCCGGTCTCGGCCCTGATCGGCTACGCCGCCCTGATGCGCGAGCGGATCGCCCAGGGGAAGGACGTCGCGGGCTACACCGAGCGGATCGAGCGGGAGGCATCGCGCATCGACCGGATCCTCCGCGACCTGCTCGATCTGGCGCGCCCTCCCGCCGCGCTGCAGGCCGTCGATCTGGGCCGGGCGGTGGAGGCGGCGCGCGGCGCGGTGGCGCCGCAGCACGCGAAGGTCGCCTTCGAGACGACCCTGCCGCCGGATTTGCCGTCGGTTCGCGGGGACGAGCACTACCTCTCGCAGGTGTTCGTGAATCTGATGATCAATGCCGCGCGCGCGGGGGCGTCGCGCGTGCGCGTGTCGGCCCGGGTCGCGGATGGCGGAGTGTGGGTGGAGGTGGAGGACGATGGCAAGGGCATTCCCGCGGAAGTGCTTCCGCGGCTGTTCGAACCGTTCTTCACCACCGCCGCGCCGGGGGAGGGCAGCGGGCTCGGCCTTGCGCTCTGTCACGCGACCATGGAGCGGTTCGGCGGGAGCATCGCGGCGCGGAACCGGGGCGGCGTCCGCGGCGCCGTCGTCGAGCTGCGGTTCGTCAGCGGATCTGCTCGGCCCGGAGCGTGATCGGATCGAGCACGAACGCCGGGCGGTCGGGAAAATGCGGCAGCAGCTCCGCATTGCGCGCGCCCTTGTCGATCGCCCGCACCAGGTCGGCCTTCTCCAAATCCGGCTCGTTGTAGGTGAGGTCGGCGTTGCCGTCCCAACCGGGCGGATACCGGATGAACACCAGCGCGTGGCGCTGGCGCAGCCACTCGAAGGCGGGCTCCCAGCGGGCGTAGACCCAGCCGCGCTCCGGCGCGTGTCCCAGGACCAGGCGCAGCTCGCCGGCGATGCCCACCGCCGTCCACAGCGCCGGGAGAGCGAGCAGCGAGCAAGCGATCATCGCGAGCGGCCGCCGCAGGCGCAGCGCCCCGCGCACCGCCATCTCCACGCCGGCCGCGGCGGAGAGCGCGAGCCAGGGATAGAGCTCGAGGTGGTAGATGGCCCCGCCATAGTGAAAGGTCAGCGACGCGGCGAAGAACGCGAGCGCGAACACCGACGACGCCCACAGCGGCGTCCAGAACAGCCCAGCCACGGCGAACGGGACCACCGGCCAGGCCGGGGCGAGTTCGGCTACGATGCGCAGCCGCTGCAGCGTCTCGGCCGGCAACCGCCGCCAGGTGTGCTTGCGGCGCTTCTCCAGGAATCCGTCGTAGAGCACGCGGAGATGCGCCGGGAACTCGCGCTCGGCACGCAGTTCGCGGACAGGGCCGATCCCCGGGCCGTCGAAGGGCGTGTACTGGCGCGCGTAGAGCGCCCAGGGCGGCGTCGTCCAGGAGCCCGTCGCCGCCTTGCAGACGATCCCCACCCCGATCGCGCCGGCCAGGAGCGGCGGCAGCGCCCAGGCGAGCGTTCGCACCGGGACGCGGCGGCGCAATCGCACCAGGACCGCGGCGCCGGTGACCAGCGCGGCGAGCCCGGTGAACGGCCGCACCAGCCCCGCGAAGACCACGCAGCAAAACAGCGCGGCGACCCGGCCCGCGGACGGCTTCCGCTCCAGGGCGAGCGCGGCGACGAGCAGCGCGGCAACCGCCGCCACCGACGTGCTCTGGGACAGGTAGCTGGCGAAGAAGGGAAAGACGTCGGTGGCGCCCAGCAGCAGGACCGGCGCCAGCAGGGAACCGGCCCGCGTCAGGCTCGCGAGGCGCGCCGCCGCGAACAGCAGTGCGGCGGTGGCGCCGAGCAGGAGACAGGGGGCGAGCCAGGGCGCCCCCAGGGCCTCGAACGGCGCGAGCACCGCGGCGTGCCCCGGGAGGTACTTCGCCGCGAACCGCGGGGTGACCAGGATGTGCGCCGCCTCGAAGAACTCCGGCAAGGGCGGAGTAGGGTACGTGAGATGCCCGGACGCCAGGGTCTTCGCCTGGAACAGGTAGACGAACTCGTCTTCTGTGTTGGGCCGGGCACCCCACTTGCCGCTGGCGAACGTCTGCATGCAGAGCAACGTTCCAGCCAGCAGGAGCAACGCGGCGCAGAGCGCGTCGACGCGCCCGGGGCGCGGCGCGCCGCCTACAGCGACCTGCATTCGAGCACCTCCCGCTTTCTTGCCCGGGTCGGCAAGCGAACCGTACAGTCCAGCGCATGCGAGTTGCCGCGCAAGCGAAGCCCGCGGTCGTCGAGCTGACCGTGCTCATGCCTTGCCTGGACGAAGCGAAGACCGTCGCCACCTGCGTGCGCAAGGCCATCGAAGCGTGCCGCGCCGCGAACGTCGAGGCGGAGGTGCTGGTGGCGGACAACGGCTCGGGGGACGGTTCTCCGGACCTGGCCCGCGAGGCCGGCGCGCGCGTGATCCACGTCCCCGAGAAAGGCTACGGTTCCGCGCTCAAGGCAGGGATCGAGGCGGCACACGGTCGCTACATCGTGATGGGCGATGCCGACGACAGCTATTCCTTCGAGCATGTGCCGCGGTTCCTCGAGCGGCTCCGCGCGGGCGACGAGCTGGTGATGGGCTCGCGCTTTCGCGGCGTGATCCATGAAGGCGCAATGCCTTTCCTGCACCGCGTGCTCGGCAATCCCGTGCTGACCTGGATCCTGAATCTGTTCTTCGGCGCGGGCATCACCGACGCATACTGCGGACTGCGCGGGTTCTCGCGCGAATCCATCCGGAAGCTTTCGCTCCGGGCGCCGGGCATGGAGTTCGCCATCGAGATGGTGGTGCGCGCCGCGCAGCAGAGGATCCCGATCGGGGAAGTGCCCACCAGTCTCAAGCCGGACGGACGGGGCCGCAAGTCGCACTTGCGCACCTGGCGGGACGGATGGCGCACGCTGCGGTTCATGCTGCTCTTCAGCCCGCTCTGGCTGTTCGCCGTCCCCGGCGGTGCGGCCCTGGCGCTGGGCCTCGCGCTGACGGTATCCGTCGCGGTGGCCCATCTGGACGTCTTCGGGAGGATCCTGCACACGCACTTCGCCCTGTTGGGCAGCGCGCTGGCCATCCTGGGCCTTCAAGTGACGCTCCTCGGCGTCTTCGCGAAGACCGTGTTCGTGCTGGACGGCATCGGGCGGAGCCCGCCGGTCGAACGGCTGATCGCCGGGTACCGGCTGGAGGTAGCGCTTCTGGCAGGCGCAGCAGCGGCTTTCGCAGGGTTGGCGATCGACGGCCACATCCTCTGGCACTGGATCCGCTCGCATGGCGGCGCGCTGGACGAGGCGATCACCAACCTCGCCATCATGGGAGGTACACTGCTCGCGCTTGGGGTCGAGGTCATCTTTTCCGCCTTCTTCCTCAGCATCCTGAAAGGCTCGCGCGAGCGGCGGTGGGCGGGCGTAGATGGGTGAGCCGCAAGCGGGCGCACTTCCTGCCCGCATAGGTAGATGGATGCGGTTGCCGATCGGCGCTGCGCCCGCGACGGCGATTTCGGGAGTCGCGCTCGGAGCCCTCTCGCTGGTGCTGGCACACCCGCTCCCTTCGGGAGGGCCGGTCGCGCCGCACGTCTTCGAATACCTGTTCTCCCGCAACGAGCCGCAGGCGGCCTGGCTGGCGATCGCGGTCGTGCTCGCGAGCGCCGTCTTGGCCCGCTGGGGACGCGTGCCGGGATCCCTGGTCTCGCGGCTGGCGGCGGATCCGCGCGCCTTCATCGCCGGCGTGACGCTGGTCCTCGCCGCCGCGGCGCTCCTCGTCTACCGCGCGCATCCGCTCTCGATGGACGAGTACGCCCCGCTGTTCCAGGCCCGCGTGTTCGCGCGCGGCAGGCTCACGGGCCAGGTCCCTCCCGAACTGGTGCCGAGGCTCGTTCCTCCCTTCCGCTGGTTCATCGAAGCGGCACCGTCGGGAGCGATGCTGTCCGCGTACTGGCCCGGGTTCGCGCTCCTCCTCACGCCGTTCGTCTGGATCGGTTGCCCCTGGCTCCTCAATCCGCTGCTGGGAGGAGCGACGCTGCTCTTGGCCTGGCGTCTTGCCGGACGCCTCTGGCCGGGCACGAGCGCGGCGGGCTGGGCGGCGCTCTTCACCGCGGCGTCGCCGGCCTTCTCGGTCAACGCGATCTCGTTCTACTCGATGGCCGCGCACCTGGCGGCGTCGCTCTGCTTCGCTGCCCTCATGATCGAGGAGCGGCTCTTTCTCGCGGGCGTGGTCGGCTCCCTCGCCGTCGCGCTCCACAACCCGCTGCCGCACACGCTCTTCGCGCTGCCCTGGATCGCCTGGCTGGCGTGGCGGCCAGGGCGCCTCAGGAACCTCCTGGTATTGGCCCTGGGCTACATGCCCGGGGTCATCCTGCTGCTCGGCGGCTGGATGTGGTGCCGCGCCCGCATCACCCATCCGGTGGAGACGCGGGGAGGGGTCTTCGAAGGCCTGATGGTGTTCGGCCGCAGCGTGTTCGCCGCGCCGTCCCTCGATCTGCTGCTCGCGCGGACGATGAACGTGGCCGAGCTCGCGTCCTGGGCGGTGCCCCTCCTGGTCCCGCTCGCGGTCCTCGGTTTCGTCCGCTGCCGTGCCGACGCGCGCGTGCGGCTGCTCGCGCTCTCCTCTCTCTTGACGCTCGCCGGCTACGCGTTCGTCGTCTACGATCAGGGGCATGGATGGGGCTTCCGCTATTTCCACGCCGCATGGGGAGCGCTGCCTTTGCTCGCCGCCGGCGGCCTGGAAAGCGCGGAGACCACGCCAGCCTTGCGCAAGCTCGCCCTCGCTGCGGCCCTCTTTGGCCTGGTGCTCTGCACGCCGCTGCGGTTCCGGCAGGTGCGGACGTTCATCGATGCGCACCTGGCGCAGGTCCCTTCGACGGCCGGAGGAGGCCGGCGGATGGTGGTGTTCATCGACGTGGGCCGCGGCTCCTACACCATGGATCTGGTGCAGAACGATCCTTTCCTCGAGGCGGACCGATGGATGCTGATCAGCTTCGGTGAGCTGGCGGACGGGAGCTTCATGCGCGCCTTCTTCCCCAGCGCGAGGCGAACGGCCGCAGGCGCATTCGGCTCCGTCTGGCAGGTCGATTGATGGCGATCGGTCCGGCCGTCCGCCGCCTGCTCGGCCCGCTCGAGCCCAAGGTTACGCGACTCTATCGGGACGCGTTCTTCGACGTGGGCGCCTTCGCGCGCGCGGTGCGGTCGTGGACCGACGCGGCGCGGATCCTCGAAGTGGGTTGCGGGGACGGTCTCGCCACAGAGGAGCTCCGGCGCGTGTTTCCGCAGGCGGAGATCACCGGGATCGACATCCAGCCCGTGCCAGGCAAGCTCTTCCGCGGCGATCGCGCCGGGGTTACGTTCCTCAGCGGGGACCTGGGCGATTTCGTGGAGCGCAACCGGGGCAGGTTCGATCTGGTGGTGATCTGCGACGTCGTGCACCACGTTGCACCCACGGAACGCGCGGAATTGCTGCG
>Ga0137418_10006630_pt1 | contig 10647 bp, 20 predicted proteins | sample CZODoug3_1_2_16f_FD_122242 | JGI IMG/M metagenome (GOLD analysis project Ga0137418, IMG submission 122242) | Vadose zone soil fungal communities from Angelo Coast Range Reserve, California, USA - CZODoug3_1_2_16fungal (Hybrid Assembly) | ecosystem: Environmental > Terrestrial > Soil > Vadose... | reverse complement strand
CCGAGTACGGGACCCACCCGAGATCAAGAATTACTACTTGCGATACACATCGAATATCTACATCTACTGTCGATACATATGATAAAAACTTCAGAAAGTGTGGTGCATTGCAGGAGAAGGGAAATGAGTGGCTGGGCGTCAACCTATCGACTTAAATAAAAAAAGGGATGGCATCAGAGTAGGGAGATGCTGGGCGGGTGCTAGTTGGTATCAGAGGTTGTGGGATAGAAGAGCAGGAGGAAGAAAGGGGGGAGGAAGGGGACGTCACAGTTTGTAGCGGTAAGTCACAGTGACGCTCCTGTTGATTTTGTTCATCTTTTTTCTTTTGACGCCATGCGCGTTGGCGCATCGTATCGTAATGACGGCGCTCCAATACCTTCTCTTTGTCTATGATGGCGGCGGCTTTGACGGCAGCGGCGAGGGTCTCGACGGAACAACCGGAGGAGACCATGGCATCAATGATGGCTGGGTCAAGCATGCGCTTAACGCACGCCTTGCGGAACTAATATAAGGTATGTATATTCAGCATAGGTCATTGGCGCCTCCTGGTGGCGACTGTGATTTTAGGCCCCGGTGTGCGTTCCCTCTCGCACCGGGGCCGTTCTATTCTGCATAGCTGGTGGCCGGTGTCAATTGCCCTTGGTTACTACCGATAGCGCGGATGGTCACGCGACATTCAACATCTAGTTTCTCGTCCCAGATCATCAAAAGTTTACGGCATAATTTATCGTTCTCGATCAAGCCATGCGCTTGGAGAATATCCGAAATTCCCTTGCATAGGTTGTCCAAGTCCGGCATGGGCTGGCGAGGCTTCAACCGTACAATGAGGCTGTACGGGCCTGGGATGGTTCTCAGGAGGAGTTGCGGTCTCTGGCTGATGATGTGCAGGCCAGCCTGCTTAATCCATCCCAGGTACACCGGAGAGCGATGGACGCCTCCCCAGTGAGATCGCCACATGCGGTTGACGCTCGGAGGAGCAGGAAGCGAGATCGTTATGGAGCTTCTTAGCGCCATCTGAAGAAATACCACGTTGCATCAGAAAACAGCATCAAGGCGCCGATAAAACTCCAAAACCCAAGGGAGCTTAGCTGAGATTGGTTATGAGCGTTCTGGATGCTCCAGAACCTGCGTTCCCATTTGGGATCATGCTGAAATCTAATCGTCTCAGGAAGGTCGGCAGAGCCGTACATGGCCTTTGTAACGCGCTCCCAATATTCGTCAGGGGAACGGTAAGGCTTATCTGGCGCCGCCGGGCGCGGAATGATTATGGAACTTTTTTCCATATTGCTTTCTTGTAATATCGACAAGGAGCAAACGCCATGGGCTGCTTCACCTTAGGTTGGCTAGAGGCCATGCTGATCTGGCTGATTATCGCCAGCGCCGTGGTTGCAATCCTCAGACTGCTGATTCCTTGGATCACCTCGATTACGTTTCCCATCGTAGGTCAGGTGCTGGAGATTATCCTCTGGGCTGTCCTGGCCATCATCGCAGTCTACATCATCTTTGCCCTCTTGAGCTGCCTGATCGGTATGGGAGGTGGCCTACACTTTCCCCCCATCCGATAATCAGAGTCAGGTCGATCCTTTACCGCCGTACCCTCCAGCGCCGCCGCCTATTTGTAATTCTTGTTAGCGCCTAACACGGTGCTCTGGCGCGCGGTAATAGATTGCCGCATGGGCCGCACAAAAAGATTTATTAGGGCCTTCGACTGCGTTCCCGCAATATGTAGCAAGATTATAGCGATTGCCGTCCCTGACGATCGCGTGGCACGTTTGGCTGGTCAGCTCGACAATCTGAATGCCGGGATTATTTGGATCGAGTGTCCTGGTAGCGATATGCGTCGGGAGCTTGGTTTTCTTTGCGGACTTTGCAAAGAGTCCCCACCTCGGCGCAGCCGGGTGTGTGGCGGGAACAACAATCCGCTTGCGGGGCTGGTTCTGTCTTGCCTTCGGGGAATTACCCCGAGGCGGCTGCTTGATGTTCATTCGGAATGCCTTACCGATAACTGCGTTCCGGGTAATTGCGTACCCTTCACTTCTTAGCCTACATGCGATCTCTGTTGAGGTCTTTCCATTTTCCCACATGTCAGTAAGAGTTTTTACGTTTTCGTCGTTCCATGGGGTCGTGCCGTAAAATTTGCCGCAGCCTTTTTTTAGCGCCATCTAACTTACCCAATCATTTGGTTGAACGGCGCCATCTGTGAACTCTCTGATCCTAGCTTGCATCGCCGGTCTCGGCGTTCTACCGTCTTTTTGGCCGCAGCGTAACCACTTCTTTACGGTGTGAGGAGAAACCTCAAGTTTCTTTGCTATCGCGAGGATATCAAAGCTTTTTTGATGCATCCATTGTCTCAAAAGCACTGATGTTCTCCAAGGTTAAACCTTGCCTTATTAGTTAACAAACAAAAATTTCCATGTCAACCCAAAATGTGCTTGACTGTGTAAAACACAAATAGTATCTTCTGGGTTATCGAGGTTCCTTTAAAGAGGACAGGAAATGACTGGAAGTTATTTGAAGATCGACGGCAAGCCCGTGATCGATGCGAAAAGACGAGTTGTGATTGAAGTAAGCCGAGCAGACATTTCATCTGCAAAATCCAAAGACCCTTCGGGATGTGCCGTTGCGAAAGCTTGCTTGCGACAAGTCCCCAAGTGTACTTCGGTGCGTATCTACAAAAGCAGAGCGTATCTAAGATTGGGAGATCGGTGGCTTCGTTATCATACACCAGAAGCCATGCGCCTGGAGATTGTTGCTTTCGATCGCGGTGGCGCCAATCAATTTCTTCCTGGCGTATATACGCTGGTGCCATTACAACCTTCCCATCAGACGCGCGGCAAGGCCCTGAGCAAGAGCAAGCCCATCAAGAAAAAGAAAGACGATCCCGCCAAGAGAAGGCGTCCTCCTTACCACTACATCGAGGGCGTGAGGGAATTCAACAAGGGATAACCAATCTATCCTAAATACAGAGGGAAATCATATGGCAAAGACAGAGCGAGATATTATCGCTATCCGTCTTCAGAATGCTGCGCTTGACGACAAAGATAAGGATACCATCGTAGCGCATGGCTGGCTTGATCTATCTGCCCTGCTTGAATTGAGGGTGGGAGACTATCAGCGAGAAGTCCTTGAGACCCACAAGTCCAAGAAATCAAAATTGTTCACGGCAATCGAAAACGGAGAACGCATTCCCGACATCACTCTGGGCATGCGCGGCCAACGTTTTACAACGCGTGCCGGGACTTTCTATCTGGAGGATGATGTTTACATTATCGATGGTCTCCAGCGCGTCAGCAATCTTCGTAAGTTTGCTGTTCAGTATCCTGACCGGATAGACGAAATCAGGATCGGCGCGGAAGTGCGGTTCAATACCAACCGTGAAAGCGAAAAAGCGCTGTTCACGGCGATGAACCTGAACCGTACCGCCATGTCGCCCAACGTGATCTTGCGCAATGCGCGCGAGGAGAGCAATGGGCTGCTCACGCTTTATGGTCTCTCGCATAACGATCCTAGTTTCGTTCTGTATAATCGTGTGTGCTGGAACCAAAAGATGAGCCGCAACGAACTGTTGACGGCGTTGAACTACTGCAAGTCGGCCATCGCATTGCACCGCAATACGGTAGCCGGACCGACCACCTCTGTCTCTCTTGTGCCTCCGCAGCTTCAGCGCCTGGGTGATGAACTGGGCATCCAGTTCATGCGCGAGAACGTCTATCGCTTCTTTGAAGTGATCGATGAAATCTGGGGCATCAAGGGCGTCAAATACGTGGACATCAATACCCATTTGCGGAGCAACTTCCTGAATATCCTGGCGCGGCTGTTTGCCTCGCATGAGAATTTCTGGGATGATAAGAAATTGATCGTTGATGCACGATGTCGGCAGAAGCTGAAGTCGTTCCCGCTCGATGACCCACAAGTCCAGAAACTGTCCGGCGCTGGTAATGCCGCTTCTGATCTGCTCTATCGATTACTGCTGGATCACATGGACAAGGGCCAGAAGATCAATCGGCTCATCCCGCGCGAAATCCCCGATCTCCGTAGGGGGCCTTATGCTAAAAAAGCTCAGGCCCGGCGCCGGGAAACTATGCTGAAGCAAAAAGCAAAAGAGGTAGAGAATGCTTCGAGGAGGAAAAAGTGAAGAATATCTTCTCGAAGATTTACGCGCTTGATGACAAGTGCGTAAAGATGGTGAATGACGCGTATCTGTGGGCGCTAGATTGGACCGGTATCTATGTCGGAACAGTCCTATTCATCAATTGCGCGCCATGTTTTGCGCTCCTATGGTATAAGATACCGATATGGTTGAGCTTGTTCTTTCTTACCTGTGTGATGTTTATGTCTTGCCAGTCGTACTGGATGCAGAACTCTGGAAATAAAATCCAGTTCAATGCGTCTGCTGAGATGGCGAAAGGATCGATGTGGAGATGGTCTTTACTTTGGTTTAATGTCGGTTCATTGATAAGTGACATTTTCATCCGCGTGACACTATTGCAGGTCATGGCAGATGTCTGTGCTATCTTGTTCTGGTACATCATCTGCATCAAGATCAGAGATCGCGAGAAGAAAAAGTTCCTCCTGCCAAAGATGGCAATGATAGGTGCATCATGAAGATAGATTATGGGAAGAATTTGCTATTTGCGCTGGTGGCGCCGGCAATCCATCTCGCTATTCCCTCTGATGGCCAAAGCGTGGAGGAAATCATCTGGGGATGCATTATCGTATATGTACTGTGTTACGGTCTGATGTGCGCATCAGATGCATCCATAGAATGGATAAGAAAGAAAATACATGGCGCTGACGCCAGAACAGATTGAGGCCCGTAAGGGCAAACTGACCGCCAGTTCTATTGGCGCACTGGTCAGCGGCGATAAAGAGCGGATCATTGATCTCTGGAAAGAGACGATTGGTGATCCCTCTTTTGTGCCGCCGAACTTTGATGATAACTGGCCTGTTAAGCTTGGAGAAACAACGGAGGCATTGAACCTTGCATGGTATGAGAAGAAAACGGGCCATGTTTTGGTTAGGCGTGGGGATGTTGTTATTCACCCTGATTATGATTGGGCTGCTGCTACTTTGGATGGGTTTGACCATATATGTGGATGCCCAGTAGAAGCAAAGCATGTAAATGGATTCGACAAACTCGATAACGTAATACAGCGTTACATGCCCCAGCTAACGTGGCAGATGGAATGCACCAACACCAAACAGTGCGCCATCTCGATTATTCAAGGCGCCGCCGAGCCCTATATCGAGTATATCAACTATGACAAAGACTATGCTGACGAGCTGATGGCGCGCGCCCATCGGTTTATGAACCATGTCTGGATGATGACGCCGCCTGTTGTCATCGAGAAGGCGGTTCCCGTGTATGTTGCGCACGATAAAATGCGGGAAATAAACGCCTATGGCGACAACACGTTTGCCTCAATGGCGTCACAATATATCGACAATAAGAAGAGCGCAGCGGACTTCAAGGAAGCTGAAGCTAAATTAAAGGAGATGATGCCGAATGACTGCCGAAGAATGTACGGATACTTTATACAGTTGAAACGAGCTAAGAACGGCACTATCAGGATAACAGCACTAGATTGAAACCCATTACCCCACCAGAAGATAGGTTTTGGCAGCACGTCCATCCCGAGCCAAACACGGGATGTTGGTTATGGTCTGGATATGCGCAAAAGGCGGGCTATGGTAGGATTGCTTTAGGTGGACGAGGAAGTAGACTTGTAAATGCCAGCCTGATATCCCTCAAAATAGCAGGCAGGACTCTACCAAAAAAGGGAGAGATTGTCCTGCATACGTGTGATTTCCCTCCATGTGTAAATCCTGATCATCTTGTCGTTGGAACTTATAAAGATAACGCTCAGGACATGATCAGAAAGGGAAGACGAGTAACGGTTCCATTCTCACAAAGGAAGTCAAATGGTGGACCACGAGGACAAAGACCAAAAAAACAACCAAGATACACTAAAAATGGAAAGCTCATCGGACGCCCACCAATCCGCATCACCGCCCTGGACTGAGGGCGATGAAGATTTTATCTCCCAGGGGATGCAGAATGATCCTACGCGGAGCTATATGATCAACAAGCTTGTTGATGCTCTAGCCAAAGCGCAGGCCAAGATCACTGCGCCAGAACGCAACCGTTCTGTCAAGGTTGAGACGCGGGCTGGAGGTACTTACAGCTTCAAGTATGCCACGCTCGATCATATCATCGAGAAGATACGCGGCCCGCTGACTGAAAACGGTCTATGGTTTACACAAATAATGAAAGACGACCAAGGAACCTACATCCTGGATACGCGCCTGATGCATGCGAGTGGGCAATGGATCGCTTGTCAGATGCCGTTGATCTGGGACGGCAACGGCGGCAACCAGCAGTTCGGTTCGGCGCTGACGTTCATGCGGCGCTATGCCCTGACAAGCCTCTTGGGGATCGCAGCCGAAGAAGATGACGACGCCAATGCGGCTGACGGCAACCAGATGACCGACCGCAAGCCGAATGCTCCTAAGCCGGATGTGATGAGCGATACCGCTACCACCCAGCCGAAGAAACTAACAGTGCCGGTCCCACTCCATCCTCTATCGGGAGATTGGGCGCTCTTTGGTCGCGCTCTTATTACCTACGTGAAGGACTCCAAAGATTATAAGGAAGCCGAGCAGTGGATTTCCCATAACCAGGATATCATGGATGCCATGAAGACTGCGGCACCCAAGATGTGGACCAACTTGACTACCTCGCTGACCAAGGTCATGGATGACAAAGGAGCGCAATAATGCCTGGACCGTATCGAATTAGTGGCGCGATCTTCCCAAAGGAGATACCCAACGGCCCTGCGTTCGGTGGGACGATCGAGATCGAGGGTATCAAATATAACATCTCGCTCTGGGAGAAAACCTCCAAGGCCGGTAACGGCTATCTACAAATATCGGAAGACAAGCGTGGCCCTAATCTTCAGGGAAGCGGAACTAGCCCAGTGGCTAACAAGTTCAAGCGTCCAGCCGTAACACCAGCGCCAAGTCCCATAAACGATATGGACGATGACATTCCTTTCTAAGACAACATCTGAGCGATACCACGAGGCAGCGGTAGAATGGGCTGATGCAGATGCTGCCGCGTCTCTTCTGGAAGAGACCAAGAGCGCGGTATTGTCGGACATGGTCACGGAGATGCTATCCAAGAACATCAGCATGGCGGTCAATCGCGCTGAGGCCTTAGTTAAGTCATCTTCCAGGTGGAGAGCGTTCGTCACTGAGATGGTTGAGTTAAGACGCAAAGCCAATATGGCTAAGGTCGAAATGGAATACATTCGTATGCGGCATTCAGAAGAGATGTCGCAAGAGGCAACACATAGAGCAGCGAGCAGAATATGAGTGATATCACAAAACTTCTAGATGAAATCAGCGATCTTGAGCGTGAGATCAACGATCACGCCAAACACATCCGCCTGAATATCGTGACTGAGCTTTTGCGCAACCCAGAATTCGGTTATTCTACCGAGAAGATCATTGCCGATGCAGCAAGGATAGCTCGGTTCGTTGAGCGCGGATCAGTCGGAGATTATACCAGCGACCGCGTATTTGATGGAACCCGCCCCATCAAGCCTAAGGGAGTAAAGAAGCTAAGCGAAAATCATACCCGAACTCACGGCAAGCCTAAAGGCAAGCGTCCCTACGTCAAGCGGAGCAAGTTTTGGAAGAAGAAGTAGACTACCTCAAGATAAAACTAACGGAGACTCAAAAGAAGGTCCTCCTGGCTTTGTACGGAGACGCTGATCATCATCCATGTCTGAAGGTGTCAGAGATCGCGAAAAGAACCGATCTCTCGTTTGATGAAGTTCTCAAGGCTATTGGATTTCTGGAGCATGTTGGCTTTGCGGCTCAAAAAGATTGATGCGCAAGGAATTCTCACGTCGAGTGAAATTCCAAGCATTCAAGAGATGCTGCGATAAAGATGGGGTCCCTCATTGCGAGGCGTGCGGCATTGAACTTACCGCAGGGAATACTGCGTTCGATCATGTTACTCCCGATGGGCTTGGCGGCGAACCAACATTAGAGAATTGCCAAGTAATCTGTATCAAGATTTGCCATAGAAAGAAAACCCACGAAGAAGATAACCCTGTCATGAAAAAAGCAGATAGGGTCCTGAAGAAGACGTTTGGTATCTCTACGCGTAAAGGGCGCCCCATTCCGGGCTCTAGAGCTAGCGGCTTCAAAAGGAAGTTCGACGGGACAATCGTGAAGAGGGAAAGATGACAGAGGAAGATATCAAGAAGTTTGTTGCGGAGCGCGATGAGGTGTTGCTATCGGGCGATCTGGAGCGCGTACTGGCCTTCCACAAGAAGCATAACCCGAGCCTGATCGCGGTCGTGCCGCCAGATAAGATAATCCTTGAGGCGTCTATGCATAAGGCCAGAACCGCTGCCAAGAGCTTGCCAATTGAGGCACGCAAAGTGTCCAAGGCGTGGTTGCTGGAGCATGGCTTTACGTCGCTGGACGATGGTGATCTATGAGAAGCCTTGTGCCAGTAACGCCACGCGAGAGATGGGTTCATTACAGCAGCCGTCCTGATCAGATCGTGTTTTATGATACTGATTATTCGAAGGCCAAAGGTGAGCATGGGCATTTCAAGCCTATTGGCTTGTGGATAACGCCTTATGGCCAAGAGGATAATTGGTTCGAATGGTCTATGGGGGAAGAGTTTCGGATATCTGAACTCAACTACGTTCATGATGTAGAGCTTGCCGCTTGTGCTAATATCCTGAGGATATCTAGCGTAGAAGGTATCGACGCGTTCTCTCAGGAGTATGCGATAGACCCGTTCGGAAGTAATACCATCGAGAGCAAGTACCATAGCTCGATGTATTGCGATTGGCCGAGACTGGCGAAGATATATGATGGGATCATGATCAGCCCGTATCAGTGGTCCCGCAGGCTGATGACCCATAATGGGAGCAAGACAGATTGGTACTATTCGTGGGACTGTGCTTCCGGGTGCATATGGAACGCAAGGGCGATCGAGAGTATTAATCTGCGCTCTACTGTCTCTGCGGGCTATGTTGAGAAACCAAGACGTAGTATAACGGAGATGATGAGTGAACTTAAATCTGCCGTGGATGAGATCGCTGATGTCACCAATCCATCACAAGTACGTACAGCACCTTAGCTGTATTATGCTTGTCGTAGATGTCCGGTATGATCGCCACCATAGGCATCATGATCGTCACTACGAAATCTTTCTAACCCCAAATAGGAGAAGTAAATTGGCAAATGTAACCGTAAGTGTAGGCCACACCGTTGACTTCGCTCTGGTGTTCCTTGACCAGAACGGCAACCCGATGCTCGTTACACCGACGCCGGACACGCCGCCGTCCTGGACCGATACCACGCCCGCTACCGGAACTCTGACGCCGGCTGCAAGCGGTCTGACTGCCCAGGAGAGCGCTCTTGCTGTGGGAACGGACACTGTAAGTGTCACGCTCACGGTTGGAGGCGTTTCGTTTTCCGCCTCGATCGACCTGACCGTGCAGGCAGCGCCACAGGTGTTGACCAGCGTTCAGATCACCGGTACGGCTAACTGAACCACCACAGCCACTGCGAAGCCTCTAAATATGCAGGGATCTAAAAACTTCCTGCATATTTTTTATGGTGATAGGTTACTACCTGCTGATTAGGGTTCACGATCACATAGCCAGAGATGCTACGCTCGTGCACGATGGTTCTGTGCCCGTAATTTGAGTCATGGACCAGCCAGACATCCCCGCCGCGATGCTCCATGAGCACCATTACATGATGCCTCCTGGCAGCAGCCATCCCCGGTGAGGCCATGGCCCTGGGAAACCTATCGAGCCACTCGGCAGCGCGGTTCAGGGGCTCTATGATGCGTCCAAACAGATACAGAGAGGCTCCACAGCCACAGAACGCAGAAGGGCATCCTTCTGGACGGCCGCCAATGACCGTACCGGCATCATAGCCGGCAACATGCATGTAATGCCTATGATGTCTGGAATGGTGGTGATGAGCATGATGAACGCCATGGCGAGTGCCATGGTGGCGCTGGGGGTGGTGGTGCCTAGCTTCTGCGGGGGATATTGAGAACGCAAAAGCGAGGATCGAGAATAGGATGCATACTGTTCTAGCCACTACGGATATTCCCCGTCTATTCCCGGTTTTCTCTCCCCAGGTCTTTTGGTGATCCAGCCGTTTCCCCTGCGCAAATCCTCTACCGTTCGATGTAGAAGGATGTAATTATCGTTGAGCGAGTCTAGTTTAGTGGTTTGGATCGCTTGCAGAACGATGATCTCGGATAGCTTTTTGATCTCTGCCTGCATGCCAGCAATGTCCTTGGCTTGGTTCAAAAGAGATAGCTCGACCCTTGAGGTTGATCTTCCGACCGTAAACAAGCCTATGCCGACGCTACCGACAATAGCTATAATCTCGCCAACCTTTAGTGCAACATCCAACGTACTGGCACTGGCGTCCATCGCTTACCTCTTAAGTCTTAGGGCAGTTATCTACATAGAACTGTTCGTTTTCAAGCAGGCGCCTTTTTACGCCAATGGGCGCGATGATCTTCGAGTCACCCTTTTCAACGATCACCTTGTTGTAAATCAGACAGAAGGAATCGATCTCATCCTGAGTGCAGCT
>Ga0137418_10006629_pt1 | contig 10648 bp, 17 predicted proteins | sample CZODoug3_1_2_16f_FD_122242 | JGI IMG/M metagenome (GOLD analysis project Ga0137418, IMG submission 122242) | Vadose zone soil fungal communities from Angelo Coast Range Reserve, California, USA - CZODoug3_1_2_16fungal (Hybrid Assembly) | ecosystem: Environmental > Terrestrial > Soil > Vadose... | reverse complement strand
CCGGAGGGCAATCCCCAGCCGCGAACAAACCGCCCGGCCAAGCCGACAAGCCATCCTTGGCCGATGCCATGTACCCCCATCTCGCCGCGAACCGTGGCACCTGAATCCCCGACGTCCACCGCATGGCGGTAGAACGGCAAAGCCCAGAGGAACCGAGGATAAGTAAGATGCATTCCAACTCAACCTAAGGAACTCTGAGCTATGGCAATTATTGGAACTACTGCGTTAACATACGCAGACTGGGCCAAGCGGATGGACGATGGGTATAAGGTCGCCGCCATCATCGAACTCCTGTCCCAAACCAACGAAGTCCTTGACGACATGATGGTCGTCGAAGGCAACCTCCCGACCGGTCACAAAACCACCGTCCGCACCGGCCTGCCCCAAGCAACTTGGCGCCTACTCAACACGGGTGTTCCCAACGCCAAGTCCACCACAGCCCAACTCATCGAAGCCTGTGGCAACCTTGAAACCTACTCCGTGATCGACAAAGACATCGCGGACTTGAACGGCAACACTCCGGAGTTCCGCCTCTCGGAGTCCCGTGCCTTCCTCGAAGGCATGTCACAGCAAGTGGCTTCGACGTTGGTCTACGGCAATCAGTTCGCCAACCCCGAACGCTTCACCGGCTGGGCCCCACGCTTCTCCACCAAGACCACTGCAAACTCCAATACCGCCAACAACGTTCTCGATGGCGGTGGCCTTGCCTCAACCAACACCTCGATCTGGGTGATGACTTGGGGCTCAGACACCAACCACGCGATCTTCCCCAAAGGGAAATTGGCAGGGTTGCAACAGCGCGACATGGGCGAATGGCCCGTAACTGATAGCTTGGGCAACACCTACCAAGCCTACCGCGAACACTTCAAATGGGAAATTGGCTTTGCCCAGCGCGACTGGCGCTACATGGCGCGGATCGCCAACGTGGACGTCACCACCCTGACCGGTGTCTCCGCGGCGAACCTGATCAACCTCCTCGTCCGTGCTCTCTATCGCCTCCCCACCGCACCCGTCTCCGCAACTGTTGTGCAGACGAGCGACACGCCGATGGTCCGTGCCGATATGGGTCGTACCGTCATCTATGCGAATAGGATCATCCGGACGTATCTGGACCTCCAGGCCATGAATAAGACGAATGTGCTCCTCAGAATTGAGGAATTTAACGGCAAACCCATCACCACCTTCCGCGGCATCCCGATCCGAACGGTTGACGCGATCCTCAGCAATGAAGCAACCGTCGTTTAGTAAAGGAACGCAACATGATTCTCGATGGACTCCTCCAGTTCTCCTCAGCCCAGGCAATCACTGTCACCGCAGTGAGCACCAACATCATCGATCTCGGTATCAACTCTGGCATCCCCACTTCCGCTCAGGGTGGCGGCGCCCGTGACATCGGTATCGGTGATGACCCTGCCATGAAGCTCTTGGTGCAGGTCATCACTACCTTCACCTCAGGCGGTGCAGGCACTTTGCAGGTCGCTCTCCAAGGCGCAATCGACAACGGCGCAGGCGCCCCGGCCGCATTCTCCACTTGGTGGACTTCCCCGGCCTACGCCTTGGCCACCCTCAACGCCGGCTCCCGACTCTACGACATGGATATGCCGCGGCCCCCCGATGGCAATGCCATCCCCCGCTTCTTGCAGATGAACTACGTCAACGCCACTGCCGTCTTCACTGCCGGCTCCCTTTCTTCCTTCCTTGTTCTAGATCGGATCGACCTCCCTTACCAAGGCACCGACAACTCAATCCATGGCGGTTACCCCGCTGGCATCAACGTCGCCAACTAAGGAGCCCTACCATGAAAAACTTCTTCCACCGTTGGGGCACCTCTCTGGCCCTGCTCTGCCTCTTGGGAAGTGTTTCCTTTGCCCAAGTCATCAGCTCTTCTATCCAACTCTCCCAAGACCCTCGCGGACCGTTTGGGGTAGATATCAATACCGGTGTCTATTTCCCAGGTCACATTCTAACTCCCACTGGGCGCCCGGCCCCGGTCCTCTCGGCCTGCTCCGCTGGCACTGGTGGTAGCTTTGCTGGTACCGACTTCTCAGGCACTTTCACTCAAACTTCGGCCACTACCTCGAAAATCTCCTACATCTGCACTTCGGCATCGTAAGGAATCGCAGCAATGATCAAACGTCCCATCCTTGGAGCATTGGGCCTTCTGGCCCTTTGCACTTCCGTGTTGGCCCAAGTCAACACCGTTCCCCAGATCGGTATCGGTACTGGCTATATCGAGAAGGCAACCTACTCCTCGGCCTTCTTTGGTTTAGTTCCGGTAGTCACTTCTGGTACTGACCAAATCTGTATCACCGGCTCCGCATCTAAGACGGTGCGGGTCCAGCGTATCACCATTTATGGCCAGACGACTACTGCAACGCAGAACGTGGCCATCAATCTGGTGAAGCGTGCCTCTGCTGATACTGGAGGCACTCCTGCTTCGACCACAGCCAATCCAGGTGTGGTCACACAGATCAATCGGCGTGACCCCTCTGTGGCCGGTACAGCAACCGCAACTCTGGTCTCCTACACTGCCGCCCCGACCATTGTTGATACAGCTCCAACCTACATCGACTCCCAGAACATGTTCTCTCCACTGGCAGCTTCTGTGGTTGCGGCAGCGCCAGTCGATTTCTATTTCGGTCGTGATCTTGAGAACAACCTGGCCCCACCAACTCTCAACGGTGTAGCTCAGCAAGTCTGTGTTAACAATGCAGCAACGCTGACCAACACCAACCTATGGAATGGCTCCATCACCTGGACGGAGGAATAAGTAATGCGTAAGCTTTGCGCCGCACTCTTCCTCTCCCTTTGGCTGGCGAGTGCGGCGCTGGCTCAACAAATCTCAGGCCCAATCCCCACCAACGCATTGGCCTGTGTCTTCAACACAGCCCCGCCAACTCTCCCTACCAGCGTCTTTGGCTACGTCCAGTGCGACACCAACGGCAAGCTGATAACCTCGGGGGGTGGTAGTGTTGCAATCTCCTCACCATTGGGTGGAGGCACTCAAGCCGCGGCAGTTAGAACAACCCTTGCTACCGATTCTCCTGGGATCATTCTGCTTGGCCCAGCAGCTGTATCAGGATCAGTTCCTTTTACCCTTAGCTCACAATATCCAACCAATGCTACAACAACAACACCAACTGCTATCACCGCTTCAACAACAGGAACAACCGGGGCAACAACTGCCACCCTTGCTGGTGTTGCCTCTAAAACAACTTTCATTTGCGGCTTTACTATAACATCAGATGCAACAGCGGCTATAGCAGGAGCTGCAACAGTAACAGGTACGATTACCGGTACTCTGAACTACATCCAGAACGTTGGTAGTGCTACCTCAGCTGGTCAGTTGCAGCAAACATTTAGTCCCTGTATCCCGGCATCTGCCACCAACACTGGTATTGCTGTTAATTCGGTCGCTGCTGGCACAGGAGGCAATACGGCCGTTACCGCTTGGGGCTATCAACTGTGAAACCCCTCCGCGTCCTTCTCCTATCACTTATCCTGGGGCTGACACCTGCACTCGCGTGGGCACAAGGATGGTTTCCTTTAGCATCGAGCAGTGGATTCACACCTGCTTGTTCACAATCAAGTGTATTCTTAGCCCGCACTTCAGGGCTGAGTATTACTGAGCGCAATGCCTATGATGTCATGATCTGTGGCCTCGTCACTGATGGAACATGGGCCAAGCTTGATCTGCTCTATATTTTCGCGACCAACACCAGCACGACCGCTCTGCTCAATCTTGTCAGCACGAGCTTTACGGCGGCAAACACGGGTGCTTTAACCTTCACCACAGATCAAGGCTTCACCGGCACAGGAGTAGCCGGCGGGTTCATCGATACGAATTGGACACCTTCGACCAACGCAGTTCAATACACCCTTAACGGCGGCATGACCGGAGTCTATATCCTTACAAGTCGCGTCACCGCCAACAACATGACGGCTTATGGCTGTAACAATGTAGCCGGGACATCCTATTCGTATTTCCGCGGCCGCAATGCCAGCGGCAATATTGAGGCAGGACTGAATGATGGCACGTTTGGCGGATTTGCAAACGCCAATGTGCAAGGCAGCTGGGTCATGAACAGAACAAGTTCGTCCAATATTGATATTTTCAAAAATGCAGGATCGACGCTCCTGGGGAATATAACCGCCACATCGGTGGCTTTGCCAGATCGTAACATGCAAGTGTTCCAATTGGGCAACGGCGCAGGCCAAGGTCCAACCACCGACCAGCAAGCAGCGTTTTGGGCCGGCGGCGGGTTTTCGGCGGCCGATGTATCGAGCTTTCAAGCCAGAGTAAATGCGTACATGACCGCCGTTGGCGCCAACATCTATTAAGAGGATTTCATGACAATAATCACTCCCGCTCAACTTCAGCCGATCATTACCGCGTGGCAGGCCGCGCTTAATCAACTCAGCGCGCTTGTTGTCCAGGCCGATATTTCACCGCCGGGTACGACCGTCACAGGGCCGAACAGTGCTGCGGCATTATCTGATGTCAGCGGCAATTTATGGACCATGGGTAACGCGACCTCTGGAGGACAATTTTCTATTCTCGTGAACGGTGGTGTTCCATCAGGAGGCGGCGGAGGAACCTATATCGAGATCGACAAGGATGGCCTGATCTGGGCCAGCACGCCGAGCGGCTGGTACAAGCGCATTACCAATGGCTGGCAATCGATGGGCTCGATGGGACCGGCGCTGTCATGAGCATAACCGCTGTACAGCTCCATGCTGCCTACGACCAGGGCGCAAGCGCTGGAGCAAAACTCGGCGCGCTCCTGATGCCTGCTGGAGTTAACATATCCGGTGCCGAATTTGGCTCGGTAATCCCCGGGACGGCCGGAATAGACTATGTGCTGTTCAGCCTATCGGAACTTGATTATTACATCAGCAAAGGCATGACCGTCATTCGTGTTCCGTTCAGATGGGAGCGAATTCAGCCTGTGCTGGGAGGTGATCTGGATCCTGCCCATGTGACGTGGCTGACTGGATTGGTGCAACATAATCCGGCGGTAACTATCCTGCTCGATCTGCACAATTACGGCTATTACAACAGCGTTCTGATTGGTGCTCCCGGAGGCCCGACACAAGCGCAATTTGCCGATGTTTGGTCCAGGATTACTGCTCTGTTTCCAGGAGCTCCCAACGTCGCCTATGGGTTGATGAATGAACCGAGTGCTGTATCACAAGCGTCATGGCTGGCTAGCGTCAATATGGCGATTGCGTCTATTCGTTCTGCAGGCGGGATAGGTCAGATCCTGATCCCAGGCGCCAACAATTTTACCGGCGCATGGTCTTGGGTGTCGTCCGGCAACGCCGCCATTCTCGGCAATAGCATCGTCGATCCCTTGAACAACTATGTGTTCGATGTGCATCAGTATCTCGACTATAACGGCTCTGGCTCCAGTGCGACGGCGGTTAGTGCCACCATCGGCTCTGAGCGAATTTCATCCGTTACCAAATGGGGCCGAGCCAATCCAGGCAAGAGGTTCTTTCTTGGCGAATTTGGTATCGCCAATAATTCCACAATGCTAGCCGCCATGAGCGACATGCTGACATATCTGCGCAATAACGCCGATGTATGGAACGGCGGCTGGGCCATCTGGGGTGCCGGCCCTTGGTGGGCTCCATCCTACATTTATCGAGTTGACCAATCGATCGGGCCTGTCGATTCCGCACAGATGACGGCGCTCCTGCCTTTACTCAGTTAGGCGCCGCAGACGTCGATCTTGACGAGGAATCTCAACTAACCCCAACCAAAGGAGAACTAACATGGCACGATGGAAATTGACAGAGCCGCATTACCTCAACGTCCCTTCCTCCCGTTGGGAACACACCGCCGTCGACTCTCGCACAGGCAAACCCACACGCAAAATGTACAAAGTCCCGATGCATCTCGACCCCCGCGTCGCGGATGACTGGAACTTCAAATACCCCAACAACGAGATGGATGGCGAAATCCGCGTGTGTTGGGAAGGTAAGGGCATGCCTGACGACATCGTCTTCGAGGGCGATCCCACTCCTGGCATGCTTCCAATCGACGATGAGGCCAAGGCCATCACCGCCAAGTTCAACTGGACCCCGACCCAGGGCATCGATGAAGAGTCGCAGCGCTCTGGGTTCTTCGCCCGGCTCGGGGACGAGATGATTAACCAGTTGACTGACCTCAGGGCCGCTGCTGTGCAACAGCAACAAGCCCATGGCGTGGACAAGGTTCTGGAGGCGATGGCCGCGATGATGGAACAGAATCGGCAGTTAATGCAGTTGCTTATGGGGAAGGTTACTGCCGCTCCAGCCGCTGAGCCTGAGCCAATCATCGCCGAGGAAGAGCCCCTGGAAGACCTAGAGCCGACCGAGGAAGAGTTGGCCGCTTCAGCCCGTGCCGCGGCCGAGAAGGAAGCCGCCTCCGTGGCTAAAGCCAAAGCCCACGTCTCAGGCCGCAGGCTCTAACGATGGGCTCCCAGTCCGATCTCGACCAGGGTGGCACATTTCGCCAATACGAACGGGTCTGGCTGGGACCTTCGCTTGGATGGCAGACCCTGCCGCAGCAAGCTGTGCTTCCAATCACAGCTGCGGGGGCCCAAGCCATCTTCCGCGGCACCAACCTGATCACCGTTAACGTGAATGCTAACGGCGTGATCCTCAACCTTCCCTCATCCAAAGCCTCACCCCAACCCGGTGCACTCCCCGGCCAATGGTACCTCCACCCAATGACCATCGTCGACATTGGTGGCTTCGCGGCCGCTCACCCGATCGTCATCAACCCCTTCGCCGGGGAGCTGATCTCTGGCCTTGCCACGATCTCACTCGTGAGCAACTTCGGTGCCTTCCTTCTCAAGCCAATCCTCGAAACTGGTGGCTGGACCCTTCTTCAGTGAGTAGCAATATGAAACGTTTACTCCTTGCACTTGCCTTGCTCCTAGCTCCAGCTGCCGCTGAGGCTCAATGCAACGGTGTCTTCTCCCCTAACACCATCTGTGGCACTGTCGCTGGAGGCATTCCTGGCCAGGTCTCCACCTCCGTCCTTACCGGTGCTGCCGGCGGTACCCCAGGCCAGATCCAGTTTAACAGTGCTGGAATCTTGGGCGGATTCACAGCCTCTGGCGATGCAACTATTAACACTACCACTGGCGTAGTAACGCTAGCTGCCGGCGTTCCTACCAACACTCGCAGTTCCTATACCTCAGCCAGTCCTATGGCCACAACCGATTGTGGTAAGACTGTTGCACTTGGTGGTGCTGCCTCCTACACCTTCACCGTCAACGCTGCTTCAACCTACAACTCGAAGTGCATGGTCTTCATCACCAATGAAGACAGCAACTGCCCCTCTGGTGGTGCCGCAACCTGTCGGGGCAAAACCTTAGCCATAAACGGCTACAGCAATTGGATTCTGCAACCCGGCCAGACCTTCATCCTTGGCAACCAGAACAACACTTGGCAATACGACCAGCCTGGCCTGTGGCAACTACAAAACCTTCAGACTTGGTACGTCTGCCATTCCTCAGGTGTTCAAACCTACTTCTCTGGTGGCACCTCAATCGGTGGTACAACCCCATCCGATACCAACGATGGCCTTTCCGTAAACTCGCCATTTGCCACCGTTAATGGTGCGATGCTAAATCTGCGTAACACCGTTGCCTTTAATGGCTTCGGGCCAACTATACAACAATGCAATGAGACCTTCACCGAGAACAACGCCCAAGCCTTCGGTGCCCTCCAGGGCTACCACGTCTTCTTTCTCCAAGGAAACCCAACCACCCCAGCCAACGTAACATGGCAATGCTCAGGCTCCGGCAATGCCTGCCTGACCGCTCGTGATTGGGGCGGTGTTATCATGAGCGGGATTAAATTCGTCGGCACTGGCACAGGCAACTTTGCCCTTCAGGCTTCGCAATGGGGCGTGATAGACTTTCGCAATGTCGACTTCGGCGCCTTCCCTGCTGGCACACATATCAACGTCGGCGCTGGAGGAGGCATCAACTACTCTTCCGGCACCTACACCATTTCCGGCTCGATGGCACAACACATCCTAATGCAGGGCGATAGCCACTCCGTTCTTGACGGTGTAGCCGTATCCATGCCCAACGCTTTGGCCTTCACCCAATTTGTGCAAATGGTCGGCTCTGGCCCCTATCTCGAAATGTCCGGTACCTCCTTCACCGGGGCTGGCTCTGGAGCAGGCTCGACCGGCCTTCGCTACCTTGTCGACAACCCAGGCAATCTAGCTCAAGCCTCTGTGACCTTCCCTGGCAATGCCATTGGAATCTTCCGTGCGATTGGCACCACCTTCACCCCTGGCATTGCCTTTGGTGGCGCGGCCGTCGGGGTAACCTATGCAAGCCAAACCGGCGAGTATCAATGGACAGGGAGCCAAGTATGCTTCCAGGCCTACTTCGCCTTGACCAACAAAGGTAGCTCCACCGGCGTGGCAACGATGACCGGCCTTCCTCTTACCCCGAAAGGTGTGACCCAAGTCTACACCACGTTCAACTCAACGGCGCTTACCTTCACGGGGATGCTGGAAGCATTCAACAACGGAGCCACGCCAATTGGCCTTTATCAAAACAATGCTGGTGCCATAACTCAACTTGCCAACACCAACTTTGCCAACACCACTGACTTTGGTGTTAGTGGCTGTTACTTCGTCAACTAAGGAACCTCAATGAACGAATCCAGCCCCATCGATTATAAGCTCGACGACACAGTCACCGAGCGCGACCTCCTCTTTCGCATCTCACGAGAACTAGCCACCATCCGTCAGCAGCTCTCTTCCGTCCTTTTCGCTATCAAAGATGCCGAAAGCGAAGTCCCGGAGAAGATGCGCCGGTTCATCATGTACATGCACGACGTGCACGACATCTCCTACCTCTACGAATCTAGAGGCCTGCCCATCCCCCTCCATGTAACCCAAGAACTCGAACGGTGCGACGATCGCTATCGACAACTCCTAGTGGAACTCCACATGGATGGCGGCACGTTTGAAAAGGTTCGCCGTGAAATGGCGAAAGACAAGGACAACCGTTGGGACCACACCCGGCAGTTGTCGAAACCAAGAGGAGAAGCAACTTGAAACAAGGCAAAGCAACTATCTCAGGCTCATATGATAGCAAAGTCGAGCCCAACCCCCAACGCGTCAACCCTGGTGCAGTCTTGTATCTCGGCAACCACCTGGGCGACCACACCACCGACAGCGGCGACTTCGCCCTCAACAAAACCTCTTGGGACGCTGGCCGCGGCTACATGGCCCCGGGGATCGGCACCAAGCGCCACAAGTCCGGCTCACAAGGAGAACACTGATGCACAACATGGACGAAGTCGCAGGCCTCCTGCACATTATCGAGAAGACCAACGACCACGGCACGCAGTTCGCCAACATCCGTGCAGTTGCCACACGGCGGCTGAAGGTGATTGAGGAAGAAACGGCGAAGGAGTACGAAGAAGAAAAGAAGGCTGAGGCCGAAAGAACTATGGCTGAGATGGCTCGTGTGTCTGAGGCCCGGCAGGCCCAAGTCGATAAAGAAGCCGCGGCTGAAGAAGCTCGCCTTGAGAAGGAAGCCACGGAACAGCGCAAGGCAGCTGCAAGGGCCAAGGCCGAAGCCGCGGTCCAAGCGAAGCCCCAGGCTGAGGACAATGGCGTGGCCCAGACTACCACTCTAGTCGAACGGAGGCTTTAATGTCCCGTGACATCCTCGGTGGCTTCGGCCCCAACTCTTCCCAACCCCAAGCCTCTGGCGTCAGCCGTGGTGGGGTCCTCCCTGGCAACACGAAGGACGTGAACAACTATCGCCCGCCACAGGGCCCAAAGAATATCAACGACCCACACTCCCCGGGCCTTCACGGAAGCAACAAAGGCATCACCAACGGGCCTGACAATGGTGGAAGCCATAGCGGCAGCCCGGGCCTGGGCGGCGAAAACCACGGCTGTTGTGGAAGTCAGGGAAAATATTGAAATGTTGAATCTCGCTCTTGAAAGAGAACTTCTTAGCCATCTTCAAATTCAACCGAATGGGTGCTGGTTCTTTGTTGGTGGTACCAGCGAAGGCTATGGATGTCTTAATCGAGAGCGAGTTCATGTTACCTCCTTTAGACTTTTCAAAGGCCCTATCTACAATGGTCTTTGTGTTTGTCATTCTTGCGATGAACGTCTTTGCTTCAATCCAGATCATTTATATCAAGACACTAGAGCCAATAATGTGAAAGACATGTGGGCTTCAGAACGTGGCTATGTTCCAGACAAAAGAGGAAGTGCCAATGGTCAGGCAAAGCTATTTGAGGACGATATCATACAGATAAGAAAGCTCTTGGAGCTTGGCTATTCACAGACTGAAATAGGCATTAATTATGGGGTTGATCACACGACGATTTGGAAGATTGATCAGCGAAAAACGTGGAGCCATGTGTTGTGACCACGAAAACAGACATGATAAATCGTGCTCTCCAGACTTTTGGATCAAGGACCACAGTTACGGCAGCTGAACTCCTGGCCAACTCCAGTAACGAAGCGATTCAAGCAAATATCATTTACGATCCATTCCGCAAACGTCTGCTTAGAATGTGTCCGTGGAACTGTGCCTTCCAGACCGCAACCTTGAACTTCATCACCTCCGTCCCAGGCACACCCGAAAACACTTCCCCGGCCACG
>Ga0137418_10006628_pt1 | contig 10649 bp, 10 predicted proteins | sample CZODoug3_1_2_16f_FD_122242 | JGI IMG/M metagenome (GOLD analysis project Ga0137418, IMG submission 122242) | Vadose zone soil fungal communities from Angelo Coast Range Reserve, California, USA - CZODoug3_1_2_16fungal (Hybrid Assembly) | ecosystem: Environmental > Terrestrial > Soil > Vadose... | reverse complement strand
CGATGTCCGCGGCTTCCGCGGGAGTCAAGCTTGCCGAACGCATTTTCGGGAAATTACAGGAGCGGACAGCGCTGGTGCTCGGCGCCGGCGCAATCAGCGAGCAAGTTGTTTCGCAGTTGCGCGGCCGCAATATCGCACGATTGTTCGTGATGAACCGTTCGCTGGACCGCGCCGAAAATTTGGCCAAAGAATACTCGGGAAAAGTGATCGCGTGGGAAGAATGGCAGACGGCATTGGCGCTGCCTGACGTGATTGTCTCCAGCGTATCGTCCGAAGAGCCTGTGCTGAAGCGCGCCATGCTGGAAAAAGCCATGGCCGCGCGCGGCAATCGTCCGCTGTTTGTGATGGATCTGGGATTGCCGCGGAACGTCGAGCCTTCCGCCGCCGAACTGTACAACTTTTATCTCTACAATATCGACGACTTGACGCAAATCGTTCAGCAGAACCGCAGCGCCCGTGAAAATGAAATCCCTCGCGCGGAAATCATCGTGGACGAGCATGTGGGCAAATTTCTCACCTGGCAGGCCAGCGTCGAACTGATCGGAATCGTCGAGGCATTGCGCCATAAATTGAAGTCGGAACGCGCCGAATTTATCCGGCAGCGTGCCGACCGTGTCGCTGGTCTTACCATCGAACAGCGCGAACAGGTCGAATCGTTGATCGACGAACTGATCGAGAAAACCCTTCTTGAGCCCGCGCGCCGTTTGCAGGGCGAAAAAGACTTGCGCCGCAAGATTCAGCAGGTGGAAGCGATTCGCGAACTCTTTTTGCCGGATCGGGAGCGCTCGTGAAACCGATTCGCATCGGCACCCGCGGCAGCATGCTGGCCAAGTGGCAGGCGGAGTTTGTCCGCAAGAAGATTTTTCAAGTCACCGGCGTCGACGCGGAAATCGTCATCATCAAGACCACTGGCGACAAATTGCAGACTGCTTCGTTCGCACAAATCGGCGGCAAAGGCGTCTTTATCAAGGAACTGGAAGAAGCGCTGCTCGACGAGCAAGTGGATCTCGCGGTGCACAGTGTGAAGGATATTCCCACCGATGTTTCGTCGCGGCTCTGTTTTCCGGTGATTTGCCGCCGCGAAGACACTCGCGATTGCTTGATCGCCGCGAAGGGTGAAACGCTCGACGCGCTGCGCCACGGTGCGCGCGTCGGTACCAGCAGCCTACGCCGCCAGGCGCAAATTCTTCACGCTCGTCCAGATCTCGACATGCGCGAATTGCGCGGTAACGTGGATACCCGCCTGCGCAAAGTGGAAAGCGGCGAATACGACGCGATTCTATTGGCCAAGGCCGGTCTGGATCGGCTGGGCTGGAGCAATCGCATCAGCGAAATTTTGTCTCAAGAAATTTGCATGCCCGCCGTCGGACAAGGCGCGCTTGGCGTGCAGGCGCGGCTGAAAGATTCAGAAATTGCCGAAGCGCTGGCTCCGCTGGACGATTCCGAAACTCGCCAATCGATTGTTGCGGAGCGTTCGCTGCTTGCGGCGCTCGAAGGCGGCTGCCAGGTGCCGCTCGGTGCGTGGGCCCGCGTCGAACGCGGGGAATTAATTCTCGACGCGGTGGTCTGCTCGCCGGACGGCAAGCAACACATTCGCCAACGCGCCACCGCTCCTCCCGATCAGGCTCGCGAACTTGGCACTAAAGTCGCGCAACTGCTCATCGATTCCGGTGCCCGCGAAATTCTGCAAGAGGTCTATCGCCAACGTGGCTGAGCAAGTTTCATCGCCGCTCGCGGGCAAGCGCGTGGTCATCACTCGCGCAGCATCGCAGTCCGCTGCACTGATCGTAGCGCTTAAGGCGGAGGGTGCCGAAGTCGTTTCGCTTCCGCTGATCCAAATCCTTCCGCCGCTCGATTTTGCGCCACTCGATTCCGCCGTTCACAACCTGACGAATTTCGATTGGCTCATCTTCACCAGCCAGAACGCGGTCACCGCCCTCGCTGACCGTATCTCAGTTATTCCGAACGCCGCCGCCGGGGCATCTGTCCGCGTCGCCGCCGTTGGCAAAGCTACCGCCGAAGCTGCACAACTCGCCGGATTCACCGTCGCGCATGTCGGCCAGGGTGGAACCGCCGCTAGCCTGGTCTACGAACTCGCCGCGGAGCTTCCCGGCAAACGCGTCCTTCTTCCGCGAAGCGATCGTGCCGCCAGCGAAATCCTTCCGCGCCTCCAGAAATTTGCCGCCGAAGTGGTCGAAGTCATCGCTTATCGAACCGCGGACACCACTCAAATCGATCCGGCCAGCAAGGAAGCCGTGGCAACTTCCGACGCCATCCTCTTTTTCAGTCCATCCTCGGTGCACTCGTTCGTCGCGTTACAAAAATCCTCCGAGCTCAACGCGCTCGCTGACACTGTGGTCGTCGGCGCCATCGGCCCAGTCACCTCGGTTGCTCTGCGCAACTCCGGCTTGCGTTGCGATTTTCAGGCTTCCGAGCCCAGCGTCGAAGAAATTGTCGCCACATTGATTGTGCACTTCGAAAAGCTTTCGGTAGAATCTGCTTCTGGAGCCAATTCCTGATGAGTTTTCCCGTGCAACGTCCGCGGCGTCTGCGAAAGACCGAACTGCTGCGCGGTCTGGTGCGCGAAACGCGCCTCTCTGCAGCCAGTTTTGTCTATCCACTATTCGTTTGCCCCGGCTCCGGCGTTCGCCATGAAGTCAGCTCCATGCCCGGCGTGTTTCAACAGTCCGTGGATCGTATCGCGGAAGATTGCCGCGAAGTGGAAAGCCTTGGCATCCCGGGCATAATCCTTTTCGGCCTTCCAGAGAAAAAAGATCCGCGCGGCGCAAGCTCACTGCAAAAAGACGGTGTGGTGCAGCGCGCCATCGAAGCAATTCGCAAGGCGAAGCTCAACTTGGTGGTCATCACCGACGTCTGCCTCTGTGAATACACCGATCACGGCCATTGCGGCATAATTGAAAACGGCGAAGTGGCCAACGATCCGACGCTGGCGATTCTGGCGGAGCAGGCGCTGTCGCACGCGCGCGCTGGCGCGGACATTGTTGCTCCGTCAGACATGATGGACGGCCGGGTCGCCGCGATTCGCAGAAAACTCGACGAAAACAATTTTCAGGATTTGCCGATACTTTCCTACGCTGCGAAATATTGTTCCGGCTTCTATGGCCCGTTCCGCGAAGCCGCCGACTCCGCACCGCAATTTGGCGATCGCCGCAGCTATCAGATGGATCCGGCCAATTCACGCGAAGCCTTGCGGGAAGTCGCGCTGGATCTGGATGAGGGCGCGGACATGATCATGGTCAAGCCCGCGTTGCCGTATCTCGACGTGATCACCCGGGTGCGCCAGGAATTCTCGGTTCCAGTGGCCGCCTACAACGTTAGCGGCGAATACTCCATGGTCAAAGCCGCCGCGCAAAAAGGCTGGCTGGACGAAAAGCGCGTCGCGCTGGAAATTCTCACCGGCATTAAACGCGCGGGAGCCGATATCATCTTGACGTATCATGCCAAAGACGCGGCCCGCTGGCTCAAGTAGTCTTCAGTAGCGCAGCCACTCTTGGCTGTGCGCGGTGTATGCTTCAATGAGAAATTGTGCTGTAAGCAATGGCCGTTACGCTAAAACGGTAGGAAAATAATCATGAGCGTGACCCAAACCACTCCCCGCCGCAACAATCGCCGCTCGCGGGAAATTTTCGCCGAAGCCGAAAAGGTGCTGGTCGGCGGCGTCAACAGTCCGGTTCGTGCCTTTCGCTCGGTCGGCGGAGAACCGCTGATCATCGAACGCGGGCAAGGCCAATTTCTTTACGATGCCGACGGCAACCAATTGCTGGATTTTGTGTGTTCCTGGGGCGCGATGCTACTTGGTCACGCGAATCCCGCGGTGGCCTCGGCCATCGCCGATCAAGCGCAAAAAGGCACCAGCTATGGCGTAACCACCGAACTCGAAGTCCGGCTGGCCCAGCGCATTCGCCAAGCTATACCTTTCCTCGAAAAAGTTCGCTTCGTTTCCAGCGGAACCGAAGCCACTATGAGCGCGCTGCGCCTGGCGCGTGGGTTTACCGGCCGCGATCTGCTCATCAAATTTGAAGGTTGTTACCACGGCCACGCCGACAGTTTTCTTTCGCAAGCAGGCTCTGGACTGGCGACGCTTGGAATTGCCGTGTGTCCCGGCGTGCCGCAAGCGCTTGCAGGGCTAACGCTCAACGCTCCGTATAACGATCTCGCCGCAGTCGAAAAACTCTTTAGCACGCACAAAGACAAAATTGCCGCGGTCATCGTCGAACCCATCGCCGCCAACATGGGAGTGGTGCTTCCCGCGCAGGGATTTCTGCAAGGCTTGCGCGAACTTACCCGCAAACACGGCGCTCTGCTGATCGTCGACGAGGTCATCACTGGTTTCCGGCTGCGCAACGGCTCGGTGCAAAATCTTTTTGGCATTGAAGCCGATCTCACCACGCTCGGCAAAATCATTGGGGGTGGGCTTCCGGTTGCGGCTTATGGCGGCAAAGCCGAGATTATGGATCGCGTTGCTCCGCTTGGGCCGGTTTATCAAGCGGGAACACTCGCGGGAAATCCACTGGCCATGCGCGCGGGAATCGCCACGCTGGCTCAACTTTCCGCTCCCGGCCTCTACGAACGTATCGAAAAGCTGGCCGCAACCTTGGTCGCTGCCATTCGCGAATCCCTGAAAGCCGAAAAGATTCCTGGCCACGTCAATGCAATCGGTTCGCTGGCCACGCTTTTCTTCACGCCAGAACCCGTTACCAACTATGGCGATGCAAAGAAATCCGATACTAAGCGCTATACCCAATACTTCCGAAACATGCTGGAGCGCGGCGTTTTCCTGGCGCCGTCCCAGTTCGAAGCTTCGTTCGTCTCGGTCGCTCACACCGAGCCCGACATCGCATTTGCCATAAAATCAGCGCAGGAAAGCCTTCACAAAATCGCCACTTCCTAGGGAGAGACAAAGCTATGCCGGAAATCGAAATCCACGCTCACCACGGCGAGCATGAAAGCAATCCGTTGGTTTTGCCGGTTTCCCTGACCATCTCCATTTTGGCAGTGGTCGTTGCCGCGGCCACTCTGATGGGCCATCGCGCCCACACCGAAGAATTAAAGTTTCAGGGCAAGGTCACCGACCAGTGGAATTTCTATCAAGCCAAAAATATCCGCATGCACGAAATGGAAGTCATGGTGGACCTGTTAGGTTCCGTAACCACTGTCGATAAAGAAAAGACCGAACTGCTTCGTGAAAAATATCAGAAAGAAGTCGAGCGCTATAAAAGCGACAAAGACAGCATCAGCGAAAAAGCGAAAGAGCTGGATAACGAAGGCGATGTGATGCGCAAACGCGCGGATTGTTTTGATGCCGGAGAAGGCGTTCTGGAAATCGCGCTGGTTATCTGCTCGTTGACTCTTTTGACCAACAAAAAAATATTCTGGTTCGCCGGAATGATTATCGGAGCGGTCGGCGTCGCTGCCTCCCTGGCTGGTCTTCTGGTCCGCTGAGGTGTTCGCCAGCCGCTTTACGCTTTTGCTGGCGGCTGGCTCCCGCGCAATTTCACGACTTCCGCCATTAATGCGTCGATCCTCTGCATCAGCGCCTGGTGACGCGTTTCGTCCGAACCCGGCTTCTTGCCGATAAACGAAATCGTTCCTCCAGGTTCCAGCACACATTGATCTACCTCGCTCAGCGAGTCGAATCCCTGCTTGCGCGCCGCCGCCTCCAGTTGCGCCATGGTGATCAGTTCTTGCTTCAGCCGCTGCGTTTTCACTTTGCCATCTTCAATTAAAATGTCGGCTTTGCCTTCGACCAGTTGGTCCAGCGACCGGTGCTTATAGAGGAACCGCACCACCAGGTAGTTCACAATCAATAGGGAAGTAGCGCCGATGATGCCTCCGGTAACCGAATTGTCGTCACCGATGATGGCGTTCTGCACGGTATTCGAAAGCGTCAGCAGTACCACCAGGTCAAACGGATTGAGCTGAACCAGCTCTCTTTTTCCTGAGAGGCGCAAGCCCACAACCAAAAACGCATACACGCAGATCGGCCGGAGAATTTTCTCGGCGATTGGCAATGCCATAACAAACATGTCTTTCCATATATCGTGCATCGGAATCGTTCCTCCGCTTGGGATGCGAGCCTACGCAGAAAACGGCATCGGGCGAAAACAGCCCGATTGGACATGAGGTTAGCATGCCCGTTCTGACAGGCAAACCAAGGTACTGTCCGGAGGGACAGTCATATTTTCGCCACATCGGGCTTTTCTACTATATTTCCCTGACTAGGATTGGTTTATTCTCGAATTCGTTCGACTTCACGGCTCTCAAAGGTCGGTTCGGGCTCGGTCCGTTCGACGATGTGGCAAGCCGTTTCCGGGACCAGAAACTTGCTTAAGATCCCGGTTACCCAGTTTTGACTTAGGAACATGCCAAAAAGTCTCATGCCCGAGCACGATGTCGATACGTCTGAAGCGCAATCACGAGGCCTCCTGGAGCTTACCAGGGAGCTTCTGGCGATCGTGTCCGCCAACGGCGAGTTTCTCTTCGTTAACAAAGGCTTTGAGCGGGTCCTCGGCTATTCCCCGGAAGAGCTTCTCGGTAAATCACTCATTTGGCTTCACCCACCTTCTGAAGCGCCAAAAATGCATAAGAAATTCGCCGCGATTGTTGCGGGCGAAGGCGCTGAGGCCGCTGGCCGCTGCAGCTTGCGCGCCAAGTCTGGCCAGTGGCGCTGGTTTGACATCATCGCGGTCAACCGTTTGCGCGATCCGGACGTGCGTGGAATTCTGCTCAGCTACCAGGACGTCACCGAGTTTCACCGTCTGGAAGCCCAGCGCATGGTGCTCTCCAACGTTGTGCACGCGCTCAATGAGACCTCCAATCTGGATGAGTTGCTGCACAAAATCCACGGCGCTCTGAAAAGAGTCGTGTATGCCGAAAATTTCTTCGTGGCCCTGCATGATCCGAAGACCGACATGTTTCATTTTCCGTTTTTCGTCGACCAGTTTGATCCTCCGCCTCCCCCGCAAAAAATTGCCCGGACTTGCATGGCCTACATTTTTCGCACCGGAAAATCCTGCCTGATTCCGCAATCGGAATTCGATCGGCTGGCCGCGGAAGATGAAGTTGAACTCGTCGGCTCAGCATCGCCCGCATGGCTTGGCGTTCCGCTCAAAACACCACAGTCCACGATCGGCGTGCTCGTCGTTCAGCACTACCAAAATGAAAACGCTTACGACCAGCGCGACCTGGAATTTTTGGATTCCGCTGGCGCACATATCGCTTTGGCTATTGAGCGGGTACGCACCGAAGCAGCGGTTCGCAAGAGCGAATCGATGTTCCGCTTGCTGTTTTCGCATACCCCGCTGCCAATGTGGGTCTTCGATATTGAAACGTTGCAGTTCCTGCAGGTCAACGAAGCCGCCACAAGACAGTACGGCTATTCCGAAGAAGAATTCTGCCGCTTGAGCATGCGTGATATTCGCCCCGACGTTGGTCAGCCTTCTTTCGAGCAAGACATGAATGATTGGAAAAGCGACGGACGGTTCCACGGCCAACGCATACAGGTCAACAAATCCGGAAAAACTTTCGAAGCCGACGTTATCTCCCACAAGTTGGATTATGCCGGGCGCTCGGTTCGCCTGGTGGTTGCGCAGGATGTCAGCGAACGCCAGCATCTGGAAAGCCAGCTGCGCCAGGCGCAAAAAATGGAAGCGGTCGGACGGCTGGCCGGCGGTGTAGCCCACGATTTCAACAATTTGTTGATGGTCATTAAGGGCCATACGGAACTGCTGCTGAATGCTTTAGATCCTTCCGATCAGGTTGCGCGCAAAGTCGCGCAAATCGATCGCTCCGCGGATCGCGCCACCACTTTGACCCGCCAGTTGCTGGCATTCAGCCGCATGCAGGTTCTGCAGCCCCGGGCAATCAATCTCAACGCCATTGTCGACGACATGGGCAAACTGATTCCGCGCTTGATTGGTGAAGATATTGAACTGGTGGTACGAACCGCTCCTGACCTTGGAACTATCCGCGCCGACGCCAGCCAGATGGAACAAATTTTCATGAATCTTGCGGTAAATTCGCGCGACGCCATGCCCAACGGTGGCCGATTTATTATTGAAACATTAAACGTTGAACTGGATAGCTTCTACAGCGCGGCGCATCCCACGCTGCAGCCTGGAAAATACGTGTTGCTGGCCGTCTCCGATACCGGAACGGGCATGGACGCGGAAACCCAGGCCCATATTTTTGAGCCATTTTTCACCACCAAAGAGCAGGGCAAGGGTACCGGCCTGGGTCTGGCCACGGTGTACGGTGTGGTGAAACAGAGCGGCGGATTTATTTGGGTTTATAGCGAACTCGGTAAAGGCACTACGTTCAAAATTTACTTGCCGCGGGTCGATGAGCCGGCGGCGTCTATTCCAGTGGTACACATTCCAGCCAGCCTGGCGCGTGGAACGGAGACAGTGCTGCTGACCGAAGACGAAAACGACGTTCGCGAAGTGGCGCGGGAATTTTTGGAGTCCGCGGGATATACGGTTTTGGAGGCAGCAAGCGGTGACGCCGCTCTGGAAGTCTCCGCCGGGCATCGCGGCGCTATCGATCTGCTGCTCACCGATATGGTGATGCCGGGCATCACCGGACAAGAGCTTGCCCGTAAAATGCGAGTACTGCGCGAGGGCATCCGTGTGATTTACATGTCCGGTTACAGCGAACACGCTGCGGGCGAAGCCGCGAAGTGCGATGCCGCGGCCGTGGTTTTGACCAAACCTTTCAGTCGCAGCGTGCTGCTGCGTACGGTTCGCGACATCTTGCCGATTCCCACAGCGTGATCGCTCCCGCCGAAAAATAGTTAGCTAAGCTTTGGATGTTTGCGGTGCCATTCGGTGTGCTGTTGGAAAGTGCGCGCCGCGCGAATCACCGCCGCATCGTTTCCCGCTTTGGCAACAAATTGCAATCCGACGGGAAGGCTCTGATCGGTGAATCCGCACGGCACGGAAAGCGCCGGCAAACCGCACAGATTTCCAATGCCGCCCAGCGGGTCCGGAAAAATTAAATCGGTTTCCAAATTCATTTCCAGCGGCGTGGCGGCGAGCGGCTGCGAAGCGGCCACCAGCACGTCGAATGACTCGAAGAGATCGGTCATTTTCTGCTGCAGAATTTCACGCACTTGAAGGGCGCGGACGTAATCCGCTCCGCCCAGCTGTTCCGAAACGTAGCCGTTGATTTGCCCGAGTGGGTCGGTAAGTTGCGCCACTTTTCCGGAGCGAATCAGTTCGCGGAAGGCTGCCGCGCCCTCGATCGCGATGATCAAACCGCCGGCATCTTCCCAGGGGCCCTCCGGCAGTGTTGCGGCGTGAGAGCCGGGAAAAAATTTCTGTACGGTGCGCAACGCCGCTTGCACCGGTTTTTCGGTGTGCGCCTCCAGTTTTTTCCAGGCGTTGGTCAGCACTCCAATTCGCAGCGGCTTGGCAGAAAGTTCCATCGATGGGGAGTAGGTGAAGGCGGCCTTGTCGATGGGCAGGGTGCCGCGATCTTTGAAGTCGTGTCCGGCGATAGCGGCAAAAATGTGGGCGCAATCTTCCGCGGAGCGAGCCATCGGGCCGATTTTGTCCATCGAGTAGGCCACGGCCATCGCGCCGTACCGGCTCACGCGGCCGTAAGTTGGCCGCAAACCGCTGACGCCACAATATGCAGATGGACAGACGATGGAGCCCCAGGTCTCGGTGCCGATGGCAAAGCCCGCCAGCCCCCCGCCCACGATGGCGGCCGAGCCGCTGGACGATCCGCAGGTCCAGTGTTTTTCGTTCCAGGGGTTCTTCACCGGGCCGGTGGCCGAGGCCGAGGCGAAGCGATAGCCGAGGCCTCCGGCAAGCTCGATCATGGCGGCCTTGCCGATCAGCACGGCCCCCGCGTCTTCGAGTTTGCGAATGACCGTGGCGTCTTCATCGAACGTCTGCTTCAGATATGGACGCGCTCCCCAGGTAGTGGGGTAGCCTTTGACCGCCAGCAGGTCTTTGGCCGCGTAGGGAATGCCGTGCAGCGGGCCGCGGTATTTACCGGATGCGATTTCCTTTTCGGCGGCGCGCGCCTGCTTCATGGCCAGATCGGGCGTGAGCGTGGCATAGGCGTTGAGCCGCGGGCCGATGGTGCGGCTGCGTTCGAGATACGCCTCGGTGAGCTCCACCGGAGAAAGCTGCTTTTGGCGAATGCGCTTCGCGAGTTCGGTGACCGGCAGATAGAGAACGTCGGGGGTCGGCATGGCTATCCTTCCCTTTCGCGCAGGCTGCGGAAGACGGTCGCGGGCTGGTCGCTGTTGCTGAGCGCGTAGGCGCGCATTTTTTCGAGGCCATCCTGATTTTCAGCCAGGATGCGGCGGATGTCGGCCTTCTGCTCTTCGCTCAGTTTGCTTCCGTATTTACGGAAGATTGCGGCGACCTTCATCTCGACTTCCGCCTGGGCCTCGGGAGACAGCTTCGACATCGCAGAAGGCTGCTGCGGACCGTTCTGCGCGTGGGCGTGGGCATGTGCCAGGGCCTGCGCGGGTATCAGCGCGCCCGTGGCCGCGGCGGCGGCGCTGAGCGCAAAAGTTCGACGGGTGATGGCGGCGGTATCGGGCGGATTCTTCATATGCCTCCGAAAGGCGATTTTAGGCGCGCATAAACGCGAACCAAAAAAACAAGATTTTA
>Ga0137418_10006627_pt1 | contig 10651 bp, 10 predicted proteins | sample CZODoug3_1_2_16f_FD_122242 | JGI IMG/M metagenome (GOLD analysis project Ga0137418, IMG submission 122242) | Vadose zone soil fungal communities from Angelo Coast Range Reserve, California, USA - CZODoug3_1_2_16fungal (Hybrid Assembly) | ecosystem: Environmental > Terrestrial > Soil > Vadose... | reverse complement strand
CTTGTCGAGCAGGAAGTCGATCGCGTCCATGGTGCCCATCGGATTGAGGATCCGGCGCAGCACGTACATCTTCTTGAGCAGTTGCGGATCGGTGATCAGCTCTTCCTTGCGGGTGCCGGAGCGCGAGATGTCGATCGCTGGGAAGGTGCGCTTGTCGGAAACCTTGCGATCGAGAATCAATTCCGAATTGCCGGTGCCTTTGAATTCTTCGAAAATCACTTCGTCCATGCGGCTGCCGGTATCGACCAGCGCGGTCGCGATGATGGTGAGCGAGCCGCCCTCCTCGATGTTACGCGCGGCACCGAAGAAACGTTTTGGCCGCTGCAGCGCGTTGGCATCGACGCCGCCGGTCAGCACCTTGCCCGATGACGGGACCACGGTGTTGTAGGCGCGGCCGAGGCGCGTGATCGAGTCCAGCAGGATCACGACGTCGCGGCCGTGCTCGACCAGCCGCTTGGCTTTCTCGATCACCATCTCGGCGACCTGGACGTGACGCACCGCCGGCTCGTCGAAGGTGGACGAGACGACTTCACCCTTCACCGAACGCTGCATGTCCGTGACTTCTTCGGGACGCTCGTCGATCAACAGCACGATCAGATAGCATTCCGGGTGATTGGCCGTGATCGAGTGCGCGATGTTTTGCATCAGCACCGTCTTGCCGGTGCGCGGCGGCGCCACGATCAGTGCGCGCTGGCCCTTGCCGATCGGAGCGACGATGTCGATCACCCGCGCCGAAAGATCTTTTCTGGTCGGGTCTTCCAGCTCGAGCCGGAAGCGCTGATCGGGAAACAGCGGCGTCAGATTGTCGAAATTGACCTTGTGCTTGGATTTCTCGGGGTCTTCAAAATTCAGCGTGTTGACCTTGAGCAGCGCGAAATAGCGTTCGCCTTCTTTCGGGCTGCGAATGTGGCCTTCGATGGTGTCGCCGGTACGAAGTCCGAAGCGGCGGATCTGCGAAGGCGAGACATAGATATCATCGGGCCCCGGCAGATAATTGGCGTCCGGCGAGCGCAGGAATCCAAATCCGTCGGAGAGAACCTCAACGACGCCTTCGCCGATAATGTCGGTTTCCTGGATCGCGAGTTGTTTGAGAATGGCGAACATCAGCTCTTGCTTGCGCATCGTGCTGGCATTTTCGACCCCTTTCTCTTCCGCGAACGAGACGAGCTCGGCCGGCGTTTGAGCCTTGAGGTCTTGGAGTTTCATTTCCCGCATTGGGATGGTCCTGTGGAATAACGGAGGAGGGATTGCGAGGTGGCTTTAGGAAAATGCGGACGACAGAAAAAGAAGGTCCGCAGGTCTGAGCAAGGAAGGGGCCGGAGAGGCTTCAAACCTGATGCGGCGGCCGGTTCAACGAGGAAGCCGGGACGCAACCACATCCGCCTGCGTGGGGTGGGATTTCATTAATATAGAAAATCGGCCGGCTTTGCGCAAGGAGGCGCAGCGCTGCAGATGTTGATGGCCGCCTTCGTCAAAACGGCTTCACCACCACGAGGATTACGATCCCGATCATGAGTACCGTCGGTACCTCATTGATTATACGGTAGAATTTCTGGCTCCGCAGATTGCGATCGGCAGCGAAATCCTTGACGCAACGGGAAAAAAAACCGTGAACGCCCGACAGGACCAGCACCAGCAGAAGCTTGCCATGCAGCCAGCCCGCCGAGAACCAGTGGCCGGCCCAGGCGAGGTAAAGTCCCGCCAGCCAGGTCACGATCATCGCCGGGTTGATGATCGCCTTCAGCAGCCGCCGTTCCATCACTTTGAAGGTTTCGGATTGCTTCGATCCGGCTTCGGCGTCGCAGTGATAGACGAACAGCCGCGGCAAATACAGCATGCCCGCCATCCACGCGATGACGGCGATCACATGCAGCGCCTTGATCCATTCGTACATCGGGAATTTCTACTCGCCGGCGATGGTGGGGAATTTCAAACCGATCAACGTCGGAACGTTTCGACAAACAATCGCGTTGAAAAGCATGTCGCCTACAGACCCGAACGGAAGCCTTTCCGCAAGCGGTCCTTTTCTAAAACAATAATTTTAGAATCTTAGGTTTGAGTCTAAGTAGCGGTGGATTAGGCCCGCACAAAACCGTCCGCCAGTTCCCCGGGCTTGTTCACATCCATCAACAAATTTCCCGCTACATTCGGCAATTTGAATAATACTACTCGGCTCAGGCACTTGGGTTGCGTCATGGCCAGCTTATCAAGAGACAAGTCCACATAACCTCACTATCATTGCCGCCGTTGAATGGACTTATCCTCATTCGAGGCCTGTGAAGAAAAAACCGGGTTATCCCCGATGCGTCGTCGCTCGCACGATTCTGTCGGGTACGCTCCACAGCGATTCACAGGATACACAGGGGTCACCGTGCCTACGACCGGCAACTATTTTCATCTTCACCTGGTTTCTGATTCAACCGGCGAGACGCTGATCACGGTGGCGCGCGCGGTGGCCGCGCAATATGCCAACGTGACGCCGGTCGAACATGTCTATCCGCTGGTGCGCAGCCAGAAGCAGCTCGACCGCGTGCTCGATGAAATCGAGCAAGCCCCCGGCATCGTACTCTTCACCTTGCTGGAGAAAGATCTGGTCGGCCGGCTGGAAGCCAAGTGCCAGCAGATCAACATACCCAGCCTTTCGATCATCGGCCCGGTCATGCAATTGTTTCAGGCCTATCTCGGCGCCGCCACCACGGGACGGGTCGGCGCGCAGCACACCCTGAATGCGGAATATTTCAAACGTATCGACGCGCTGAATTACACGATGATCCATGACGACGGCCAGCACGTCGAAGGCCTCGAAGACGCCGACGTGGTTCTGGTCGGCGTGTCCCGCACATCGAAAACCCCGACCTCGATCTATCTCGCCAACCGCGGCATCCGCACCGCGAACGTTCCGCTGGTGCCGGGCATTGCGATCCCGCATCAATTGGTGGAGCTGAAAAAGCCGCTGGTGGTCAGTCTGCACGCGACGCCGGAGCGGCTCATTCAGGTTCGGCAGAACCGGCTGTTGAGCATGGGCGATCGGGACAATGACACCTATATCGATCGTCAGGCCGTCACCGATGAAGTCGCGTTCGCGCGGCGATTGAGCGCCAAGTTCAATTGGGCGCTGCTGGACGTCACGCGGCGATCGATCGAGGAAACCGCCGCCGCCGTCTTGAAGCTGTTCACCGACAGGCAACGGCAACGGCTGGCGGAATGACGCTCTGGCGCGGAAAATCTCCGTTGATCCTGGCTTCGCAAAGCCGCGCGCGACAGGCGCTGCTGACCAATGCCGGCATCAGCTTCGAAGCCGTAACGGCCGAGATCGACGAGCGGGCTGTACAGCAAGCTTCCGGCCTTTCAGCGCCCGGCGAGATCGCCTCGCTTCTGGCGCGTGAGAAAGCGCTTTCGGTATCGGCGCGGCAGCCTGGCAAATTTGTCATCGGCGCGGACCAGACGCTGGCGCTCGGCGAGCGTCTCTTCAGCAAGCCGGCCGGCCGCGCGCTTGCTGCCGCGCAATTGCGCGCGCTTGCCGGTCGCAGCCACGAACTGCACTCCGCCGTTGCCGTCGCGCGCGATGGCAAGATATTGTTCGAGGCAGTGGCGATCGCAGGGATGACCATGCGGCGGCTTGGCGAGGCCGAGATTGACGTCTATCTGGATGAAGCAGGAGACGCTGTAACCTCAAGTGTCGGCGCCTATCAGCTTGAAGGGCTGGGGGTTCATTTGTTCGAGCGGATTGAAGGCGACCATTTCACCATCCTCGGTCTGCCGCTGCTGCCATTGCTGGCGTTTCTGCGAAGCGAGCGGCTGCTCGGGATGTAAAAGATGCAGTGCATGCGCACACCACACACTCGTCATGCCCGCGAAGGCGGGCATCCAGTACGCTGCGAGGCTGCAGTGGATTGCGAGCGCTTCGGAATACTGGATCATCCGCTGGAGCCTGTCATCGGGCTCGCCAAAGGCGAGACCCGGTGGCGGATGATGACGGCTGAACTGGAAAATCCTGATATGGCAGCCAATGGCGATATTTGAATGATAATTCTCGGACTGACCGGCTCGATCGGGATGGGAAAATCGACCACCGCAAAGCTGTTCGCGGAGGCCGGTGTTCCGGTTTACGATGCCGACGCGACCGTTCACATGTTATACGAAGGCGAGGCCGTGCCCGCCATCGAAGCGGCGTTTCCCGGCACGACGGTGGACGGCAAAGTCGATCGCAACATGCTATCGGCCCGCGTGGTGCATGATCCGGCGGCGATCAAGCGGCTGGAGCAGATCGTTCATCCGATGCTCGGCGCCTCACGTCAAAAATTCCTGGATGATGCCGAACGGTCCGGCGCACCGGTCGCGGTGGTCGATGTGCCATTGCTGTTCGAGACCGGTGGCGAAAAACGGGTGGACGCGGTGGTGGTGGTCACGACCACGCCGGAACTTCAGCACCAGCGAATCCTGGCGCGCGACAACATGACCAGTGAAAAGCTCGATGCCATCCTCGCGCGGCAACTGCCCGACGCCGAAAAACGCCGCCGCGCCGATTTCGTGGTGGATACATCCGATGGACTCGACGCCGTGCGCCTGCGAATCCGGGACATTCTGAACGAGGCTGTTAAGATGCCGAGGCGGCGATCCTGATTCGTCATTCTCAGCGGTTTAATTCATGCGCGAAATCGTTCTCGATACCGAAACCACGGGCCTCGACCCGCTGCGGGGCGACCGGCTGGTTGAAATCGGCTGCGTCGAAATGGTCAATCGCATGCCGACGGGACAGACCTTTCACCGGCATCTCAATCCAGAGCGCGACATGCCGGCGGAAGCATTCGCGGTGCATGGTCTTTCCAGCGAGTTCCTCGCCGACAAGCCGCTGTTCACTCATGTGGTCGAGGAGTTCCTGGAATTCATCGCCGACGCGCCGCTGGTGATCCACAACGCCTCGTTCGACATCGGCTTCATCAACGCCGAGCTTGACCGCATCAAGCGGCCGCCGATCCCGCGCGACCGGCTGGTCGACACGCTTCTGCTGGCGCGCCGCAAACATCCGGGGGTGTCGAACCGTCTCGATGACCTCTGCTCGCGCTATGCGATCGACAATTCCTGCCGCACCAAACACGGCGCGTTGCTGGACGCCGAACTTCTGGCCGAAGTCTACATCGATCTGATCGGGGCGCGGCAGTCGCAATTGATCCTTGCCACGGAGGGCCGCGATACCCGCGCTGCCGGCTACGGCGAAATGCCGCGGCGGCAACGCCTGGTGCCGCTCGCTCCGCGGGTCACCGAGGACGATCGCGCGGCGCATCGGGCCTTTGTCGCCACGCTGGGCGACAAGCCGATCTGGGGCGATTTCCTGAGCGCGTAAAGTTATTGAAGCCGGACGCGCGCGGTTCAGCTCGGTTTAGCCGTCGCCGCCTGCGCGGCAGTTTGCCGCTCCAGGTTCTGGCGGTACAAACCGACAAAATCGACCGGATCCAGCATCAGCGGCGGGAAACCGCCGTCGCGCACCGAGGTCGCGATGATTTCGCGTGCAAACGGGAACAGCAGCCGCGGACATTCGATCATGACCAGCGGATGCAGATTTTCCTTCGGTACGTTCAGAATCCGGAACACGCCGGCATAGGCGAGATCGAAGCTGAACATCACCTTACCGGCGTTTTCCGCCTTGCCTTCGACCGAAAGCGTCACTTCGAATTCGTTTTCGGCGATATTGTTGGCACTGACGTTGATCTGGATATTGATCGCAGGTTGCTGCTGTTGCGGTGCGAGCGAAGCCGGCGCGTTCGGGTTTTCGAACGACAGGTCCTTGGTATATTGCGCCAGCACGTTCAACTGGGGAGGAGGGGCCGCCTCGGGGGGCGCGCCGTTGCCGTTGGTCATGGAAGTCTCCTGGAACGTTCGAAGGCGAGCGGGACCGATTTTGGGTCGGAATTCGCTCAAAGAGCAAAAATGCCCGTGTCGGGGCGAGTGGCTATCATAGCCCCGCCTCATTCCACAAGGACGACAATCGCCCGCAGACTTGCGCGCGTTCGCCCCAGGAATCGGCCAGCGCGGCAGGTAGCGACCATGCTGGCCGGTCCAGCGTGGAGGGGGCAGCCTAAATTGTTGAATATGCGCGATTTCCAGGCATGATCGGGTTTCCCCTCGCAGCGAAAACGCGCTACTATTCGCCCGTGGCGAACGGTCAAGCGCACCGACTTGGCCTATTGCCGCCGGCATGGCTCCTCATGCCAAGTGCGCCATTGGCCGGGCCAAGTTTCGTGCCTACATGCTGCAGACCCTTCCATGATGTAATCTCTGCCGTTCCCCAAAGGAACGCTCTACCGCCGGACCCGTTACCGGCGCAGACCAGAAAGCGAATGCGACGTGGATATTTACACCATCATCTTCCTGGCGCTGGCGGTCTTCATCTTCCTGCGCCTGCGTAATGTCCTTGGACAGCGCACCGGAAACGAGCGGCCGCCCTACGATCGCGCCGCGCGCAACGTCGTGCAGGGGGCACAGGACAATAATGTGGTCCCGATTCCGGGTGCCGTGATCGACCAGGCGCCGCTGGCGCCGACAGCGGATGTGGTTCCGCCGTCGGATCGCTGGAAAGACCTGGCTGAACCCGGCACGCCGCTCGCTCAGGGACTTGATGCCATTGTGGCGCATGATTCCTCGTTTGATCCGCGACATTTCATCAGCGGTGCGCGCAGCGCCTATGAGATGATTGTGCTGGCGTTCGCCAACGGCGATCGCCGCGCGCTGAAGGACCTGCTGTCGTCCGAGGTCTATGAGAGTTTCGAGACCGTGATCAAGGATCGCGAGAAGAATGAGCAAAAGACGGAAACGCGATTCGTTTCGATCGACAAGGCCGAGCTCGTGGGTGCGGAAGCACGCGATCGGGCGGCGCAACTGACCGTTCGTTTTGTGTCGCAGATGGTCTCGGTGACCCGCGACAAGGCTGGCACGATCGTCGACGGCAATCCGGATAAGGTCACCGACATTACCGACGTCTGGACCTTTGCCCGCGACACTACTTCACGCGATCCGAACTGGAAGCTGGTTGGCACGGGAAGCGCTCACTGACGCGCGCGGCTTCGGGCGATACGCCGCGACGTTGTATGTCATCGCCATCGCATTGTCGCTGGTTCCTGTTGCCGCGCATGCCGCACGTCGGCATCTGCCATATCCCAGCCTGGCCTCGCCGCTTGAGATCAGCGGCAGTCAATATACTCCGATCGGGTGGGCCGATATCCCGGGCTGGAGCGAGGACGACCAGCTGCAGGCGTACAAGGCGTTTCGCATCAGCTGCAAGCCGATATCGGCGCAACAAAAACCTCCCGCCGATCCCAAGGCATTGGGCATCTCGCTACGCGATCCCTGCCGCGCCGCCAAAGCTCTCGATATTTCGGATGGCGCAAGGGCGCGGGCATTCTTCGAGCAGCATTTTCTGCCGTTGCGAATCTCGCGGCTCGGCGAAGGCGAGGGTTTTGTCACCGGCTATTACGAGCCTGTCATCGACGGATCCCGGACCCAGACCGACGTCTACACCGTGCCGGTCTATCGCCGGCCTTCGAATCTGTTCGTCCGCGGCTTCAAGCAGAGCGCCGCCAGCCTGCCCAACAAGGGAGAGGTGTTTCGCAAGATCGGTCGCCGCAAGCTGGTGCCGTATTACGACCGGGCCGAGATCGAAGACGGCAAGATTGCCGGCCGAGGCCTCGAGATCTGCTGGCTGAAGAACCAGACCGATTTGCTGTTCACGCAAATCCAGGGCTCGGCGCGGGTCCGCCTTGAAGATGGCTCGACCGTCCGCATCAATTACGACGCCCATAATGGTTATCCCTATACGGCGGTCGGCCGCATCCTGATCGATCGCGGCATCATCCCGAAAGACCAGATGTCGATGCAGCGGATCAGGGAATGGATGGATCAAGACCCTGACGGCGCCAACGAATTGCGGCGGCAAAACCGCTCCTACGTGTTCTTCCGCGAAGTGCAGCTCTCCGACAAGGATGAAGCGGTTGGCGCGCAGGGTGTGCCGCTGACGCCGGGCCGGTCGATCGCGGTCGACAAGTCGCTGCATGTCTACGGCACGCCGTTCTTTATCGAGGGCGAGCTGCCGATCGAATCCGAGCAATCGAAGACGCCGTTTCGCCGATTGATGATCGCGCAGGACACAGGCTCCGCGATAACGGGACCGGCGCGAGCCGATCTCTATTTCGGCGCCGGCGTGGAGGCCGGGCGGGTGTCCGGCCGGCTGCGGAACAATATGCGCTTCGCTATCCTGGTGCCCAGGAGCCTCGATCCGGTGGCCCGAGGCCGCAAGATGCCGCTGCCGGATGCGAGGCCATCGGAGAAAATCGCAAAGCTGTTTCCTCAAGTGGATCCACTGAAGAATCAGAAGCCAAAAGATCAGACCCAAAAAGATCAGAACAGAGGCGCGAAGCCGACGGAGGCTTCCGCGGTGCCTGGCTCAAAGGACGCGTTCGACGCCAGGGAGCCTGCGAAGACCGCCGCGCCCGCGGCGGCGCCACCTTCGGCAGCCGTCGCGCAAGCTTCAACCCCGGTGGCCGTCGCGAAACCGGTACCGCTGCCGGAAGCACGGCCGAACCCCAAACCGATCCAAGAACTGCGCCACCAGCGTCGCTATCGTGACTACGTCCGCGTCCGATGAAACGCTCGACCTCGATCCCGGAATTGTCGTCACCGCCTCGCCGCAAGCGTGCGCTCAGTGAAGAAGAGCGCGTGCTGTGGGAAAGCGTTGCGAAGCAGACCAAACCGTTGCGGAAACGATCCCGCGCCGCAAAGCCGCAACTCGCGGCTCCGGATTCGGAAACGCCGGTCGCCGCGAAAGCTGCAGCGGCGCCGAAGGCTCATCCGCCCGCCAAAGTGCCACGTACCCCCAGACCGGACGTGGCGCCGACAGCGCCGCCGCTGGCGCCACTTGGACGTCGTGAGCGCTCGCAACTTTCACGTGGCCGGAAGGAAATCGATGCCCGGCTCGACCTGCACGGCATGACGCAGACCCGCGCACATCGCGCGTTATCCGGCTTTTTGCAACGGGCCCACAGCGATGGCTTGACGTTTGTACTCATCATCACCGGCAAGGGCCGCACCATCGGACCCGAATCCGAGCGTGGGGTGCTGCGCCGCCAAGTGCCGCAATGGCTGAGCCTGCCGGAATTCCGCTCGCTGGTGGTCGGCTTTGAGGAAGCGCATATCGGCCATGGCGGCGAGGGTGCGCTCTACGTGCGCATCCGGCGATCGAGAATGTGAGCCGATCCATTCATCGTCATGGCCGGGCTTGTCCCGGTCATGACGAACTTTGATGTAATGCTCAGAACGGCCTCACGATTCCCACGCGGGGAATCAGCGTAACGATCCAGCCGAGAATAGAGGTTTTTCGATCGTCCGTTGCTATTGGCGGCACCGTCTGCGAACTGGGCATGGTCCTGACCGCATGCAGGATCAGGAACATGCAGACCGCCCAGTTCGAAATCCATCGCGAATAATCGAACACGATCGCAAACATGATCAGATAGGCCGCGCTCACCATGACAAGCGCGGCGACGACGATGCGGCGATGAGATTGGATTGAAAGCGCGCGGATCAGATTGACAAAAAATCTCCAGAGCGGGACATGCAGCCAGATCAGCAACGCAAACACCGGAACGCCCAGCAGGTTCGACGGCATGCGGGTCCAGGTTTCGCGGATTTCCTGAGCCAGAGGTTGATACCAGATATAGCTGAAGCTCAGCAGATTGGTGCGCGTAGGATCGGCCATGCGGCCCTGCAGATAACGGACGAACTCTTCGTGCGATACCGTCATGGATCCATAGAATTGCGCGGCGAAGAACAGCAGGCCGACACTCGCTGCGGCAGCGATGCCGGTGATCGTATTTTGCCGGTTGAAACCCTGGACCAGATAATGGCGCAGCACCACGATGACTGCGATGGTCGGCACATACATCAAAAGATGAATGTGGTGAATCAGAATCAGGATCATCGAACCAAGTGCCGCTGATATCACAAATGCAATGGAGCGCGCCGGCACCAGCAACAGGCAAATCGCGAGCGCACAGCCGTAGATATCGAAGTGCCCCAGCGTATGCATGAAATTTTTCAGAAAGAACGGCGAGCCGGCCATGAACACGAACAGCGGCATGTTTGCCTGGTCGAGACCGAAAGTTCGGCGAAACAGCTCAACGAAGAGACCGAGCGTGATCAGCCACACGGTGCCGCTGAGCGCGAACACCAGCCACACCGGCACCTTGGAAAAAAACAGCGATACCACAGCGCCGACCAATGCGCGCTTGGTAAAGCCGAAATGATAATCGACCAATAGATGAATGTAGGGAACGTAGGGCTCACGCGTGATCTTGTAGAAGAAAACCCCAACCAGAACGGCTACGTTGACGGCAATCATCAACCGCCAGGGGTTTTCCCACACACGCAGATTCATTCGGCACCCGGATGGGATCAAATTAGGCGAGAACTTTCACACGGCGGATACGCAACGCGCTAATATTTTCGCTGTCGTCCCGGCGAACGCCGGGATAAAAATTCACGGGATAAAAATTCACAAGATAAACCGGCTCAAATCCGCGTTCTTGGCGAGATCGCCGACATGCTTCTGCACATAGTCGGCATCGATCTGGATGGTCTCGCCATTGCGGTCCGGCGCGGC
>Ga0137418_10006626_pt1 | contig 10651 bp, 7 predicted proteins | sample CZODoug3_1_2_16f_FD_122242 | JGI IMG/M metagenome (GOLD analysis project Ga0137418, IMG submission 122242) | Vadose zone soil fungal communities from Angelo Coast Range Reserve, California, USA - CZODoug3_1_2_16fungal (Hybrid Assembly) | ecosystem: Environmental > Terrestrial > Soil > Vadose... | reverse complement strand
CCGGAGACTATGCGTGAACCCGATGAAATAGAGGCCTGGCTGCGCCGCTCACGCGGTACGGATTCCCGAAAGCGCGCTTCGATCCATATACGACGAAACGGATTCCAATCATCGACGCGACAGGTACCTCGGATAGCGGCGTGGAATCGGAAAGTGCGCGAGACCCGAGAACTCACGCGTCGTGTGCAGATGCAGACGCTCGTAGCGGCGCGCCCACGTGCCTCCGATCGCCTGGTCCTGCTCGAGGACGGTCGCGTCGATTGCGCGCCGCGACAACGCGGCGGCCGCCGAGAGCCCTGCCGCTCCAGCGCCGATGATGATGACTCGTGCCTCGGGCATCCTGAGAAGCGATGGTGCGTGGCAACGCTCGCGGGGGAACTTCAGGCGAGCGAACGCGGAGGAATGGTGACCGAGGAGGGCCGTACAGTGCAACGCGCACCGGAAGTCGTCTTGCCGCTTGCTGGTCGAAGACGCTTGCGCGCCTTCAGTTCAGAAACCCTTCGCTTCTCTTTCAGAAAGGTGCTTCACGCTGCTACCCGCGAACATGCTTGCGCATCCTCACCAGCAACCCCGCTCGACATCTTCCTGACTGAGAACCGTCGCGTTCCGTTCCCCGGTCCTGCTACGCATCCTCACCGGCAACGTCTGGCGCCTCCCCTTTCGAGGAAGCACTGTTCGTCGCCAACGAAGCTGCCTCACATTCCCAGACCCGCGAAGCTGGCTCGTCTTCTTCCGGCGCGCGCAGCGAGGGGGACTCTATGTGAGCGTCGTGATGAGATCAAGTACTTTTTGATGCGCGATCAAGAAAATCTGCACGCCGATTCGATCTCTTCGAAGGTCGGATCCCCAAAACTTTTCGTGAGACGCAATGACGTTGCGTGCTGTTACGAACTCGCGTGACTCGCGGGCAGAGACGCGCGCGCATGACAAGCGATTCGCAAGCGTCTTCCCTGTCGTCGCCGATCAGGATGCGAAGACTGACGGCAAAAAGAATCGGCGCACTTGAGGTATTAGCAGGACCATTCGCGGCGGCAAATTGTTTGCTCCTTCGCACGCACCTCCTCGCCAGCGACCCTGCCCCCTTCTTCAATCAACTGCTATCGAGGGAACAAGATGCGCAGCACCAGTCACGTCGCGTGCACGACGATTGCCCTTACGTTCGTCGCGCTCTCCTTTCCTTTCTCGAACGTCAGCCGCCCGTCGGCCGCGCCGGCGCCGGCCGCGCCATCGACGCACGAGCGGCTTCTGAGCGCCTACGCTCAGCTGCCCGTTGCGTTCGTCGAGAACCGCGGACAGACCGACGCCCGCGTCCGCTACTACGCACGCGGCAAAGGATTCGCGTTCGATCTCACGACGAACGAGGTAAAGCTTGCGCTCGCCAGGAGCGACGCTGTTCGTCCACTCGCGCTATCGCTGCGCTTCGTCGGCGGCAACGGCTCGCCTGCGATTGAAGGCGCCGGGCCGGCTGGCGAGGTGAACTACTTCCACGGCAACGACCCGTCATCCTGGCGAACGCGGATTCCCCAGTACCAAGAGGTGATCTACCGGCAGATGTGGCACGGCATCGACGTGCGCCTTCGCGAGCAGGCGGGCGTCCTCAAGTACGAGTTCCACCTGCGGCCAGGCGCCAGTCCTTCCGACATTCGTCTCGCCTACGACGGGGGATCCGGTCTCACGATCGATCGCTCCGGCGCGCTGCTGATCGACACGCCTCAGGGAACGCTTCGGGATTCGGCACCTACGGCGTACCAGATGGTGAATGGTGCGCGCCTCCCGGTCGAGACCCGATACGCTCTGCACGGAACAGGACCGCGCGCGCGCCTGGGCTTCGAGGTTGGCGACGCGTACGATCGGCATCGCGAGCTCGTCATCGATCCAGGGATCCAGTTCACGACGTATCTCGGCGGCGCGAGTCATGAGAATGGCGCCGGCATCGTGGTCGACGCGTCGGGCAATGCCTACATCACCGGCACGACGCAGTCGCCCGACTTTCCCACCACGGCGGGAGCCTTCGATCGTACCGGTGCCGCCCAGAACTTCGCGGAGGCCTTCATCACCAAGCTGAACGCCACCGGCACCGCGCTGATCTACTCCACGTTCATCGGCGGCAGCAACATGGAGTTCGGGCGTCGAATCGCGATCGACGCGAGCGGCAATGCCTACATCACCGGGCAGACGAAGTCGTCGAACTTTCCGACGACCGCCAACGCGTTCAGCCGGGCGCTGCACATTCCGGCCAACTGCCCGCGGTGCGCGACCGACAACACCGACGGCTTCGTCACCAAGCTGAATGCGGCGGGAAACGCGCTGGTCTATTCGACATATCTCGGCGGCACGGAGTACGACAGCCCGCGAGGCATCGCGGTAGACCCCGGCGGCAACGCGTACATCGCGGGCGAAACGCTCTCGCTGGACTTTCCGACAACCACCGGCGCGTTCAGCCGGACCTACCGCGGCAACTACGACGTCTTCGTGACGAAGCTGAACGCGACGGGATCGGCGCCGGTCTATTCCACGTTCGTCGGTGGGACGCAGGTCGACAACGGGGAACGCGTGGCGGTCGATGCCAGCGGCAGCGCGTACGTGATGGGCTTCAGCAGCTCGCTCGACTTCCCGACGACCGCCGGGGCCTTCGACACGACGAACAACGGCGGCTTCGACGTCACGCTGACCAAGTTGAACGCGTCGGGCTCGGCGCTGGTCTACTCCACCTATCTCGGAGGACAGGGCTTTGATACCGGTGGCGGGCTCACCGTCGACGACGCCGGCGAGGCCTACGTGGTCGGTGGGGCCGGTTCGCTCGACTACCCGACGACGGCGGGTGCGCTGCACACTACGCCTGACGGCAGCGACAACTTCGTGACGAAGGTCAACGCCGCCGGTTCGGCGCTCGTGTACTCCGCGGTCTTCGGCGGCACGGACAGCGAGGGCGCCAACGGCGTGGCCGTCGACACCTCGGGGAACGCGTGGATCGCGGGCATCACCTCGTCGACGGATTATCCGACCACCGCAAACGCGTTCGACCGATCCTCGAACGGCGTGGCCGACGCCTTCATCTCGGAATTGAATCCGGCCGGTTCGACGCTGCTCTACTCCACGCTGCTGGGAGGGTCGCAGTCGGACGGCGCCGATGACGTGGCGGTGGACGGCGTCGGCGACGCCTACGTGACCGGGCACACCTATTCGCTGGATTTTCCGGCGACGACCGGCGCGTTCGACACGGTCTTCGCCGGCGACACGTCCATCTTCTGGGGCGACGCGTTCGTGACGAAGATCGACGTCAGCGCCACGACGAACGCGCCGGTCGCGCCTCCGGCCACGCCGGGCACGCCGACGCTGGTGTCGCCCGCCAATGCGGACACACCACCGCAGCCGATCACGTTCGACTGGAACGGCGTCACGAGCGCGGCGTCCTACACCATCCAGATCGACGACTCGAGCGGGTTCACCGCGCCGCTCGTCCGGCAAGCCTCCGTCGTCGATTCGATATATGCGACCAGCGGGCTGTCCACGGTGACGCATTTCTGGCGCGTGCGCGGTGTGAACAACGCAGGAGTGGCGGGCCCCTGGTCCGCCGTGCGCAGCTTCATGCCGCAGGACGCTCCGCCGCCGGCGGTGCTGGGGTCGATGGATACGAATCCGTCGACCGTGGTGGGCGGGAACGCATCGAGCGGCACCGCAGTCCTGAGCGTGGGGGCGCCCGAGGGAGGCGCCGTGATCTCGCTCTCGAGCAGTCAGCCCGGCGTCGCGAGCGTACCTTCGACGACCACGGCGCCCGCGAACAGCTTCACGGCGTCGTTCGCGATTGCGACCTCTCCGGTCTCGGCCAACACCGTCGTGACGATCACGGGCGTTTATAACGGCTCGACGCGCACCGCGACGCTGACCGTCACCCCGAACACGCCGGGCGCGGGCGCGACGCTCACGAACCTGTCGCTCAGCCCGACGAGCGTCTCGGGCGGGTCCAGCGCACAGGGAGCGGTCATCCTGTCGGCGGCGGCGACGGCCGATGTCCCCGTCGCGGTGTCGAGCGCCAACCCGGGCGTTGCCGCGGTGCCAGGCACGGTTGTCGTTCCGACCGGCTCGCAAAGCGCGGTCTTCGCCATCTCGACGACGACGGTGAGCGCCTCGACGCCGGTGACGATCTCCGCGACGCTGAACGGCGTCACGAAGACCGCAACCCTGACGGTGACGTCCGCGTCACCTCCGCCACCTCCGCCGCCTCCGCCGCCTCCGCCGCCGCCCCCGCAATCCGCGACGCTGACGGTCACCGCAAGCGGGCGGAGCGGTGAACGGGTCTCGTCCACGCCGGCGGGCATCAGCGTGGCGACGGGCAGCACCGGATCGGCGTCGTTTGGCACCGGGACGTCCATCAGCCTCACGGTGTCGAACGGGCGCGATGCGATATGGTCAGGCGCCTGTTCGAGCGGAGGCAACAAGACGAAGAGCTGCACGTTCACGCTCGGGGGGAATGCATCCGTGACCGCGAACGTTCAGTAACCGCCTAGGCGTTTGGTGCGTGCCAGCCGACGCTCGCAGGGAAAGCCTGCGAGCGAAGGCTGGCGGCCAAAGCCATGTGGAACGGCTGGCATTATGGGAGACACTCGGAGCATGCTCTCGCAGCTGTTCGAGAACAACCGCCGGTGGGCCCAAGACGTCACTGCCCGAGACCCGCTCTTTTTCCGTTCGCTCGTCGCGCAGCAGTCTCCGCGCTATCTCTGGATCGGCTGCTCGGACAGCCGCGTGCCGGCCAACGAGATCGTCGGCCTTGCCCCGGGCGAGCTGTTCGTGCACCGCAACGTCTCCAACGTCGTCGTCCACTCCGATCTGAATTGCCTGTCGGTCCTGCAATACGCCATTGATGTCCTGAGGGTCGAGCACGTGATTGTGTGCGGCCACTACGGGTGCGGCGGCGTCCGCGCGGCGTATCTGAAGTCGCCGTTGGGGCTGATCGACAACTGGCTGTGCCACGTGCGGGACGTGCACGACCGGCACCGCGAGCTGATCGAGCGTGGTGACGGTGACGACGCCGCCATGGATCGCCTCTGCGAGCGCAATGTCATCGAGCAGGCCTCTCACGTGTGCGAGACGACCATCGTGCGCGACGCATGGCGGCGGGAGCAGCCAGTTGCGGTCCACGGCTGGATTTACGATCTGCGCGACGGACTCCTCCGGGATTTACAGTGCACCGCCACCGGGGTGACGGAGCCGGAAGCCGCGCATCGCGGCACCGCGAGCGCGCAGATGAAAGGGTGAACGGCCTGAGCCATTTGCGCTTCCAGCCTGTCGCGCACGTGGCACCACTCGCTCCACGGTACTCATTGTGTGTAGGCGACGAGCACACTCGTCCCGCCTCGATTCCGTTTCAACCCTGACCATCGCAACGACCGCCGAGCCGGCCCGCTCGGATAGCGTCTGCTTGAGCGTTCATGCAATGGCAATTTCTTTGCACGAGCCTTGGGACGCACCACGTCCGTCATGCGGCCGGCTCCCCCCACCGTATGCAACCGGCCCCGCTCGCCGCATGTATGGGACACTTCCCGTATGCTGTAGCACGCGTCGGGGAGCGCCAATGAAACGAGAGACCAAGAAGCACGCGGGTTCGAGACGACGGGCAGCACGGCGATCGTCCAGGCTTCTGAGGTGGACCGTCGCGATAGGGGTGCTGGCCCTGATCGTCTATGGCGTCTCGCAGATGTCGCGCGTCGCCTACGGAGAGCGGCAGCTGGCGATGATCGATTTTTCCGATCTGAGCCCCAAGCAGAAGCAGGCCGTGCTGGAGGAGGCCAACGAGGCGCGCTGCACGTGCGGATGCGGCATGACGCTGGCCCAATGCGTCGCCACCGACCCGACGTGCCCGATGCGCACCGACCACATCGATCGCATCCGCGCGATGGTCGCGCAGGCCCGCACGGCGTAGCGAACCTGGAGGGCTGACCTCGTCCGTGGCCTTTCGTTCGTGCTATCCTCCCGCCTGTCCGGGCGCAATGACGAAGAGATCCTGTCAAGGTTGCGTCATCCTGGTGGTCAGCGCGTTGACAACCCTCGGTCTGTCCGCGCAAGGCACCGGGCGCCTCACCGGGAATCCGACTCCGGGAACGCCGCAGCCCGATCCACCCAATCTGGCCGATCGGATCACGCTGAGCGGATGCCTGCGATGGGCCGCGCCCGATGGTCGAGGATCCGTCCCCGCGCAAGAGCTGAACACACCCAGCACGTCGACATTCGTCCTCACCAGCGCGGTACGGGTGACGCGCGTTCCGCCTGGCACGGGCACGTCGGACGCCGCGAAAAAATCGGCGGGCCAGACGTATCGGCTCTCGGCGCTCAACAGCGCGCTCGTCCCGTTTGTCGGTGGACGAGTCGAGATTTCCGGCGAAATCCAGGACCGTTCACCTCGCGACGGAGCGGCGGCGGCGCCGATGCTCAACGTCGGATTCGTGCAGAGACTGGGCAGGACGCCATGCTCCTGAAAGGGGCATAATCGCGAACGAGACCAAGGTCTCGAGGAGTGTGCGTATGCTGCGCTACGGATGGATCCTTCCGGTCCTCATCGTCGTGGGCGTGGTGATTGCCACAGGGACGACAAGGGCGCAGGATGCGGCCGGTGCTCCGGTCACCTTCACCAGGGACGTCCTTCCGGTTCTTCAGAAAAACTGCCAGTCGTGTCATCGGCCCGGCCAGATCGCGCCGATGTCGCTGCTGACCTACGAACAGGTGCGGCCATGGGCGCGCGCGATCAAATTGAGAGTCGTCGCACGCGAAATGCCGCCGTGGTTCGCCGATCCGCAGCACGGATCGTTTGCCAACGATCGGTCGCTCGCGCAGACCGACATCGACACCATCGCGAAGTGGGTTGACGCCGGCGCGCCGCAGGGCGAGCCGAAGGACGCCCCGGCTCCCGTCGAGTGGGCCGCGGACGGCTGGCAGATGACGCCGGACGTCATCGTCAGGGCGCCCGAGTTCCGCGTGCCCGCGCATCCGCCGAAGAACGTCATCGAGTGGGCCACTGCGACCATCCCGAGCGGATTCACGCAGGACACGTGGATTACTTCGTTCGAGATCAAGCCGAGCGATCTGACGGTCACGCACCACATCTGCGCGTCATTCGTGCCCCATCGCGAGAACGTCAAGTACTACGAGTGGAACTGGAGCGAGTCGCCCCGCGACGAGGAGGGCGTCGCGACGGATGCGGGCGCGACGCCGGCCGGCGCCGCCAATGGCGTCGAGCAAGCGGTCGGCGCGTCGGGCTTCGCGGGCGGGTTTACCTGCTACGTTCCGGGCGTGCAGGTCGACGATTTCCGGAAGGTCAACGCGGCCAAGCTGATTCCCGCCAACGCTGACATCTCATTCGCGGTCCACTACACGCCGATCGGCAAGGAAGTCGTCGATCGTCCGCTGATTGGCTTCACGGTGGCCGACAAGCCGGCCGAGATGCAGTGGATTGGGTACGCGATCTCCGGGGCAAGCGCGGACTTCGCGATTCCGGCGCAGGATCCGAACTACAAGAGTCCGCCGGCCGACGTCGAGTTCGGGGCCGACGTCTGGCTCGTGCAGATGATGCCGCACATGCACCTGCGCGGGAAGGACATGACGTATCACCTGATTTATCCGGACGGCCGGGACGAGATCATCCTGAACGTGCCGAAGTACGACTTCAACTGGCAGATCGTCTACAACCCGACGAAGCCGATCTTCGCGCCCAAGGGCAGCAGGCTGCACGTCGACGCGCATTTCAACAACTCTTCCTCGAACAAGTTCAACCCGGATCCCAGCCGGACGGTGTATCGCGGGCGGATGACGTGGGAGGAGATGATGAGCCCGTTCTTCTCGATCATCACCGACGCGAAGACGGATGCGAAGACGATCCTGAAGCTGCGGGGCCAGACGCGCATCGACAACGGCGCATAGGCTCGCGGTGGCGGCTACACGACTGCGACCTTGACGTTGTGAATGGGAGGCAGCGAGTCGAACAGGCATTCGAACTTCTCGCCGCTGTCCCTGCCGATCCAGAGCTGCCCGGTGGTCGTGCCGAAATAGAGGGCCGGCGTCTTGAGGTCGTCGATCGTCATCGCGTCCCGAAGGATCGTGAAGTAGCTCTCTCTCTTCGGCAGCCCCTTCGCAAGCCGCGACCACGAGTCGCCGCCGTTCTCGCTGCACCAGACGGCAGGAGCGCCGCCGGGACAGGTGCGTGTCGCCGGCTCGAGCGGCATGACGTAGATCGTGTCCGGGTCGTGCGGATGCACGACGATCGGAAACCCGAAGTCCGACGGCAATCCCTTCGCGATCGATCGCCACGAGCGCCCGTGGTCGTCGCTGCGAAGCACGCCGATGTCCGGCCGCGGGCCGCCGGGGCCGCTCCATTCCGCCCATCCGCCATGGTTCTGCATGTAGAGCCGGCCGGGTGCCGCATCGTGGCGGGCGATCTTGTGCACGCACTGCCCGTACTCCGGATACGGGTTGGGCTGGAACCCGGCGCCGACGCCGGTGTTCGACGCGTTGAACGTCTCGCCGCCGTCTTCGCTCAGGTAGTGGCCCCCCGTCGAGATGCCGAGATGCACGCGCTGGCCGTCGCGGATGATCGTGTGCATGCAGAGGCCGCCGGCTCCCGGCGACCACTTGCGCGCGTGCTCGTGGTTGCTGATGCCCGGCACCATCTCCCACGAGTTTCCGCCGTCGTAGCTCTTGAACAGTGAGGCGGGTTCGACGCCGGCCCACAGTTCCTTCTTCGCCTTGCCCGGCTCGATCGACCAGATGTTCACGAGCGCGCGGCCGTCGCCGCTCGGAAACGCGGGCGCGGTCTTGGTCTCCTTGAAGCTCTTGCCCATGTCGGTCGACTTGAGCACCTTCATCCCGAAAAACGGGTTGCAGTTCGATGCGTAGAGCGTCGGCGTGCCGCGCGTATCGATGAGGGTCGAATAGACGGGCACGCCAGGCCCGAACGGCCCGCGCAGCGCGAACGTGCGCCTGGTCCTGGGCGCCTCCGCGACGAAGACGCCCTTCCTGGTGCCGATGGTGATCATCACGCGTTCCGCCATGCTCAACCTCCAGAAACCGCCGGCACGATCGTGATCACGTCGCCCCCCTTCAACACGCTGTGGAGGCCCGCGAGATCGCGGACGTTCTCGTCGTTGACGAAAATATTCAGGTGCCGGCGCACGGCGCCGGTCTCGTCACACACGTTGCGATAGAGCACTGGCCGCGTTCGCTCCAGGTCGTCGAGCACGGCTTGAACCGTGCCCGCCGCGATCGACAGCTCAGCCTCACCCCCGCCGTACGTCCGCAGCGGTTCCGGCAGATAGAGTGTGACCGTCGTGACCGTGTCCACGTGTGTGAACGGAAAGAATAGCGCGATTTCGGATTATGCTGTCGCGCCATGAGAACCCGATGCGCTGCCGCGGCGGTTGCGCTGCTGCTCGCCCCGAGCATGGGTCGAGCGGCCACGTATCCCGCACCCGTCGAGGGCGACTACGTCATCACGAATTTCAGGTTCGGAACCGGCGACGTGCTGCCCGAGCTGCGGATGCACTACCGGACGATCGGCACACCGCGGCGCGACCAGGCCGGTGTCATCCGGAACGCGGTGCTCCTGCTCCACGGCACGAGCGGAACCGGCGCGAACTTCCTGGTGCCCGACTTCGCCGGACAGCTGTTCGAGCAGGGACAGCTGCTCGACGGCAACACCCACTTCATCATCATTCCCGACGCGATCGGCACCGGCCGGTCGAGCAAGCCGAGCGACGGCCTGCACGCGAAGTTCCCCCGCTACGACTACGCCGACAGCGTCACCGCGCAGCACGCGCTGATGACCGGGAAGTTCGGCGTCACCCACCTCCGGCTGCTGCTGGGCACGTCGATGGGGGCGATGCAGGCGTGGATGTGGGCGGAAACCTACCCGTCGGTGAGCGACGCGTTCGTCGCGCTCGCGAGCAATCCCGTCGAGGTGGCGGGACGCAATCGCGCCTATCGGAAGATGATCATCGATGCCATCCGCAACGATCCCGGCTACGACAACGGCGAGTACACCAAGCAGCCGCGCGGGCTCGTAACCGCGATCTACCTGTCGATGATCGCGGGCAGCGCGCCGCTGCAGTGGCAGCGGCAGTATCCGACCGGGGCCGCGATGGACACGTACATCGAGGATCAGGTGAAGGCGCAGCTCGCGACGGCAGACGCCAACGACACGGCGTACCGCTACGACGCCTCGCGCAACTACGATCCCTCGCCCAGGCTCGAATCGATCACGGCGCCGTTTCTCGCCATCAACTCCGCGGACGACTTCGTGAACCCGCCGGAGCTGGGCATCATGGAGCGCGCGATCACACGCGTGAAGCACGGGCGCTTCGTCCTGGTTCCGATTACCGACCAGACGCGCGGCCACCAGACGCACTCGCTGCCGCTCGCCTGGAAGAGCCATCTCGCCGAACTGCTGGCGGCCACCGAACCATCCAGGTGATCATGCGCGGCGCGCTGCCGACGGCCCTCGTCGCCCTCGCGCTCTCGATGGCGCATGCGACAGCGCAGGTGCGCCCGCCGGTCGCGATCGACGCCGACGACATCGGCGGCGTCGTCACCAGCGCCCGCGGACCCGAAGCGGGCGTCTGGGTGATCGCCGAGACGACCGGCCTGCCCACCCAGTACGCGAAGGTCG
>Ga0137418_10006624_pt1 | contig 10653 bp, 8 predicted proteins | sample CZODoug3_1_2_16f_FD_122242 | JGI IMG/M metagenome (GOLD analysis project Ga0137418, IMG submission 122242) | Vadose zone soil fungal communities from Angelo Coast Range Reserve, California, USA - CZODoug3_1_2_16fungal (Hybrid Assembly) | ecosystem: Environmental > Terrestrial > Soil > Vadose... | reverse complement strand
GCCGGCGGAGCGTACCCGTTTGTGGCACAACATGGAGAATGCGGAGCAGAACTACGGCCTCGTGGGGGAGTACGCCGGCGCCGCCGACTCGACACCCGAGCCGGGCGGCGATGCGGCGCGGTGGCGGGCGCTGGCGCCGGTAGAGCGGGGCGACTCGCTCGTATTGCGCGCCGGGGCGGACCCGTCCTATCTGTATCTGGCGCTCGAGGGAGGCCCGGGGCTCGAGGCGGCTCGCTACGTCGTCGGGATCGACAGCTATCGGCGGGACCGAGGGCAATTTCGACTCCCCGGCGGGTTCGCGAGCGAGATCGGCTGCGAGTTCGCGCTGGCGCTGAACGACACGAGCGACGCGCAGCTGCTGATCGCCCAGTGGTACAACCCGTACCTCGGCCCCCGGCAGGGGATGGGGAGCGGCCCCACGTCGCTCGATCTGTTTTACAACGAGAGGGCCGCCGTCGACGCCAGCGGGCGGGACGGCGCATTCGATTCGCTGTTCGTGACGACGAATCGCTGGCGCATCGGGCGGGACGGGCACACCTATCCCGCCCGGGCCGTGAACCGCGGCCGGTTGCGCTACGGCCGCGCGGAGGGGACGACGCTCGCCGACTGGTACGCGGATCGTAGCGCCCGGGTCATGGAAGTCCGCATCCCCTGGGCGTTGCTCAACGTGACCGATCCCTCCGCGCGCCGGATCATGGTGCGGTACCGCCGCGACGGCCATTTCGAGACCGCGCTCACGGACGGGATGCGCTTCACGGTCCGAGCGGTCGATCGAGGCAGCGGCGCGGTACGCGCCGCGTTGCCGGCGACCCGGACCTTTGCCTGGCCCACCTGGGAGGTGCCTGCGTGGCACGAGCGCTTGAAGCCGGTTTACGCCGCGATGCGCGAGGTGTGGGGAACATGGTGATGAGGGCGCTCGCTCTGCTGGCAGTTCCGGCCGTCCTGGCGGCGCAGCTCCCGCAGGCCGAAGAGGCGTTCCGCCGCGGCGACTACGCGGCGGCGCGAGCGGGCTACGAGCGTGCGCTCGCCGCCGATTCGCTGAACCAGCGCGCCCTGTTTCGGCTGGCGATTCTGGACAGCTGGGACGGCAAGCTGTCCCGTTCGTTGCAGCGCTTCAGCCGACTGCGCCGCCTCGACCCGAAAGATCAGGACATCATGGTGGCCCAGGCGCAGGTACTGGCGTGGGCCGGCCGCAATCGCGCCTCGGAGGCGCTGTACGACTCGGTGCTGGCGCGCGCGCCGGGACGCGTTGACGCGGTGGCCGGGCGCGCGCGCGCGGTCGCCTGGAGCGGCGACCTGGACAAGGCCGAGCAGCTGTGGCGTGCCGCGCTCGCCGCGCACCCCGATGCCGCGGAGCTGCTGATCGGACTCGCCCAGACGCTCTACTGGAAGGGTCAGCCGGGGCTCGCCGAGGCGTACGCCGCGCGGGCGCGCGCCGCCGCCCCCGAGGACCGGACGGCGCGGGACCTGGAGCGCGTGGTGCGCGCGGCTTTGCGCCCCGAGATGGCGACCACGGCGGACGGCGCCGGCGATTCGGACCACAACAATTTCGTCGCCCAGGAGGCCTCCTTCACCGGGTCGCTCGGGGCAGACTTGCGGGGTACGCTCCACGCCGGCTGGCGCCACGCCACGGACCCGGCGGGCGACGGCACGAGCTTCGGTGCCGGCGGTTACGTGATCGCCGCCCTGGGCAGGGGCGCCGTACTACGCGCCGGCCTAGGCGCGCGCCGGGTCGAGCCAGACGCCACGCCCGCGCGCACGTCCCTGACCGCGCAGCTCGGGATCGGCCTTCGCCCCGCGCGGTACGCCGCGGTGAGCGTCGGGTACAGCCGCACCCCGTTCGACGAAACCGCCGGGCTCATGCGCCAGGACCTGACGATCGACGCCGTCGACCTGAGCTTCGACGTGTCGCCGGGCGCCGGCTGGTCGATCTCGGGGGGCGGCGGCGGCGCCTGGTTCTCGGATGGCAACCGCCGCTATTCTGCCGTGGGTGCAGTACTGGGCCGTGTGGTGCGGGGCCTGCAACTGGGCCCGTTCGCCCGCGTGCTCGGCTACCGCCGCGCTGCGCCGGGGCTGTACTTCGCGCCTGATCGCTTCAGCGTGATCGAGGCGCGGGTCGTCTATCAGTGGCAGCGCAGCCGCTGGGGCGTGCGGACCGACGGCGGCGTCGGCTCACAGCAGGTGTTCCGCGGTGCGCCACACCAAACCGAATGGCACTTCGGCGTCGCGCTGTCCCGCGGCTGGGGGGCGAACAACGAGGTGGCGCTGGTGGGCTCGATCACGAACTCCGCGGGCGCCGCCTCGACGACGGGCACCCGAACCGAGGGGTTCAGGTATCGGACGCTGGGGCTGCGGTTCCGCCAGGGGCTCTGACCCCCCGCCTCCCGATAACCCCGGGCTTGCGCCCGGGGTCAGCCTAACCCTTTGACGGCGCCTTTCCCGAGGGCGCGGAGCAGGCGGATTGCCTGCGCCTGCTCGCGGGCCGGCAACGCTCCTACGGCCCGTCGCATCGCCGCCGCGTGCCACGGGAAGATTCGCGCGATGAGCCGCCGCCCGCCCGGGGTGAGGGCGAGCAGCGTCACCCGGCGGTCGGCGGCGCTGGGCCGGCGCCGCACCAGGCCCCGGCGGCACAGCTTGTCCACCACGTAGGTGGTGCTCGAGCTCTCGACCAGGATGCGCCGCTGCACCTCGCACACCGGCAGCTCTCCCTTGTGGTACAGAGCTTCCAGCACCCCGAACTCAGTGGTTCCGAGCCCGAAGCGCGCAATGCTGACCCGCGAATGGCGCTCGACCGCGTCGAATGCCCTGGCCAGCACGATCCAGAGCCTGAGGGGGGTCGGGGGGGGTGATCGTCTCATCTCGCTCCTGGAACCGTGGCGCCGCCGGTCGTGTTCCCCAGATCGGTAGAACTCAAGTATCTCGATTTCGAGATAAACTGTCCGGCTTCATCGGAGGTGTCAAATGTTGGCAGATCTGGGGTTGTTGGCCTTGCGGCTGACGCTCGGCGCCGTGTTCCTGGCCCACGGGGCCCAGAAGTCGTTCGGCGCGTTCGGCGGCCCGGGCTTCGCCGGCGCGAGCGGGTTCATCGCGAGCATGGGGTTCCGCCCGGCGCGGCTGTGGACGGCGCTCGCGGTGGGCGGGGAGCTCGTCGCCGGGGCGTTGTTCGTGCTGGGCTTGCTGACGCCGCTCGCCGCGTTGCTAGTGCTCGGCACCATGGCGGTCGCGATCGCCAAGGTACACGGGCCCAAGGGGTTCTTCAGTCAGAACGGTGGTTACGAGTACAACCTGGTGCTGATCATCGCCGCCCTGGCGGTAGCAGCGCTCGGACCGGGGGCGTTCTCGCTCGATCACGTGCTGGGGCTGGTGCGGTAGGGCGCGGTATAGGGGCGCGACATGCCGCGCCCCTACTAGATTTTCCCCTGCTCTGACCGGACAGGGGATCTGGAACGGCTCGTTCCGAAGCTCGTCACGACGCTCAAGGGTTACACCCGCGAACAGTTGTTCGCGGACGCGGTCGCGGGGGTAATCGTCGGGATCGTCGCGTTGCCGCTCGCGATCGCGTTTGCGATCGCGAGCGGCGTCACGCCGGAGCGCGGCCTCTTCACGGCGATCGTCGCCGGGTTCCTGATCTCCGCGCTGGGCGGGTCGCGCGTCCAGATCGGCGGGCCGACCGGGGCCTTCGTGGTGATCGTCTACGCCATCGTGCAGCGCCACGGGGTCGAAGGGCTCGCGGCGGCGACCATGATGGCGGGCGTGATCCTCGTCATCTTCGGCGTCGTGCGCCTGGGCGGCGCGATCAAGTTCATCCCCTACCCGGTCACGATCGGGTTCACGAGCGGCATCGCGCTCATCATCTTCTCGAGTCAGGTGAAGGACTTCCTCGGCCTTCGCATGGGGGCCGTGCCGGCCGATTTCGTCGGGAAGTGGCAAGCCATCGGCGCCCACCTCGACACGGTCGATCCCTGGGCGCTGCTCGTCGGGTTGACGGCGCTCGCGATCATCGTGGGATGGCCGCTCGTGAACCGCCGGGTGCCGAGCCCGTTCGTGGCGCTCATCGCCACCACGGCCATGGTCCAGCTGCTGCACTTCCCGGTGGAGACGATCGGCTCGCGCTTCGGCGCGATCAACGCGGCCCTGCCGGCGCCCGCCCTTCCGGCGGTGACGCCACAGCAGCTCCCCGGGCTCCTGGCGCCGGCGTTCACGATCGCGCTGCTCGGCGCGATCGAATCGCTCCTCTCGGCCGTCGTGGCCGACGGCATGATCGGCGGCCGCCACCGCTCGAACATGGAGCTCGTGGCGCAGGGGGTGGCGAACATCGTCGCGCCGCTGTTCGGCGGCATCCCCGCGACCGGCGCGATCGCGCGCACGGCCACCAACGTCAAGAACGGCGGCCGCACGCCGGTGGCGGGGATGGTGCACGCGGTCACGCTGCTCCTCATCACGCTGTTCTTCGGCCGCTGGGCCGGGCTGATCCCGATGGCGACGCTCGCGGCGATCCTGCTGGTCGTCGCCTACGGCATGAGCGAGTGGCGTACCTTCAAGGCCGAGTTTCGCGCGCCGAAGAGCGACGTCGTGGTGCTGCTCACCACCTTCCTGCTGACGGTGCTGGTGGACCTCACCGTCGCGATCGAGGTGGGGATGGTGCTCGCCGCCTTCCTGTTCATGCGGCGGATGGCGGAAGTCGTGAACATCAACGTGCTTACGCACGAGTTCCACGATCCGACGGACGACTTCGAGAACGATCCCAATGCTGTGCGGCGCCGGGTGGTCCCGCCCGGGGTCGAGGTCTTCGAGATCACGGGTCCGTTCTTCTTCGGGGCGGCGGAGACGCTGCGGGACCGCCTCGGCGCCATCGCCGCACATCCCAAAGTGCTCATCATCCGCCTGCGGCACGTGCCGGCGATCGACTCGACGGGCCTGCACGCGCTGCGCGAGCTGGTCAAGCGGAGCCGCCGGGAGGGCACGCTGGTGCTCCTCGCCGACGTGCACGCCCAACCCGTGGTCGCGCTCGAGCGCTCCGGGCTGTACGACGAGCTCGGCGAGGAGAACGTCCATGGCAACATCGACGATGCCTTGAACCGCGCCCGCGCGCACCTCGGCCTGCCGCCCTTGCCGCGGCCCGGATTCGCGACCCCGACGGTGGCCCGGGAGAAGGAAACGGGGTGATTCCCACGTTGCGCGCCCTCCCCCCCCGCCGATAGCGTACGGAGACCATGAAACAGTGGCTCGAAACCCGGGAAGTACTCGACCGCCTGGCGCAGCTCGCCCGGGCGGGGGGGGGGCGCGCCGCGCTCGCGACCGTCGTGCGGGTGCGCGGCTCGGCGTACCGTCACGAAGGAGCGAAGCTGCTCGTCGCCGAGGATGGCAGCACCACGGGCAACGTGAGCGGTGGGTGTCTCGAGCAGGATGTGCGCGAGGTAGCACTGCACGTCGTCCGTACGGGGCGGCCCGAGCTCCGCAGCTACTGCTCGAGCGCCGACGAGATCGCCGCATGGGACCTGGGCGTGGGGTGTGAGGGAGAGGTCCTCGTGTTCGTGGAACCGGTGACGGAGCCACGGCCGCGGGAGCGGGCGCTGCTCGATGGCCGCCGCCCCTTTGCGGTGTGCAGTGTGATGCCGGGGAAGGGGGAAGGGGGCAGGGGCAGGCTCATCGTCACCCACGATGCGGCCGAGGGCGACCTCGGTTCGGCTGACCTGAACGCCCGCGTGGCGCGACAGGCTCGTACGCTGCTCGCTAGCGAGCAGTCGGGTCTGCACGAGATCGCTGGTCACACGGTGTTTTTCGATGTGTTCAGCCCGCCGCCGCAGCTCGTACTGCTCGGTGCAGGCGAGGATGCCCGGCCGCTCGCTCGGCTGGCGGCGGAAGTCGGATTTCGCGTGGTAATCGTGGACCGCCGCCCCGGCTATCTCACAGTCGAGCGGTTTCCGAGCGCGGCACGACTGGTCGAGAGCGACGGCGCCGAGCTGGCCGAGCGGCTGCCGCTCGACGCCGCGAGCTACGCCGTCGTGATGACGCACAACTTCGCGGACGACGCAGCCTACCTCCAGGCACTGCTGGGTACGCCCGCCGCCTACATCGGCATGCTAGGGCCCCGCCAGCGCACCGAGCGCATCGTGCGCAACCTGAGCGCCGCCGGGCCGGTCGATGAAGCGCGGATCTACGGTCCCGTCGGTCTCGACATCGGCACCGACGGCGCCGAGCAGGTCGCACTCGCGGTGATCGCCGAGGTGCTCGCCGTGCGGTCCGGGCGGCGGGCGGACTCGCTGCGCGAGCGTCCCACGCCGATCCATGCCCCGCCAGACTGAGCGCGCCAGCGTCGCGGGGGTGATCCTCGCCGCCGGCGCGTCGCGCCGCATGGGAGCGGGTCGCAACAAGATGCTGCTGCAGCTCGAAGGCGAGTCGCTCCTGCGGCGCGCCGCCCGCCGGGCGCTCGTGGCCGGGCTCTCGCCCGTGGTTGTCGTGCTCGGCCACGAGGCCGATCGAGCCAGGGCCGAGCTGAAAGGGCTGTCGTGCGAGTCCGTTGTGAACCCCGACTTCACCGGGCCGACGAGCGGGTCCCTGCACAAGGGCCTCGAGCAACTCGGCTCCAGCGTTGGGGCCGCCGTCGTGATGCTGGGGGATATGGTCCTGGTCACCGAACAGATGCTCAGCGGACTCGTCGCGGCGGCGCGCGGTACGGAGGCGCCGCTCGTGGTGTCGCGTTATGGCGATGTCACGGCCCCGCCACTGCTGTTCCGCCGGGCCCTGTTCGGCGAGCTGCTGGCTTGGAGCGGGGAAGGGTGCGGCAAGGCCGTTGTCCAGGCGCATCTTGCCGAGGCCGTGTTCGTGGATTGGCCGGACGCCGCGCTCGCGGACATCGATACGCCGGAAGACCTCGCGGCGGCGGAGGCGCACCTCGCCCGCCGCTAGGGACCGGGCAGCCGCGCTTCCCACTCCTCCAACGAGCGAGGCCAGTCCTCCTGCAACAGACGCGACAGCGCCCGATCGGCGAGCACCCGCCCGCCGGTCTGGCACGTCGCGCAGTAGTTCACCTCGTTTGCGGCGTAGCGGATCCGCTGGACCGGCGAGCCGCACACCGGACACGGCTTGCGATACCGGCCGTGTACCGCCATCTCGTCTCGAAACGCCGTGACCCCCTCGGGGAAGGCGTCCCCCGTCGCCGCGCGCAAGCGCTCGATCCAGGCGCGCAGCGTGTCTCGCGTGGCGTTGTAGAGCCGCTCGACTTCCTCCGCGCTGAGCTGGCTGGTCAGCTTGAGGGGCGACAGCCGCCCCGCGTGCAGGATCTCGTCCGAGTACGCGTTCCCCACGCCCGAGAACAGTCGCGGATCCGTGAGGGCGCGCTTGAGCGTGTGGGACTCGCGCGTCAGGGCCGCTCGGAACGCGGGCAAGTCGGCCGCGAGCACGTCGATGCCGCCGGGGTCGTGGGCGGCGAGGCCCGCCGCGCCTCGCGCGATATAGAGGGACGCGCGGTGCTTGCTCCCTGCCTCCGTGAGAAGCAAGGTCCCGGCCGGAAAATCGAACGCCGCAAGCCCCAGCCGCCCGGGAATCGGGGCGCCAGGCGGTTTCCACCGCAGCCGGCCGGCGATCATGAGATGCACGATGACGAAGTACTCGTCGTCGAAGCCGAAGACGATGCGCTTCCCGAGCCTCCCGAGCCGCCGCACGCTGTGGCCCGCGAGGTCCTCGGGACGGGGGTCGACCGATCGAAGCAGGAATGGGCTCGCGATGCGCAGCCGCTCCAGGCGCTCTCCCACGACGCGTGATTGCAGCGCCTCCAGATACACCACGATGTCGGGAAGCTCGGGCATGGCGGGTTCGTTCCTCGGAGAACGGCTTAGGATCGCTGCGCCGCGGCGCGCCCACCAGGCCCTGCTCGCTCGCTCGGGCGTGTCCGTTTAGCTTGCAGGTCGATATGACTGCAACCCTGACCGAGAGCCCCGCCCTCCCCGAGCGTCTCGCGGGACTGGCGAAGCTGGCGCGCAACCTGAGCTGGAGCTGGAACCACGATGCGCGCGCCCTGTTCCGCTCGATCGATCCGACGCTGTGGCGCCTGACGCGCCACAACCCGTTCGCCCTGCTGCGGCGCGTCGAGCCCGCAAGGCTGGCGGCGTGCGCTGCCGATCCCGAGTTCCTGCGCCAGTACGATGCCCTGATGGAGCAGGCCGCGCGAGAGGCGTCGAACGCCGGCACGTGGTACGCCACCACGTATCCCGACCTGACGAGCAGCACCGTGGCCTACTTCTGCGCCGAGTTCGGGCTGCACAACTCGGTGCCGATCTACTCGGGCGGCCTGGGGATCCTGGCGGGGGACCAGTGCAAGGCCGCATCCGACTTGGGTGTGCCGCTGGTCGGCATCGGGCTGCTCTACACGCGGGGCTACTTCGACCAACGCCTCCGCCTGGACGGCTGGCAGGAGGACGCCGACGAGCGATTCGACGTGTCGCTCACGCCGCTCGAACGGGTGCTGGGTCCCGGGGGCGCGCCCGCCGTGATCACCGTGCCGACGGGCGGCCGAGCGGTGGGCGTGGGCGCCTGGCGGGTGATGGTCGGACGCGTGCCGGTGTACCTGCTCGACACCGACCTGGAGCAGAACGACCCCGCGGACCGCGAGCTGTCACACCGGCTGTACGGCGGGGCGCACGACCTCCGGATGCGGCAGGAGTGGATCCTGGGTGTGGGTGGCGTGCGCGTGTTGCGCGCCTTGGGCCTCCAACCCGCCACCTGGCATGCCAACGAGGGGCACGCCGCGTTCATGCTGCTCGAGCGCGTCCGCGAGCTCGTGGCGCAGGGAACCCCGTTCGATGAAGCCGTCCGTCGCGTCCGCGCGACCAGCATCTTCACGACCCACACCCCCGTGCCGGCCGGTCACGACGCGTTCTCGCTGGAGCAGGTCGTGGCGTGCACGGGTCCGATCTGGGAAGAGATGGGGGTGGGCCGGGAGGCCGTACTGCGGCTCGGGCATCATCCGGTGCGCGATCACGGCCAGTTCCACATGCCGGTCCTCGCCATGCGGTTATCCCAGCAGGTGAATGGTGTCGCGCGCCGCCACGGCGAGGTATCGCGGCGCATGTGGGCCGGCCTCTGGCCGGGCCGGGACCCCGCGCGCGTCCCGATCGGTCACGTGACGAACGGCGTGCACCTCGCCACGTGGATGTCCCATCGCATGACCGACTTGCTATACGCCCACCTCGGCCCGGATTGGCCGGACCGGGTGGACGAGCCGGGCTTCTGGGACTCGGTCCTCGGGCTCGAGAACGCCGCCGTGTGGGAGACGCACCGGGAGCTGAAGGGGACGCTGTTGCGGGCGATCCGGGACGATGCCCGGCGGCGTTGGGCGGACCAGTGGAAGGAAGCACTCCACCTGGTGGGCGCCGGAACGCTGCTCGAGGAACGCGCCTTGACGATCGGATTCGCCCGGCGGTTCGCGACCTACAAGCGGGCGTCGCTGATCTTCCGCGATCTCGACCGGTTACAACGCCTGCTGGCCAACCCGTGGCGGCCGGTCCAACTTGTCTTCTCCGGGAAGGCGCACCCGGCCGACGAGCCCGGCAAGCAGATGCTCAAGAGTGTCTACGCGCTCACGCGCGAAGCCCGGTTCGAGGGCCGCATCGCCTTCCTGGAAGACTACGAGATGCACCTCGCGCACAACCTGGTGCAGGGCGTCGATCTGTGGCTCAACCTGCCGCGCCCGCCACTCGAGGCGTCGGGGACCAGCGGCATGAAGGCCGCGCTGAACGGGGTCCCCCAGCTCGGCACCCTGGACGGATGGTGGGCGGAAGGGTACGATGGCCGGAACGGGTGGGCCATTCCCGCCGCCCCCGATGGCCCGGACGCCGACGCCGATGCCGCCGACGCCGACCAGCTGTACCGCTTGCTCGAAGAGGAAGTGGTGCCGCTGTTCTACGACCGCGACGCGCGCGACGTGCCGCTCGGCTGGGTGGACAAGATGAAGCATGCGCTGCGCGTGGCCGGCCGGCACTTCACCGCCCAGCGCATGGTGCGGCAATACGTGACCGAGTACTACGTCCCGGCGATCAAGGGTCAGCTCCCGGGAGACGATCCGCCCACTGCGTGAGCCAGGCCCGTTGTCTGGAAGGGAGCAGGCTACGACCACCCGAGCGCCGAAGCCCGCGCGTGCCCGCACGAGGAGCCGCCCCAAGGCTGGACCCGTCGCGGCTCCGCCCGCACCCACCCCCGCAGCGGAACGGATCGGCGTCGTCCACCTGACGGCCGAGTACTGGCCGTTCGCGCGCACCGGCGGCCTGGGCGAGGCGGTGAGCGGCTTGGCCAACTGCCAGGCGGCCATGGGTCTGCCGACGACGGTGATCATGCCGCTGTATCAGATCGTGCGCGAGACCACGCCGTCACTCGAGCGCACGGGGTCGCCGCTCGCCATCCCGCTGGGCGGGCATACCGAGCGCGCCTGGCTGTATCGCACGCCTCCCGGTCCCGGTCCGCAGGTCTTCTTCGTCGAGCATCCCGACTTTTTCGATCGCGCCGGGATCTACGGCGACAACAACGGGGACTATCCGGACAACGCCAGCAGGTTCGCGTTCTTCTCACTCGCGGCCCTTAGCGCGCTTCCCGAGATCGCTCCAGAGACGCAGCTGCTGCACGCGCACGACTGGCACACCGCGTTGGCGCCGGTATACC
>Ga0137418_10006623_pt1 | contig 10654 bp, 8 predicted proteins | sample CZODoug3_1_2_16f_FD_122242 | JGI IMG/M metagenome (GOLD analysis project Ga0137418, IMG submission 122242) | Vadose zone soil fungal communities from Angelo Coast Range Reserve, California, USA - CZODoug3_1_2_16fungal (Hybrid Assembly) | ecosystem: Environmental > Terrestrial > Soil > Vadose... | reverse complement strand
GTCGAACTGCGTGCCGACCTGGCCGATCTCGCTCGTGAGCAGCTCCTCGTTGCTGCCACGCCGGTTGGACTGCGGGTTCATGAAGGTGCGCTTCGTGTGGACGTTGAACTGGCGCGTGGAGGAGATCGGCATGTCCGCGGAGAGCACATGCCCCAGCTCGATGACCTCCCCGGTCTTGATGAGCTGCGCCGCGCGCATGACCGTGGCCGGCTTCATGTGGTTGGCGGCGCCGCGCTCGTCGCCGGCGCCCCACTTCGAGGGGCACCGCTGGTTATCGGCGGGCGGCCGCCAGGACTGCGCGTAAGCGAGCGTGCTCGTGAGCCCGAGCGTCAGCGCCAGGGCGATGCCGATGGTGGAAGAGCGCATGGGGAATCCTCCCGGGCGGCTTCGTCGCCGCCGCGCGGGAAGGATAGGCGAGGGCGGAGCGCTCGGCAAATGCTCCGCGTCAGGGCGCCGGGGGCAGCGGACCGAAGCGATAGCCGAAGATCACCTTCACGATGAGCCGATCGCTGCCGGACGTCAGGCCGGCGCCGGCGCCGATGTTCAGCTCCCAGCGGGGGCCGAGGTCGATGTCGAGGACGGGGAAGACGAGGTGCTGCTGGTCGCGCGGCCGATCGATGTGGTCGATCGGTCCGAGGTCAGCGTAGTACTCGAGGCCGGCGGCGACCCGCTGGGTGACCTCGTAGGAGACCTTCGCGGCCGGCGTGAAGCCGAACCCGCGGCCCGCGTTCTCACCCTTGAGCGAGCGCTCGAGCGCGGGATTGAAGGCCCAGTACCAGCGCCCGAGCTTCTGATCCACGATCGGGCGGATCTCCAGCGTCCACGTGTCCGCCGAGAACGCGCGGCGCTGGTAGCCCGCCTCCAGCGAGAGGCTCACGCCGACCGGCCAGTTCCACGACTCGGGCACGCGCACGCGCGGGCGAATGTGGTCGCCGACCCACTCCCAGCCGCTGTCGGGCTGGATGCTCGTGAAGAGATAGAACCCGGTCTCGAACCACGGCGTGAAGCCGTGCGTCACCTCCAGCGTCTCGTGCGCCGCGTCCTGCGTGCGGACGATGCGGTGCTCGGTGCGCGTGGTGCCGAGGACGGCGGTGTTGCTGTGCAGCTCGACCATCGTCTGGCCGGGGGCGGTGAGCTCGCTGCCGTAGACCTGGATCTCGAAATTGCCCTGGGCGCGCGCCGGCGTGGGCGCAAGCATCAGCAGCGCCAGCAGCGCGGCGACGGCGGCGAGCGCGGTCAGGCGCCGACGCCTTCGGGAACGATGCCGTCCCAGGCGGCCGTGCGCGCCGCGTACGGTGGATCGGCGGTCGGGCCGTCGCCGGCCAGCGTGGTCCGGCGCATGACGCGGCGATAGCGCTGCGCGTCCCACGGCCGGCCGCGATGCAGCACGGCGCGGTTGTCCCACATCACGAGGTCCCACTGCGTCCACCGGTGCTGGTAGACGCACTCGGGCCGCGTCGTGTGGGCCAGCAGCTCGTCGAGCAGCCGGCGCGACTCGTCGTAGTTCATGCCTTCGATGTACCAGGCGTGCGAGCCGATGTAGATGGCCTTGCGCCGGTTGAACGGATTTTCGCGGACGAGCGCCTGGCGGACGGGCGGCAGCTCCTGCTCGTGCTCGGGGTCGAAGAGCCCCGGCGCGATGGTGCTGCGGGAATAGAGGATGCTGTGCACGACCACGCGGCCCTCGAGCCGGCGCTGGAGCTCGGCGGGCAGCGTGGCGTAGGCGTGGCGCATGCTCACGTACTCCGTCTCGCCTCCGACGGGCGGCACCTCGCGTCCCGACAGCAGCGATGCCATGGCCGGCACCGGCTTGAACGAGCTGTCCGTGTGCCAGAGCTGGTTGCCGGACTGGTAGAGCATGCGCCGATCGTTCCAGCCCATCAGCCGATTCTCGGTGTTCGGGTCGACGTTCGAGAGATCCACCATGTTCTCGTGCAGCCGTCGCTCCTGGCCGATCGATTTGATGGTCGTCTCCAGCGGGCCGAAGCGCGTGGTGAAGGCCATCTGCTGCTCGTCGGTGAGCCGCTGGCCGGGAAAGACCAGCACGGAGTATTCCTGGAACGCGTCGTGGATCCTGCCGAACGTGGCGTCGTCCAGCGGGGCGGTGAGGTCCACGCCCTCGACGCGGGCGCCGAGCGCCGGATGGACGGACGTGATCGTCAGCGGAGTCATGGCGTGCCCTCCTCCAGCGGGGACTCTACCATGGGCCATGCTAGACGCCGCGCCACGATGAGCACGCCCTTCGGACGCAAGCCTGCCGCGGGCGCCGGCGGCGGTGTCGGGCGCTCCTCGATCTAGGCGAGCGGCAGACCGCCCCAGCGCTCGCGCATCGCGAACTCGCTCACCGGCTTGCGCTTGAGCTTCGTGAGCTGCTTCACCGGGCGCCCCAGTGGCATCACGGCCGCGACGGCGACGTGCGACGGCAGGCCGAGCAATTGCTTGATCTTCGGCTCCTGCGCGACGGCGAGCGTGGTGATGGTGCCGGCGAAGCCGCGGGCACGCGCCGCCAGCAGGATATTCCAGGCAAACGGGTAGATCGACGCGCCGCTGATCACGCCGACGCGGTCGAGGTGCTGGTCCGTGGAGGCGACGACCTTGAGGTCGACGCAGATCACCAGCACGACGGGCGCCTTCAGCACCGGCTCGATCAGCCGGAACAGCGGCTCGGTGCGCTCGATGGTGGCGGCGTCCACGCGCGGCGGGTCGATGGTGTTCCACGGGTTCTCGCCGTTTTGCTGCTGCGCCACGTAGCGCTTGGCCGCGGGCTCGGTCAGCTTGGCCAGCGCCTCGCGCGTCGCCCTCTCGCGCACGACGATGACCTTCCAGCCCTGCCGGTTGCCGCCGCTCGGCGCGAAGCGCGCGCGCTCGAGGATCTCGGTCAGCGTCGTGTCGGGCAGGGGATCGGCGGTGAACTCGCGCGCCGAGAACGTCGTGCGCATTGCCTCGTCGAGGTCCATGTCCGTCTCCTAGAGGAAGGTGGCGTCGGGGTCGAGGCCGAGCAGGAACCGGCCGACGTTCTCGAAGTGGTCGTCGCGGCCCTGGACCTGTTGCGACACCGAGTGCAGGTCGCGCATCCGCCGCTCCCACGGTCCGCCGGCAAAGATCGCGTGGGCGCCCGCGGCGTGGTAGAGCAGCGTGCCCACCTCGCGGCCCTCGCGGCTGGCGTGCGAGGCGGCCTGGCGGATGCGCACGCGCTGGCCGAGCGTGAGCGTGCCGGTGCGGCCGGCCTCCGCGAGGATGTCGCGCAGCGTCCCCAGCACGTAGGCGCGCGCGGCGTGCAGGCGCGCGTCCGCCTGCGCGAGGATCGACTGCGTCACCGCGCTCTCGCGCAGCGTGCGCTTGTAACCGCGCGGCGTCTTCTCGTTGGCCAGCGTCAGGAACGCATCGAGCAGCGAGCGCGCGATGCCCAGCGAGACGCAGGCGAAGCCGGAGGCGTAGAGGCTGCCGCTCGGGAAGCAGTAGAGGGGGCCGGCTTCCCGGCGCTCCGTCTCGTCGTCGCGCGCGGCGGTGTGCTCGCGGGGCACGAAGAGGTCGTCGACGGCGTAGGTGTCGCTGCCGGTGCCGCGCAGGCCCATCACGTTCCAGACGTCGGTGAGCGTCGCGGCCTCGAGGGGAAACAGCAGCGTGCGGACGGCGGGCGCGCCGTCGGCGCGGCGCCGCGGCGTGCCGTCGGCGTCGACGATCGGCGCGTGGGCGCCGACCCACGTTGCCTCGTGGATCCCGCTCGCGAACGACCACGAGCCGGTGAGGCGATAGCCGCCGTCCACGGCCACCGCGCGTCCCTGCGGCCCGGCGCCCCAGGCCAGCACCGCGCGCGGCGGCCCGAAGATCCTGGCGGCGGCCTCGCGCGGCAGGTACGCGGCGATCATCGAGCAGCCGGCCGTCTGCCCCAGCACCCACGCCGTGCTCGCGTCGACCTTCGCGATCTCCTCCATCACCTGCACGAACGCGGGCGGATCCAGCTCGGCGCCGCCGAGCGAGCGGGGCAGCAGCATGCGGAAGAGACCGGCCTCGTGGAGCGCGTCGGCGAGGGGTGCCGGCAGGCGGCGCTCGGCCTCGATGCGGTCGGCGAACGAGGCGAGGGTGGGCGCCAGCGCCCGCGCGCGCTCGACGTGATCGGTTGCGCCGCTCATGTGGGGCGATGGTACCATCGGCCGGTTTCTGGCAGCGCTGCCGCCATCGCTCAGCGTCGAGCCGATGTTCACCCACACCGCGTGAGGAGGAGACTCGGCATGGACGAAACATCGCAGAGCACCGACCGCCACCACGAGGGCACCGAGCCCCACGAGGACGGCAACGGGCGTCGCGATTTCCTGAAGGGCGCGCTGCTCGCGGGCGGCGCGGTGGCGTCGGCGGGCGTCGGCGCGGTGGCCGCGCAGGCGCAGCCCGGCCGCGTGCCCGGCACGCTGAACCACTATTACGTGCCCGCCACCGACAAGACCGTGCACTGGGGCTACTTCAGCAAGCTGCTCAAGCCGCTCGTCGAGGTGAGCTCGGGCGACTTCGTCACCATCGAAGTGCTCACGCACCACGCGAACGACGACGCCGAGCGGATGGTGAAGGGCGACCCGGGTGCGGAGTCCGTCTTCTACTGGGACCGCCAGCGCAAGGGCGTGGACCGGCGCGGCGCCGGCCCCATGCAGCCGACGCTGTTCGGTCGCGGGGCGGGCGAGGGTCTCGGCGTGCACATCTGCACGGGACCGGTGGCGGTGAAGGGCGCGATGCCGGGCGACATCCTCGAGGTGCGGATCGTCGACGTCAAGCCACGGCCGTGCGCGAATTCACAGTACAAGGGCAAGTCGTTCGGCAGCAACGCGGCGGCGTGGTGGGGCTTTCACTACAAGGAGCTGCTGACCGATCCCAAGCCGCGCGAGGTCATCACCATCTACGAGGTGGACACCGCCGGTGAGCGCAACTGGGCCAAGGCGCTCTACAACTTCCAGTGGACGCCGCAGACGGATCCCTACGGCGTCGTGCACAAGACCATCGACTATCCCGGCGTGCCCGTCGATCACCGCACGGTCAAGGAGAACCACGGCATCCTCAAGAACGTGCGTATCCCCATCCGCCCGCACTTCGGCGTCCTGGGGCTGGCGCCCTCGGAGGCCGACATCGTGGACTCGATCCCGCCGCACTGGGTGGGCGGCAACATCGACGACTGGCGCATCGGCAAGGGCGCGACCATGTACTACCCGGTCGCGGTGCCCGGCGCGCTGCTCTCCGCGGGCGACTCGCACGCGGCCCAGGGCGACTCCGAGCTGTGCGGCACCGCCATCGAGTGCTCGCTGACGGGGACGTTCCAGCTGATCCTGAGAAAGAAGGACACGCTGCCCGGCACCGCGCTCGCCGGTCTCGAATACCCGCTGCTGGAGACGCAGGACGAGTGGGTGCTGCACGGGTTCAGCTATCCGAAGTACCTCGCGGAGCTGGGCGCGAACGCGCAGAGCGACATCTACTCCAAGTCGTCGGTGGACCTCGCGCTCAAGGACGCCTTCCGCAAGATGCGCCACTTCCTCATGACCACGAAGGGCCTCACCGAGGACGAGGCGATCTCGCTGATGTCCGTGGCCGTCGACTTCGGCGTCACCCAGGTGGTCGACGGCAACTGGGGCGTCCACGCCATCATCAAGAAAGCGCTGTTCGCCGGCGCGTAGCCGAGGCGGCGGGCCACCGCGACCCCCGTCATCGCGGCGCGCCCGGCGTATCTGAATTTCCACTCTTGACAGGACTCGCGGCGCGCGCGCGACGGCTCTGCGCAATCGCTGAAGAAAGCGGCGTTCAACGGCGCTCGTGGGCTCGTGGGCGTGTGCGGAGAACCGTCGCTCGAAAAATCCGGATCGGCGTGTAATCGCGCGTCCTGGTGGCTTGCCGGGGCCTCGAAAATCGCGGGCTAGAGTCGGCGCAAGGAGAATCGCCGATGAACATCGATGGCCCGAGCGTCGTCCCGACCGATCCGCACATTGTCGAGCTCGATCGCCTCGGCGACGAGATCGCGGAGCTCGCCGCGCATCTCGACGCCGCCACTGCGCGGCTCCTCGACCTCATCCGCGGGTTCGACGCCCGTGGCGGCTGGGGCCACGGCTTCCGGTCGTGCGCCCACTGGCTCTCCTGGCGCGTCGGGCTCGAGCCGGGCGCCGCGCGCGAGCACGTCCGCGTGGCGCGTGCGCTCGGATCGCTACCGCAGCTGAGGGAGGCCCTCGCGCGCGGCGAGCTGTCGTACTCGAAGGTCCGCGCGCTGACGCGCGTCGCGACGCCAGAGACCGAAGAGCGACTCCTCGCCGTTGGCCGGGCCGGCACCGCAGAGCATGTCGAGCTGATCGTCCGCGGGTGGCGACGAATGGACCGCAAGGCCGAGGCGCAGGAGACGACGCGCCGGCATCGCAACCGCGCTCTCCATGTGTATCCGGATGGAGACGGCATGGTCGTGATCCGCGGGCGCCTGGAACCCGAAGTCGGCGCCGTCGTGATGCAGGCGCTGACCGCGGCGAGGGAGGCACTGTCTCGTCGCCGGCGGGCGAAAGACGTCCCCGCGGGAACGTCCGTCGTTGACGGCTCGGCCGAGGCGCCGACCATGGAGCAGCAGCAAGCGGACGCGCTGGCACTCGTCGCCGAGGCCGCCCTTCACCGAGGAATGGATCCCGGCGCTCCCGGCGAGCGCTACCAGGTGGTCGTTCATGTCGACGCGCAGGTGCTCGCCGACGCCGATGCCCCGGGCCAGTCGGTGCTCGACGGCGGCGCGCGCGTTCCCGCAGGAACGTCTCGGCGTCTGGCGTGCGATGCGAGCCGCGTCGTGATGCGACACGATGCCGATGGCCGAATTACCGACGTTGGCGCGCGCACGCGCACGATCCCGCCAGCGCTACGGCGCGCGCTCCAGCATCGCGACAAAGGCTGCCGCTTCCCCGGCTGTGGTCGGCTGTTCGGTCAGGGCCATCACATCCGCCACTGGGCGCATGGCGGTCCGACGACGCTGTCCAATCTCACGATGCTCTGTCGCCGACACCATCGCGCGGTCCACGAAGAGGGTTTCCAGGTCGAGCGACTGGCCGATGACGAGCTGTGCTTCCGGGGGCCGGACGGGCGGCTACTATCCGACGTGCCGCCGCCGGCGGCCATGCCCGCGAATCCGGTGGACTCGTTGCGAGCGCAGAACGACGCAGGAGGGTTGCACATCGAGGCGCGCACGTCGACGCCCGGCTGGCAGGGAGAGCGACTGGACGTCGGATACGCCATCAGCGTCTTGCATCCGCTGGCTGTGGCCAGCCGTTGACTCGTCAGGTTGCTGAAGAGCGCCCCGTCAGCCATAGCGCGCCCCCCAGCCCGCGCGGCCCACCAACCCGCGTGATCAGCGCCGGTGTCAGGCTGCTCATGGCCGCATCCGGTGCTCGAAGGAGCCCGACCGTCGGCGCGGGGCGGCGAGCTCGGCCCACTCGCAGAGCAGCCGGCGCGTGTCGCGCGGGTCGACGATCTCCTCGATCCAGAACGTCTCGGCCGAGCGGAACGGCGAGCGCAGCTTCGTCAGGCGCTCCTCGATCTCCGCCATCTTCACCCGGGGATCGGGCGCCGCGTCGATCTCCGCGCGATACGCGGCCTCGATCCCGCCCTCGAGCGGCAGCGAGCCCCAGCGGCCGGACGGCCAGGCGTAGCGCGTGCAGTAGCGGCCGCCGTTACGGTGCGCGGCGCCGGCGACGCCGAAGCAGTTGCGCACGATGACCGAGCACCACGGGATCGTCGTCTGCCAGATGGCCGACATCGCGCGCACGCCCTGCTTGATCGTCCCCGTGCGCTCGGCCTCGAGGCCGATCAGGAAGCCGGGGCAGTCGACGAGATAGACGACGGGCAGATGAAAGGTCTGCGCGAAGTCGACGAAGCGCTCGACCTTCTGGCAGGTGTCGGCCGCCCACGCGCCGCCGTAGAAGTACGGGTCGCCGGCCATGAGCGCGACGGGCCAGCCGTCCAGGCGCGCGAGCCCGGTGACGATCGAGCGGCCGTAGAGCGGCGCCACCTCGAAGAACGAGCCGGCGTCGACGACGGCCTCGACGATCGGGCGCATCTTGTAGGGCTTGCGGATGTCGCGCGGGATGGCGTCCATCAGCCAGTCCACGCGGCGGGCGGGATCGTCCTCGCGCGGCCCGCGCGGCGCCACCTCGTCGATCGACGACGGCAGGTAGGAGAGGAAGCGCCGCACGCGGGCGAAGGCTTCCTCCTCGGTGTCGACGGCGTCGTCCACGGCGCCGGCCTTGAGCTGGATCTCCCAGCCGCCCAGCTCGTTCTTCGTGAGCTTCTGTCCGAGCCGCTCGACCACGGGCGGGCCCGCCACGAAGAGCGCGGAGAGATCCTTGATCATCACGGAGTAGTGCGCGGCGGCGAGGTGCGCGGCGCCGAGCCCGGCCACGGAGCCGAGGCCCAGGGCCACGCGCGGCACGGTGCCGATGTTGGCGACGACCCACTCCCAGCCGCTCACGCCGGGGACGTTGGCACGGCCCGTCGTCTCGATGGTCTTCACCGAGCCGCCGCCGCCCGAGCCCTCGACCAGCCGGATCAGCGGCAGGCGCAGCTCGTGGGCCATCGTCTCGCACTGCAGGTGCTTTTCCTTGATCGTGGCGTCGGCCGAGCCGCCGCGCACGGTGAAGTCGTCGCCGCCGACGACGACCGGGCGCCCGTCGACCCGCGCGCGGCCGAAGACGAAGTTCGACGGCGTGAAGGTCTCGAGCTCGTTGGCCGCGTCGTAGGTGGCCCTGCCCGCGATCTTGCCGACCTCGTGGAAGCTGCCGGGATCGACCAGCGTGGCGATGCGCTCGCGGATGGTCATCCGGCCGCCCGCGTGCTGCCGCTTCACGCGCTCGGGGCCGCCGAGCTCCTCGGCGAGGCTCTCGCGGCGCCGCAGCTCGTCCATCTCCGATTGCCAGCTCATCGTGGCGTGATCTTACGCCACGGGCGGCCGGCGTCGGTGGAAGTCGGTCCGCGCCTGCCACGCGCGCGCCGCGGCGAGGACCACGTTCTCGTCCCACGCGCGGCCCAGGAACTGCAGGCCGACGGGCAGCCCCTCGGCCGTGAAGCCGCACGGCACGCCGACGGCGGGCAGGCCGGCCGCGTTGCCGATGGCCCCGAGCACGTCGGGCGCGCCGCCGCGGATCGGGCTGCGGAACTCCGCGCCGAGCCGCGGCCCCGCGTTGCCCCGACTGGGCCCGACGATCGCATCGAAGCGGCTCAGCACGCCGTCGATGTCCCGCGCCACGACGCCGCGCAGGCGCAGCGCGCGCAGGTAGTCCTTCGAGAGAATCGCGTCGCGCGCATAGGGCGTGACGCGATCCTCGGGCGCCGTGAGCCCGGCGATGGCGCCGCTCTCGATCTCCCCCTCGAAGGCCGAGGCGGCCTCGGACCACAGGATGATGCGCGTCATCGCCTCGTAGGGCAGCGCCGGCAGCGCGATCTCCTCCACGCTGCCGATCTCGCGCAGAATGCCGAGCGCGCGCGTGAACGCCTCACCCACGGCCGGCTCCGCGGCGTCCGCCGTGCCGCCGACCAGGGCGAAGCGGAAGCCCCGCCCGGGATCGCGCGCGTCGTATCGGTAGGGGCGCGGTGCCGCCGTGGGATCGGCGGGATCGGCGCCCGCGATGGCGTCGAGCACGAGGCCGCAGTCCTCGGCCGTGAGCGCCAGCGGGCCGAGCTTGTCGAGCGTCCAGCAGAGCGGCATCGCCCCGTGCCGGCTCACGCGACCGTACGTCGGCCGCAGTCCCGTCACGCCGCAGTAGGTCGCGGGACCGAGGATCGAGCCCCACGTCTCCGAGCCGATGGCGAAGGGCACGAGCCCCGCGCCCACCGCGGAGCCCGAGCCGCTCGACGAGCCGCCGCTCCACGCGTCGCTCGCCCACGGCGAGATGCCCGGCCCCGTGAACGAGGCGTTCGGCTGGCGATAGCCCATGCCGCCGGCGAACTCCACCATCGCGAGCTTGGCGACGAGCACGGCGCCGGCCTCCTCCAGCCGGCGCACGACCGTCGCGTCGTAGTCCAAGCAGCGGTCGCGGAACGGCGCCGCGCCCCACGTGGTCGGGATGCCGTCCGACGTCGCCAACAAATCCTTGGCGCCGTACGGGATGCCGTGGAGCGGTCCGCGGTCGCGCCCGGCCGCGAGCTCGCGCTCGGCGCGGCGCGCCTGCTCGAGCGCGCGCTCGCGCGTGAGCGTGACGACGGCGTTGAGCTTGCCTCCGACCGTCTCGAGCCGATCCAGGCACCTCTCGGCCAGGGCGACGGGCGAGACGCGCCCCGCGCGGAGATCGGCGCCCAGCTCGCGGATGGTACGGAACGCGGCGCTCACGAATCGGCGCGGAAGGCCACGAAGGGCTGCGCCGGCTCGGCCCCGGAGGGAATCTCCACCGCGCGCAGCGCGGCGAGGTCGCGCGCCAGGCCCTCGAGGGTCTCGCGCACGATCTTCAGCTGCGCCTCGTCGAGCCGCGCGCCGTAACGGTGGCGGACGAGCGCGAAGAGGAGCTCGACCTCGTCCGCTACTGCAGCCACACCGGCGTGAGCACGAGGTCGAAGTTCGGGTGCAGCTTGAAGCCCTGCACGCGTTTGCGGTGGACGATGACCTGCTTGCCGTGGTCCACGAAGATCCACGGCGCGTCCTCGACCACGAGCTTCTGCGCCTCCCGGT
>Ga0137418_10006622_pt1 | contig 10655 bp, 8 predicted proteins | sample CZODoug3_1_2_16f_FD_122242 | JGI IMG/M metagenome (GOLD analysis project Ga0137418, IMG submission 122242) | Vadose zone soil fungal communities from Angelo Coast Range Reserve, California, USA - CZODoug3_1_2_16fungal (Hybrid Assembly) | ecosystem: Environmental > Terrestrial > Soil > Vadose... | reverse complement strand
CGATTCCTGCGGTAGGGCCGCTGCTGGGCGCGAGCGTTCCCCGAACCCAGACGGCGCCTTCGTCCAGGTGGGGCAGAAACTCCGATCCGACCACTCCACCGAACCCCAGCAACAGCATGATCGCGACCATCATCAAACCCATGCCCAGAGTGAACTTCAGGTGGGCGAAACACCAATCCAGGGTGGCGCGGTAACGGCGATTCAGCAGCTCGAGGACGGGATTTTTCCATTCCTTGATGGTGCCCCTGAACAGCAAACTGCAAAGCACCGGGACAATCAGCAAGGCGAACAAGAGAGCGCCCAGCAGCGCAAAAGCGACGGTCCAGGCCATCGGGCGGAACAGTCGACCCTCCACGCGCTGCAGGGTGAAGATCGGCAAATAGGCGACGATGATGATGATGCGAGCGAAGAACACCGGCTTCTGGACTTCGCGGGCAGCGACGGAAATCGTCTCGAGGAAGGAGGTCCTCGGTCCTAGGTACTCCATGTGACGCAGAATGTTTTCCACCATCACGACCGAGCCGTCAACCACCATGCCGAAGTCGAGTGCGCCCAGCGACAACAGATTCGCGGGAATGTGATTGAGATCGAGAAGAATCGCCCCGAACAGCAACGAGAAGGGAATGGTGATCGTGACAATCAGCGCGCTGCGCACGTTGCCGAGGAACAGGAAAAGAATCAGGGTGACCAGGAGAACACCGTCGGTCAGGTTGCGCAAGACGGTGCGCGTCGTGTAGTGCACCAGGTCGCTCCGGTCCAGGTGAGCGATGAGCTTGATGCCGGGAGGCAGCATGCCATTGTTCAGTTGAGCGATCTTGGCATGCAGGGCCTCGAGCGTGGCATCCGCCTCGGCACCTTTGCGCAGCAGGACGATCCCCTCGACCACGTCATCGTCGTCGAGCACGGTGCCGTCTTCTTTACGGATGGCTTTTCCCAGCTGGCCCAGGCGAACTTTGGGAGCTTGCACCACGGTGGCAACGTCGCGCACGCGAACCGGAGTTCCGTTCAGCACCTTCACTACGGTGGCGCCGATATCATCGGTGGTTGCCATCAATCCCACAGCGCGGACGTTCAGGGCCTGCTGTCCGCGTTCGATGAAACCGCCGCCCGCATTGGTGTTGTTGGCCGCCAGCGCCTGCTCCACCTGGCTGAGCGACAGGCCGTAGGACACCAGTTTCCCGGGATCGATCTGGACCTGGTACTCGCGGGTGGGCCCTCCAAAGATGTTGACCTCGACAACGTTCGGGACCGATTTCAGGTGGTTGCGCACCCGCCAGTCATTCAACGTCTTCAGTTCCATGGCGTCGTACTTCGGGTTTGTGCTCTTGAGCGTGTAGAACATGATCTGCCCGGTCGGACTGTAATCGGGGCCGAGCGAGGGATCCACGTTGCGGGGCAGGGTTGCCCGTTCCAGCCGGTCGAGCACCTCCTGGCGGGCGTTGAAGGTGGTGGTTTGGTCGTCGCAAATGATTGTGATGGAGGACAAGCCGGCGAGTGAAACCGAACGCAGGTGGGTCATGTGGGCTACGCCGTTGAGGTTCACTTCGAGCGGTACCGTGATCTGCTGCTCGACCTCCTCGGCCGCGTGGCCGGGCCACTGCGTGATGATCTGTACGTATGTGTCGGCGACGTCGGGATAGGCCTCGATGGGCAGGTTGTGAAAGGAGACTACGCCCCAGAGGAAGAGAACCACGGAAGCTCCCAGAACGAGCAGCCGATTGCGGAGCGCAAAATCGATCAGCGCTCCAATCATTCCTTTTTCTCCGCGACGGCGGTCGAGAAATCGAGCGCGTTCAGCACCACCTGGTCGCCCGGCTTCACGCCATCGCCAATCTCCTGCATGCCGTCGGAGGTCGCAGCGGCCGTTTGCACCTCCACCCGCCGGAAGCGATTGGTTCCTTCTTTTCGAAAGACCCAATCTTTGTCGTGCAGGCGCATCACTGCCGTGCCCGGCACGATCAGGCTGGGTCGTAGCTTGCGAGAACGGAAGGTTGCGACCGCAAACATCCCGGGGCGCAAGGCGCCGTCGCCATTGCCCAACACGATGCGCACTTTGGCGGTGCGGGTGTTGGGGTCGAGGACGCGCGCGATGTCCGCCACCGTTCCCTTGAAGGTCCGTCCAGGGAAGGCGTTCAACCGGATCTCGCCCGGATCCCCGAAGTGGACTTCTCCCAGGTCGTTTTCGAACACATCGCAGACCACCCATACCTGGGAAAGATCCGCGATGGTGAACAGGTTCGGGGTGCTGTCGATGCTCTTGATGCCTTCAAATCCGCCGATGTTCTGTTCCACAATGGCGCCGGAAACCGGCGCACGGAGTTCAAGCAGCGGACTCGGATGTGCCGGGTCCCCGCCCAGCACACGGACTCGCTGCCCGGCGGTTTCGACATCCACCCGGGCCTTGTCCTCGGTGCCCTGGGCGACCTGCAAATCCTTTTCCGCCACGGCTCCGCGATCGAACAGCAGTTGTGCACGATCCAAGGCCTTCTTGGCTACGCGCTCGTCGGCTTGGGCTTTCTGATGGTCGGCAAAGGCCGACCCGAGATCGGGGCTCGAGATGACAAGCAAGGTTTGGCCCTTCTTCACGGTGTCGCCGAGCTTTACCTTGAGGTCCACAACGCGGCCGCCGCCGAGCGAAGTGACGTGGATCGTGCGATTCACATCGGGAGCCACCGTTCCGTTCGCGTTTAAGGTCGTAGGCATCGGCCGGGCGGTCACCGGCACGACCCGGAACAGCTCGGGATGGTCGGTTTCGAACACGTTCGGATCGAGCGTCAGTTCTGCTCTGGTGGGAGCAGCCTTGGTCTCGCGGGTGCAGGAGACGGTGAGAGCCGCGAACAGGAAAATGGTCGCGACGGAAACGTAGCCAATCAAACAGCGCATCTTCACTGGATCACCTCTCGCCCCACCGCCAGGTTCATCTGACCGGCTGCCGTCAGATAGGAGCCCACCAGGCCTACGTAGTTCAATTGCACGCTCCGGTATTCGCTCTCGGCATTCAGGAAGTCCAGCAGGGATGCTCCGCCGTGCTGGTAGGAGAAGTACACGGTGTCGCGAACTTTCAGCGCCTGCTGCAGATACTTGGCCTTGTAAGGGCGCAGCAGGGTCAAGGTGCTATGGAGCGTGGCATAGGCCGAGTCGACGTCGCTGAACACCTGGGCCTCGACGGCGTCCCGCAATCTCTGGTTGCGGTCGATCTCCACCTGGGTGCGCAGCTTTTCTCCCTGGTTGCGGTCGAAAATCCGCAAGGGGATATTCACGCTGACACCGATGTATTCATCGATCGGCGGATTTCGTCCGACGTCAAACCCGACAATAGGATCCGTCGACCCGTTGGCGACCGCGAGCTGGTGGTCGGTGTTTGCCTTCTCGACCGACTGCACGGCCGCCCTCAGGTCCGGGCGCGTGTCCAGGGCTGTTCTCCGGAAGTCGTCGAGCGAGGAAAGCTGATCGTTGAAGTCAAAGGCGCCCACTACGTCGAACTGGTCCAGCCCCGTGCGGTCATTCAGGAGCTGGAGCAACTGGATCTTCGACGTTCTCAGGTTGACCTGGGCGCTCTGCAAGTCAGCCTCGAACTGGACACGCTGAAGTTCCAGGCGGTCCAGATCGATCCGGGCGATGTCGCCTGCCTTGTACTGTTCCGCGCTCACTGACAGCACATGATCGTAGTAGTCCAGGTTTGCCTTGGCGACGTCGAGCACCGCCTTGGACTGCAGGGTCTGCACGAACGCACCGCGCAGATTGAACAAAAGGATCCGCTCCAGGTCCGCTTGTTGCGAATTGGCGATCAAGGTGTTTTTCTGCGCGCTCTCCAGGCGCAGTTCGCGTTTATGCTGCCGTTCGTGCAGGTAGTTCAGACTCGCCGCGCCCAGCAGATAAGCGAAGGGCCCGTGCGGAGGGCCGCCCGCAAAGGGATCAATCTGGTCCGCGGCGATGGTTAGGCTTGGATTTGGGCGGAGGTGGGCTGTTATTTCCTGGGCCTTCGATTCTTCGATATTCAGCTTGCCGGCCAGGAGCGTGGGATTACTGGTTTCAAACCGCTCCTTCACCTGCTCCCAGGTCAGCGGAAGCCTGCTCTGGGCTTCCAATCCGGGGCGCAGCAGCAGAATGAGCGTGCCGCCCAGGAAAAGGATTTTTCTCATCTCGTACTCCGTTGTTTTCTACGCTCGCTGTCAGCCCATCATCGGCTGCGCGCAGTCCACGGACTTGCTGACTGCAAGGGCTTCGATCGATTGGAGGAATTCGCCGCAGAAGCCAGGGCGATCCGCTTGCTACCCGAGGAAGGACAGAGGTGGCGCGCGCCCCACACGCGTTGCGACCACGCTCTCAAACCACAGCACGACCGGAGCTTGCACGGCCAGCGCCCGGGCGGTCGCTTCCGGGCGCAGAAGAAATCGCCTTGCAAGCAATGCGAAAGTGTTGCACGGGCGGTCGGGAGAAACCAAGAGCCTTCCGTGGTGCGGGTTGCCGAGCGCGTCCCGGGCACCCGCTTCTTCCATTTCCGGACGCATCGCCTGGAGATCGTCGGTCGCGGAAACGACCGGGAACAGCACCATCAGCAGGCAGCCCAGGATGAGCAGGCGGCGAACTGATCGCCCCTCACTCCCGCTACGCTGGCTGGGCGCACCGCGCCAAACCCAGATGGCCGGGATGGCCAGCAGCAGCCAAAGCAGGTTGAGGGTCAGCTCCATGGATCCGTAAGTTCTTTCAAATCGACGAGCAAGGGACGCTGGAGGCGGCGGACGCACTCCGGGACTCGCATCCAAGGTTCCTAGAATACCAGATGGAAATCAATGTCACCGCAGGACTTGTACGGCAGTGACCCGGTTCCGATGGATGCGCTACGGCCCTACCGCAACCTGCAGCTTTTCCTTGGTCTGCAGGCGCGCGCGGTAGATCTCATCCTTCGGGGGGACCTCGGCGATGGCATCCACGTGCACCACGTAAGCTCCCCGAGGCAGGTTCTCGCCGAAGGGAACCTCGAACGAGGTCACCCCCGGTCGCAGGGGAAAGTGCTGGTACCCGATCGCGGTAGCGCGACCGTCCTCGGCGACGGCGAGGACCACAATGGTGAAGTCGAAATCGTCGTCCGTGCCATTGCTGACCAGCACCGTGCCATCGATGCGGTTCGCCGATACTTTGGCGTAGTTCTTCCATTCCAGCAGCAGAGGAGGCACAACCCGCAATTGGACTTCGCGCTTGGCGGTCAGGGGTGGACGACTGGTATCGGTAACCTGCACCGTGAAACGGAAGAGCCCGGCGGCAAGGGGCCTTCCGGTGAGAACGCCGTCTTCGCTCAAGCGGAGTCCGATGGGCAGGTTTCCGTCGATGACCGCCCACTTCATCGGTGGAATTCCGTTCCGCGAATGGAATTCAAACCGGTACGGGCGATGAGGAGCAGCATTCGGGAGGGGACTGGTCTCGATGGCGAGATTGGAGGCGCTCCCGGACTGACCGGAGGCCGAGCTCGCGGTGGACACTTCCAGGACCAGCACAGCCAGAACCAGCCCTGCGGCCCAAAACCTTGCAGGTTGTTTAAACATCCCCATGCCTTTGAACGCTCATCGTAATGCCCCGCATCCTGGGGCGCAACACACCATGCACGACTCCTGTGGGACAATGGCATTGTCATGGACGTGGCCACCGTCCGGGAGTGGGCTACCGACGCGATCCGATACTGGGAACCACGGAGAGTCCTGTACAACCTTGTGCTGGCTGGGATCGTGCTCATCTACTTTTCCCTGGGGCTACCAGCCACCAAGGAACTGCTGACCGTCAATTTTGTTTTGGTTCTTTTCCTGCTGGCGGTCTTGGCGAATGTGGCCTACTGTGCCGCTTACGCGGTCGACATCTTTGCCCAGGTCTCGGGCTTTCGAGAGCTGTGGCAGAGATACCGCTGGGTTTTGTTTCTCACGGGAGTGGCCTTTGCGGGCGTCATTACCCGATTCTGGTCACTGGCGCTTTTCAGCCGGGAACACTAGCCCCCGAACCGATGTTCAGAGGTCACGCCTGACTGTGCGCGCTACCCCTCGACGCCTCCCATCTTCCCGGGATAAGCTGATCCGTTTCGAAATTGCGGGGGTGCTCAGCCATGCGTGTCGCCGTCGACCAATTGTGGCCTGAAATCCAGTGGATTCAGAATGCCCAACTCCGCGAACAAGTCGCCCAGGCTTGGACCAAGGCTCTGGAGCGCAGCCCCCTCAAGCCGGACGATCTGAACTACATTCCGTTCACTCTGCTGGTGCCGCATTGCCCGATCACCTTCATGGAGCATAAGCGTTGCGTGGTGCACATCGCGCGCAAAAGCGCGGAGGCCATGAACGAATTCATGGGGCGGGCCCTCCCCGTGAACGTGGATGTGGTGATTGCGGGCGCGATCCTCGCGGACGTGGGCAAGTTGCTCGAGTACGAAATCGGACCTGACGGGCAGGCCCGGCAGAGCGAACGCGGGGAAGCCTTGCGTCATCCTTTTACCGGGGTCGCCCTGGCGCTGGAATGCGGGGTGCCCGACGAAGTCTGCCACATCATTGCCGCTCATGCTGCCGAGGGCGACCAGGTGAAGCGCACGACCGAGGCCTACATCGTCCACCATGCGGATTTCATGGCGTATTTACCCTTCAAGAATCCGAAGAACGTCAAGCTCAAGCAGCGCTAGGAGCCAATCTTGTCCGTTCCGAAACAATCCAGTCCCGCCAAAGAAACGATCACCGCAAAAATGGCGCGCTGGGCCGCCGCGCTCGACTACAAACAGCTGTCGCCGGAGGCCGTTTACCAGGCCAAGCGCTTCCTGCTCGACTCGCTCGGCTGCGCACTGGGAGGCTACCGGCAACACGACGTCAGGATAGCGCTGGAAGTTCTGGACGAGGTCGCAGCCCGTGGTCCGGCCACGGTGATCGGCACCGGCAAGAAGATCGACGCGGTTTCAGCTGCGCTCGCCAACGCACTGATGATCCGTTGCATGGATTACAACGACATCTACTGGAAGCAGGATCCGTCGCATCCTTCGGATATTTTTCCCGCGGCGATGGCGGGCTGCGAACGGGCAAAGACGGGCGGCAAGGAACTCATGGTTGGATTTGTTCTGGGACACGAATTCGAGATGCGCTTCTGTGAGGCCGCTTTCCCGGGCATCCGGGAGCGCGGATGGCATCACGCGACCTTGACGGCCTTTGTCTCTCCCTTCGTTGCCGGACGGGCCATGGGGCTGTCCGGGGAGCAAATTCAGCACGCAGTGGGCATCTCCGCCAGCCGGCATTGCACCCTGGGCGCGGTCACAGCCGGCAAACTGACGATGATGAAGAACACCGTGGACCCAATGGCGACCCAGAGCGGCATGTTTGCGGCGCTGCTTGCGGAAAAGGGATACACGGGTCCCGAGCACGTGATCGACGGGAAAGAAGGTCTCGCCCATTGTTTCGGGCCTGCCTGGAAGTTGAATCTCCTGACCGACGGCCTGGGGGAATCGTGGCGGATCACACAGTGCGGCATGAAGTTCTTTCCTACCGAAGCGCTCACGCACACGCCCATCTCCGCGGTGCTGGACCTGGTGAAGAAAAACGATCTCCATCCGGAGCAGGTAACAAAGATCCAGATCCGGTCGCTCGCGCGCGCGGCGGATATCTTGTCGGACCCGAGCAAATACGATCCGCACACCAAAGAAACGGCCGACCACTCATTGCCGTACGTGATCGCCGCCGCGCTGGTGGACCGCCAGGTAACGCCTGCCCAGTTCGAGATGGCGAGAATCACGGATCCGACGATTCGAGCGCAATTGAAGAAAGTGGAAGTGGTCGCAGATCCAGAGATCGAAAAGGTCTTTCCGGCGCTGCAGCGGGTGGTGGTGACCATTACCGCGACCGACGGGCGCAGCTTCAGGGAGCAACTGGACTATCCGAAAGGAGATGCGCGCAACCCGCTCACCGACCAGGAGATTGAAGAGAAGTTTGCGGCACTCGCCGAGGGTGTTCTCTCGACCCAGGCCCAGAGGAAGCTGAAGGACACCATCTGGAATCTGGAGAAGGTGGCCTCGGTCAGCCAGCTGATGGCGCTGCTGAAGGCCGATCCAGGCGCCGGCAAAGCGACGCATCCGAAAACCAGGCCGAAGTTGCGGAGGATGACAAAAAAGCGGAAGAAAACGGAACATGGACGGAGACCCGATGCCCCAGACAATCGTTGAGAAGATCGCCCAGATGCACATGGCCGAGGGGCCCTCGCGTCCGCTCCGCACCGGCGATTTCCTGTCCATCCGGCCGCACCGCGTCATGACCCACGACAATACCTCGGCGGTCATGAGCAAATTCAAGGGCATTGGGGCGAAGAAGATTCACAACCCGCGGCAACTCGTGTTCGCCCTCGACCACGACATCCAGAACCAGGACGAAGCAAACCAGAAAAAATATCGTGCCATCGAAACCTTCGCGAAAGAACACGGCGTCGATTTCTACCCGGCGGGGTCCGGCATTGGTCACCAGATCATGGTGGAGCGCGGCTATGTGGTCCCCGGCTCTTTTGTGGTGGCCTCCGATTCGCATTCCAATATGTATGGCGCGCTCGGGGCGATCGGCACACCGGTGGTGCGCACCGATGCCGCGGCTGTCTGGGCGACGGGAGAATTCTGGTGGCAGATCCCGCGCTCGGTGCAGGTGGTCCTCGAAGGCAAGCTGCCCGAGGGAGCAACCGGGAAAGACGTCATCATCACGCTCTGCGGTCTGTACAACCATGACGAGGTGCTCAACGCTGCTGTCGAGTTCGCCGGTCCCGGCGTCGCCGCGCTCTCCATGGATGCGCGACTCTCGATCTCGAACATGACGACCGAATGGGGACCACTGGTCGGGTGGTTCCCGGTCGACGGAGCCACGCTCGCCTACCTGCGCGGCGTTGCTCAGCGTCTCGAAGGTCTGGGTAGCGAGCGCTTCACTGAGGCCGATATTCAAAACTGGCGCAAGAATCCTCCTGGTCCCGATCCGGATGCCGTTTATTCCGCGAAGATCATCCTGGACCTGACCCAGGTCACGCCGCATGTCTCCGGCCCCGACACCGTGCAGACCATGCAGTCACTGGCCGAGATGGAGCGGAAGAAGGTTGCAATCCAGAAGGCCTACCTGGTCTCGTGCGTGAACTCGCGTCTTGAGGATCTGGAAGCGGCCGCGAGAGTTCTGAAAGGGAACAAGATCGCGCAGGGCGTCGAGTTCTACCTGGGAGCGGCCAGCCGATGGGTGCAGGAAGAAGCCGAGAAGCTCGGCATATGGCAGACGTTGATCGAGGCCGGTGCCCGCCCTCTGCCTGCCGGGTGTGGGCCCTGCATCGGCCTCGGGGTGGGCCTGCTGGATCAAGGAGAGGTCGGCATCTCGTCCACCAACCGAAACTTCAAGGGCCGCATGGGGTCTCCGGACGCGCAGTGCTACCTGGCAAGCCCGGAAGTGGTCGCCGCCTCTGCAGTTGCCGGATACATTTGTGGCCCCCACGCGTTCGCCGATCGAAATCCGGAACGACAATACACAGAACTCACCCCCGGCGCTGGAGCTGGCGGCGAGAAAGTGGAAATCCTGAAAGGCTTCCCCGAACGCGTCCAGGGGCGACTCGTTTTCATACCGCAAGATAACGTGAATACTGACGCCATCTATGGCAAGGACTATACCTACCGCGACGATATGACCAGGGAGATGATGGCCAGGGTCGTGATGGAAAACTACGATCCGCAATTTGCCACCCACGCGCAGGCGGGCGACGTGCCTCCGGATCGCATGGTGGGGATCGCGGAGCGCACCGGCCTCATCGGCACCCTCACCTACTGGATCTTCAACGCGGCGATGCGCCAGCACTCCGAGTGGCGCGCGGCGGGGGTCATCGCCCGCGACGAAATGGCCCGCGCGCAATTGCTGCCAGGAAAACTGCATCCAGTCCGGATTGAGCGCGGGATTCAATTTGGCAATCGCCGCGTGCACCGCGGCAGGGTCGTTCAAGTATTCCCGCCATCCTTTCAGCGAAGCCCGCACAAATTTGGCGACGATCTCCGGATGCTGCTGGACGTAGGACTGCGTGGTAAACATCACGCGGTAAGGACTGTATCCGGCGTCACTGGTCAAAAGAATGCGCGTCTCGATGCCTTCCTGGTGCGCAAAAAAAGGTTCCGACGTGGCGAATGCTTGTTGAATGTATTGAGGATCCGCAACGAAGTTTGCGACGTTCATCATCGCGGGTACTTCGTGAACGTTGTTCAACTGAAAGCGTTTTTCTATGAATTCAAACCACGTGGACCCGGTCTTGATGGCCACCGTATGCCCGTTGAGATCGGAAAATGATTGAATCGGTGAATCCTTCCGCACCATGATGCCTTGCGGGTCGCGCTGCATCGTAGCCGCCACGGCCACTACGGGCTGTCCATCCGAGACGGCTTCGAGGATCGCGTCCGAACCTGCCATCCCGAACTGCGCGCTGCCCGAAGCCACTTGCTGCGTGACGCCGACGTATGGGCCGCCGGGCTGGATTGCTACGTCGAGCCCTTCGTCCTTGTAATATCCCTTCACCAGCGCGTTGTAGAAGCCGCCGTGTTCGGGTTGCGGATACCAATCCGCTTGCAAAATTACTTTCGTCAGCCCGGGTTCACTTGAAGGATGTCTGCATCCCAAGGCGCACAGACTTCCCAGCAAAAGAAA
>Ga0137418_10002970_pt1 | contig 10656 bp, 8 predicted proteins | sample CZODoug3_1_2_16f_FD_122242 | JGI IMG/M metagenome (GOLD analysis project Ga0137418, IMG submission 122242) | Vadose zone soil fungal communities from Angelo Coast Range Reserve, California, USA - CZODoug3_1_2_16fungal (Hybrid Assembly) | ecosystem: Environmental > Terrestrial > Soil > Vadose... | reverse complement strand
GCGGCGTCATGCGCGTTATCTTAGCACGCGGGTTGGGATTTCCGTGCGTCCCTGGGGCGTCCTGGCGAAGATCAGGTCGCCGAACAGGGCCTCGGCCTCCCCCCGGGTGTCGTTGGAGTCGATCATGACGGCGACCTTGCCGACCCGGGGCGGCTGGCGGCCGAAGAGCGCCGCGTAGTCGGCGGCCACGTTGCGCTCGTAGGCCCGCCACTCGTTGAGCCGCGCGCCGCCCGACTCGACGACGACGATGCGAACGTTGTCGGCGCGCGGGCTCTTGATACGCGTGCCGACGGGCGCCCGCGAGTCCCAGACGTAGCCGAGCACGTCGCTCGCCGTTCGCGGCGAGGGCCAGCGGGGGAAGATCACGTAGACCTGCGCGGCCTGGTCGTCGCGCGCGGCCTCGCGCACGTCGCCGCCCGCCGGCAGCTTCAGCACCTTCCAGGACCACGACAGATACGCGAACTCGCGAAGCTCGACGACGACGTCGCGGTACAGCGCGAAGGAGGCACGCTCGCTGCGCAGGCGCGCGGCGAGGCGACCGTCGGCGCGCACGAGCTCGATGGCCGCGTGTCCGGTGAACTCCTTCAGCATCCAGCCCGCCGGCACGCCCTCGGCCGGCACCCGCACGGGCTCACGGTCGCTGATGCGCACGTGCAGCCGGCCCGCGGCGTCGGGATACGGCACCTGACCGCCGCCGACGGCCGACAGCACCTGCGCCGGGGCCGTGGCCGGCGCCGCGGCGGGCGGCTCACCGAAATAGAGGGCGCGATGGCGCGGGCTCGCGAGCAGGATCCCGGCGCCGCCGGCGAGCAGCAGGACGCCGGAGATCATGAGCCAGAGCCCCGAGGCGCTGCGGCGTGTGGGGCTCAGCGCCGCGCCTTCGGCGCGCTCGGGCGGGCGCGTCCGGCGCGGCGGAACGACAGCCGCAGCGGCGAGCCCTCGAAGCCGAACGCGTGGCGCACCGACTTGGCCAGATAGCGCTCGTAGGAAAAATGGACGCCGTCCGGCCGGTTCACGCGCACGGCGATCGTCGGGGGACCGACGCTCACCTGGTTCGCCGACTGGATGGTCAGCGGCTCGCCGGCCACCGACACCGGACGACGGTCGAGCGCCTGGCGGAGCACGGCGGTGACCTCGTCCGCCGGCACCCGCTTCTGGGCTTCCGCGGCGATCCGGTCGATCGTCTCGAACAGCTCGCGCAGTCCCTGGCCCTCGGTGGCGGAGGTGAAGCACAGGGGCGCGTAGTCGAGGAACGGCAGCCGGTCGCGCACCTGCTCGACGACCTCGGCCTTTCTCACCATGCCGCGTGGCACGAGGTCCCACTTGTTCACGACGACGACGATCGCGCGCCCGGCCTCGTGGGCGTAGCCCGCGATGTGCGCATCCTGCGCGGTCAGCCCCTCGGTGGCGTCCATGACGAGCAGCGCCACCTGCGAGCGCTCGAGGCTCTTGAGTGCCATGACCACCGAGAGCTTCTCGAGCGCCTCCGTCACCTTGCCCTTGCGCCGGATGCCGGCGGTGTCGACGAGCACGTAGGGCCGGCCCTCGTAGACGAACGGCGTGTCCACCGCGTCGCGCGTGGTGCCGGGCTGATCGTGGACGAGCACGCGCTCGGTGCCCAGCATCGCGTTGACGATCGACGACTTGCCGACGTTGGGGCGGCCGATCACCGCGATGGCGACGGGCGGCTTGCCGCGGGGGGGCGCCGTGGGCGAGGGCGTGCGGTCGCGCAGCGCCTCGAGCATCTCGGCGACGCCGCGGCCGTGCTCGCTCGAGACGCCGAGCGGATCGCCGAAGCCGAGTCGATAGAGGTCGGCCACCGCCGGCTCCTGGCCGAGGTCGTCCACCTTGTTGGCGACGAGGACCACCGGCTTGTTCGCCTTGCGCAGCAGCCGCGCGATCTCTTCGTCGAGCGCCGTCGCGCCGGCCCGCGCGTCGACGACGAAGGCGATGAGGTCGGCGTCGTCCACCGCGGCCAGCACCTGCCGGCGCACGCCCTCGACGAGCGGCTCGGTGGAGCCGGGATCGAAGCCGCCCGTGTCGATGACCGTCGCCTGCCAGCGCTCGAAATGGATCTGGCCGTAGAGGCGGTCGCGGGTCACGCCCGGCGTGTCGCGCACGAGCGCCTGGCGCCGTCCGACGAGGCGGTTGAACAGCGTGGACTTGCCGACGTTCGGCCGTCCAACGATCGCGATTACGGGGCGCAACATCGCGCGACCGGCACCGGGCGATTTGCAGATGGGGGGCCCGGGGGGTCCGTCGCGAGCCCCCCGCTATGAGCGATGCTGGAGCCCGTTATCGCGCGTAAGAGACCGAGAGGATTCGGTTCGACGACACGCACCGGCACCCGCAACACCGCGGCGAGGTCGTCGCGGGTCATGTCGTCGAGGAAGACGCCGTCACGGTCGCGCAGGGCGACGGCGGGCACGACGACGGCCTCGCCCAGCGCGCCCAGCGTGGCCAGGTACCGCGCGATGTCCTCGCCGGTCAGCAGGCCGGTGACCGAGACGGTGCCGCCGAAGAATCGGTTCGGGACGGCCGCCACCCGTGCGATCGCCCCGGGGATCGAGGCCACGAGACGCTCGAGCCGCGGCGCGTACAGCGTGCCGCTCACGAGCGTGACGTCGAGGGGGCGACCCGCCGCGCGCCGACGACGCAGCGCGCGCGCGACGCCGTCCTCGAAGCGCCGCACGAGGCCGATGCCGTCCTCCGCCACCGCGAAGCCCTCGTAGGCGTCCGCCTCGGGCAGCGGCGCCCCCGCCTGGAGATACACCTCGTCGCCGAGGAACACGAAGCGGCTGCCGAGGCGCGCGGAAAACTCGGACTGCCACGCCGCCACCGTGCCCACGAGTGCCTGCGCCTCCTGCTCGGTCAGCGTGCGCAGCGCGGGCAGCCGCTCGCGGTGGCGCGTGAGCCCCACGGGCACGACGGCGGTCGTCGCCACGTGCGGATAGAGCGGCGCCAGCTCGCGCACGGTCCGCTCGAGGTGGGCGCCGTCGTTGAGGCCGGGACAGAGCACCACCTGCGCGTGCATGCGGATCCCCGCCTTCGCGAGGCGCTCGAGCCGCGGCAGGATCTCGGCCGACACGCGCGGGCGGCCGAGCAGCTCCCAGCGCAGCGTGGGATCGGTCGCGTGCACCGACACGTAGAGCGGCGACAGCCGCTGCTCGACGATGCGCGCGAGCTCCGCCTCCTCCAGGTCGGTGAGCGTGATGTAGTTGCCGTGCAGGAACGACAGCCTGAAGTCGTCGTCCTTGACGTAGAGGCTCTTGCGCATCCCCTTCGGCAGCTGGTGGATGAAGCAGAACACGCACTTGTTGGCGCAGGTGGCGATCTCCGCCGCGCGGGGCGCCTCGAGCTCGACGCCCAGGTCGGCGTCGGGTCGGCGCGCCAGGCGCAGCGCGTGGCGGATGCCGTCGCGCTCGACGCTCAGGGCGAGCCGCGCGTCGCTGCCGTGGAACGAAAAGTCGATGGCGTCGCGCAGCGCGTGGCCGTTGATGGCGAGGATCCGGTCGCCCGGCACGAGCCCGGCCGCCGCCGCCGGCGTGCGGGCGCGCACGGCCGCGACCACGACGCCCTCAGCGGAGGAACGAGGCTTCATCGGCCTCCCGCTCCGCGGCGTGCGCGGTGTTCAGGAAGCGCATGCCCTGCACGATGTACTGCAGGCCGGAGACGATCGTGAACGCCGCCGCCAGCCACATGACCGCGACCAGCGCGGGGCCGACGTGCGCGAAGCGGGTCGCGAGGCCCGTCAGCACGGTGAGGATCTGAAAGAAGGTCGCGATCTTCCCTGCCCGCGTGGGCCGCGGGTAGATGCGGCCGCCCGCCATGTGGATGACGAGCGCGCCGACCATGAGGATGAGGTCGCGGCTGATCACGACGGCGGCGATCCAGAACGGCAGCGCCTTGAGCCACGTGAGGGTCACGAAGGACGACACGAGCAGCAGCTTGTCGGCCATGGGATCGAGGAAGGCGCCGAGCCGGCTCGAAAGCCCATGGCGCCGCGCAACGTAGCCGTCGAGGAGATCGGTCAGCGCCGCCGCCACGAACACGACCAGGGCCGGCCCGGGCTTGCGATAGACGAGGAGCGAGACGAAGACCGGGATCAAGAGAATGCGTAGTACCGTCAGCCAGTTGGCGAGGCCCATTTAAGGCGTCAGTCTAACACGCGCTCGACCCGATAGCCCGCGACGGCCGCGAGCGCCGGCCCGGGCAGCTCGACCTCCAGCGTGACGTGCGCCGGCTGATCGGCGCGCGCCAGCACGCGCCCGCGCTCGTAGCAGAGAGCCAGCGCCGCGCCGTCGCTGTGCGGGATGCGCAGCGTCACCACACCCGAGATGGGCAGCGCCTTCTCGACCGCGTCGAGCAGCGTCTCCACGCCCTCCCCCGTCGCCGCGGACAGGGCGACGGCGGCGCGGCGGCCGGCGAGGACGGCGCCCGCCTGCGCCTCGTCGAGCCGGTCGATCTTGTTGAGCGCGAGCACGGTCGGTCGATCCGCCACCTCCAGCTCGCGCAGCAGCGAGTCGACCGCGGCCATGTGCTCCTCGAGCGCCGGATGGCTGGCGTCCACGACGTGTACCAGCACGTCGGCTTCCGTCAGCTCCTCCAGCGTCGCGCGGAAGGCCGCCACCAGCTCGTGCGGCAGCTTGCGGATGAAGCCAACCGTATCGGTCAGGATGAACGGCCGGCGCGCCGGCCGTTCCACGAGCCGCGCGGCCGGATCGAGGGTCACGAACAGCTGGTCGGCCGCGGTGAGATGCGAGCCGGTCAGGTGGTTCAGCAGCGTCGTCTTGCCGGCGTTGGTGTAGCCGACGAGCGCGACGACGGGCACGCCGGAGCGGCGTCGGCTGGCACGCTGCAGCCGTCGGTGCGCCTGCACGCCCTCCAGCTCCCGCTTGAGCTTCTGCACGCGCTGGCGGATCACCCGGCGATCGGACTCCAGCTGCGTCTCGCCCGGGCCGCGCGTGCCGATGCCACCGCCCAGTCGCTCCAGGTGCTTCCACTGACCGACGAGCCGTGGCAGCAGGTACGTGAGCTGCGCCAGCTCGACCTGCAGCTTGCCCTCGGCGCTGCGCGCGCGCTGCGCGAAGATGTCGAGGATGAGCGCGGTGCGGTCGATCACCTTGATGCCGAGCGCCTCGGCGAGGTTGCGCTCCTGGATCGGCGAGAGCGCATCGTCCGAGATGAACAGATTCACGCCGCCGGCGCGCGCGGCCTCGGCCATCTCCTCGACCTTGCCGCTGCCGAAGTAGAGCGACGGCGTCGCCGCCTGCCGCTCCTGGATCACACGCTCGCCCACCGTCGCGCCCGCCGCCGCCGCGAGCCCCGCCAGCTCCTCGAGCGATTCTTCGACGTCCACGCGTCGCTGCTTCTGCCGCTGCAGCGCCGCCAGCATCGCGCGCTCGCGCAGGCGTCCCACCTCGTGGCCGCGGCCGGTGCCGCCGTTCACGCGCTGTCTCACCCGATCCGGCCCTCCTGCTTGAGTCTCGCCTCGATCGCCGCCGCCACGCCCCCCGCGGCCTCGGCCGCCTCCACGTCGATCCACGCCAGCTCCGGCTCACGGGCGAACCACGTCCACTGCCGGCGCGCGTAGCGCAGGGTGTCGCGCCGCATGAGTCGCAGCGCCTCGTCCGCGTCCAGCTGTCCGTGGACGACCCGGATGAACTCGCGGTAACCGAGTCCCTGCATCGCGGGCAGCGTGGGCGCGTAGCCACGCGCCAGGAGACCGCGCACCTCGCCCTCGAGGCCGGCGTCGACCATCGCCTGCGCGCGCCGACGCAGCCGGTCGTCGAGCCGCGCGCGATCCAGCGTGAGGCCGACGTAGACGACGTCCCAGTCGGCGACGCGCTCGCGCCAGCGCGTCTGAGCCTGCCCGGCGGGACTGCCCGCCCGCACGAGCTCGAGCGCGCGAATGACCCTCACGTGGTCGTTCGGATGCAGCCGCCGGGCCAGCGCGGGCGCCTGGGCAGCCAGCCGCGCATGCAGCGCCGGCCGCCCCTCGCGGGCCGCGATGTCCGCCAGCTCGGCGCGGAACGCCGGATCCGCGGGCGTCGCGGGATCGAGCCCGCGCAGGAGCGCGCGGATGTAGAGTCCGGTGCCGCCCACGACGACCGGCAGCCGGCCGCGCTCGCGGATCGCGCCGATCGCCGCGCGCGCATCCCGGGCGAAGCGCGCGGCGTCGTAGCGATCGTCGGGATCCACGATGTCGACCAGGTGATGGCGCACCGTCCGGCGCTCCTCGTCGGTTGGCTTGCCGGTCGCGACGTCCATGCCGCGGTAGACCTGGCGCGAGTCCGCCGACACGACTTCGATCGGCAGCCGCCCGGCGAGGGCGACGGCGGCGGCCGTCTTTCCCACGCCCGTGGGGCCCGCGATGACGAGAAGCGGCGGCTTGTCGGACATCAGTGGCAGTCTACCCTTCGACCTCGGCTCGCACTACCCCCGGCCGTCGCACTCGACGCTGCAACCCAGGCTCGCACGCTCGCTCCATCACAGGCCCGCCTCGGCGTCGAACGCCTCGGCTCGCACGCCCGCTCCATTACAGGCTCGCCTCGGCGTAGAACACCTCGGCTCGCACCCTCGCTCCATTACAGGCTCGCCTCGGCGTAGAACGCCTCGGCTCGCACTACCATGTCCGCTTCAGCTCGCGGCGGATGTCGTGCATGGAGACGCGGCTCACGATCGGGCGGCCGTGGGGGCAGAAGTAGGGGGTGCGCGTCTGGCCGAGGTCGCCGACGAGGCGCTCCATCTCCTCGCGCGCCAGCGGCGTGTTGGCCTTGATCGCGCCGCGACACGCCACGAACGCGAGCGCGCGCTCCATCGCCGGCGCGTCGGCCTTGGGCCCGCCCAGCTCGTCCACCGCCGCCTCCAGCAGGCGGCGCGGCTCATCGCCCTTGAGCAGCGCCGGCACCGCGCTGACCACCAGCGCCCCCCCCGGTCGTGGCTCGAACGCGAAGCCCAGCCGCTCGAGCGTGGGGCGCCAGCGCTCGAGCAGCGTGCGCGCGGCCGGCGGCAGGTCGACGGTCTCGGGGAAGAGCAGCGCCTGCGAGGGCGGCGCGCCGGCAGCCAGCTCGATCTCGAGCCGCTCGAAGAGGACGCGCTCGTGGACGACGTGCTGGTCGAGAAAGAAGACCTCGTCGTCGGTGGTGGCGACGATGAAGGTGTCCTGCACCTGGCCCAGGACGCGGCCGAAGCGTCCCGGCGCGTAGGCGGCCGGCGTCTCGGCGAACAGCGCGTGCTGCTCACCCTGCGCGCCCGCCTCCGCCGTCGTTGCGCCGCCGCTCCACATCGCGGTCGCCGCCGTGCCCATCGTCGGCACGACGTCGGGCGCGCGGAGCGCGGCATGAAGCGCTGCGGCGAGCATCTCCTGCACGAGACGCGGATGGCGGAAGCGCACCCAGGCCTTCGTCGGGTGCACGTTGGCGTCGACGTCGACCGCCGGCATGTCGACGGCGAGCACGACCAGCGGGAAGCGGTCGCGCGCGAGCAGCGGACGGTAGGCCGCGAGGGTCGCCTGCAGCAGCGCGGGATCGCGCACCGGCCGGCCGTTGACGATGATCACGATGTCGTCGCGGCCGCCCCGCGTGAGGTCGGGCGGGCTGGCGAAGCCGTGGACGCGAAGGCCGTGCTCGGCGCGATCCACGCGCAGCAGGCGCTGCGCGATCGTCCAGCTCCAGACGGCGCCCGCCCGCTCGCGCACGTCCTTGGCCGCGGGCGCCGTGAGCGACGCGCGGCCGTTGTGGGCGACGCGGAACTGTACCTCCGGATGCGCGAGCGCCAGCTGCGTGAGCGCGCGGAGCGTGGCGCCGAGCTCGGTCGTCGCCGACTTGAGGAACTTGAGGCGCGCGGGGGTGTTGAAGAAGAGGTCGCGGACCTCCACGGTGGTACCGATCTCGCCGGGGACCGTGAGTCGCTGGGCGATCGCGCCGCCCTCGCCGGCCAGCCGCAGCCCCTCGGCGGCACCGCGCGCGCGGCTCGTGACGGTGAACCGCGAGACGGCGACGATCGCCGCCAGCGCCTCGCCGCGAAAGCCGAGCGTCGCGATCGCGTCGAGGTCGGCGTCGCTCGGCAGCTTCGAGGTCGCGTGGCGCTCGAGCGCCAGCGGCAGCTCCTCCGCCGTCATGCCCGCGCCGTCGTCGGTCACGCGCACGAGCGCGGCGCCGCCGTCGCGCAGGTCCACCGCGATGGCGCCGGCGCCCGCGTCGAGCGCGTTCTCCACCAGCTCCTTCGCGGCCGAGGCCGGCCGCTCGACCACCTCGCCCGCCGCGATCTTGTTCACCAGATGATCCGGCAGCCTGCGAATTCGCATCACGAGCCCCGCCGCCCCTGCTGCCATTTCGCCAGCAGATTCAGCGCCTCCATCGGCGTGAGGTGGGCCAGATCCAGCGCCGCGATCTCCGCGGCCACCGGGTCGGGCGCGGCGGGCGCGGCGAAGAGCCCGAGCTGCAGGGCGTCGGCCGCCTCGGCGGTGGCCTGGCCCTGCTCCTCGAACCGCGCGAGCAGCGCCTTGGCGCGCGCGATCACGGGCAGCGGCAGCCCCGCCAGCCGCGCGACCTGGATGCCGTAGGAGCGGTCGGTGCCGCCGGCGCGCACCTTGTGCAAAAAGACGATCTCGTCGTTCCACTCGCGCACGGCCACGTGGAAGTTGCGCACGGCGGGCAGCCGCCCGGCCAGCTGCGTCAGCTCGTGGAAGTGCGTGGCGAAGAGCACCTTGGCGCCGACAATCCGATCGTGCAGGTCCTCCACCACCGCCCACGCGATGGCCAGGCCGTCGAAGGTGGAGGTGCCGCGCCCGACCTCGTCGAGCAGCACGAGACTCCTCGGCGTGACGTTGTTGAGGATCGACGCCGCCTCGACCATCTCCACGAGGAAGGTCGACTGGCCGCGCGCGAGATTGTCCTGGGCGCCCACGCGCGTGAACACGCGGTCCAGCACGCCGATGCGCGCGGAGCGGGCGGGCACCCACGCGCCCATCTGGGCGAGGATGGCGATGAGCCCCGTCTGCCGCAGATAGACGGACTTCCCGGCCATGTTCGGGCCGGTCAGGATGACGATGCGCACCTGCGCGTCGAGCGCGATGTCGTTGGGCGTGACCGGCTCGCCGGAGCGCGCCTCCAGCACGGGATGGCGGCCCTCGACGATCTCGAGCGCGTCGCCCGCATCGACCTCGGGGCGCACGTGCCCACGCACGTGCGCCACCTCCGCGAGCGCGGCGGCGACGTCCAGCAGCGCAAGCGCCCGAGCGGTGACCAGCAGCGGCGCGGCGCGGGCGGCCACGCGTCCGCGCACCTCTTCGAACAGCTCCTGTTCCAGCCGCCGGCGGCGCTCCTCGGCGCCGAGCACCTTGGCCTCGTAGTCCTTGAGCTCCGGCGTCACGTAGCGTTCCGTCCCCGTGAGCGTCTGGCGCCGCACGTACTGGTCGGGCACCCGCGAGGCCTGCGCGTGGCTGACCTCGATGCCGTAGCCGAACACGCGGTTGAAGCGCACGCGCAGGCTCGAGAGGCCCGTGCGCGCGCGCTCGCGCTCCTCGAGCCCGGCGATCCAGCGCCGCGCCTCCGCGGCGTCGCTCACGATGGCGTGCAGGGCCTCGTTCCAGGTCTCGCGGATCACGCCGCCGTCGGCGAGCGTGAGGGGCGGCTCGTCGACCAGCGCGGCCTCCAGGAGCGCGCGCAGGTCGTCGAGCTCGGCGAGCGCGGCCCGCGCACCCTCCAGCAGCGGCGCCGCCGGCCCCGCGCACGCCGCGCGCACGCCGTCGATCGGCGCCAGGCAGCCGCGCAGCGCGACGAGATCCCGGGCGTGGGCGACGCCGAGGGTGGCGCGGCTGGTCAGGCGCTCGAGATCGCCGATGCCCCGCAACCCGGCGCGCAGCCGCGAGCGCGTCTCCGGCGCCGCGACGAGGGCGCCGATCGCGTCCTGCCGCTCGCGAATGCGCGCCGGATCGCGCAGCGGCTGGAGCAGCCACTGGCGCAGCAGGCGCGCGCCCATCGGCGTCACCGTCTCGTCGAGCGCGCCGACGAGCGAGTTGCGCACGGTGCCGTCGGTGGCCCGCAGCAGCTCCAGCGTCTCGACCGCCGTCTCGTCGAGGGTGAGGCAGTCGGCGGCGGTGAGGCGCCCGAGCCTCGCCAGGTGGCCGAGCCGCTCGCCCTGGGTCGCGCGGACGTAGGCGAGCGCGGCGGCGGCCGCGGACAGGCCGAGGGTGAGATCGCCGACGCCGAAGGCGTCGAGCGAGGCGACGCCGAAGTGCGCGGCGAGCTCGGCCGCGGCGCGACGGCCGGCGAAGACGGCGGGGTCGCCGAACGTGAGCGCGGCGCCGGTCGCCTGCAGGCGCGTGAGCAGCGCGCCGCCACCGCGCAGCGCCTCGGGCACGAGGATCTCGCTGGGCCGCCGCAGCAGCGCCGCCGCCAGCACGCCGCCCTCGGCATCGGTGTCCTCGCCGGCCAGGAACTCGCCCGTCGACACGTCGAGCAGGGCGACGCCGATTCTGTCGGCCGGGGCGCCGCCCTGCGTCGCGACGGCGAGCAGATAGTTGTTGGCGGCGCCGGCGAGATAGGCGGTGTCGGTCAGCGTGCCCGGCGTGATCACGCGGACGACGTCGCGCTTGAGGAGCTTCTTGCCCTTGCCCGGCGCCTCCATCTGCTCGCAGATGGCGATCTTCTG
>Ga0137418_10006621_pt1 | contig 10657 bp, 9 predicted proteins | sample CZODoug3_1_2_16f_FD_122242 | JGI IMG/M metagenome (GOLD analysis project Ga0137418, IMG submission 122242) | Vadose zone soil fungal communities from Angelo Coast Range Reserve, California, USA - CZODoug3_1_2_16fungal (Hybrid Assembly) | ecosystem: Environmental > Terrestrial > Soil > Vadose... | reverse complement strand
CAGCACGAAAGCGGCATCGGCGCGCAAATCCTGATCGACCTCGGCCTCAAAGACATTCGTGTCCTCACCAACCACCCGAAAAAAGTAGTAGCCCTAGAAGGCTACGGCATCCGCATCGCCGACCAGGTTCCCCTCCGCCTCGACCAACCCAAGCCGACGCACCAAACTTTATGAGGACATGAGGGATTGCTTCTCATGAGTAGAGCAAACAAAAAATGGTTGATCGTTGGTGGGCTGGGTTTCTTGCTCGCCGTAATGGTCGGGAGGAACTCATATATTCGATCTCGAGATGAAGCTCTCGCTAACAAACTAATAGCCGAGTTCCATCAGCGTTACAACTCTAATGAGCCTGACGACGTCACAGAATACGGCCCCATGATCACAGAAGTAGTGGTAAGGGAGCGGACCCAGCTCGGCAGATTCTTAGCCGTGAAGCGCTGTAGTGTAAGGAGGATTGCAGAGCCTCCATGGCTGGAAGCCAAATGTTCGTCTTCGTTCAGTCGCGGCGATGTGCAGGAATTCTTTATGATGCATCACGCGCTAGAGGATTCGCATGCGGTGTTCTATTCAGTGAAGCGCGATACGCAGGAATTTTAAGACTGGCGGGGGATTTGCTGGAGCCTGGTGGATCTTGCTTTTGTGGAGCCGGCGAAATGGGCCGTGGCGCCGCTATTGGTACTTTGCCAATGGTCAAATACTTGCGCATTTTTTCGAGGCGCTTCGGCCCGAGCCCGCGAATGGCCAGCAAGTCGTCCACGCTCTTGAACGCGCCGTACGATTTGCGCATTTGCAAAATCTTCTCCGCCGTCGCCGGGCCGATCCCCGGAACTTGCTGCAATTCTTCCGACGTCGCGGTGTTGATGTTTACCGGCTTCGCGGGCGGCTTTTTCTTAGCAGAACAAGGTGAGGGCAACGCACAGGCTAAGAATGCAAGCGAGGAAAAGTCGGACCGCTAGTGGCCGTGCCGCCATTGCAGTAGCAGTATGAGTCCAACAGTCACGAAAATAAATAACCAAAGTCCAATGACCACACGAATCTCACTTCTTTCTTTCTCCGATGATTGCTTCTTCCAGCCGCTCTGTTGGTACTGCCGCACCTGCCTGTCCAGCAACCGCCAGCCGCCAAGACTGAGCAGTGCAAGCACGAGCAGAACAGTTCCGAGAATACTTTGCCCCGCCCCAAAGATGTACAAGCCACACCAAACAACCCCGAAGAAAGCTGCGGCCAGCGCCGCGAAAAGGCGGTATTCCTCGCCGTTAAAGAATATCCAATACCGAAGAAGCCCGTCCTCCGGCTTGATCTCATCCTCGAAATTGTCTTCCCGTTCGGTGCCCTCTTCCTTCAACGGCTTACTCCAGTCGCTTCCCTTGCGCGTCGTAGATTTCGAGTGCGCCGAAGAGGGCGGCTTGCGATTCGATTTGCGGGCGGTCGCCGACGACGACGATTTGCATGTTGGCGGAGTCCAGATATTTGCGCCCCGTTTCGAGCAGATCTTGCGGAGTGAGCGCGCGAACTTTCTGGCGATACGTTTCGAGGTAGTCGTCCGGCAACTCGTTCAGCGCGACGGTCGAAAGTTGCGAGAGCAAACCATCTTGCGTCGCGAGCCCCATCGAAAAAACGCCGCTCAAGTAATTTTGCGCATCCGCCAGTTCCGGATCAGGTACGGGCAAAGATCGCAGCTTGTCCATTTCGTAAAAAATTTCGGTCAACGACGCCGCGACAACATCGTTTCGGACGGCGGCGGAAACAGAAAAATAGCCATACTGCCGCAGCGGACTTACACTGCTGCGCGGACTGTATGTATAGCCTTTGTCTTCGCGGATATTCATGACCAAGCGGGAATTGAATGCTCCGCCGTACAAACTGTTGGTGAGTCCCAGCTTCACCCAGTCCGGATGTTTTCGCGTGATGGCGTGGCAACCTGCAAGAATCTGCGTCTGGACGGCCCCGGGCACATGGACGAGATAGACACGACGGCCGCGCGGACCCGCGGGAGCGGCGGCTGCGGGTGCCTCCGGTTTTTTTCCGGTCCATTTGCCAAAAACGTTTTCGGCCATCTTCAACATTTCGCTCGAATCGAAATCGCCGACGAGCAGCAACAATCCGTTTTCCGGCGTGTAAAATTCGCGGTAGACCGCCCGCAAATCTTCTCGCTTGTACGCGGCCACTTGCGCTTCGCTCGGCGAGACCTGGGCGTAGGGATGCGCGCCAAACAAGACTTTGCGCAATCGTTCGCTCGCCAGGAATCCCGGCTGCGTGCGCTCCAGCCTTATTTCTTCCAGCTTCTGGCGGCGCTCGCGTTCGAATTCGCTTTCGGGGAACGACGCTTCGCGCGCGAGTTCATTCACCAATCCGAGCAGCGGCTCCGCAAATTCCGAGAGTCCTGAAAACGAAATCGCGCTGGTGTCCGCACCCGCGCCTGAGGAAAGGTCCGCGCCGATGCGCCGCAAATCTTCCTCGATCTGGCGGCTCGCGCGTTTCGTTGTTCCCGTGCGCGCCACGGTGGCGGTCATTTCCGCAAGCCCAGGAGCGCGATGACTTGCCGCTGCGTCTCCTGAGCGGAAAAACAGCTCACCGTGAAACTTGGGGATCGAGTGCGCCTCCGCGAGAATGACTTCGAGTCCGTTCGAAAGGCGCGCCTTCGTCCGTTTCGGCCAAGTCACAGCGCGCTCCGGAGCGAGGCCAGGCACACCGTTGGCCACTTCTACGGCTCGGGTGGCCATTATGCGGCCTCCTTCGCATCTGCAGACGAGGGGGCGCTCGCCTTGACGGGCGTGCGGAAGACGATGGCACGTTTTTCGTTTTGCAGATATTTTCTTGCCGCGGCCTGAATCTCTTCGCGCGAAACCGCAAGAAATCCATCCAGGATGGTGTTGACGAGTTGCGGCTCGTTATCGAACAGAGTGAAGCAGGCAAGGAGATGCATCAATCCATATTTCGGCATGTACCCGCCGCGCCCGCCTTCGAGCGTGGCGAAATAGTCGGAGCGCCACTTCACTTTCAGTTGTTCCAGTTCGTCGGCGCTGATGCCGTTTTCCCGCACTTCACGAATTACGGCATCGAACGCTTGCAGCATCGCATCACTCGAATACTCCGGTTTGTGCAATATGCGCGTGGTCATATGCGTCGGCCCGTTGTACCCGAAGAGATCATCGATTCCGCCTCCGGCCTCGACGGCAATCTGCTTCTCCAGGACCAATTCACGGTACATTCTTCCCGCGCGTCCGCCATGAAGGGCCTGGTCGAGCAGCGCCATCGCGCACCAATCGGCGGTGCGCCTTTTGGGGATCACATATCCGATGGCCAAGGCTGGCAGCGTTCCAAATTTTTCCTCCACGTTGCCGCGCCGCTCCTCGGTTTGCTCCGGTTCGCTGGGATCGGCAAATGGCGGGGCCGCTCCTGCTGGAATCTCGCCAAAATATTTTTTCGCAAGGGCAATGCCTTCTTCCGCCTTCACATCGCCCAGCATGAGGAGGACGGCGTTGTTGGGCACGTAATAGGTTTTGAAAAAGGCCTGCACGTCAGCCAGGTCCGCAGCGTCGAGGTCGGAAAAATCGCCGTAGAAATTGTGGGCGTTGGCCCAATTACGAAACGCGACCGGGGGCATGTCCAGCCACGGAAATCCGCCATACGGCTGGTTCATCACGTTGACGCGAACTTCTTCCTTGACGACATCGCGCTGATTTTTCAGATTTTCATCATCCACTTTTAACGCGCGCATGCGATCCGCTTCGAGCCACAGCACGCGCTCCAGCGCATTGGACGGGACTGCTTCGTAATAGTTCGTCACGTCGTAACTCGTGGAGCCGTTCAGCATGCCGCCGCTGGAATTCACCAGCTTGATGTGTTGCATCTTGGGGGCATTGGCAGAACCCTGAAACATCATGTGTTCGAATAGGTGCGCAAACCCGCTGCGACCCTGCGGTTCGAGGCGGAATCCGATCTTGTAATAGACGCCCACCGTAACCACGGGCGCTGTGGTGTCCGGTGCGACCACAACACTCAGTCCATTTGCCAGTTTGGTACTTTCGATTCCAATCTGGAGCCGTTTCACGCGTTTCCCCCTGTTGCCTTAGCTTTTAGTTTCTCTTCCACGGAACTCTTTTCCAACTTAGCCAAAATACCAGCAGTATCTTGCGCGAGCACGCGCGCTGACAGACGGCTCAGCGCCGCATAGACATTTCCAAATTCCGGTGGCAATTCTTGAAGCGCTTCCAAATGCGCCTGCACGACTTTGAAATCCCCGCGCGAGAGTGGCCCCGTCCATGCTGCACGCGGACCTAGCCCTTCGAAATTATCCAAGACCTGGCGCGTCAGGGGCAACAATGCGCGGACGGCTTCGCTTCGCCTCATGCCAAGTGAAACGAGCAACTGCGTGGCTGCTTCTTCGACGGCCAGCACATGACCAGCGGCCATCGACGCGGCCGCATGGTACAAAGCTTTTTTCTCGCTGGCGATCCGGACCGGAGAACCACCCAGCGCGCGGGCCATCTGCCGCGCGACGCGGATCGCTTGCGAGTCTCCGTCAATAGCAAAAACTCTACCTTCCAAGGATGGCACGGAGACGCCGCTAAACGATTGCAAAGGATGCATCGAACCGACGGCTGCGCCATGCGCTTGCAGAACGCTCAACGCATCGGCGCCCCGCGCACCGCTGGTGTGCAAGACCACTTTGCCGGGCAGTTCGTCGCCTCCAATGCGCGCCAGCTCCCTGGCAACGGCGGTAATTTGGTCATCGGGGGTAGCAATGAGGATCACGCGCGACGCAAAAACGGCACGCGATACGCCTGGATACGCGTGCCCCGCGCCGATAAAGCGTACGGCCTTGCGGGCGCTCACTTCGCCACGCGTCACGATCGAACCGATTTTCCATCCCAGCTCGCGGAAGCACCGACCGAGCGCGCGTCCCACGCGTCCCGCACCGATGATGGCCAGGCTATTCGGCATCACTTGTTAGGATAACCCGAGGGCAACGCCGATACCAATTTCCGCGCAAGTTTTTCACTCTGGTTAGCCTTAGCTTGATAACCTCATGGCAGTGGTGCCGGGTAAACTCATCCCCGACACCTATCCTGCAGATGATCCGGAGAGCTTCTCTGTCGTCTCGGCGGGAGCGACTTCGATTGAAAACAGACCGGCCACGTCTTTTTGCTTTAATGCGCGGATGCGATCGCGGAGTTGGGCGGCCTTTTCGAATTCAAACTTTTTGGCGGCTTCGCGCATTTGCGTTTCCAGTTGCTGCAACATCTCCGCAAGCTGCTGTTCGCTCTTGATGTTTGCGGTCGCGGCGTCGAGGCTGGCGTCGTCCACTGGAACGGTCACGTAGTCGGCTTCGACGATTCTCGCGAGCTCCATATCCACGGACTTGATGATGGACATTGGGGTGATGTTGTTCTCCTGGTTGTAGGCGACTTGCTTCGCGCGACGGCGATTGGTTTCGTCGATGGCTTGATTCATGGAATCGGTCCGCCGGTCGGCGTACAAGATCGCTCTTCCCTCGATGTGCCGGGCACAGCGCCCAATCGTCTGGATGAGAGACGTGGTGCTCCGCAAAAATCCTTCTTTGTCCGCATCCAAAATGGCCACCAGCGACACTTCCGGCAAATCCAAGCCTTCGCGCAGCAGATTGATTCCGATGAGCACGTCAAATTCCCCGCGCCGCAAATCGCGCAGGATTTTGATGCGGTCGAGCGTTTCCACTTCCGAATGCAAATAGCGGCACTTCACGCCAATCTCGGTAAAATATTCGGACAAATCTTCCGCCATGCGCTTGGTCAATGTGGTTACCAGCACGCGTTCGTTTTTCTCCGAGCGCACACGAATTTCTTCCAAAAGATCGTCCACCTGGCCCTTCACAGAGCGAATTTCAACCTGCGGATCGACCAGCCCGGTTGGGCGAATCATTTGTTCGACGACCACGCCGCCGGACTTGGTGAGCTCATACGGCCCGGGCGTTGCGGAGACGTAAACGACTTGATTGACGCGATGCTCGAATTCCTCGAAGGTCAAGGGACGATTATCGAGGGCGGAAGGCATTCGAAAACCGTAATCCACAAGGGTCTGCTTGCGCGCGCGGTCACCATTGAACATTCCGCGGACTTGACCAACGGTCTGGTGCGATTCGTCAATGAACAAGAGATAGTCTTGCGGGACATAATCGAGGAGCGTTGGCGGCGCTTCTCCCGGCAGACGGCCGCTGAGGTGGCGCGAATAATTCTCGATGCCATGGCAGTAGCCGATGGTGCGCATCATTTCGATGTCAAATATAGTGCGCTGCACCACGCGCTGGGCTTCGACGAATTTTCCCTGCTTCTCCATCTCCTTCTTCCACCACCAGAGCTCTTCCTGAATGCTTACGATGGCGCGGTCGCGTTGCTCCTGGGGCATGACGTAGTGTGTCTTCGGATAAATCGGAACGCGCGACAAATCTTCCTGGCCTGCACGAACTTCGCCGGTCAGCGGATCAATCTGTCTGAGCGTATCGATCTGATCGCCCCACATTTCGATGCGGTAGGCTTGATCTTCATAGGTGGGATAGATCTCGATCATGTCACCGCGGACGCGGAACGTGCCGCGGCGCAGATCCTCGCTGCGGTCGTACTGAATATCGACGAACCGGCGCAGTAGGGCTTCGCGCGAAGTCTGGTGGCCTTTTTCCAGCATGACCAGCATGCCGTAGTAGGCTTCCGGCGAGCCCAGACCGTAAATGCACGAGACGGAGGCAACGATGACGACGTCGCGGCGTTCGAACAGGGAACGCGTGGCGCTCATGCGCAGCTTGTCCAGTTCGTCGTTGATGGTGGCTTCCTTGTCGATGTAGATGTCCGCGGAGGGAACATATGCTTCCGGCTGGTAAAAATCGTAGTAGCTGACGAAGTATTCGACAGCGTTCTCCGGGAAAAATCCCTTGAACTCGTGATATAACTGCGCAGCCAGAGTTTTGTTGTGGGCCAGCACCAGCGCGGGACGATTGGCCTGCTCGATGAGCTTCGCCATAGTGAAGGTCTTGCCCGACCCGGTCACACCAAGGAGAACCTGGTGCTTCTCGCCGGCTTCCACGCCAGAATAGAGCTGGTCGATCGCAGCCGGCTGGTCGCCACGGGGCTGATAGTTGCTGTGCAGCTTGAATTTCATGGGAAGGGTCTCCTGCTGCTTCGACGGCTGCCGCCGAATCCTTCATTATACTCCGGCATGCAAGAATCCAGCTTCGGCAGGATGATTCGCGGCTGGCTCAAAATCAGGGGTGACTGAGCGGCGTTTCCGTGATCAGCAGCACTTCCGAGTGACTCTTCGCATCGACGTTGTAGTGCACGCGGTTCGAGCCATCGGCCTGAGCCACGACGACATCCATGAACTGGCTGGTTTCTTCCGTGGCACGCACGACAAGACCGCTCTTCAGAGAAACGTAGGTGATGATCTCGTTCGCGCCTTTCGCCGTTCCCATGGTCCGCAGCTCGTGGAGCTTGAAATCCTCGGGGGTCGCATCCTTCGACGACGAATTCTGTTTCAGCTTGGCGGTCGTAAGCAGCACCGCACAAGTATCGGGGGGATCGGTGGAGGCGGAAACATCTCCCGTGAGTGAAAGCTGGCTCGCGTGGCATGGCTCATCCCGCACGTAGGTGGACTCCCGCGCCCAATTCAGTCCGGCGATGGGTGTTCCCGCTTGTTCCGCTTGATCGGATTTCCACTTGTCGCCGAGCTTCATTCCGTTCGTAGGAAGCGTCCACGCCAGCGCGAAACGCGCCACCCATTGTTGCCAAGCCTGCTGCTGCTCGGGAAAAAGGGAATTCAGGCCTTTTACATCGTTCACCGAGCCGTCCGGAGAAATCGTGAACTCGATGCTTTTGTCCTTGGGGTCCACACGCTGCTTATCCCAATTGGGCTTTTTTTCACCCGGCGCTTTCACCCACACGCCGGAGTCCAGAGTTAGAAACTGACCGCGCATGTGAATTGCGGACCTTGTGGCTGTTTGTTGCACGTCCAGGATTTCAATCCGCAGCAAGCCGTGAGCGTCGACCTGCGCCGCATTTGGCGCCATGGGCGTGACGACGCTGCTTTCGGTTTTCACGTTCTTGTCGCTCTGAAAACGGACGAGGTAGGTAATCGTTTGGCCGGACTGCAATTGAGGGAGGAAATGGACGCGTTTCTCGCCGGTGCAGAGCGTGGCTGCCGGAAGAATCAAAAACAGGACAATACTTGACAGTTTGCGCGCCATTGCGTTCACTGCTGTTGCAGAAGCCTCTGGAGATTTTTCCCCAGTGCTATCGCCGAAAACAAATGATTTCAATTTCCGGGCATTCGGAAGTGCCGATCGAAAAAATCGCTGGCTGCGTGATACGCCGCCAGCCAATGTCTGTGCAGCAGAAAATCGTGCACGTCATCGGGAAAAACGAGTTGCTCGATCTCCACGCCTTTTTCGCGGAGGCGCGCCACGAGGTCCACGGTCTGCGTGAAGTAGACATTGCGGTCGTCGTCGCCGTGAATGAAGAGCACCGGTGATTTCCAAGTGTTCACTGAGGTCACGGGCGATGAATCATGTGCGAGCTTGTTGAGGTCCGCGGGGACATTCTTGCCATCCCAGTTATCGGTGGGCCAGTCGTGCACACCGTGGAGATCCACGCCCGCCGCGAACAAGTCGGAATTGCGCCCAAGGCCTAGCGCAGTCAGATAGCCTCCATAGCTTCCACCCCATAGTCCGATGCGTTTTGAGTCGACATCGTTGCGGCTCTGCAGATATTTGCCGGCCGCCACCACGTCCTGGTATTCCGTTGCGCCGCGCCCCGCGCGTCCCGGGGCTTCTCGAAACGCCCGGCCGTAGCCAATCCCGCTGCGGTAGTTCAGCGCCAAGACGATGTATCCTCGGCTCGCGAGATACTGATTCATGGCATAGGAGTTCGAGTAGTAGTACATGTAATGCCAGCCGAGCAGCATTTGGCGGATTGGTCCACCGTGCAGAAAAATGAGGGCGGGGTGCTTTTCGCCGGGCTTCAAATTTCTCGGCACAAAAACCTGTGCGTGCAGCTCGACTCCGTCCGCCGCCTTGAAGATGGCTGGATCCACGGCCGCCAACTGAAGAGTCGAAGTAAAATCCTTCGGCCATGTCTGAGAGGCCAAGGTGCGAGGCACACGATCCGGGGCGAGGGTGGTTACGTACGGCCGCGCAGGATCGGCCGCATCCGATCCCAAATAGGCCACAGTCTGGCCGTCGCTAAGGGCCACGGGACTCCATTCAATTCCAACCCCGGGCGTGAATCGTTCAGGAGTCCCGCCAGCTGCATCCACTTTCCACAAGTGTCGGCGATCCACATCACCGCAATTGGAATTAAACAGAATGCTCTTCTTGTCGGGAGTGAACGACCATTGTTCCACTTCGCAATTGCCTGGCGTGAGCAGCTTCGCCGCGCCGCCTTCGGCGGAGAGCGCATAGAGGTGCTGCCAGCCGTCTTCTTCCGAAGCGATTACCAGCCGGTTGTCCGCGGCCCAGTCGATCACGCCACCGCCAGTGTCTTCGGCCATGTAGGGAAATGATCCCTGCGGCGCCGCGCTGCTGTGCCATATTTCTTTTGCAGTTCCCGTGGCGGCATCGGCTATCCAGATGGCCCATGGGTGTGGCCTATCGGGTGCGATGAAAAAGCTCTGCGGTGCGTCTCGCGCCTCCGCTGGCCGCCGTACAAAGGCAATGCGCTTGCCATCCAGCGACCACGCGGGAATGCCATCGGAGTCCACCGACGCCGACACAAATTGAATGGACTTCGCTGCAACGTCGTAAACACCGATGAACGCGTGATCCGTTCGCGCGGAAACAAAGGCTAGCCGGCTTCCATCAGGAGACCAGCGCGGGTCGAAATTTTGCCCGCGCACAACCAACTGCTGCGGCTTGTCGGCGCCGTCGAGCGGCGCGATCCAGATTTGTCCGTCCTTCGCATAGGCGATCGTGCCGCGCGGAGAAATCTGCGGCGAATGGCCGGCGTCGACGCGCTTGGGGTCGCCGCCGCTGAATGCAACGGTCCAGACCGCCTGCTCCGCCCCCACTGGATTGCTGGTGGGGTTTGGCACCTGTCCGGCTGCGTTCTTTCCTTCACCGCGAACATATACAATCGTGCTGGAGTCGGAAGAGAAACTCAGATCCGATAACTCCTGGCCGTCATCCTCGCTGTATTTTGTAATTTGCCTGGCGGCGAATCCCGGCCCTTCTGCTACCCAGATATTCCGGCGGCCTTCTTGATTGAGCACCCAAGCGATGCGGTTGTTCGTTTTCGATGCGGTCAGGCTGGAGGGGAACGGCGCGCTCATCACCTGTTCCAGCGTGAACGGCTTCTGGGCGTCCGCTTGCGGCATCAGAATCAGCAGGCCTACTGCACACAACAGCGCATAACGCTTCATGGATCATTTCCCTCCAAGAGTGACGAATCGCAAATGGCTAATAAAAAAAGTCAATCCGCAGGCTGCCGGACGGCCAACGTTTCCACGGAGACTTTTGGTCCATCGAGGGGGCCTGAAATCTTGAGCACGCGCCCCGTTGCGGACTCACTGGTCTTGCGATCTTTGCCTTTTCGCGCGCCGGTCGTTTCGATCGCCAAGTCCGCGTTGCGCCCAAAGCTGAGTGTTCCATTCACGAGCGTCATTTGTTTCCCACCATCGAGATGAAAGTCCTCCA
>Ga0137418_10006619_pt1 | contig 10657 bp, 7 predicted proteins | sample CZODoug3_1_2_16f_FD_122242 | JGI IMG/M metagenome (GOLD analysis project Ga0137418, IMG submission 122242) | Vadose zone soil fungal communities from Angelo Coast Range Reserve, California, USA - CZODoug3_1_2_16fungal (Hybrid Assembly) | ecosystem: Environmental > Terrestrial > Soil > Vadose... | reverse complement strand
ACCGATTCGTACAACGAATTCCTCGCAGAAGGGTTCTAACCTATGGGGGCTTGGCCAAGGCCCTGCGCCTGCCCGGCGGCGCGCGCACCGCGGGGCGCGCCATGGCCGCGACGCCTTCCGGCAAAGGCATTCCCTGGCATCGTGTTCTCGGCGAGCGCGGAAAAATCCTGATCCGCGAACCCTACGCATCCCTGCAAAGAAAGCTCCTCGAAAGCGAAGGCGTCACGATTGTTGCATCTCGCGTCGACCTCAAACGTCACCTCTGGAAACCACCTCGAAAAATCGCACTGAAATACAAAGCGCCCCGCAAGCGTATTTCAAAGTGAGACAGCAACGGTTGCCGCCGGAGCGCTGCGAGGCAGACGCCCATCTGCGGTATGCTGTAGCTCTTTTGAGGATGCCGCAGGCGAGTGGGTGGTCAGCGAAGATGACAAATTCCGTAATTCAGGTGGAGAACCTCGTGAAGCGTTACGGCGACGTCGAGGCAGTTCGCGGCGTGAGCTTCAATGTGGAAGAAGGCGAAGTGTTCGGCCTGCTCGGGCCAAATGGCGCCGGCAAAACAAGCACCGTTGAAATTCTCGAGGGGCTGCGCACCTTGGACAGCGGCCGGGTCTCCGTCTGCGGGCTGGATCCCCAGAGCAGCGCAACGGAACTGAAGCATTCGATCGGTGCGGCGCTGCAATCCACATCCCTCCCGGACAAATTGCGCGTGATGGAAGCGTTGCGGCTTTTTGCGAGTTTTTACAAGCGAAGGCGAGACCCGGAAGAGTTGCTCAAGCGATTTGGCCTGGAAGAAAAGCGCAACACGTTTTACAGCCAGCTTTCGGGCGGACAGAAGCAGCGGCTGGCGCTGGCCATGGCATTAGTCAACGATCCAACGGTGGTCTTCTTCGATGAACCGACCGCGGGCCTCGATCCGCAGGTGCGGCGAGAGATCTACGACATCATCGAAGAGCTCCGTCGCGAAAAGAAAACCATCGTGATGACCACGCATTACATCGAGGAAGCCGAACGCCTCTGCGATCGCGTTGCGATTGTCGACCACGGAAAAGTGATTGCCCTCGGCTCGCCTCGTGATCTGAAAGCGCGTTCCGGCGGTACCACGCGCATCGAAGTCCGCCTCTCGAAACCGGAAACGAATGGCACATTGAAAGAGTTGGAGGGGGTCATCGACGCCCGTCAAGTTGGCGACACGTATGTCCTTCACTCGCAGCGCCCGCCGCAAGCGATCGTTTCACTCGTCAAGCATCTGGAGGCGCAGGGAAATGATTTGATCAGCCTGGAAATCGCTACTCCCTCCCTTGAGGACGTTTTCATAGAAATGACCGGAAGGAGGTTGCGCGATTGACAAACTTCCTCACTTTGACGCGCATGCGCATTCAGCTAACGCTGCGCAATAAAATGTTTCTGTTTTTCAGCGTGATTATGCCCTTCGGTTTTTTCTTCCTGTACGCCGGAGTTTTCGCGAGAGGTATCCCCTTCGTGGTCCGATATTTTCTAGGTCCGGTTCTTGCCCTCACCGTCATGGGCAGCTTCTGGGGACTCAGCGCCGCACTGGTGACGTTCAGGGAACAGGGCATCTTGCGCCGCTTCCATGTAACCCCAGTGACACCGAGCGATATGCTGGCATCCAGCATCGTCGCCAATTTTGTACTCACGTTGCCCACTGTTCTTATCGAATTCCTGCTTGCGCGTACCATCTTTCATGTGACGCATTTTGGCAATCTCGTGTCGGCGTTCCTGCTGATTGCCCTCGGGACTGTATCGTTCGCGTCCCTGGGCCTCGTCGTTGCCAGCGTCACCAACACCATGCAGGAAACGCAAATCATCAACCAGCTCATCTGGTTCCCTCTGCTCTTCCTTTCCGGGGCGACCGTGCCGCTCGCTAATCTTCCGCAAGTCGTCAAGCGCGTTGGACTCTTCCTTCCTGCCACCTACCTCGTCACCGGCCTCCAAAGCGCAGTCTACTGGGCCTTTGCTCCTTGGAGTCTGGATGTTTTGCTCGCGCTTTGCTCGCTCGCCGTTTGGGCTATCTTGACGTTCTTTTTGTCGGCCCAGCTCTTCCGCTGGGAGCCCGAGTCTAAAATTCCCCGCAGAGCCAAGCTCCTCGCCGCCGCCACTGCCATCCCCTTCCTCCTTCTGGGGATTTGGGAAAACAAGACCAACCGGACTATGTCGCTTGCGCAAGCCATGTATGAGTCGCTCAGCGCACCCTCGAAATCTGCGCCGCCAGCCGATTCGCGAAAGTAGCTCGGCAATTCCCGTCCTGGCGCATCCAAGAAACGCCAAATTGGTTCAGCAAGGTCTCCCGCGGCTAAGGGCGGCGCATTGACGCGATCTCCCGCGTACCGTATTCTGCGATTTCGACTTGCACCACCGAGAGTGGTGCTATCAAACAGGGAGCATCTATGCCGATTCAGGCGACCGAGAAAATCTGGCACAACGGAAAATGGATCAATTGGGACGATGCCAAGCTGCACGTCCTCTCGCACGTCGTGAGCTACGGCTCGGCCGTGTTCGAAGGCATTCGCTGCTACGAAACCAAGCAGGGTCCCGCGATCTTCCGTCTCCGCGAGCACATGCAACGGCTGATCAATTCCGCGAAAATTTATCGCATGGATCTTCCCTACTCCGTCGACGAGTTTTGCAACACCGCCACCGAGCTCGTTCGCACCAACAAATTGAACTCCTGCTACGTCAAGCCGATCGTGCTGCGGGGCTACGGCGAGGTGGGAGTGAATCCGCTGAGCTCCCCCATCGACATTTACATGGCTTGCTGGTCCTGGGGCGCCTATCTCGGACCCGATGCGCTTGCGAAGGGCGTTGATGTCGGCGTCAGCTCCTGGACGCGCATAGCGCCGAACACTCTGCCCGCTATGTCCAAAGCCGCGGCAAATTACATGAACTCCCAGCTCATTCGCATGGAAGCGTCGTTTAACAACTACGCGGAGGGCATCGCACTCGATTCCGGCGGCCACGTCAGCGAAGGCTCCGGCATGAACATCTTCCTCGTTCACGATGGAACGCTCTATACACCTCCGCTGGCCACCAGTATTTTGCCGGGCATCACCCGCGACGCCATCGTGAAGCTCGCCGAAGACTTGCACATCCCCGTGAAGGAGCAGGTCATTCCCCGCGAGATGCTCTACGTCGTGGATGAAGTCTTCTTCGTTGGCACTGCGGTCGAAGTCACGCCCATCCGCTCCGTGGATCGCATTCAGGTCGGCAAAGGCGTCGCCGGCCCGATCACGCGCAAGCTGCAGGAAGAATTCTTCGCCATTACCAGCGGCAGCAAACCCGACCGCCACAACTGGCTTACGCCGGTCAACGCTCCCGTCGGCGCCGCGACGCGCTAGTCTCATCGAAATTGAGTCTGGATTGGCAACGTTGGAGGGCATTGCCCCTACCTTTCTGGCATCTATGTTATTGAGTCGCGTTGACTCGCCTCGTGGTACCTCCTATCATTTCGCGCAGCGGCAACCCTGCTAATGACCGGCCAAACCATTGCGCACTACAAAATTCTTGAACAGCTCGGCAGTGGCGGCATGGGTGTGGTCTATGCTGCCGAAGATCTGAAGCTCGGCCGCCGCGTCGCCCTCAAATTTCTTCCCGAAGCACTCAACAAGAATCCTCAAGCGCTCGAGCGTTTCCGCCGCGAGGCCCGTGCAGCCTCTGCGCTGAATCATCCGAACATCTGCACCATTCACGAAATTGGGGAACACGATGGGAAGTCTTTCATCGTGATGGAGCTGCTCGAGGGCGAAACGCTTAAGGAACGTATCTCCGGGCGTGTTCTTGCAATCGAGGCCATCCTCGAAATTGGTGTACAAGTCGCCGACGCGCTGGATTCCGCGCACAAGAAAGGCATCGTTCATCGCGACATCAAGCCTGCAAACATTTTCATGACCGCCCGCGGCCAAGCCAAGCTCCTCGATTTTGGCCTGGCGAAGCTCGCGCCTGAGGGCCATGCGCCAGGAACCACGCTCGGCTCTCCCGATGATGTGACCGCGGAGGAAGCGCTCACCAGCCCTGGGATCGCCATGGGCACCGTGGCCTACATGTCCCCCGAACAAGCCCGCGGCGAAGAGCTCGACGCGCGCACCGACGTTTTCAGTTTCGGCGCCGTCCTCTACGAAATGGCCACGGGCCGCGTTGCTTTTTCTGGTCCTACTTCGGCCGTCGTTTTCCACGCCATTCTCGAGCGCACTCCGCCGCTACCAAGCGCCGTGAAGCCGAATCTCCCGGCGCGTTTCGATGAGGTCATTTCCAAGGCACTGGAGAAAGACCGCGCGCTGCGCTGCCAGAGTGCCGCCGAAATCGGCGCCGACCTCAAGCGCTTGAAGCGTGACACGGACACTTCGCGCGTCACTGCCGCATCCGGGGCGGCCAGTAATGCCACGCGCCCTGCGCGTAGCATGAAACTGCGCATGGGTCTGCTCGCCGCGGGCCTTTCTATCGCCGTTGTTCTGGCTTTCGTGCTCCTCTTCGGTGTGAAGCGCTCGAAAGAAAACTCAATTGATTCTGTGGCCGTGCTGCCATTTGTGAACGCCACGGGTGACGCGAATGCCGAATACCTCAGCGAAGGAATCACGCAGAGCCTCATAAACACGCTCGCGCAATTGCCAAAACTGAAGGTCGTCTCCCTGATGTCAGCCTTTCGCTACAAAGGCAAAGCCATCGATCCGCCGGCAGTCGCCCGAGAACTCGGCGTTCGCACGATCCTGACCGGGCGCATGACACAGCAGGGCGACAACCTCACCATCAGCGCAGAATTAGTTGACGCCGAGCACGACCGCCAGATGTGGGGCAAGCAGTATCAACGCAAGCTAAGCGACGTAAACTCCTTGCAATCGGATATCACTCGCGATATCACGGAAAACCTGCAGCTCAAGCTTACCGGCGCCCAGCAAAATCTCATGGCCCAGCGGCCCACGCAGAACCCGGAAGCTTATCAGTTGTACTTGCAGGGCCGATTCTATTGGAACCGCCGAACGACCGGCGGAGTGAACAAGGCGGTTGACTATTTCCAACAAGCCATTGCCAAGGACTCCAATTATGCCCTCGCTTATTCTGGACTTGTTGGTTCCTACTTCTCCTTGGCGCGCAACAGCGCCACACTCTCGCCCAAGGAAGCAGGCGCGAAAGCTCGCCAGTGCCGCACCAACGACGTTGCAAGTCGACGCCGCGCGCGAAGGGGAAATCTGCGAACTGCCGCTGGCAAGAGACTAAGCCAATCACTTCTTCCTGAAATACAGCTCTTCAGCGTTCCAGGTGATCTTATAATAGTGGAGCACCGTTGGCCGGACATTTCCGAGGTCTGACCGATAGGACGCATAACTGAGCGGCGCTACCGTGTAAATGAAGGGGACCTGTTCGGAAAGGATCGCCTGCACTTCGTCGTAATATTTCTTTCGCTCGGCCACGTCGAGGGTCTTCAACTGCGCATCCATGAGGAAGTCGATCCGCGCCTCCCATTCAGTCGAGGGGTTTTTTTGCCGCGAAAACCATTGGTGCGTGTAGCCGTGGGACTTGAGGACATTCATGCTGGTGGAAGGGTCCATGGAATCGGTTGCGCTCGGGCCGATGGACAAAAGAAAGCAGTCGAAGTCGTAACTGTTCTGCAACTTGTCGATCAGCGCATTGAATTCAATCGGCTGGTAGATCAGCTTGATGCCGAGCTTTTTTAAATCGTCCTGGATGAGGACTGCGGTCTTATCGCGAATGTTATTGCCAGTGTTCGTATTGAACACGAATTCGATGACGTATCCGGCGGCGGCCATCGTCAGGTAGAAGGTGGCGAACAGGAACCACGCCATCCGTCGCCCGTAGTACTTCGCGTAGATGATCAGTATCGGGATGATGATCAGGTCGGCGAAGATGAACGACACCACGCCGCCGAAGCTGATGCCGCCGTTCCACAGCACGGCTGCCAATGGCGCGTTGCCGATCGAGCAGACGAACGTCACCACCGCGACGATCGGGCCGATCAGCGGCCCCCAGAGCTTGGCCACCAGCGGATGGCCGGCGAAGAACAGGTTCTGCCAGAACGACTCGGGAATCCATGCTCCCGCGGCGCCGGCGATGAGCAGGCCGAGCACCAGATCGCGCAGGATCGCCGCCCACTCCATGACGAAGTTGTGGCTGACCGACGTGAACCCGGCCGGGGACGTGAGCCGTCGCCAGAACGAGCCGGTACCGCCGACGCTCATGTCCATCGCGGCGTGGCCCTCCATCGACCCGGCCACCGCGCGGTCGGCCTGAACGCGCGCCGCGTCGCGCAGGCGGGCCGTCAGGAACCGGCGGAACAGCAGCGCCAGGAAGAGGATCATCAGCGGGCCGCCGACGAACTCGGCCAGCGTGAACTGCCAGCCCAGCAGGAGCGCCAGGATGAGTCCCAGTTCGACGACCAGGTTCGTCGACGCGAACTGGAAGGCCATCGCCGCGGTGAAGTCGGCGCCCTTGCGGAACAGCGAGCGGGCCAGCGCCACCGCCGCGTACGAGCAGGACGACGATGCGGCGCCCAGCCCGGTGGCCGTGAGCAGGCTGCGCGGACGGTCGTCGGGCAGCAGTCGCGCGATCGTCGATTTGCGCACCAGCGCCTCGATGACCGCGGACAGCGTGAAACCCAGGATGAGCGACCAGGTGACCTGCCAGGTCATGTTCCCGGCAACGCGCAGGGCATGCAGGATCGGCACGTCAGTGGTGGTACTCGTGGACGACGGCGTGTCCCTTTCCGCGGGCGATTAGCGCCCGGTTCACCGGCACCGTCAGGGCGAACGCGACGACCAGGGAGAACGCCAGACTGCCCCAGAACAGGAGGTCGTCCAACCCGGCGTCCATCGCCCCCGGCACGGCCAGCACCACGGCGTTGTCGGTGATCTCCATGACCAGGATGGAGAGGGTGTCGGCGGCGAGGGCGACGGCGATCGCGCGGCGCAACGACAGACCCGCGCGCAGCATCGGCGCGATGGTCAGTGAGTAGCCGAACAGGAACGCCAACCCGACCGCGAGCGCGATGCTCGGCGCGTTCGACCAGCCCCACCAGGTCGCTAACACCAGGCCGAGGATCTCCCCGATCGCGCACCCGGTCAGGCAGTGCAGCGTCGCCGAGACCGCAAGACGGGTTAACTGCCGCGAGGGCATCGGCCGATCGGAGGGCTCCGCATGTCCATTGTGGTCGGTGGTACGCGTCTGCGCAGTCATGACGTCCCTTCCTTCAGGACCCGCGCGCGGTCGCTGCCCACGCTAGCGGGGCCGGGTTCGCTCGTCGCCCGGGTAGCGGTGTCTGCCGGGTCTGGCGCCGGTTGGAAGCGGCGCAGCCGCAGCGAGTTCGTGACCACGAACACCGACGAGAACGCCATCGCGGCGGCGGCGACGAGCGGTGACAGCAGCCCGAACGCGGCGACCGGAATCAACACCACGTTGTAGGCGAAGGCCCAGAACAGGTTGCCCTGGATGATCCGCAGCGTGCGCCGGGACAGCCGGATGCCGTCGGCCGCTCCACGCAGATCGCCGCGGACGAGGGTGATGTCCGACGCCTCGATCGCGACGTCGGCGCCGGTGCCCAGGGCCAGGCCGAGATCGGCCTGGGCGAGTGCCGCGGCATCGTTGACGCCGTCGCCGACCATGGCGACGACCCGGCCCTGCGCCTGTAGGTCGCTGATCGCGGCGACCTTCTGCTCGGGCCGCACGTCGGCGATCACGTCGTCGATGCCGACGCGCGCCGCGACGGCGGTGGCGGCCCGGTGGTTGTCCCCGGTGAGCAACACCGGATGCAGGCCCAGCCCGCGCAGCTGCGTGATCGCCTCGGCGCTGGTGTCCTTGACGGCGTCGCCCACCACGAGGACGCCGCGCACCTGACCGTCCCAGGCGACGAGCACCGGTGTGCGGCCCGCAGCCTGCGCCGCGTCCAAATCGGCGGTGAGCGTCTCGTCGGGGCGCAACGCCCACTCGGCGAGCAACGCGGCGCGCCCGACCACCACGGCGTGCCCCTCGACCACGCCGGTAACACCCAGCCCGGCTGTACTCGCGAAGTCGCCCACTGCTGGCAACGCCCCGAACCGCGTCCGGGCCGCGTCGGCAATCGCGGTGGCGATCGGGTGCTCGCTCGCCGATTCGAGTGCGCCGGCGATGCGCAGTACATCGTCGGGGTGGGCACCGCGAACGGCGTGCAGCGTCATCCGTCCGGTCGTCACCGTTCCGGTCTTGTCGAGCACGATCGTGTCCACGCGGCGGGTGCGCTCCAACACCTGCGGCCCCTTGATCAGCAGGCCCAACTGGGCGCCGCGCCCGGTGCCGACGAGCAGTGCCGTCGGCGTCGCCAGCCCGAGCGCACACGGGCAGGCGATGATCAGCGCGGCGACGGCCGGCGTGATCGCGTCGGTCATGCTCCCGGTGCGGGCGAACCAGAACCCGAGGGTCGCCGCAGCCAGCACCATCTCGGCACACTTCTCGCCGATCATGATGGTGGGCGCATTGGTGTTGCCGCTCGTCAGTGTCGGCATGACGGAGGCGTCGGCCACCCGCAGGCCCGCGATCCCGTGGACCCGCAGCTCGGAATCGACCACCGCCAGGGTATCCGAGCCCATCTTGCAGGTGCCCACCGGGTGATAGGTGGTTTCGGCGTTCTTCCTCACCCAATCGAGCAATTCGTCGTCCTTCTGCAGATGCGCTCCCGGCGCGATTTCCTCCCCCGTGACCTCTTTCAGCGGCGACGTTGCCATCAGCTCCCGCCCCTTGCGGATAGCGGCCAGCACGCCGGCACGATCGTGCGCGGCTGACAGAAAATTGAAGCGGATCGCCGGCGGCTCGCCCGGATCCGAGGACTTGATGTGAATCGAGCCTGTGCTTTCGGAGCGCAGCACATTCACGTTCATCGTGATACCAGCCTTCCGCGAGACGCGCCGCTCACGGCCGATCATCTCGTACAGGAAGGGCGCGATCGAAACCGTCGCGTCCGGCGTCTCGAGTCCCACCCGGGTGCGGAAGTAAAGCCGGATCGGCACCGCTGTCGAGGCCAGGAAGCCCTCGCGGAACAGCGCGTACTTGACCGCCTCACGCCCCAGCCGCCAGCCCCGGGCGTTGTCGTTGAAGGTGAGGTTCTTCTCCCTGATCGCGAACTTCACACGCGGCGAGTAGTGGTCGCGCAGGTTCTCGCCGACGCCACGCAGGTCGTGCAGCGGCGTGATGCCCAGCGCGCGCAGGCGTTCCGCCTGGCCGATGCCGGAAAGCTCGAGCAGCTTCGGCGAGTTGATCGAGCCGCCCGAGACGATCACTTCGCGCGCCGCCCGCGCTTCGCGCTTCACCCCGCCGACGGAATAGCGAACGCCGACACATCGCCTGCCTTCCAGAATCAGCGCCTCGGCCATCGCCCCTTGATCGATCGCAAGGTTCGGTCGCGCGCGGGCCGGGTCGAGATAGCAGTAGGCCGTGCTCTGGCGGCGGCCCTTGGCAATCGTCACCTGCGACATGCCAATGCCTTCCTGGCTCTCTCCGTTCTGATCGGGATTGAAGGGCAAGCCTATTCGTTCCGCAGCCGCGATCATCTTCTCCAGCAACGGCACCTTGTGGCGCGGGGTGTCGGTGACGCGAAGCAAGCCGTCGCGGCCCCGGAACCTGTCGGAGCCGCCGTCGTAACGCTCCATTCGCTTGAAGATCGGCAGCACGTCCTGGTAGCTCCAGCCCCGGTTGCCGAGCTGGGCCCAGTGATCGTAGTCCTGCGCCTGACCGCGGATATAGACCATGCCGTTGATCGAGCTCGAGCCACTCAGAATCTTGCCGCGCGGAACCTCGATGCGCCGCCCGCCCGAGCCATCATCCGGCTCCGACGAGTAGCACCAGTTGACGGCCGGATCGTCGATCATCTTGGCGACGCCTACAGGCACGCGCGACCAGAAAAAGTTCGAGCCTTCGGTCCCCGCCTCGAGCAGCAGCACCCGGTAGGCGCCGCTCTCGGTCAGCCGGCTGGCGACCACCGCCCCTGCCGAACCTGCGCCGACGACGATGTAGTCATAGGCAGAGTCGCTCGACATTGCGTCTGTGTTCCCTTGTTCAGGAAGGCGGAGGCTGGATCTTCACCAATGGTGAAGACAACCAGCGCTCGGGCATGATGGCAAGGGAATGACAGGTGATCGGGCGCTCTCTATGCCACTGCGCAAAACGCCAACCGACCGGGTGTCTTGCCGGAGCGCGGGCCTCCAGGCCCGCTTCTTCATCGTCGATACGATGACATGAGCGGACCTGGAGGTCCGCGCTCCGGCAAGACATGAGTCTGCCTTGTCGAAACGTGCACCAGGCAGCCGGCTCAGTAGGTCGCGAAGATCCGCGCGATCTCGGCCGGGTCGGAGGTCCGGGTCAGGGCAAGGGCCAGCAGCAGCCGCGCCTTCTGGGGGTTGAGGTTGTCGGCCGCCAGGACTCCGGCGTCGGCCAGCTTCTGGCTCCTGTGGATGCGCCCCGAACCGGCGCGCGAGGACTGCACGACCACGATGCCCTGGCGCACCGCCTCGGCCATCGCCGCCAGGTCGGCGGCCGGCGGCATGCCGGGCGCGAAGCCGGCCGAGACGAGTCCCCGCGCGCCGGCGGCGATGAAGGCGCGCATCGCGCTGCCGTCGGAACCGGCATAGGCATAGGCGATGTCGACGCGCGGCAGGGCGTCGAG
>Ga0137418_10006615_pt1 | contig 10660 bp, 8 predicted proteins | sample CZODoug3_1_2_16f_FD_122242 | JGI IMG/M metagenome (GOLD analysis project Ga0137418, IMG submission 122242) | Vadose zone soil fungal communities from Angelo Coast Range Reserve, California, USA - CZODoug3_1_2_16fungal (Hybrid Assembly) | ecosystem: Environmental > Terrestrial > Soil > Vadose... | reverse complement strand
GTTGCTTGGGCAACTATTCTTCCTCAACAATCCTGGACTGAAGGAACTCGCTTCCAGCGCTTTGGACCGTTGGTGCATTTCATCAATCCTGGCGAGTTCCGGCTCAAAGAGGTTTATATCTGCCTTTGTCTGTTTTATCGCAATGATTTCAACCATAAATTTTATGAAGCACGTCGTTGCCAGTCTCGTGGCCTCCACTGCATCCGGTTCAAGTGCTGCTGTACAAAATTTTGCTGTCCAAAGAGTAAGCCTGTTCTAGAACCAGCTAGGTTGGTGACTGACAGATGGGTCGTAGCTGTATTACAATACACACGTTAGGGCGACCACGGCCGTCCTTGCTACTTTCTCAACAGCTTGTTTTGGGTCAGTTTTTCCCTCCCGTTGACTCCGTGTTGAAATAATTACGAGAATCCATGGTCAGTTACGGCTTGGTCGGTTTACTGAGACCCCTCACTGTATATCCGAGTGAAATGGTGTACTGGAGCGTGCGTGACGATGAATTCTGCACTTGCTGTAGGCTGACAATCGTGCCTTACAGAACTTGCCTGCGGTTTCCATTTTTCAAGGTACGCTACCATCTGAAGCAAGCAACGATTAATAATGACAGCTGCCACGTAGCACTTCATTTTGACACTGCCGCAAATCACAAGCGAGTCAGACTCTTCTGGACTGCGTTTACCGGCATGTTTGTCTATGAGGTCCTACCAGCCTACATATTTCCGTTATTGAACGGCTTCAGCATATTCTGCCTTACATCTCAACACGCGTCCTCGCGTACACGGGATGTGTTTACTAATCTTTTTGGTGGTGCAAATGCCAATGAGGGACTTGGCTTTCTCAGTCTTAGTTTCGACTGGCAATACTTAGGATCAATGTGAGATTTTGTCTCGAGATTTCTCTCCGTCACGGACTGAAATCGGTTCGCTCTTATAGATTTATGTGTTTTCCTTTGATCCAACAAGGTACGAGTCGATGTCAACTTTGCGCGGCACTGAACTCAGCCGTACTTCCATGCAGTAAATTCCTGGGTTGGCATTGGTATAAGCTATATCGTTATCATGGCCATTTATTACTCCAATGCATGGAACGTACGTCATATGGCATTATTGCAATGTCACATTCGCTAATGCAACACTTTTGGCTGCAGTCCAAGGCGTTCCCAATGCTTTCAACATCCATCTTCTCGTCCAATGGCACGATTTATCCGCAATCGGCTGTTTTTGACACTACCTTCCAGCTTAATCAAACGGCACTAAACGAAATTGGACTGCCCGCTCTGACAGGCTCAAATGCCTGGAGCAATCTGACCGCCAATCTATCTGTAAGGCATGGTGTTAATTGCCTCAGAATTTTTATTCTCAAATATGATAACTAAGATTGGTGCTCTGATTGCCCATTGCATTTTCTTCTGGGGGCCATATGTGAGGGATTCGTTTAAGCAAGCTCGGACGGGCTCTCAACCCGATCCTCACTGGCAGGTACGTCCGCCAAGATATATTGTAGTAACCTATCAATGTACTTATCTGGTTCAGGCTATGCAAAAGTACGAAGAAGCGCCCTGGTGGTGGTTCATGATCCTGCTGGCGCTATCCTTCTTCGCAGGTGTGCATTTTGTATTGCTAGTAGATAGGGTCTCCCGTGCTGACTAGAGCCATCTTATCGGTTCGAAGGGCTGATCGTAGTTTTGAAGGGTGATACTACACTGCCTGTCTGGTCTTACATCGTGGCCCTTCTCGTCGGCGGTAAGTGGCCGTGTATTCAAGTCAACCTATTACACTTACAACGATTCAATAATAGCATTTATCACAGTATGTATCATGGGCCGAGCACAGCCTTTGAAAGACTTACACTGTCGTTGCTAGCCGTTCTCGAACCTGCTCTTTGCTCGCATGGGTAATGGTATCGCTACGAATCAGTTGATGAAGATGATAGCTGGTGCAATCAACCCTCACCGCCCCGTTGCGTGAGTCGCGCTTTTAGTGATGATTCAGCCACACTTGTTGATGATTTATTTCTATTCGCTTTGTCGCTTAGCAATCTCTATGTAAGCCCACTTTCGACTGCCTGAATGTTGAGAGTTGACGTGGGTTTGCAAAGTTCACTATGTGGAGTCACGATGTTATTGGGTCGGCCGTCGTTCTTGCTGGCGATCTGAAAATGGGACAATATCTTAAGATCCCACCTCGAGTCATGTTCCTTACCCAAGTCTGGGGAACGATCCTGGGTAAGGTTTTATTTGTCCAGACCGAGCTTATTCTGACGAGATTTTCTCTTTGGATCTAGGTGCTGCCGTGAATTACAGTAAGCGGCATTCTTCCATTTGTGACGGGCCAGTGGCTAAATTCGGAATTTCGACAGTCGTCATGACCACGAGTGTTGGCGCACAACGACCAATTTGGCTAGACCCTCAAGGGACGAACATATGGTCGGGTCAAGTCATTCAGAGTCTTAACAGCGCCGCTATCACCTGGTCTCTCGCCAAAGAACTATACGGTCGTAATGGTCCTTATCTGATTATACCTCTGAGTTTGATCATTGGCATGGTGCCCACGTTTCTCCAGTGGTTGATTTCCAAGGTAAGCCACACATCGTGCATATTGACATGATTGTGCTCAACCCTGTTACAGCGTTGGCCAGTCATTGGAGGTGTGAAAGTCGACTCAATTATGCTTCCCGTTATATATATGGTAAATCAGCAGCTCTCCTCAAATTATTTTCAACTCATAATATCCCCAGTTCTCTGCGTCCTTGTCATCTGGTATCAACTCGGTCATCCTGTCCTCGATAATCGTTGGTGTTGTCTCACAAGTATGGCTGTGACAATACCATCCGGGATGGTACAAAAAGTACAACTACATTTTGGGTGGTGCGCTTGATGGTGGGGCCCAAGTAATGATCTTTATCCTGTCATTTGCGGTCTTCGGTGCATCGGGCAAGCCGAGACCGTTCCCTACATGGGCTGGCAACCCAGCAGCTGGCAATGTTGATTATTGCAACGGCAATGGCGTTCTGAGCTGATTGCTTCAGGGCAAGACTCGCTTTCTTGATTTAGTGTTTTAGCTAGGTTGTATTTTTTGTTAATTAGATAAATATCAATAATATATCAAGTTCAGCGATCGGGATACCAAATGGGGACACATTATTGCCTTACTAAAATTAAAAATTTCTAAGCCGCAACTGACCAATCGGTGCACCTCACAACTCCCTTACAGCGCATTATAAGCGAGGCCCGACCAAGGACCAGCCAAGGGGAAAATAACGAAATGGATTTTGTCCCTGCTCCCGCGGTACATCGTGTGCTGTGCGCTGATTGTGGTACACCGATCGTACCCAATTCTGCGAATCTGTGCGTCCCATGCCTGAGAAATACGTATGTAGATATGTTGTTACGAAACTCGTCTACAACCTGACGCTCGATTCTGGATACAGGGTTGATATAACAGAAGGAATTCCGAAGCAAGGTATTTGCTGATCTCTCACTCCTTGAAACTACCAAGAATTCTTATATGATCGATAGCATCTGTTTCGTTCTGTAGGAATTGCGAACGGTTCCTGTCTCCACCACAAGCATGGCAGCTAGCTCGTCCTGAATCCCAAGAGCTGCTTGCGATATGTCTCAAAAAACTAAAAGGACTTAATAGAGTACGACTGACTGAAGCGCATTTTATCTGGACGGAGCCACACTCGAAGAGATTACGGGTATCACTGACCATTCAAAAAGAGGTACATACGTTTTCTGCTCATAGGATTATGCTGAACTTGTGCATAAGGTTCTTACCTCGACGATATTAGAACAAATATTCGAAATCGAGTATCTCGTCCAACACGGTCAATGTCCGGACTGTGCAAAACTAGCCGCTAAGAATACATGGAAAGCACTTGTGCAAGTACGACAAAAAGTCCCTCACAAGCGGACGTTTTTGTTCTTAGAGCAATTGATCTTGAAGCATGGGGCGCAGAAGGACACGATATCGGTGAAGGAAGTTCGGGATGGGTTAGATTTTTTTTATAGTCAGCGGAATCATGCTATCAAGATGGTGGAGTTCTTGGCTGGTGTCGTTCCTGTTCGGTGAGTCTTCGGCTTGCACTTACCATAATACGTCGGTCATTTATTGATGATGCAAAAAGATCGAAAGGATCCGAACAATTATTATCCACCGATACACACACCGGAACCTCCAACTACAAATTCACTTACTCCGTCGAGATAATCCCAGTATGCAAAGACGACCTCGTCTGTATTCCTCTCAAACAAGCCAGATCGTTGGGCAACATCAGCCCTCTAACAGTCTGCGTACGCATAGGCAGCTCAATCCAGCTACTTGACCCGTCGACGCTTCAATCATGCGACATCACGGCTCCGGTATATTGGCGTAGCCCGTTTGATGCGCTTGCTACTGTTACCGATTTGGTGGAGTTTACAGTGTTGGATATTGAGCCTTCTGGACCCAGGAGGGGGAAGTTAGTACTGGCTGATGCACAGGTGGCTTTGTCTGGGGCGTTTCGGTCTTCATCTGGGAAGAGGGGTGAAGAGGATGACGGAATGATGGATTATGAATCTTCGACTATTACAAACCAGATTTTCCACACACGGACGCATCTAGGAGGGATTCTCCAGCCAGGGGATAGCGTCATGGGATACCACCTCTCAAATGCGAACTACAACTCCGATGACTTCACCACCCTCCCTTCATCGAGGGTGCCCGATATAATTCTAGTCAAGAAAGCGTATCCGAACAGGAGGAAGAAATCAAAATCTCGGAACTGGCAGCTGAGGAGTATCGGGAAGGAGGCTGGGGAGGAAGGGGATACTGGGCATGGGGGAGGTAGGGGGGTTGTGGGTAGGATGGGGGGCAGAGATCAGAAGAAGGTGGAGGAGGATTATGAGTTGTTTTTGAGGGATTTGGAGGAGGATCCAGAGATGAGGGGGGCTGTTAATTTGTATAAGGCTCCGAATGATGTTAAGATGACTGGGGTTGGAACCGGGGCTGGGAAAGGGAAGAAGAGGGCGCAGTTTGCGATGGATGTTGATGAGCGTGTTGGTGATGATAAAGAGACCCCTGTGCAGACGGAGGGCGTAGCGGAAGAGGAAGAGGAAGAGGAAGAGGAGGAACCCGATTTCCCGGACGTTCAGTTGGATGAATTGTTGGAGAACTTTGATGAGATGACCTTAGGAGAGGAAGAGCCTCAAGAGGTGTAGCATATCGCGAATTGGAGTCGTATATATATATACCTGAATAATTAGTAAAAATGATCATCATCTGAGCGTCGGGTGGCCATCGTTATTGAATAAGGGAGCGATACTTTTTGTGAAGGGTCTCTATCGGGGGCTGGCTTTCTTTCGTTGTATGTTAATTCCAGGCACATAGATAAGGCATTCTGAGTACACCTAGTCTCCCGTAGTCGGACCAAATATTCTGTTGTCTTTTTGGAAGGGGGGAGGACGACAACTCCATGAGTCACTAAACCTGAGTTCGACATGCAAGCGCTTATGTAAGTCACAACACCAATAAATTTTGAAACGGGTGACACCTGTATCTCGTTCACTGCCTGTTACTAAATATTTTATTACACTACCTCCTCGATTGCTATCAGTGGGATCGCAGGATGAACATCAGACTCGCAACGGTAAGACAATTTAATCTACAAAAAAATAGTCCATAAAGAAATCCACCCATTGTCAACTTCGACTTCAACTTGGATGAACGCGATGGTCAAATTCAATTAAATCCACAATTTTGATAACTGATTGACGCTGTATAGGCAGACGACCTGATGGCAATGCAAGCCGCTAATCTACAGAACTTACCTGAGAACTATGTCATGAAAGTACGACCCCCCTCGCCTCCCCTCTTTCCCGTTGACCTCATCCCGTTTGTTATACTCAGTTCTGTACGCCCCCTTCCTTCGAGAATATGATAGATCCGTGGCAAATAAAGTAAACAGGGATATATCACGCCCTTACATGGCCCCAGATCTCATTCGTAGCAGAAGATCATAAAGGTCGGATAGTGGGCTACGTTCTCGCTAAAATGTACGTCCCTACCCTTCTCCACGCTGTCCAACAAAATAACCCAGACTCGGCCATGATAGAGATAACGACAACGATGCCGAAAAACCCCCTTCGGATGGGAAGGACCCAGAAGTCAGGGGGCACATCAATTCTATCTCAGTTTTGAGGTCATACCGCCGTTTAGGTCTCGCTAAGAAACTTATGCTTCTTTCTCGTGCGTATCCATTCCCACCTATTCCCTCGCCTACTCCCCCAAACTAACCTAACCTAAACCGCCCACCCACAGAAGAAGCAATGTCAACAATATATAAAGCGACATCTGTAACCCTCCACGTCCGAAGATCGAACATAGCAGCTATCGGTTTATATAGAGACTCACTCGGATTTGGGATTCATAAGATCGAGAAGGGATATTGTGAGTTCGTTCCCATCTGCTTCCCCACTTGCTGATCGTCTTTGAAACGTATCTAACGCTTACCCCTCCTCTCCCTCCCCACACGGCAGACGGAGACGGCGAAGACGCCCTATCGATGCGACTCGACATCAAGAACACATAACATACCATGATATAACCCTACATCGTAGGCAGTACACTCAACAACATGCATAAATATGGGGACGTGTCGAGAAGAGTCGCTGCCAGGATATATCACACCGACATGCGAGGAAAAACGGTTACTCATTATTCAAGTATTTGTAACTTATATACGCACAACGACTACAATTCGCACGTTAATATGCTACACATCTGAAGGCTCTTCTCCTCCTAAGGTCATCTCATCAAATTTCTTCAACAACTCGGTCACTGCTCTTTCGTCGATGGTCCCGACTGATCAATTGCTCGTAGAGTTGGGCGAATCCCTTGATACGCTATCACGAAACTATACACAACGTAGCCCCCGCTCCGAACGGGAACATTGAGCTCGTAAAATACAGACTCTCCCATGGCAAGTATATCCTTTCCGTGCTTGGGTCTTATTGCTTCAAATGACCCCGTTAAGTTGATTGAGCAATGAGCGAGGGCGAATAACCTAATCCCAGCCTACTTGATCCCGTTTTCCCATATTTACAACGAACTACCAGTGCCTACAGACCATCCGACGCAACTGTCCAGCCGCAGAGAAAATCAGTACACAGAATCACGTACTTATAGCTATGGTCATTGTTCCTTAATGCATTTGCAATTGGGTGCCAATCCTCGTTTGAGATGCTGGTAAAACAATATGAATCGGGATGAAGTACAAGATACTTTAAGACAATTATTTGGATAATAAAGTGATTTGGAGGGGATGAGAGATTGAATTTCGAAATACGGTAATATAAAGGAAGAGGAAGAAGAGACGTTTACTTGCAAGGGAAACTCGAAGGGTGTAGTGAGCCTTACCTAAATCATCCGAGCATACGGCTGCTCCTCATGGTGTTTCTGAATGTCATTATCCTCCTTAGACGCAAAATACGATGCTACAGCCATAAAAATAGCCCAAAAGGCGGCAAACATGGACGCATCTGCCACTATGACAGCTACGTGGTGAAAATGATTCCGTAAGGTGTCAACTTGTGAAAACTGAATGACTTACAAATGATGAAGCTGAGGACACTTTTCCTTCGCTGGTCATGACAGAGATAGCTTATAGCTATGATTGCAGGGTTACGACTCGTAACAGGGACCATGAAAGTAGATGGGTCCGCTCGTAATAGCGAAGCCGAGGACACTGATCCCCAATCTGGTGGGAAAAACGACGGATTGTTCTGCTTGACCGTACTGATGGCAGTGTTTGAGGTGATGGATGCATTAAACATAGCTGGAGAAGCTAAAATCGAGTTGTTGTCCCAGTTGCCAATATCCATGAGAATCACCGCATATAATGCTCGCAAGTAGTTAGGAACTGATTCTGCCAAGGTCGCCGGAAGACCTGCTATATGGTCTGCCGGAGGGTCTAGTAATATCCAATTGACCGAGCCGTTAGAATAACTAAGCGCAACATTTGCAATGTTTAGGGGACCAGGAACATTGGCGCATGCTGTAGCTTGTGCTGGTGTGATACTGGTACCGGTGAAGTTATCGGCCAATCCTTCACAGGTTACGGCTCCTGCTTGTAGGATGTCGATTGTCGTGGCCCCAGTGGTGAGTTCAGCTAGCGCACCAACCAGGAGATCATACGCGAAGCCATCAAGCACATCCCTGCCCACTGTAGCGGATGGTCTCCCAAAGCCAATCGGGGTCTGCGTGACATAGGATGATTGAATTTTGACAGTTGTATTATTGTGGGCATAGCATTCAAGAGCAGCCTTGTAAAATCCCAATATTTATTATTTATGAGTTTGTTGTTTATCATTGGAGGATGTACCAGACCTACACCACCTTGGACAGTCGATTGTGTTTTGTCAACTATGACACCATAGTATCCAACGCTGCATATCTCACTCAGGGGCGCCCCCGAGTACAAAAATCCATTTGATCCATCGATAATGGCTATAGTATAGTCGAATATGGAGACGTTGGTAAAGAAGATGTCTCCATAATTGAATTGCCGTGCATCACATGTGGGTTTAGGCGGATTGAGGAATGAACTCCTGTTCTCCTCAATGAGCACTACACCCCGGCTAGCATAATCGTACTTGATAGAACATTATTCACCACCAATATGTCTGTGAAGCATTGAAGTTATCGCGAACCACCGATACAGCCTCATAACCCACGGCGGCGGCTGATAACATATTAAAAAGGGAGATCATCGAAATAAGCCATAGATGACCAACCGTTAATCACGGTCAGGACAGCGAGTACTAATATGGAGAACATTAACGCAGCGGGTGTGAAGTAGCGCCATGGGTAGTCCTAGAATTCGGTACTCAGCAGAGCCATACCCCAGAATTGATCGTTAGTAATCGCACTCTTGTGATAGGATAGCTTAATTTCCTGGATGCCATGATGACGAATGGCTGATTGGCACTTGGGGTGATTGGAACAGCGCAGTTGCGAGCACATCATCAAACATGGGCTTTAATACGGTTTTAAGCCGCTCCACACTTTGTGGAGCTTGCAGTGGGATAGGCACCAACAATAGGCAAATATATAGTCTGTTATCTGGAGACTAGGCGAAGAACGGTAGGCGCCAAATTAGTGCGTTAAGCAGGGTATATGTGTGTGGTTGGATACGGTGGGACCCGCGCCCCGGAATAGGCTTTCATAACCACCACCAGCATTGTTGATCGTAGAGCGGTGATAATTGGTCAGATGAGAACTATGCATCCATGGGTGATGGTGGTGGTATAGTGGGAGTGGTAATACTGTAGAATTCGAACCAATTCGTTACCCCTCTGTGACCGTGACTTCACGTCCACGTGCAGCGGGCGCTAAATTCACCATTTGTTGAACGCGCCGTCTGCGTGTTCCCCTACACCGCCAAAGGATATTGAGTGGAATTTGGGATCGAAAAGGCCAGGAAAGCTTGCATTTGGGAGGAGCTAACGATGCCGACTACTCTATCTACTCGTCGACCACAACCACAACTGACACAAGCGAATGCAGGGCCGGGTTTGAGGTCCACCACAACGGGGAAAGTGTCTGCTGCTGCTACGAAGACATCCACTTCCAAGTCTACGAGCAAGCCTAAACCCAAGGCTACACTCAGGGCTAATGCTGCGTCGAACAAACCAAAGGCCGACGAGGTATCATCAGATGACCTTGTAGCGCAGATCGCCGAGTTGACCATCTCACCTCCCACAACCGCGAAAGAGAAGCAGAAACAAAAGACCTCGGAGGAAGAAGAGGACAAGCGTAAATTGGCGATGCGTGCCGTTAATACTGTTTCTCAGAGTCTTTCTGCGGTTGTGCAGTCTGGTTGGAAAGCCAGTGGTACGGGGAACGCTGGGAAAAGGCCGACTGCTGTGGTGGATGGAGCGGCGAAAGCGTTAATGGATTTGAGGACGCTTTGTCCTGGGGATGTGGACGTGGAGAGGGCTGCGTCGAGTGTGGTTGGGAAGTTGGTTTGTTTGGAGATGGTGAGTTTATTTTATATATTATTTATTTTGATCCGGCTCCCTTTTTCTTTTTTGGAGGGCATTTGATGGACTCGATGAGAATGAAAGCTTTTATTGATTGATTATTTGTTATTATGTTGGCATAGTTCGACGAGGCATTATCCGCGCTTGAGGAGATGCACGGACCTATCTTGGCTTTGTACCACCCATCTCACACCTCTTCTATCCCAACAAAAACGAAAGGGAAAGCGACCACCCAGCTCCCCTTCGAACTCCTCTCCCTCCCTCTCCCCTCTCTCCTGGGATAGAAGCAAAAATCATAGTTAAATATTATTGGATCAATGATTGGTTATACAGATTATATAAATTTATTTTAAATTTATAACTAATTATTTGAATGCTATATTTAAGCATCCCAAACCTTATAATTTAAATATAAGGGATAATTTTCTAGGTTAAACCTATAAGATATTATTATAAAATATTAATTTAAAAGCCTGTAATGACTGATTAAATTAATGTTAGGCTAAAACAAATTAAAAATATATAAAATATGAGAAAATTATTTATAACTATATTGAGTGTTATAACAAATATGTTTAAAACTATAACATACTATTTAGATACTTATATGAACTCTGTTAATGAAAAAGATGTCAAAAT
>Ga0137418_10006614_pt1 | contig 10661 bp, 11 predicted proteins | sample CZODoug3_1_2_16f_FD_122242 | JGI IMG/M metagenome (GOLD analysis project Ga0137418, IMG submission 122242) | Vadose zone soil fungal communities from Angelo Coast Range Reserve, California, USA - CZODoug3_1_2_16fungal (Hybrid Assembly) | ecosystem: Environmental > Terrestrial > Soil > Vadose... | reverse complement strand
TCGACAGCGGCTATGTAGTGGGCACTAAATTTACTCGACCCTCTGTTGAGAGGTTGTCTCGGACCGCATCTCGTCGTATCCTAGTGGTGCATCCATTTAGTTTTGACATGTTCGGCTCACTATGCGATACATCGCTCCGCAGTGGAACCTGAGACAAGGAGCGAGCCATGGGCAAGGAAGCCAAGTACGTCGTCCGTTTGACCGCCGAGGAACGCCAGACCCTGCAACAACTGGTCGCTGGGCCGCGCGTGGCCCGGGACAAGGCCCTGCGGGCGCGGATGCTGCTGAAGGCCGATGGCGATGGCCCGGGCTGGAGCGACGGGCAGATCGCTGACGCGTTCGATGTCGGCGTGTCCACCATCCATCGGGTGCGCCAGCGGTTGGTCGAGGACGGGCTCGAAGCTGCTCTCCACCGCCAACCGCTGGCCCACACGAAGCCGCGCACCCTCGACGGCGCGCAGGAAGCGCGTCTCGTGGCCATCGCGTGGAGCCAGGCGCCGGCGGGTCGCACGTCCTGGACGCTGCACCTCTTGGCAGAGAAGCTGGTCGCAATGGCGATCGTCGACTCCCTCTGTCTGGAAACGGTGCGGAAAACGCGAAAAAAAACGACCTCAAGCCCTGGCTGAAGGCGCAGTGGGTCATTCCGCCGCAGGCCAACGCCGAGTTCGTCTGCGCGATGGAAGAGACCCTGGAGGTGTCTCAGCGCCCGTACGACGAGCACCGGCCGCTGGTTTGCTTCGATGAAGGGCCCAAGCCATGGGTCAAGGAGGTCCGCACGCCGCTCCCGGCGGCGCCCGGACGCTTAGAGCGCATCGACGACGAGTACGAACGCAACGGTACGGGGCATCTGTTCATGAGGTTCGAGCCGCTGGCGGGCCGGCGGGCGGTAGTGGTCACGGCGCGGCGCCCGGCGGGAGACTCTGCGGAGGCGCGGCGACATCTTGTGGATGTTTGCCACCCCAAAGCAGAGCAAATCATTCTGGTACAGGACAACCTGAATACACACCAGCGGGCATCGCTGTATGAGGCGTTCCCCCCCGAGGAAGCTCGGCGGCTGATCGACAAGCGAGAGGTACACTACACACCCAAGCACGGCAGTTGGCTGAATATGGCAGAAATTGAACGAGGAGTGGTACGGCAGCAGTGCCTCGATCGCCGCATCCCGGACTTCTCCACGTTGACAGACGAAGTCGCTGCCTGGCAAAGCAACCGTAACGCTGCGCAGGTGAAGGTCGACTGGCAGTTCACCACCGCCGATGCCCGCGTGAAACTCAAACGGTTGTACCCGATTCTAGAACCTGTCAAAACTAAGTGGACAGACCACTAGGCTCGTATCACACGGGATGACCCACAGCCCCGCGGCGGGTGTGGAGACCACAATACGGTCAAGGGAGCGGTCCTGGATAGCCAGGGCAATCGGCAACAGATCCTCCGGGGGAGAGGACCCGAGACCCCCTGCAATGGGCCCTTGTGGATCGAGATCCACCAGAAGCACTCGCTGGCCATGCCGGGCCAGCCCGGCCCCCAAGTTGATGGCGGTCATCGTTTTCCCACAGCCGCCCTTTTGGTTTGTAATGCATATCGTCGGCATGTGCGTTTCTTGCCTTCTGCCCGCATAGTGCTGGCATTTTGCCATCAAATGATCTTGTATATACCAATACCTTCGCCAAAATAAGGAGACGAAGCAGGACGGCTGAGCACGATACGGAGATAAGGCAGGGCAGTTACACACCGTGTAGAATATGGATTCCCCAATCCCACCCTACACCAGGAGCAACCGCCCATGCCGGATATTATGGTCTGTTTAGCTTGTTTACGCCAGTATCTGGACTGTACCACGCTCGGTCGCCTGAGCCGGGTGACCGAAGCCATGTTGGCGATGACCGGCCGCGTGACGATGCGGGGGCTCGCGCGATGGGCCGGCACAGGGGGGAGTTATCGGACGATCCAACGGTTCTTTACGACCAGTATCAACTGGGGCACACTCCAATGGGTGCTGATTCGCCACCATCTGTTGGAGCCTGATGATGTGATCGTGCTGGGTGGCGATGATGTGGTAGTGACCAAAGCGGGCAAACACACGTACGGTTTGGATCGGTTTTTTTCCTCTCTCTATGGCAAAGCGGTCCCTGGGCTGGGTTTTCTGAGTCTCTCGCTGATCAGTGTCAAACGCCGGACCTCCTACCCCGTCATGCTGGAACAACTGGAGAAGCAGCACACCGCCACTGCTCCTGAGGTGTCCAAGAAAACAGCCTCTGGGAAACGGGGCCGCCCGAAAGGGCGCAAAAACCAGCAGCGGCGCGACGTCGCGTTGAGCCCGTATCTGCGGTTCGTCCAAGAGACGATCAGGCGTGTCCTGCAGATGATCGGTACGTCCTTCACGCTCGTGTACTTTGTTTTTGATGGGGCCTTTGGCCATAATGATGCGTTACAGATGGTCAGACAAACCGGTTTACATCTCATTTCAAAACTTCGTCATGATTCTGCGTTGTATTTTCCCTATACTGGATCGTATTCAGGACGTGGGAAACGCAGAAAGTATGGCAAAAAGTTAGATTATCGGGATCTGCCTGATGAGAGTTTGCAAACATCTTTTGTTGAAAAGGATATTGAGACCAAGATCTATCAGATGAACCTCTGGCATAAGAAATTTGCGGATTTGCTCAATGTTGTTGTAATAGTCAAGACCAATCTCACCACCAAAGCGGTTGCTCATGTCGTCTTATTCAGTAGTGACGGAGACCTCCCGTATGATCGGCTGATTGACTATGATCGTTTGCGTTTCCAGATTGAGTTCAATTTTCGAGATGCCAAACAATATTGGGGCTTGGAAGATTTCATGACGGTGAAGCAAACGCCGGTGTATAACAGTGCCAATCTTGCCATGTTTATGGTCAATCTTTCCCATGCCCTGATGCGTCCCCTGCAACCGTATTGGCCCGAGTTGAGTGTGAACGATCTGAAGGCCTGGTTCCGGAGCCGAAAGTATGTGGTGGAAACCTTAAAATTACTTCCGGAAATGCCAGATCCCATTTTTATTGAGCAGGCGATTGCACAGGTGGCTGCATTAGGGCGGGTGAACCATGCCGTCAACCCCGTCTAATTGACGAAGGTATTGTTGATCGTATCTAATCCCAACAAGTGCTCTGAGTTCTGTATTACTTATCGAGGGGTGATTATGGACATAACGCCCTGCGGGCGGACTTTGGGCACATCACCCCTGGCCTCAAGGACCAGCGCGCGGCCCGGTTGAGGCATACGTGCCCCGTTTCATCACCTCCCCCTCGGCGTAGATGACCCCGTCGGTCGGGTGCCAGAGGCGCCACACCCCCATCTCATGCGGACAGTGCGGACAGACCAACGGGTCCCGTCCCGTCCTTGGCTCGTACCGCTGCCGAGAGGTGAAGCGGGCGCTGATCGGCACCGCGCCCTGGATGATGCCTTCCCCCTTGGCCAGCGCGGCGTGCAGCATGACCTGCACCTGGGCGAACGGCTTGGGGGCCGGCCCCCCGTCAGAGCGGCTGCGCGTGAACCCCTTGGGGACCGTGTGGTGCCCCATGCGGCCAATAAACGTGGCGACAGCGACGGTTGCAGGCTCCATCCGGTCGGTGCGGTGCGAGCGGTCAGGATACGGGACGCGCTGGCCAGCAGAGGGATCGATGCGCCGGACCGCAATCGGGGGGCTCCCCACGTCCTGGGCCACGTCCCGCGCCAGGCTCTGCGACGGCGCGGGCACGGTGCCCTGCTGTCCGTTGGGCACGCGGCCGTTGGGAGACGGCCGACAACACGCAGCCACCCATGGGTGGAGCGCCTCTGTCTGGCGCGGGTGGCGCCGCCTGGTCAGCAGGGGCCACGGCCCCTGGCGACGCAGGAGGTCGTAGGGCACGTATGGCAGAGGCTCCCAACGCGCTCCCTGGGCAGCATAGCCCCCGCTGGTGGCGAGCCGCTGCCGGGGCGGGGGAGAGTGCCCATGGCGGCCATGGGTGTGGAGCACGGTGCTAGAGCCCCCGCGAAGGGCCTTGCCCCGGACGGGGCTATAACAATCCTCCAGGCCTTGTGCCCCACAGCGCCTGAACGCGCTCAACACGACCGCCGCGGTCTGGTCCAAGGGCGTGCGGCACAGCGCCGGGACCGTCAGGATGATATGCCGAGAGATGACGCCCACATGGAGGGCCTGGCTCACCTGACTGACCCAGGGGTCGACATGGACGTTGGCGCAGCGTCAGCACAGCGCCGATTGGCAGCGCAGCGCCACGCGATGGGTGCCTTGGCCACACCGCAGGCCGCGGTCTGCGACATCGCCCATCGGTTCCGGGTTGCCCCACGCCAGCATCTTGGCCACCAGACCCTCGGAGTAGAGCGTCTGGTAGCGCGGATGGGCGTGGGCAAACGCGTCCCAGTGCTCGGCACAGATCTGCTGGAAGACCCTCCAGTCCCCAGAGGGTTGGACCAGCATCGGCTCGCACCGAGTTGGGGGCATCAGCTTGTTGCAGTGAAGCGGTTGTCTCATGCTTCAGCCGCGTCGTCCACCCCTGCTCGGCCTGGACCCGGGAACCTCTCCCCCGCCTCTGTCATCCTTGCGTTATCGGGACTTCTGGACCGCAAAAATGAAAATTCCTATGCGATCAAGATATGTTCCAATGCCTCTCGCAGGGCCTCCATACACTGATAAGCAGAAAAAGGTAACCAGCGGTATTTGATGTGTCGCCAAAGTATTTCTATCAGGTTGAGTTCAGGAGCATACGGTATTAAATACTTAATAATCAATCCTTTCTTCTTCCATAGAGCAATATATTCTTCAAATTCTTCGCTCCGATGTATGGAGGAATTATCCATAACAACAACCGTCTTTTTCTTGATATTTTTACAAAAATCATTCAAACACGCAACAACCACAGCGGTATTCATGGATTGGTCAAAGAGATATGGATACAAGGCATTCTTGCTATTCATCAAACCCCAAACGTTTATTCGACCCCCTTTTGTCGCAGGAATTTCTATGACGCTTCCAGCTTCTTGCCAGGCATATGGAATACAGGGGTCGAGGGTAAATCCTGATTCATCAACATAATACAAATCAATCTTTCCCTTGTCCTCCTGTTTTTGTCATGCTTCAAGTTCACGCTGACACTGAGCCAACTCTTCCGGATCTCGAAGACTCTTGAAGGATTTTCTCACACGTTTCCATCGAAGACGCGCCTTTTTTGCAAGACGTTTCAGCGAAGAGATGCTCAGACGCTTGGCTGTTTTTTGACTGAGGCGCTCCACAACTTGTTTCAGACAACGGGGCTCTTCTTTGCTATATTGTTGTGCAAGCTCTTTTTCTTCTTGAGTGAGCTTGGATGGTCGGCCACAACGGGGTTTATCATAGAGACTCTCAACACCCGTATGTTCCCATTTCTTGATCCATGAGGCAACGGTATCTCTATCCACCTGATATATCTTGACGATTTCCTTGATCGTCACACGTCGTGAGCTGAGGAGAATACTATGCGCCCGAGCCCGGGCTCGGGGCGCTGGATCATGTTTCATGAGGTTTTCTAAAGTATGACGTTGGCTTTCGGTGAGAGTTCGCACATATCTCACGCTTACAGCTCCAGAGGTAGCAGGTGAAGCATCGCAAACATGGCATCCGATCGTCCTTAATACAGGAGAACATTATACCAAGAAACTTTTGGTTGGGTACTTAACTTTTCGTTTTTCCGACGAATAACTTTTCGGGTGGTGTCCCTATAACGGGTACAAGCCGTTCCAGAGGACAAAAAGACCCATAAAGAAGCTATCCTCCAAAACCCGAGGGGGCGGCTGAGCTACCGAGATGGGCGACAAAAGCTACTCCTGCTACCACCCTCACATTGATATTAGGTTTTTTTGTCCAAGAATAAAAAATTCTATGCTACTCGCTGAATAACTCTGGTACCCGTTATAGGGACACTACCGGAAAAACTGCATGGCATTTTTCGACAAAGACACCCTACGAAAAAGCATCGCTCCAACAGTAACGTCGGTGTATCAAGTGCTGAAATGTGATCCGTATCCCTATGAAGTGCTCTTATCAGACATCATGCAGCGTCCTCCTGTGGACGTGTGGGTGGATGTCAGTCCTGTCTATGTTGCCCAGGTGATGCAGTGGCAACCAGGAACCGTCATACGTGCCACCATAAAATCTGAAGTGTTTACCGTAGAGGAAAAAGTGCAAGAGATGGGATGGAGCAAAGAAGGGTGCGAAAAAATGCTCCAAGAGACCGGGTATTCCTGGGACAATGCCCTCGTGAAATATTATTTTGAGGGGGAAATCGCAGAGGTTTATGAGAGAAAACGAGGGAATACACACAGGGCAAACAGCCAATGACAGATGACTCCCTATGGTTTATGTATTGAGTGTACCCAGGACAGGGTGCACGAACTGGCAATCGGAACAACAATGAGTGAACGATGTGAGACACGATGGTCTCCTGAAGATGTCATGAGGTGGCACTCTTATGGAGCAATTCGATAAGCACGACCCTCACCTTGCAGACATACTCCGCAGAGCGACACTGGAGAAGAACCATCAGGATAAACGCCTTGCAGCCATCTTCGGTTTGCAAACGGTCCCCAAGGTCACCGAAGAGACGTTAGCCCTCTATCTCGACTACCTCAAACAGCATCTGGAGGTGCCCTGTCAACTGACCGGCATCGAATCGCTGGGCTGTTTTGCCTGGGAAGCGTCGTACATCTTTGGTCGGAGGCGTCCCAAGGAGTATGCCCAGCGCAAAAAGAAGGAGCCATCCTACACGGATATCTATACATTGCTGAGCGTTGAGGAGGAGTATGACCCATACACTGGTCTCGCTGGCAAAGTGAAACGTCTGGCAGATAGCAAGCGCTTTGTGTTGCCTTTCGCCCATCTCAAAGCCACGGAGAAGCCATCCAACAATGCTCAGTTACTCGATGATTATGTCGTGTGGTTCGTGAATGGGCGGCGATAGGACCACAGGAGTGCGCCATGCCTCAAGAAATTTTCCCCTCATCCTTCGAGTGTGATTGTGGACATCAGTCAGACTTTTTTGAGAATACCGTCAGAGAAATGAAGGCGATGAGCCAGAAGAAGAAGGTCTATCTCGCAGACTCGGCACCTGAGGAACACACCATTGTGTTTTATCGCGGGAAGTTGGTCGAGATACAATGCCCGAAGCCATCGCAAAGCCACGAGACCAAGAAAAGTCCTCGCAAGAGGACATCCAGCACGAAACGCGTAACGACACGCGGGATACCCGACGAGGTCAAGACCGACGTCGAAGCCCTTGTCCAGCACTTCAATACCACCGTCATACGGAATCCCCACTGCCTGTACGTCCCTCGGTACAAGGGCAAGTTTCTCTATCTGGATCGGCAGGATTATGGACGCCAGCATCCCATCTGTCGTCTGGAATACACGGGGAAAATGGAGGACTGGTCATTCGCCATCTACAAGTACAGTGATGAGCGCTATGATGAAGAGGAGTGGTTCTTTCCAGGGGCGGAACACGTCGATGGTACCATTGAAGGCGCAATGAAAGCAGGGCTCGAAGCGTATCCCGCGTGAGCGAAGTGTTGCTTGAGAGCAGGTCATCGGTGCTCAGGAGCAAGGCAAAGAGGGAGAAAGGCTGCATGGCACGGAGAACAAAAAAATCGGTCCCTCGTGATCCTTACTGGGATGTCGTCCAATCCCTGATGCAAGACATCACCTATTGTTATGAACAGTACCGAGAGAAAAAACCCGTGCTGCTCTTCGACATACAAGAAAACCGGATATACGTGTATCCCTATCTGGAGTTCAAAAACGACTTGAGTGAACGCTCACAACGCTCATTACAGGAGCAATACGACCAGGCGATGACGGACGACAAGATCGTGGTGTTTGTCCGGGACAATGACAACAGGAAACTCGTCTCGTATTCCGTGTGACGAGGACGAGAGGAGGACCTTGCAACACGAATTCGTGTCCTCCATTGAGAGAGCATTACCCGACCTCCCATCTATGCTGATGACCATCATTGGGAGATGACCTGTAACCGTTTGCGTTTGCGAGATCCAAACTTCTCCAGGTCTGTCTCACCCGACAGCAGGAACTTGAAAAATGATTTCCCTTGGAAGCGGCATGCTTGTTTGATACCAAGTAACACCAAATAATTTTTCATGACAGATGCATGAAAACTGGCGGATATTGCACGCTGTTTCGCTACATGCCTAATAGCTCTTTCAGCAGTATTATTATGCCAAGGAATCCCATCTTGTTCAAGAAATGTAAAAAGACTATCTTGATAACGAATAAAGAGCTTCTGGTATATGTTCGTTATATCAGATTTGTATAGCTTATCATTTATTATCCTTTTATAGAATATATCAGTGTCTTGCTTAAATTTGTAGAGATTTCTCTTCTTTAAACCATATTTTTGTACCGCCTCCATAATAGGGATAATCAAGTTTTTGACTTCCAGAGCGAAATTTTCGAGTTCTGTGTCAAACGGTGATTCAAGAAGGTCATCATTCAGATTTCTGATGAGATGCACCCAACACTTTTGCTGTTTACATGGCAAAGAATCATAGCCAGGATAAAAATCCGAAATCAATGTTCCTGCGTAATTTTTCAGAAGCTCATGGACAATCGTTGGCTCTCTGGTTTCCGTCAGTTTGAAGATGACATAGTTGCCATCTGTGAATACCCACACATATTGGTTCGCCCCTTGGATGCTGATTTTCGTTTCATCTGCATGAATGAAAGGACTTTTCAATAGAATCTGCACTATGACTTTCTCACTTTCTGCATAGTATTGACCCATGTTTTGTATAAACTCTGGGATACGTCCTGCATTCATTTTCTCGCCAAAATACTCCTCTACTGCTTCAACAATACTTAAGTACGACAGGCGTAAGGCTACTCGTTGATGCGTAACCCACGATTTAAAACCATGTCCATACACTTGAGTTCTTCCATACTTACGTATGTCTGGTGGTGAATAGATTCGAGAGCATTGTATACAATATCCCTGGAATCCTACATAGCGAGTCAAGGTTTTCTTGATCCCACTTCTTGTGAGAGCTAAGTCAATAATTGTTCTTCCAGCGACCTTTTCCGTTTGGTGAAGTGGTGTATATCCACACTCTGGACAATCTACTCCTCGTTCAACCTGAATGGTTCTTTTGACTTGCTGTCTGAAGTTCTCCCGTTTCTGAGTTCCAATATGTGCCGCATAACTTTGCTGTTCCTTCCTCTCTTGCTTCGATTGATGACTTCTCGTGTTCTGCTGAAAGCTAATTTTCTTTTTGTCGTAATCAAAGTGGGCAAACCTGAGAATCGTGCCAAACTGACTATGAATTTCCTCGCCAACTTCGGTGGTTGGTTGTTTACGTTTATCAGCAAAGTCTACTTCGGACAATAGATCAGCGGATAGTGCAATCTTCGATAACTCATCTAACAGCAATTTGAGGGCATAGCAGTCCTCTGTATTGTAGATCACCAACACTTCTCGGTATGGAGCATTCTGCGTTTTTTCCCAATGGTGTCGCCACACGAGACTCTGTAATCCAGACGCCTGCGGTGATGTCCACTTCGCCCCAATGAAGTTTCCGATATCTTTCAATCCGTTCGACCGCACTGGAAAGTAGACGTTCCCGTAAATGTATCGATTGACATTGACCAAACGCTTTGTGAGGAGTGCTCCATCGGTCTCGTATCGTTTCGCCAGGGTCGCTATGGCTCGTGGCTCGTAACTGCCGTAATGATAAATCGGTGCATCAGGATATTGCGCGACCTTCTCCACGAATTGTTGCCACATATGGCGTTCGTCTTGATCCGTATTCGCCCAGAAAGAATGGTGTTTTGTGGAATCTCCCTGACAGACCAAAAGACCCATCAGGTAATAGAATCCCCTATCGGGTACCCCTTCCATGTCCAAAAACAGTTCCACGTGCTGCCGAGAGAGTGCTGGTAACTCTTGGAGATAGATTTTCTTTTCGCGTATCGCCAGGGCTTGCAACTCGACCTTATGTGTGACTGCGGGTGGCTTTCTGCTCCGTTTCTTGGGTTTGCGTGGCTTGAACAGATAGGAGAGCTGTTTGACCGTGAAAATCCCCTTCTTCTCATACTGCCGCATCACCCGTGCCGTCACTCCATTGAGCAGACTAAGGTTATCCTCCTGTTCCGCTTGAGTCTGGCACAGACGCTGGAAGGGGCAAAGCGAACAGTGCTTATTCAAGACAATGGGAGGTGGTTTGGGGGAGTCAGCCGTGATCCATTCGTGGAGGGGCTCAAGAAGCGGTCTGAGGGCTTTGGAACCATGCTCCAGTTTGACGGTATGCGATGTTCCGTCCACTCCAATAATTCTTCCCGCACCAGGGGACATATGCTGGAGACGTTCCAGAACATAGCCGACAAAGGACAACGCCAACTTCTGCTCTGTGCTGATGCTGTGCGTCCCTACAAAAATTGAGGGTTCGTAGCTATATTTCCCGAACGTCGATGTCCCCTCGACCTTGGTCAGGACACCACATTCTGCGGCAAACCCGTCCACATGGAGACGTGCATTGATCAGCACCTTGCTCCCCTTGCGGAGGTTCTCTACCGAGTAGGGTTGTACATCTGTGTGTGTGTGCTGCAAGTGGTCGAGGTAACGCTCTTGATTTTCCTGCCGTTGCTG
>Ga0137418_10006612_pt1 | contig 10663 bp, 8 predicted proteins | sample CZODoug3_1_2_16f_FD_122242 | JGI IMG/M metagenome (GOLD analysis project Ga0137418, IMG submission 122242) | Vadose zone soil fungal communities from Angelo Coast Range Reserve, California, USA - CZODoug3_1_2_16fungal (Hybrid Assembly) | ecosystem: Environmental > Terrestrial > Soil > Vadose... | reverse complement strand
TTGAAGGCACGCATCTGAGTCCGGCAGTTCTTATCGCGTCACTGTACGTGTTCGCGCTGGCGGCCTTTCTCGGCTATCAGGTCATTTCGCGCGTGCCGCCCCTGCTGCATACGCCTTTGATGTCGGCCACCAACGCGATTTCCGGCATCTCGCTGATCGGTTCGATTGTGATTGCCGGTTCGCGCTATGACCATCATCAGCTTCTCGCGTCGATCCTGGGATGCGCCGCGGTGACCTCGGCCATGATCAACGTGACCGGCGGCTTCCTGATCACTGACCGAATGCTCAAGATGTTCCGCAAGAAGGACGCAGCCAAGCCGGAGGCGAAAAAGTGAGCAACGCACAATATTTCCTCGAAGCTACCTATCTCATTGCTTCCTGTCTCTTCGTGCTTGGACTGAAAGGCTTGAGCCATCCTGATACGGCACGGCGCGGCATGATCATGGCTGCCGCCGGTATGGCGGCCGCGGTCCTGGGAACGCTGTTCCATCCAGACATCCATAACTATATTTACATCGCCATTGGTCTGGTTCTCGGCTCGGCTATCGGCATTCCCATGGCCATGGTGCCCATGACCGCCATGCCTCAGCGGATCGCCATCTCCCACATGTTCGGAGCTCTCGCAGCGACTCTGGTCGGCGTTGCTCATTACTACGTGCACGGCGCGACGCACGGCAACATGGTCGCGCTCGGCTTTGAAGTCCTCTTCGGATCGCTCACCATCACCGGCAGTTTCATGGCGTTCGCGAAATTGCAGGAGCTGATCCCTGGACGTCCGATGACCTATCGCGGACAAAACATCGTCAACATCACCTGTTTTGCGGCTGCGGTGGCAATCTTTATCTATCTCATCATCGTTCCCACGTCGGCACACTTGTTCTACGCAATGATCGGACTCGGGCTGCTGATCGGCGTGATGATGGTGCTGCCCATCGGCGGCGCGGACATGCCGGTAGTGGTCTCACTATTGAATTCATACGCCGGTCTGGCCGCATCGGCCACCGGTTTCGCTATCGGCAACAACGTTCTCATTATCGCCGGCGCACTCGACGGCGCCTCAGGATTCCTGCTCTCGGTCCTGATGAGCAAGGCCATGAACCGCTCGTTCGGGAACGTTTTGTTCGGAGCGTTCGGCGCGGCGACCGTCAAATCCACAAAGACAGCCGCCGGACTCACCGTCCATTCCATCTCCGCGGAAGACGCGGCGATGCGACTGGCCTATGCGCGCAGCGTCATCGTCGTTCCGGGATATGGCATGGCAGTGGCCCAGGCGCAGCATGTGGTGCGTGAACTGGCAGAGCTGATCGAGAAAAAAGGCGGGGAAGTGAAGTACGCCGTCCATCCTGTTGCCGGACGCATGCCCGGCCACATGAATGTGCTGCTCGCCGAAGCCAATGTTCCCTACGACAAGCTCTACGACATGGAACAGATCAATCCAGAGTTCCCGCGTGCCGACGTGGCGTTGGTGATCGGCGCGAACGATGTCGTCAATCCCGCTGCACACGACGATCCAGGCAGCCCCATCTACGGCATGCCGATCCTTGAGGCCGAGAAAGCGCAAAGCATCATCGTGCTGAAGCGCAGCATGAACCCCGGCTTCTCCGGCATCGAGAACGAACTTTTCTACAATGACAAGACCTCACTCCTCTTCGGCGACGCCAAGACCTCGTTGACCAAAGTGGTGAGTGAAGTGAAGAATCTGTAAAGATGAGTCACTTCCACACGCAAGCCAAACTCTACGCTGAGCACCGCCCCGACTATCCTGCAGAATTGTTCGAATTCATCGCCGACTCGGTTCGCGACCACAAGCTGGCTTGGGACTGCGCCACGGGCAACGGACAGGCTGCCATTGGGCTTGCGGATCATTTTGAGCGCGTGGTCGCCACCGACATCAGCGCCGAGCAGATCGCGCAGGCCAAGCCGCATCCGCGGGTCGAGTATCGGGTTGCGCCGGCAGAGCAGAGCGGTTTGGCTGATAAGTCAGTGGATGCAGTGACTATCACGCAAGGGCTGCATTGGCTCGACATGCCGCGGTTTTACGACGAGGTACGGCGGGTCACAAAGTGCGGCGGAGTGTTGGTCGCAACGGTTTACAGCGACCCGGTGCTGGATGACTCCCACCTTGACCGCATTCTTCAGCACTATAACAAAGTAGTCGTCGGTCGGTATTGGCCGCCGGAGCGGAAATTTGTCGATGAATCATACGCGAGCATCCCGTTCCCATTTTCTGAGCTTGAGGCCCCAAAACTAACGATGGAGCGCAACTGGTTGCTGCAGGAGTTGGCTGGATACCTGCGCAGTTGGTCGGCGACGGTGCGCTATACAGAGCAGAACGGAGCCGACCCTGTCATCCAATTCGAATCCGAGATGCTAGCGATTTGGAATGATCCCAAGCAGCCGCAGAGACTGCACTGGCCATTCACCATCCGCGCCGGGCGAATCTCGTAATCGCAACTTCAAACAGCTTTGCGTTCGACTGGTGGCAGCTGCTGGATCTCCAAAGGTAAGTGGGGATTCATGAGTGAAGCGCCGCCATCGACATCGATCACTTGACCGGTGATCCAGCCTGCATCTTCTGAACATAGCAACCGGACTGCTTTTCCGATGTCGGCCGGAGTACCCAGTCGCCGCATGGGCGTCCATCCTGCTTGCTGCCACTCGCGGATCATCTTCTGGACCGGGTCTGGCAAGCTGTTAAGTACGCTGTCTTCCGTCCAGCCGGGGCTGATGGAATTAACCGTGATACCACGCGGCGCCAGTGCCACCGCGAAATAGCGGCACAACACATCCAGAGCGGTCTTGGCCGCTCCCATTGCCACCCACGGCTGCCAACTCCCATAGCGGCCGCCGGGGGCGTAAGTAATGGCGATGATCCTGCCGCCAGAACGCATGAATGACGAAGCTTCACGCACGCCGACAAGAAATGCCTTGGCTTGCGAGTCCATAGCGACATCCCACTTATCGAGCGTGATCTCCATGGGCGGCTGATAGAAAGTCGCGGCCTCGGTGCGAGCATTGCTTACGAAGATGTGAAGCGCACCGAACTGCGACTTGACGTCTTGGAAAAGCCGTTTGACATCGTCGTGCTTGCTGACATCGGCCTGCAGCACAATGCCGTCGGAGCCAAGCTCGCGCACCTTAGCCAAGGTGTCCTTAGCAGCGCTTTCATTCTGGAAATAGTGAACTGCGATGCGCGCTCCCTGTTCGGCTAGTTTCAGAGCAATACCGCGTCCGATTCCTCTTGAACTTCCCGTGATCAAGGCGAACTTTCCTTTGAGTGACATACATTCCTCCGCTCGCACGGGAGGCTACCATCCCGTCGGGAGCATTGTAGTCAAGAAGCGGGTGAGATGAGTGTCGCCCTGGAGTGCAAATGCCGTTTACCGCCAGCTCACAATATTTTTGTCACCCGTTTGGACGGACGCGCGTCTAATCCCAATACGCATACTCGTCTCCTTTGGAACCGGAGAGAGCAAAGCATCGTTCTCTTCGGTTCCACTCGGTTTCGTGGATCCGTAGTACTCTCCAAGCAAATGCCCCACTCCCGTGGGGCATTTGCTTTTGTGTTGTGGAAAACTTAGGCAGCGTCGGTCTTCTGCTGGGCTTCCTGTTGCTCGCGCTCTTTCCTCTCGCGTTTCACCTTCCTGGAGCGCGCTACCAGCGCCGCCGTCAGTCCGGCTGCGGCTGCGGCCACGCCAATGCCCGCGGCCACTTTCGGCAACGGATCCGACACCGGCGGTGGAAGGTAGGTGATGCCATTCTCGTCAGCGCGAGCGGGCTCGTTGGCGTAGCGTCCTTTTTCAGGAATTGGAAACTGTTCGGCTAGCGCTCGCAGCTGCTCTCCAGCTTCAGGCCCAGACATGGGGATGCCGTGTCCGGGCGCGAGCACGCGAGGCGCGAGGTCGGAGAGACGTTCCACCGATTCGTGTGCCTTTTGCCAATCGCAGGTAAAAAAAGCAGGAGGACGGGAGACCTCCTGCTTTTTGGTGGCCATGGAACCAAATGAATCCAGGTCAACAGTGGTGAAGGCGTCGCCGGCGAGCAGAGTGCGATCACTGGGGCGGAAGAAGGAGACATGTCCTGGAGTGTGTCCCGGAGTGTAATGAACCTGCCAGCCGTCCATAGCAGGCAACGTATCGCCGAGGACGTGCACCATCCCGTTGAGATTCACTCTGCGATTGGGGAAGAAGCGTCCCAGCAGCGACATGGCGCCGCCCACCGTGGGGTCGGGGGGAGGATAAGCGGATTTGCCGGTAATGAATGGCAATTCCATGCGATGCGCGTAGATGGGGATGCGCCAATGCTTTGCCAGGGCCGCGGCGGAGCCAGCATGGTCAACGTGTCCGTGAGTCAACGCAATGTAAAGAGGAGCTGCACCGGCACCGAATCTGCTCTCGACCACCTTGCGAATGGTATCGGCGTAGCCGTGCATGCCGGCGTCCACCATCACAAAGTGGGACGCATCCTCGCCGATCAGGTACAGATTGGCGATTCCGGCGGAAAGAAACGAAACTCCAGGCGCAATCTCCTGCGCATGTGGATTCATGACGGCACCCCGCTTTTTGTTTGGGATGCGAAGTAGAGTCGCGTAGTTGGCGTTTGACCGAACCTTAGGTGTTCGGCTGCTGTGCGGCTTCGGATTTCTGCGCTCCGGCACAAGCACGCTGGATCCTGTGTTGTTGTTCGGTTGTCAGATCTGTGAAGACGAACCAATAACGGAATCCGGTGCGGGTCGCGAGCTTGGCTGTGACTTTCATCGGTTGCTCAGAATTCGGCAGGCTAAATTCCAACACTGCGACGTCGCCTTTTTTCAGATTGGCGGGGATAAAGATGCCGATGCCGGTCTCATCAAGGTGCCCCACACGGCTCGAGCCTTCATAAGGCTTGCGATTCACTACGATGGGCCCCAGGCGAACATCGAGGGAGAATTTCAACCAACGGACTGTCTCCTGGCCTGGCTCCATGCGCTTATCTGACCCTTAATCCTTCCTCAGTGTATCTGGCTAAGCAGGCAGTGTCACTCGTCTCTATGCCAACAGTCGTACAAAGTGTCGCCTCATTCCCGAACTGAATCTAGCGAGGGCTCTGCTCGGCGGGAGCAGGAGCGGCGCTCGGTGCTGGGCCCGCGTTGCTGGTGTCCGGCGATGCATTCTGCGCCGGCCCGATCTTGGTGCCGATCACCTCGCCGGAAACGATCAACTCGACCCGGCGGTTCTGCTGCCTGCCCTTGGCCGACTTGTTATCGGCGACCGGATCGTTTTTGCCCAAGCCGACGGACGTGATCGCATCCGCCGGTACACTCTGATTCACCAGGTAGTCACGCACCGATCCAGCTCGCTTCTCGCTCAGCTTTTGATTGTAAGCATCGCTTCCCACGCTGTCGGTGTGTCCCTCAGCCTGAAGCTTCAGTCCAGGGTATGCAAGAACGATGCCGGATACTTTGGCCAGCTTCTCGCGGGCCAGCGGGCGCAAAGTATGCTGGCCGGAATCGAAAAGAACGTCGGACATGTTGACCACAAGCCCGCGCTGTGTGTCGCGGGTCTCGAGGATCGTGTTCAACTGTTGCAACAACCGCGCCCGCAACTCTTCCTTGTCGTGTTCCGCCTTCAGCCGCGCCTCTTCGGAAGCGGCGGCTGCCTGGCGTTGGCGCTCCGCCTCTTCATTTAACGCTCGTTGACGCGCTTCAGCTTCAGCACGGGCCTTATCGGCCGCCGCCATCTGTTCAAGACGCAACCGGTCTGCCGTCTCACGGTCGGATTCTGCTTGCTGCCGCGCACGCGTCTGGGCTTCCGTCTCGGCTCGCGCCTTGGCTTCGCGCTCTGCTGCGGCTGCACGCTCATCGGCCAGGCGTTCTTCTTCCTGTCGCCGCAGTGAGATCGCCCGTGCGTCTTCAGCGGTCTGCACTGCTTGCCGGGCATTCATGATCAGGGTCTTCTTATCGATCTTTTTTGCCGTGGCCATCTGCTCTGCCTGCTTCAACAATCCAGACGCCCGCTCGAAGCTGGAGGCGGCGTACTTATCTGCCTTAGCCATACGCGCGATGCGCACGGCATTGCGTGCCTCGTAAAGCTCAAGGGGCAAGTCGTAGCTGACGACTACCGGCTCAATGTCTGTGAGATTCTTCGTGTACCCGCCGCGTTCGAGAAGCTCGTAGCGCGCCTCAATGGTCTCTACCCGGCCGCGCGTGTCCGGCCGGATCACGTTTTCCATCACCACCAGGTTGCTGGGCTGAGTAACCGCGAAATAGGGTTCTGCGGTGATGATCAGGCCAAAGGCCTGTAGATCGGTTGTGACATCCAGCTTGCTGCGAGTGCCGTTCAGCAACACCTCGCCCAGGCTCACTGCGCGACCTTCGGGTGTAATGGCCCACATCACGTAGGTCATGTACTCAGCGCCAAACTTGTCGGGTTTGGAAAGATTGTCGAACTCGACCTCGACCTCGATGTAGCCCTGTTTGCTCTCGACCTTGGCTTCGCCGCGCGCCTTGGGCATCAGCTCGGTGCCGGCAAAATTGATCTTGGTGGCGCCGCCACGATGACGGTAATTGACCGCTTTGGCGGAACGCTCCACCACGTTGACCTTGAATACGTAATCAGCGCCGGCCTCGTCTTCCTGCGTCTGCGTTGGCTTGGCTTGCGTCTGCTGCGCCGGATCCGGCGTGGCTTGTGTTGTGGGAGTGTTTTGTGCGGCAACGGGCAGGACAAAAATCAAAAGCAACAACCAGCGGGTCAGAGCCACGGAGTCTCCTAAAAGCAAATTGGCACACCAAGAGGCGATCAGCACTGCAAGATGTCATTTTACGACACTACTTCGTGGCGGAGAATCAGAATTGGAACATATCGAGCATATTGTTGCTTAGAGCATTCCTGCTATTCAGGGTGCCCAGCGACCAATTCCATTGAATGAAACGAAGCACGGAGACATGGTCCATCTGCACGTGGGAGACGTAGCCGCGCTTGGCGTAGGGCGAGATCACTATCATGGGGACGCGCGCCCCAAGACCCTGCGAGTCGACCTGTGGCGGGGAAACGTGGTCCCACCAACCGCCGCTCTCGTCCCATAGGATGATGATCGTGGTCGAACTCCACTGGCTCGAGCCCTGCACTCGCTTGATAAACCCATCGAGCCAATTGAGCGCAGTGGTCACCGAGCCCGACCCCGGATGCATGCTGTGACCGGGATTCGGTTGGATGTAAGAGAGCGCAGGCAGAGTGCCGCCACTGAGCATGGTGTAGAAGTTGGTCAGGCTCTGGATGTGCGAGGTGTTATTGGTGCTGGTAAAGAATTGGAACGGATTCTGCACCGGCAGGTAGCCGCCACCACAGGCGCCATAATTTTCTGCGAACCATCCCCAGCTGAAGTTGTGGTTGTTCATCTGGTCGCCAACGTTGGGAAAACCGAAGGGCTTCGCAGCAGCGTCCGGCTTTTGACAAGGCCCGTAGTAGGGCTGCACGCTCCAGGGAAAGTTGTTGTCTGACGCCGCCACCATATAAAGACTGACCGCCGGTGCATTGCTCATCGCTGAAGAGTAATAGTTGTCGGCCAGGGCATATTGCTGCGCCCATCCCCATAGCTTATCCACACCGGGCATGGTGTTGTCGTAGTAGCCCATGGAGAGCGAACCATTGTAGTAGGCATATTTGTTCATCGCCCCGCGGTTCCACGCATTCAGATAATTTGTGCGGCTGTGCGGGAGGTCGCCGGTAGACGCACTGGTGAGCAGGTGCGGTGTGATCGCGGTCCCGTTGGCGTCGGTCTGTGAATAGCTGGTGGAACTGGGGTCGATCCCGTTCACCCCCGGAAAGACTCCAAAAAGGTGATTGAACGAGCGATTCTGCAATTGCACTACGACCACGTGGTGAATGGGTGACTGTGTGGCTTGCGGGGTAGTGCCGGTCACCGTGATCATCACCGAGGACTTGAAGATGAGGTTGGCGGTATCCATTGCCTGCACGGTCAGGCGATGCGAGCCGGCGGGCAGATCGAGCGGAGTGTCTACGGAATTGGCGGCGATCTGATATTTCTTTACGCCATCAATGTAGATCTGCACCAACTTTACGGGATTTGCGGTATCCGTGGTGCCTGCATTCACCTGCACCGGCGAAGGCAAGCTTTCCCCATTCATTGGAGTGCAGATGGTCACCGACGGCGACGCGGTATTGAGCGGGCAGGAAGCGGCAGCGCTAGCGAACGGAAGGTAGGCGAAAAAACTAACGAGCAGTAAAAAACCAGATCTGATTGGCATGCGGTCCCAGGGGTTCGGCCGAATTCGACCACTATATATTACTTCGTGGCCTAATCGTTCTGAGAGGCAGCCTTCAAATCCAGAGTTGCCCGTTCATCGCCGGTTAATACGCCATACGCCAAGTGACGCTAGGCGTGCACCGTTTGGTATTCCTCGTAGGCGCCCTTGAAGTCTTCGATCTGGTCACCATCGAAGTGCCATATGCGGGTGGCGACCTCGTCGATCAGGTCGTGATCATGGGTGACCAGCAGAACCGTCCCCTGATAGCGCTGCAACGCTATGTTCAAAGCGTTGATGGACTCGAGGTCCAGGTGGTTGGTAGGCTCGTCGAGCACCAGCAGATTGGGCTTCTGCAGCATGAGCTTGCAGAACAGCAATCGAGCGGCTTCGCCTCCGGAGAGCGCACTGGTCGCCTTGTTGGATTCATCGCGGGCGAACAACATCTGCCCCAGCAACCCGCGGATCTCTTCATTCGATGCCGCTGGGTTCCACTGATACAGCCACTCGAAAGCCGTGGTTCCGTTGTCGATCAGCGAGCGGTGATCCTGCGGGAAGTATCCGACAGCGGCTTCGTGTCCCCAGATGACCTTACCGCCGTCAATGAATGCGCCGTCGTAACCGCTGGACTTGCGAAGTTCGGAATCCGGCACGGTCGGCGAATTCGCCAGAAGCGCATTGAGCAAAGTGGTCTTGCCCGCACCGTTGCGGCCCATGAGGACGATCTTTTCGCCGCGGATCACGCTGGTTGTAAAGTCACGGATCACTTGCGCGTCGGAGTACGACTTCGTCACACCCTCGAGTTCCAGTACATGCTTGCCGGAAGGGCGCTTCATCTCGAACTTGATGAACGGGCGTTGGATGTTCGACTTCGCCAGCTCGGTGACTTGCAGACGCTCGACTTCCTTGCGCCTTGATTGCACCTGGCTGGAACGCGTGCCTGCCGCGAAGCGCGCGATGAACTCGTTCAGCTGCGAGATCTTCTTCTCGCGTTGCGCATTCTGCGACTCGATCTGTGAGCGCACCTGCGTCTTCATCACCACCATATCGTCGTATCCACCGGTGTAGGTGATGATGGTCTCGTAATCAATATCGGCGATGTGTGTACATACGCTGTTCAGGAAGTGGCGGTCGTGCGAGATCACGATCAGCACGCCGTCGTATTTGTTGAGAAATCCCTGCAGCCAGTGGATCGAATCGAGATCGAGGTAGTTCGTCGGCTCGTCGAGCAGCAAGGCCTGCGGATGTCCGAAAAGTGCCTGCGCCAGCAGCACGCGGACTTTTTGCCCACCAGGCAGCTCGCCCATCTTGCGCTCGTGCAAGTCGTCATGGATATCCAGGCCTTGCAGCAGGATGGCAGCATCGCTTTCGGCGGAGTAGCCATCTTCTTCTCCGACGATCCCTTCCAGTTCGCCCAGGCGCATTCCGTCGGCGTCGGTCATATCGGCCTTGGCGTAGATCTTTTCGCGTTCTTCCAGAGCCGTCCAGAGGCGCTTATTGCCCATGATCACGGTGTCGATCACACGATAGGCGTCGAATGCGAACTGGTCCTGGCTCAGGACGCCGAGCTTACGCGGGCGAACTACGTTGCCCTTTTGCGGATCGAGCTCGCCGGTCAGCACCTTCATGAAGGTGGATTTGCCTGCGCCGTTCGGCCCGGTGAGGCCGTAGCGCTTCCCCGGCGTGAACGCTGTGCTCACGTCTTCAAACAAGATTTTTGCGCCGTAGCGCATGGATACGTTGCTTACAGAGATCATGATGTCTTGGAGAACTGCGGAAAATGCCGGAGAGGCGAAGCGCAGCTAACCCATTAAGAATAACACGGGCTAGGAGGTCGGCTCGATCGGGGGCAGGTCGTCTGTGGGTTCGAGGGATGGCTCTTCTTCGACCACCGCCGCAGGTACGGGCGCAGCGGCAGGGACTGCGGCTGCAGCAGCTTTGCCAGCTGGGATAGCATCTTTGCGCGAGCTGAGCGCCCGCAAAACTTCCGTCGCCAGAGGGTCATGGGATGCTGCATCTTTTGCGTACTGCGAGAGCCCTCGGCGGCCAGCCTCGCAAAGATTTCTCGTCACTGCGTTCAAAGCAGCGCGGCGCACGACCAAGTCCAGCTCGGTATCGGCGATCACGTGGACGAGAGTCTGGGCGGCCTCATCGGTATTGATGATGCCGAGTGCACCGATGGCTTGCATCAACAACTTGGGCGGCGTGCGGCTGTCGTGAAAGATGAACTCACCCAATCCCGAGACCGAAAGCGGGTCCTTCAGATAGTGCAGTTCGTTCAGAGTCTCTTCCGCAGTGTGCGGCTTCATGAATGAAAGCGCGTTTGCCATGGTGGCGGCACGCCCGGGCAAGCGAGTGTCGTGCAGTACCTTGATGGCGGTCTTCTGCACGCGTTCATCGGGGTGTCTCAGCGCCGGGGCC
>Ga0137418_10006611_pt1 | contig 10664 bp, 13 predicted proteins | sample CZODoug3_1_2_16f_FD_122242 | JGI IMG/M metagenome (GOLD analysis project Ga0137418, IMG submission 122242) | Vadose zone soil fungal communities from Angelo Coast Range Reserve, California, USA - CZODoug3_1_2_16fungal (Hybrid Assembly) | ecosystem: Environmental > Terrestrial > Soil > Vadose... | reverse complement strand
GGGGGTCTGCCTGTGCGGGTCTGAGGAAAATAAGGTTCGGCCCGAATCGGTGTTCGGTTTTGCCTGGCGAGCTATCGCATACCGATGTAACACCTGGTTAGGGAAGGAAATTGCCATGACATTTGGAGACCGTTTTCGAGCGATACGACAAGAAAAACACCTCTCACAGGGGGATATCGAAAAACGGTGCGGGCTACTTCGGTGCTATCTCTCACGTGTCGAGAATGGACACACAATACCGAGCCTACCGACTCTCGATAAGTTAGCTTTGGCCCTCGAGATTCCGACCTACCAATTCTTTTGTGAGGACGAAGAGACTCCGGTGCCCCTAATAATTACCCTTCCGAACCCTGATCCGTATCCGAGGACAATAAAGGAAGTTCGCTGGTTCCGCAGCCTTCGGAAGGCGCTCACTAAAATGAACCAGCGGGATCGGCGACTACTGCTAGACCTTACAAACCGCATGGTTTCTCTCAAGAATAAACGAGATTCCAGGAAACCTCGCATTCTCAAGCGCGGCGATGTTCTCCGCCTGCCAAAAGCTTCACCTGCCCGTGTAAGCCGACCTCAAGCTAAAGCCGTGGGTCAATGAATCTCGCTCGCGTGTGATTTCACCAGTATTCCTCCAGATTGCACAGCACGAACCGAATTCTGATAGCGAATTCCGTGTACCCATCACGGATTTTCTGACTCTGATTGCCCAACGAAGACGCTCCTGTAAGCTTGACTACCCATCGCGTAAATGGAATGCGTCTGAGCTGTAATTGCGGCCTCAAGCTTTTTCGGCTTCCCTGCAACCTGTGGCGCGGCACCTCTTAAGAGCACCAGATCCCAGAACCAAGTCGGCTCGACTTTCCCCAAATTTATTTCCTGCGCGTGGTTTCTTAAAAACTGCAAGATGTCCTTCTCACGGAATCGGTGAATATCGCCGCCAGTTCCGATGTGACGCTTCGTACCTTGCCGGGTGTCGCGCAGCCACCCAGCGGCAATCCATTTCCGGATCTTGTGGTGGTCCTCTCCCAAACATGTTGCGAGGTCTCTCATCGTATACCCCTCGCAGACGCGCCGTGATGTCCCGAGGGCCTTAATCTTCATGACCACCGAGGTCTCAGTGCGTCTCAGCTTCCTGGCAATTCTCTTTGCTGACACTCTACCGAGCATACCTTCGAGCGTTTCCGTATCCTCACGAGTCCAGGGTCTCCGATCGGCAGTCATGGCCAGGCCGAGTCCCTGTGCGTGACGCTTGATGTACCACCGGGGAAAACTCGTGACGCGCGCTAACGCACTAATGACGCGGCCACGTTGGTGTAGGCCGCCGTGGTAGTGCTCCCTCAGATAGGCATCATGCTCGGGAGTCCACTTATACTTCAGGATGCGTCGCCGACGCCGCTCGGAGCGGCATTTCAAACAATACTTCGCTGAAACTGGCGGACGGCCGTTGAGGCCTGCTTCGATCATTGAACCGCACTGGATACACTTCATGGAACAAACGCTCCATCGCGAGACGAATTCATGAGTTTGCTCACGCTTGAATGGCGAGAAGAAGTCCGGGGAGAAACTAGGTGAACGTTCTCTGACCTACTTGCCCCAATGTGTTCGTTTTCTTTCGCGGCGAGCTTGCCGCAGTCTGTCAGCTGCGATCTCCGCCGCACGGTTGTGGACCTGCGCCCAACTGATCTCAAATTCTGCGCTTCGTCTCTTCTCGCGCAGTCGTAGCCCCCATGCTTCGACATGCACGATGAGCGGTCGACCACGAAGAAGGCACGGCGTTTCGAAAATGAGGCGAGTTTTACGTTCCGTCAATTTGTTCAAGGGGTTTGTCCCTTCTCTTACAGTAACTCCCGCCTGTTTACGGTGAATTCCATTCGTTCTCTTTCGGCGGAGCAAGTCCGGTAGAGTTCTCACTTGGGCGGCGATTGGGCCGACGATCCGTACGGCAAGAGCTCTTGAACTGCTTTCGGCGCCTCGCGGACTGGCTGAGCCGGTCTGTCCGACCTTCCGAGTCCTTCAACAGAGATTCCATGCTTTGCTAGCAGAGCCGTGGCAGCAGCTATGTCAGTGGCCTCTTGCCTTCGCAGGGCGGCGTCAAGCAATGGCGGGATATGTGCATTACCTTCTGCAATCATTGCCCGGTTGATGTCCTCATAGTCGCCCGACAGCCAATGGTGGCCACCGTACTCCACGGACGAACACGGGCCGCGCGAGTCAAATTGTGATAAGAAGAGGGCAATTGAGTCACCCGCTTCGAAATAACAGCTATAAAATCCGGCCCTGTTGTAGTGGGCGATGAAGCTGCAATGTTGAATCAGATGGTTGTACAGGCCCTTCGTGAACTGTTCAAACTGCAGCCTGTTATTGAGAAAACGAGTCCACGCGCGGAGAGTCCTGGTCTTTTCCGCTGCTGACATGAACTGTACGTCTCGGAATTCGTGTACCATTTTTTGCTTCACCTTTGGAGAATTGCTCGGGCTATTTCTCTGCGCAGATCTGTCCGCCGTACCGGGATGTGTAGGCCGCTCTGGTAGCCCCCATTTCCAGACGGATCCGTCCCGCTGAGTGCGCAGAAAAGTAACCAGCCCGAGAGGCCAGTGCTGAACACGTCGAATGCCCGCCCACTTTGCGTGTGAACCCTCGCGAGCCACCGTTTCACCATGTATCGTTGGTCCATCTTTTTCCGCCTCGCTGTTTTTGAACGGACACCCAGTTGCACATTGCAGCGACGATTGTCGGCGCGCCCAAGCCGCAGAGGCCTCAGCGACGCGAACAAGACCGACTGGCCTTGAACTCATTGGGAATCGCGTGAGCTCTCTGCGATCTGGCGTGCACCAGCTATCCGCCTCTCGATGATTACCGCGGCAAAATGCGTGCATGCGCGTCTCTCGCGGTTCATGAGTTTGGCAAAACGAGTTCCCGGACCAGCTGGGATTCGGTAAAGCGCGGTCAACAAGCGGTAGTAAAACTGGACAAAATGCAGTCTGTAAACCTCTTCCGTTTCTTGACAGAGTCGTGCAAGACCTGCAAGGCGTGGAAAATCGTCTCCGCTGGCTTCATCTTCCTTTATCGAGAGGTCGGTCATTACGCCAGGAGAAATTGCGATGCGTGCGAACTCGGCCAGCAGCGATCGGCAGTAGACGATGAAGAATTGGAAGATAGCAATGCAACACACAACGATGAGGAATAGGAAGACCATCGATTTGGGATATGCCTTTCAGGGATCTACTGCGGGGAAACTCTTTTAAATAGATGAACCGGGTCGACGCCAGGGGATCCGGGCGGGGCCGTCAGGCGACAGAATCAGTTCCGAATCAACTGGCTTTTCCTTGCGGGACGAAGGACGGTTGGGAAACAGACGAAGGTTTTCGCCGAATATGCCCGAGCACATTGACGTTGACCGTCCTCAATCTGACTTGTTGGGGTGCGTGCTGTTGGCGCGTCGCTGGGTATTTCGTCGCTTCAAGTCTCTTGGCAGGATTTCCTCGACGCGCCTCACGAGCTCCGCCGCTGAGGTGCCCAAAGCGGCTGCCAACTCTAACAGGGCCGTAAGGGAAGGACTGAATTTTGCCCGCTCAAGCAGGCTGATGTACTTTTGCGTGTAACCGCTTCGCAATGCCAACTTGTCCTGGGTCAGTCCTCGACGGAAGCGGAGCTCAACCAGGACTGCCGCAAACGCTCGTCTTGCCGCGATGTGTGTTGCATTGCCATGGGAAGGAACTTTCATACGGTTCGGAATACTGCCGTACGCATGGGAGGCAATTCCACAATGTATAGTTTGAATCGTGCCCGATGTGCTTCGTTCTGTTCGAGCCCCCGCGGGGTTTTCCTAATCCACGCTCAGGCGGACCGTTTCACCAAACGGTGCAGTCCGACGCGAATCTGTGGCCCACAAAACCGGGTAGTCCGGGGCCACTGGGTAAGACTCGCAACACAAATCTGTTAGGTAAATCAGGCAAGCTGGGTTAATGGCGTTCTCCTCCACCCAATCAAAGACCGGCCGAAAATCCGTTCCGCCTCCGCCTTTTGGTTCAAGGCTGATAGGTTCAGACGGTCCAAATTCTTGCACCGAATTCACGGCCGCGTCGCAATACACCACGTAGATCCGGTCCGGCTGTACCTCGTCCGAAATCGCCGTGATTTCACCGGCAAATTGCTCAAGTTCTTCTTTGCCGACCGAGCCAGATGTATCCACACCAATCACCATCGTTCCAACGCCGCTGCGCTCGACCGACGGCAAGTAGAGACCCGAGCTGATGTGCCGGCGATTCGGTGGGGTCCAACGGTAATCGGAAATCGTGGTAGCCGCCACAAACGCCCGGGTGACGGAGCGCCAGTCCTGTTTAGACTCACGGCTTTCGCGTACCGGCCGGTCAACATTCGACGGAGCATGGCCACACGCTTTCGCAATAATCAAAGCTTGTTCGGTTGCGAGCGACCACTCGTGTTGTTGGAGGCTCTGTTCTGCAGGTGATGCAGGACGATCTTCTTCATCCGTCGCATCCACAACTTCGCCGAATTCCCAGGGTGAACTCTCTCCTTCCGCGTCACCATTCGGAGTGGGGCCCGCACCTACTTCGGTTTGCCCGGAAGAAGATGGACTTGCTGCCCCATCGCCTTGCTGCGTCGGCTGGGACCCGGTTCCTGTTTCTGCGTCGGACTCCTGGTCTGATGCTCCTTCCGAATGGGCTGATTTGTTCAGTTGCGCGTAGATCTCCTCCGCCGACAAGTCGTCATACTGAGGATCAAGAAGCGCCCCTTCCCAAAGCTCCATTCCGTTTCTTTTGAGTAAAGGATTGATGGCTAGATCGGCGGCCTTATTCCATAGTTTCGGATCACGTGTTCCTCGCCGGCAGTGGTGACCAAGCGCGCAGTGCATAACCTCGTGAGCAAGCAACGTCTGAAGTATCGGCGGCGGGACCGATTCAACGAAGGCGGGGTTGTAGACGATCCGCCGCCCATCGGTCGCCATGATTCGTACGGCGCCCGGCACCGGCTTCAGTCGCAAACACAAGGATCCAAAAAATGGGTGACTGAGCAGAAGCTGTGTCCGTGCGCGGGTGAGCTTCCGCTCTGCGCTTGCCTGCAGAATCACGCGGCCTCCGATCTCGTCGCAGCAGGGATCCCATAACCTGTCATGTATCCGGCCATGCGCTGTGCGATAGCTTCCGCCGCGCGCGCCGTTTCTACGCGCGCCGCATCCGACGTTCGCAGTTCTTTGGGATCAACAAGCAAAGCGACCCGAACCTCACTTGCCAGCGTTTCCAAGGCCGGATCACCCGTGACGTTAAGTTTTGGAAGTATGTCGACAATCTTGACCAAGTTCGTGACGACAGAATCGCGAAACGGATGTTCCACTCCTTCCGTCGTCACTTTGTATGCCTTAAGGCGTTCCGCTAGGTGGGCGACGGCGTCAAAGAGACGTTGCCACAAGTCGCGGCTCGCTACCTGAAGAGAGGCTTCAACGGTCGCGGTTATCTGCCGCTGGATTCGCATTTTCTCTTCGTCGCCGAGCGAGACGCGGAAATCCGCCGCGTCAGGGAGAGGCATGACCTTGGTTTCAAATGAAAATTTCGCCCGAAGCTCATTGGGAGCCGGCATCGTGAGTTTTTCACGATCCTCTCGGATTCCCGGGTAGTCGCTCGGTTGAAACATTGTGCCCAGTTGGTTTTTCGCCTGAGCCACGAATTGCGCGAATTTCGACACCAACGCATCGACTGCTGGCCCAAAACGGTTCGCATACATGCGCATTTTCTCGGTGTGGTCCATGTACGCGGCTGCCGGCAGCACCCGGTAGCCGTCGTCGCCCCACGGCAGTGTCATGAAGTAGTGTTCCTGACGTGCCTCTTGGGCTATTTTCTGGATTTCTTCCAAGGCTGTTTTGGGAAGAAGGAGTTTGTTATAGCGTCCTGCGTTGACTGACGCGCGGTGTAGGGTGGCGATTTCTTCCGAGACCGCTTGATCGTGTATTCGGGCCGACCACATGCTGATCGACAGCGAGCACAGCATCGCCCGCGACGAGAGCGACGGCTCTGGTATGGACAACGAGCTCATGGCAAATATCTCCTGTGTTTTATCGAGTGCGACTGCGGAAGACTGCTAGGCGATAGCGTGATGGTTTTCAACAGCCCAGGTGACGTAACCCTTCGTGCTGCGGATACTCGGATCGCGGAGAGACGCGTCCCGCACGCAGAAGACCTGGAACTCGGTTGGCATACGCTGTAAGTACACACACATCCGGTCGAAGTTGGTATCCGAGGCGGAGTTCGCCAACGCCGTGGCGACGGCGTACTGCGCGTCTGGCTGGTCTGGCACGGGCTCGCGTGCCGGATTCATCAGGATTCCCTCGATACTGGGCAACTCGCGGAAGGTCTTCAAGAACGCCCCAAATTCGGTGGCTGCGCCAAGTCCCACAGCTCCCACATACAGCTCTTGTTCCAGCCGTCTGTTCGGCCCCTCGGCGAGGATTCCGGAAACAAACTTCCAAGAACGAGGCGATGGGAATGCGTTTGCGTCACGATCAAAAGCACTCAGAAGCGCCGGTCTGAAACGGAGGAAGGCTATTACTTCCGGCCGGACGCCCGCCCGAATAGCCCATTCACACCATTCCTGAATGTCCACTTCAAACTCGAGGTGCACAAAACGGTTCCGCAGAGGTGTCGGCATCCGCGTCGTCACCGCGCGATCCGAATCGCGGTTCCCGGCAGCCACGATTGCCCAGCCATCCGGCAGTGTGTATTCTCCGAGCTTGCGATCGAGCACAAGCTGGTAACAACTGGCTTGGACCATGGCGGGAGCAGCATTCAGTTCGTCAAGGAAGAGGATCCCTTCTCCCTCAGTTGGCAGAAAATCCGGTGTCGCCCATTTCGAACGTCCATCTGGGCCAAGGAAGGGCAGGCCGCGCAGGTCGACTGGGTCGAGCAACAGCGCTCGGACATCCTGCAAGGCAACCTCTAGCGAGGTTGCCACCTGGCGGACAATGGCCGATTTGCCGATACCTGGACCGCCCCAAATAAACGTGGGCTGCTGCGCTTCGACAAGAACGCGCAACGCCTCGCATACAGAAGATGCTTTCATGAAAAAGTCCTTTCGACGGGAGATGGATTGTCACTTCACGAGAGCAGTCTCGGCAGCGAACCAGAGGAACAGCCGTTCCCGTCGTTAGGCGCAGCGCAACAAAATGTTCAACTGGATACCGATACCGCGATCAGAAAGGCTTGCACCGCAGAGATTCACGTGCTTCGGTATTTTCGGTAGAACTCCACCGCCGAACGCAGCCGTACCGACGTTTTTGTTCCAGGGCTCTTTGTCCAAGCGCTCGAAGGGTTTCGGCCTCGGAATAGCCGCGCGCTTTCTGCGCCGCGATCACACGATTGTCTAAGGCACACAGAACGGAAAAGATGCCAGACATATCCTACGGTGCCAGGCCCGCGTCCTGCTTTTCTGCATCTTGTATCTCAAAACGCATGAGCGTGAGCTGCAAACGCAGGGATAAACGATTTCGGCCATGTTCTTATATCCTTCGCTCTGTGCCGAACGTCGTAGCCACGTCACGGGGTTCCGAACATCTTCCTGCCGAGCTTAGCGTTCCATGCGCCATAGATCGCTTCGACCCCGGGCTCGTCATCCCCGCCGTATCGGCCATTGAGCAAATCCTCGACGGACAAATCATGCGCATCGAGCCATGCCTTTTGTTCGGAGGTGCGCAGATACTGTTTGACGATGTCGACTGTGTGTTCTTCGCGGTCCGGGTATAGGAGCGTATAGCAAACCTCTTCAGGCAGGCCGCTGGATCGCATCAGGCCCTGAACCTCTCGATGGTTCCGGTCCTGATAAGAGTCTGCTTTGTGTCTACACATGGCGCACTCTCTTTCGCTCCCGCTGGTCGCTCGCATCAAAACAAACCGAGATTTTGAGGCAATGGCTCCTTCGCGGGCGGCTCGCTATCCTTCTGTGGGTCGTTGCTTTCCGGTCCGGCGTTCGTCTCGACACTCGCTTTGACTGGCGCGTCCTTCGACTTGGCCTTCTGTTTTTCTTTTCTGTCTCGCTCTTCGCGCTCTTTAATTGCCCTTACGGCCTCGGCAATTTGCTTTCCGGCTTGGTCAAAGACTTCTTGAAGCTGGACATGACTTTCCGTAAAGCTCGTCAGTCTTTCAACCAGGCCGGCATCGATTTCCTCTGCTGTCCCTGTAAGACACAGCGCTGTGGTCAGCCCCTTGATCGCCTCGTCTGGAATCTTGGCGACTTTTTCTTTACTCGAATAAGGAATCGAATCGTTCCCCTTTTTGTCTTCGTCCAAGCCGTGAGGGACGACGTTGACTCTCACCAAATCTCCGTCCAGTGACGACACGGTGAGCGTGATCGGGCGTCGCTTGAGCACAGGCATCAACTCTTTGAACATGATTTCTCCTTTGCATGAGTACTGAGGATGAGGAAAACAACGGCCGCGAGGTGCGCACCACGGCATGATGCGACCCTACCGCTGAGGGCGGGGCCTGATCAGAACCGCGATTTGCCGCAGCTCCGACGTGTTGGGCACAGGTACGAGGTTCGGGCACGCGGGGAACGCGTAGTCCATCCGCGAGTCGACAATCTCGCCGAACGCCCCCTCAAGCCCTTCGACTTCGCCGGGTAGTGCGAAGTCTCGATTGACGATGATGTGAGCCCAATAATCGCCGCCGCTGGTGCGGGAAAGTTCAATAGCACCGCCGGGAAATTCGATGATGTGCGAAGCCGGTTCCGGCCTCTTTGTTTTGTCCCCTAGTAGCGCGATTCGCCCAGGTGCCCTATCGATCAGATAGTTTCTGGTTGTCACGTGTGCCATACATCCTCCGTGGCGGCCATTTTTGGTTCAGCCAGAAAGGACTTGCACACCCCTAGCGACGAGCAGTAATTTGCTCCGGCACGGATCGCAGCCGCATTGCTTCTTGCTTGTTCCGCCTACGAGCGGAGAGGCATCACAACATAGCGGTAGTTGGCCGGCTGTTCCGTCAGCAGGCGAAATTCCACGGCGCTTGTCCCGTCCTTCAACTGGATGGTGATTGATTCTGCGTCGGAAGTCGCATCAAGAAACTCTTGGACGTATCCGGCGTTGAAGCTCACTTGAATCGGTTCCTGGGCGTAGTCGATCGGCAGCGAGTCTTTCGCTTCCCCAAGCTGGCTTGAGCTCGTTGACAACTCCAGACTGTTTCCCTGCAAGGTCAAGTTGACTTTGTGCACTTGTTCATCGGACATGAGCTTGACTCGCCGTACCATCTCTTCAAACGCCGCTCTTGTCAGCTTTATCGTGCACGGGTGTCCAGTGGGAAGTGCTTTCTCATAGGCCGGGAACTGCCCGGTCAGCATTCGGGAGAAGATCCCACGCGAGCCCCGAACGAAAAAGACGTGAGTGTCTGTCTTGGCGACGGTGATGCTTCTTGGCTGCGTTTTCTCAAGAGCCAAGCTTTGCAGACATAACAAAGCCTTGCGCGGGATTAAGAGCGATTCTTCCTGCGGCAATTCGCTGAAGTCACAGGCCTGCTCGATGCACGAGAGCCGGTGACCATCCGTCGCCACCATGGTCAATCCAGCTTTCCTTAGAACCAACTTCGCCCCAGCCAGGGCGACTCGATTCGTGTCTTGAGACGCCGAAAAATGTGTCTTAGCCACACAACCGGCAAGAAGAGGCGCATCGATGTTCGCCAACGGCTTGGCTCCAGTCGGAAAGGCGGGAAACGATTCCTTGCTCAACCCCATGAGCTTGAAAGACGACCTGCCAAAACCAATCTGAGCCCAGTGGTTTTCGAGCCTTTTGCAGTGAATCTCACCGTCAGGGGCCGACCTGACGATTTGCAAGAAGCGCAATCCCGGGATCACCAGGGCACCTTCTTCCTTGACCTTCGCGGGAAGTTTCGACCGAGCCCCAAGCTCCGTGTCCGTGGCACTAATTCGCAATTCGTTCCCGACCGCCTCCAAAAGCACGTGTGACAGGACGGGAATAGTAACTCTCGTTTCGATCGCGGAGCGGACGAATTCCAGCTCCTTCAATACAGTCGCCTTTTCAAAATAGGCTTCCACGATATGCACCTCATTCAGCTCGATGTAGATGGATGTGCTTCGCGCGAAGATGACGCTGTAAACACGGGCGGCTTCTTTCGCGGCTTGTCGCCGCCTTGCTCAAGCGTTCCGATCCACAGGCAGCGGGGCCATGTTGCCGGTCGCGAGGTTGACAAATCCTCCGTGATAGCTGACGTAGCCGTGCCGGAGAAGTCGCGTGAGAAGTGCCAACGCGTGGTAGGCGAGGACTTGGTTGATGTACGGTTCCTGACGCTCCAGCGCTTCGACCGCGCTGCAGGAAGGCAGGTCGTCACCTCCATCGAGCAGCGGCATTGCGATTTCAGGAAAGAGATCAGCAACGGTTGGTAACAAACACCGAGACCTCTTGTTGCGTTTGTTCCTTGGCTGTCCAAGAACAAACTGCCCGCCATCGGCGGTATTTCCGATGTCCAGCCAGTACGCGCAGTTCTTGAAAACACCCGAACTGATAATTTCTCGCCGCGCCGTTCGAGTGTCCACACACGAAATGATGATATCGATCTCTCCGGTCGTGTGTTTTGTGATTGGTTCCGTCGAAGCCTGCCATTCAAGTCCCCAGAACAAGTTCAGCCGATTTACCAGGACGATCGACTTGTGTA
>Ga0137418_10006610_pt1 | contig 10664 bp, 7 predicted proteins | sample CZODoug3_1_2_16f_FD_122242 | JGI IMG/M metagenome (GOLD analysis project Ga0137418, IMG submission 122242) | Vadose zone soil fungal communities from Angelo Coast Range Reserve, California, USA - CZODoug3_1_2_16fungal (Hybrid Assembly) | ecosystem: Environmental > Terrestrial > Soil > Vadose... | reverse complement strand
CAGTTCTAGTTTCCAGCCGATTACGGGTGGTTGGCCCCCGGCATGCCTCCGGGACGCGACAGCTTCCGTCGAAACCGTGTCGCCCCCTGGAAACTATTCTACCATTTTCGAGCGTCGCATCGAAATGCGTGGGGATACGCGGAAGCGCTGGAGCGAAGTGACCAGAGACCAGAGATCAGGGCGCAGTCGACGCCCAACCTCCAATCAATAACTGTTTAACTGGGCACAGGGGCAGCGCACTTTGGTTGACGGGGAGGCCGGGCGCTTCCAGAATGAAACCTTGGGAGGCCTGCGGTCAAAAACGGGCCGAAAGGGTTATGTCCAACGAAACAAACGCTGTGGAACAGGCCGTGGTACGCGCTCTGCGGGACAACCTGGAGCGGATGCAGCGCAATTCGGACGAGCTGCACCATGCGGTAGCGGATGTGGTTGCGGCGTGCAGCAGCAACAAGCCGTCAAACGCGCTTCCGCCGCTGCTGCGCGCGCAAACCAGCGCGGCTTCGCTGTCCGCGGCATTGGAAGTCCTCTCAAGATTCATCGCGATTACGTTGCAGCCGGGTGCGCGTTCGCCGTTTGAAGCCGAGATTTCGCGGTTGGCATCGGCAGTTTCGACGCACGCGGTGGAAGTTGCACCGGAACCGGCGCGCCCGTCTCCGGAGATTCCGCAACCGCGGGCAGCGGCACCCGCTTCAGTGCCGACGCGGGCGCCAGTTGCTCCGCCGGTGGTGGCGCGGCAGCCGATCCCAGAGCCGGTTCCCGAACCGGAGCCGGAGCTCGCAGCCGAATTCAATGTGAGCCAGTTATCGAGTGAGGAACAAGAGCTGCATCGCCGCGCAAATCGGGTGGCGAAAGTATCCATGCAGGATATTAAAATGCTAAATCCGGACAAGGTGCGGCTGGGCCGGGAAAACAAAGATCTTTGTGTACGACTGAAAGAAGACATTGAGAAAGCTCATCGCGAATACGATCGAAGATTCAAACCAATCATGGAACATCCAGTGGACTATTTTTACCAGTGGATGGTGGAAATTCTGGCGGAAGGCGATGCCAGCGCGCTCGGCGAATACCCGTACGGCGTGCCAGTTCGCCAGCACTAAAGCCGCGCTGCTCGAGAATTTTTTCTCCATAAATTCCAAAAACTATGAAGGAGCACAGGTTCGCGTGCTCGCGGTAGTTTTGGCGATGGTACTGCCGCTGCTGATGGTCTGCAGCGGAGCGGCGCAAACTAGCAAGAAAAAATCGCACCGGCCGAAGGCCGCGGCGTGCCGCGCAGGATGCAAGCCGGAAACCACGGCGCCGGATGTGACTACTTCGTCGGCGGAAGATGCCAGTGCCCAGAAAGAGCTGGAGAATCTGGCGCGGAATCTGCACAATGCCGCGCCGGGTGGGTACGAAAAGCTTTCCAGTTTTGCCAACAAACACAGCGCGGATATTTACGGTTCGCGGGCGGCGCTGGCGCTGGGCTACGACGACTATCACAAGAACCGGGCGCCACAAGCGCTGAGCTGGTTTGGCAAAGCGCAGAACGATGAATTGTTGCGCGAGTACGTGATTTTTTGGACGGCGCAGACCAAGCGGACGATGAAGCGCAACGGCGAAGCGCTGGCTGAATTCAGCACCATCCTGCGCGACTATACGAACACCGCGATCAAAGAAGAAGTGGTCGATGCGCTGGCGGCGACCGCGACGGAGACTGGCCACGCGCAAGATGCGATCGCTGCGCTCACCGCATATTCCGGAACGACGGGGAAGCCGGCGCTGTTGCTGGATCGCGCGCATGCGTATCAAGCCGCCAAGCAGCCGGTACGAGCGGTGAAGGATTATCAGACGATTTATTACAAATTTCCGTTAAGCGACGAAGCAAAATCGGCGGGAGTGGCGTTGCCAGCGCTGCAAAAAAGTTTGCGCAGCGAATTTCCATACGGAACCGCGGAGATGCAAGAGTGGCGCGCGCAGGCATTTTTCGACGCGCATAAATGGCGGGAGGCGCGGCCGGAGTTTGAAAAGCTGGCCGGAATGTTGCGCGACCCGGCGAATCCGACGGGGCAACGCGCCAAATTGCGTTTGGCGCAATGCAAAGTGCAGCTGAAAGGTTCGTTGACGGCGATATCTTCGCTGAACACGCCGGATCCAGAAGTGGATGCGGAACGCTTGTTTGTATTGTCGCAATTTCAACGCACCGCGAAAAACGAATCAGCGATGCTGGCGAGCATCGGCACTCTGATTAACAAATACCCGCAAAGTAAATGGGCTGAAGAATCTTATATGCAGGCGGGAAACTACTATTGGGTTTTGCTGGATCGCACTAAAGCTGCCAGCTATTACCAAAAGGTGTTGGATGTAAGTCCAGAAGGCAAGAACAGTTACAACGCGGAATGGCGGATTGCCTGGGTGGCGTATGTGAATCGCCAGCCGGATGCAGACGAAAAGTTAAAACTGTTTTTGCTGAAGTATCCGGTTTCGGCAAACGCCGTGGACGCCCTGTATTGGCTGGGAAGATTTTCCGAACGCGGCGGGAATGCCGCACACGCGCGGGGATTTTACGAAAAGGCCATAGCGCGATTCCCGGAAACGTATTTTGGATTTGCCTCGGCGGATCGCCTGGCGAAGCTGGGAGCAGGCGAAGATAATTCGGCGGATTTTCTGGACCGCATACCACCGCCCCCGCCCTTGCGGCCGTTTGACGAGCCAATTCCGCCTTCGGCGACCGAGCGCTGGGCGCGCGCACAAGCGTTGCGGGCTATCGCGTTTGACTCTTCCGCGGAACTTGAGTTGAAGAACGCATTTTTCGCCACCGGCTCACCGAGATTTTTGATCGAAGCGTCGCAGGCAGCATTCGACCAGGGACATTTCGCAGCGGGGATGGCGTACGCCCGGCTGGCTGTGCCCAGTTTTGATTCGCGCAAGACCAATGAACTGCCATTGAGCGTGTGGAAGGCGCTGTACCCGTTGCCGTACGAATCGCCGCTTCGCCGCGAATCCTCGAAAAACGATTTGGATCCGATGGTGGTGGCGGGATTGATCCGGCAAGAATCGACGTTTCAAGCGGACATCGTGTCGCACGCCAACGCAGTTGGACTGATGCAGCTGTTGCCGAAAACCGCCAAACTGATGGCCAAACAAAAGCGTTTGAAGTATGCGAAGAATAAATTGTTTGAGCCGGAATACAACATCGAACTCGGAACTTACTATTTCAAGGGTTTGGTGAATCTGACCGGAGCGCCGGAATATGCATTGGCGGCCTACAATGCGGGCGAAGACCGCATCGCGTTGTGGAAGTCCGAGCGCTCGTATGAAGAAGTTCCGGAGCTGGTCGAATCCATTCCGTTTTCCGAAACCCGCGACTACGTGCAAATCGTGTTGCGCAATGCCACGCTGTACCGGATGATTTATGGGCCGACCGAGAAGCCGGCTACAGCAGTGGGCGGAGCGACTACCGTAAGTTCCAAGACTGCAGGCACAAATCCGGCAGGCAGCCAGAGTCGCTAGCCGAACGCCGGAACATTCGGCGCGCGGCCGATCCGGAGAGACATGAGCACTCCTGAAACGAAAATGGCGGGAATTTCGAGGCGGATGATTTCGGCCAAAGCCGAACAGTTCACCGAATCGGTGATCCGCGAAATGACCCGGCTGGCGATGAAGCACAACGCCGTCAATCTTTCGCAAGGATTCCCCGATTTTGCGGCGCCAGAAGCAGTGAAAGAAGCGGCGCGGCAGGCGATCTCCGACGACATCAATCAATACGCGATTACCTGGGGCGCGAAGCCGCTGCGCGACGCAATCGTGGAAAAATTCGAGCGCACACAGTCGGTGCGCTACGACCCGGAACGTGAAATCACGATTTGCTGCGGTTCGACTGAAGCGATGATGTCGGCGATGATGGCCATCATCAATCCCGGCGACGAAGTGGTGGTGTTTGAGCCGTTCTACGAAAATTACGGTCCTGACGCGATTCTTTCCGGAGCTGCGCCGCGTTTTGTGCGGATGCAGCCGCCGTCGGAGCAAAATCCAGACTGGTCATTCGATCGCGACCAACTCGCCGCGGCGTTCGGCGTCAATACCAAAGCGATTATTCTGAACACGCCGAATAATCCCACTGGAAAAGTCTTTACGCGCGGCGAATTGGAATTCATCCGCGATTTGTGCGTTCGCTGGAATGCCTATTGCATCACCGATGAAATCTACGAGCACATCCTGTATGACGGAACCGAGCACATTTCCATGGCGCGGCTGGAAGGAATGCGCGACCGCACCATTGTGATTAATGGAATGTCCAAAACGTACAGCGTCACGGGGTGGCGCGTGGGATGGGCGCTGGCTCCCCCGGAGCCCACCCAGGCGATTCGCAAAGTGCACGATTTTCTAACGGTTGGAGCTGCCGCGCCGTTGCAACAAGCCGGAGCGAGCGCGCTGCATTCGCCGCCGGCGTATTACGACAATCTTGCGGTCACTTATGCCAAGAAGCGCGAACGGCTGCTGAAAATTCTGGAAACCGCGGGCTTCACGGTCTACACGCCGCGTGGCGCGTATTACATCATGACCGACATCTCAAGCTTCGATTTTCCCGCAAAAGATCCGCGATTTGCTTCCGGCTCCAAGGATGTCGCATTCGCCAAATACCTGGTGCAAGAAATCGGCGTGGCCTGCGTACCGGGATCGAGCTTTTACAATGACTCGCAGGATGGAGCTTCGCAGGTGCGATTCACCTTTTGCAAAAAAGAAGAAACATTGGCGGCTGCCGAAGCACGGTTCACCAAACTCAAGGCTTAATTCATAAGCTCTAGCTAAAATTTATGAAGGATTGATGTTCACGTTGGAGTAACTTTTTCGCTTTACGAAGAACGCGATGGCGGGCTGGTTTTTGTATGTTGTTGATTTTGCTGGCTTTATTCTCAAAGAAAATGGGGTAGGGAACTGACGGTCGGTTGCCCTGTGGTGGTTAGCACCCTACCCCGCGAGTGGTCTTGCTTGTATAGACGAAGTCCACCCCGGAATAGTTTCCTTGCTGGTTCGAATTATCTTTGAAATAGTTTTAGGGCTCAACCGAGTTCGACGGTATCCAGATAGCGTGCCACCGCGACATCCCACTTGAATTTTTCCTTGATGGCCGATTGCAGGGCCTGAGCCGCGGCGGGTTCACCGTGAGTCAGCCAGGTTTTCTTGGGTGACGATTGCAGCGCCGAGAGCCATCGTAGCAACTCGCTTTTTCCGGCATGCGCGGAGAACTGTCCCATGGTGATGATCTCGGCTTCGACCGGAACCGATTCGCCGAACAAGTGCAGCAGTTTGGCGCCCTCCTGCAGCGCGCGGCCCCGCGTGCCTTCGGCTTGAAAGCCCGCGAGGATTACGGCGTTTCTTGCATCTGGTAACCGTTGCTTAAGATGGTGCAGCACTCGCCCACCGGTAACCATTCCGCTGGCGGAGATAATGATGCACGGAGTCTTGACGCTGTTGATTGCCTTGGAGTCGTCCGCCGCGCGCGTTAAATGGAATTCATGGACGTTCAATGGATCGTGATCGCCGGTCGATTCCAGCCGGGAAAAATCCAGATCGTGGTCATCCTTATATTTAATGTAGAGATCGGTGGCGCTGAGCGCCATCGGGCTATCGACGTAAACCGGAACGTGTGGAATTTTGCCGTCATCCTCCAACTGCCGCAGGTAGTACATAAAAGTTTGCGTGCGCCCAATGGCGAAAGCCGGAATGACGATGGAGCCGCCGCGTTTGACCACGCGATTTACGATGCCCGCAAGTTCGGTAGCCGGGTCGCCGGCTTCGTGCTCGCGATCGCCGTAAGTCGATTCGCACAACAAAACGTCCGCTCGTGGTGGCGTGCTCGGATCGTTCAGGATTGGTTCGCCATAGCGGCCGATGTCGCCGGAAAAAACGACCACGGTTTTCTTGCCGTTCTCGGTAATTGTGAGCGCCAGGCTGGACGAGCCAAGAATGTGCCCCGCGTCGTAAGCCTCAAAATGAAATTCTGGAGAGAGATCGAAGCCGCCCTTACGTGGCATCGGCTTCAGCAGCTTCAGCATCGGATCAATGTCTTCGGGAGTGTAGAGCGGTTGGTGATCTTCCGGGTTACTGCGTTTTGGATTTCGCTGCGAGCGCTGGGAGTCTTCTTGCTGCAAGTGCGCGGAGTCTTTCAGAGAAATGGTAGCCAGTTCGATGGTGGCGGGATTGGCGTAAATCGAGCCTTGGTAGCCGTCGCGCACCAGGCAGGGCAGCCATCCCACGTGGTCGAGATGCGCATGGGTCAAAACGCAATAGTCGATGGATTTGGGATCGACGGTAAGCGGCTTAAAATTGCGTGCGCTGAGTTCCGGTGAGCCCTGAAAAATTCCACAATCGAGCAGCAGCTTTTTGCCTGCTGCTTCGACAAGGTATTTTGATCCGGTTACGGTTCCTGCCGCGCCCAAAAAAGTCAACTTTGCCATCGCTGGTCCCCCATTGGATTGCCAAAAGACGGTACTCCATTCGAGCCAGAAAGAAAAACCATCCTCACGGATTTGGAGGATTATGGAACTTCGCTTGGCATCTGGGTGTCCAAATCATGTATACATTAAGGACTTCCGACCGAAAGGTGACGCCTAGATGAAACTTCCTGGAGGCTGGTTTATCGCAATTGCGTTGCTGTGTCGTTTGACACTCATTTCACCGGCCGTTTCCGCTCAGGATTCGAACCCCACTCCAGCATCAGCAAGTGACGCCGCGTACCAGGCGCAGCGCAAGTTCGCGCTCGGGCTTTTTAACCAGAACCATCACTTGGAAGCGCTTCCCATTTTTCAACAGCTTGCGAAGCAGAATCCGAACGATGCCGACGTTATTTTTGGCTGGGGCGCGTGTTTGATCGATCATTCCGCGACCGTGAGCGACGACCTGGCGGCCAATCAAGAACGCGCGCAAGCCAGAGAGCTTTTGCTGCGCGCCAAGCAACTTGGCAACAACAGCCAGTTGCTTTTGAATCTGCTCGAAATGCTGCCCGAAGATGGATCTATCCAGCACGACAAGAATGGCGATGTAGATCAGGCTATGCGCGATGGCGAGTCCGCGTTCGCAAAGAACGATTACGACGCAGCGATTGTTGGTTATTCGCGTGCGTTTCGGCTGGACCCCAAGAAATATCACGCCGCTCTTTTCATCGGTGATGCTTATTTTGCGAAAAAGGATTTCGAAAATGCGACGGCCTGGTATGAACGCGCAATCCAGATTGATCCGAACGTCGAAACTGCCTACCGCTATCAAGCGGACATGCTGATCAAAAACGGTGAGATGGAAAAAGCCCGCACGCGGGCCATCCAGGCAGTGGTCGCGGCCCCTTACAATGGGGTCACTTGGCGCGAGTTGCAGGCCTGGGCCCAAGTGAATCACGCCGCTCTAACTCCGGTTCACATCAATGCTGCGGGCAGCGTCACGCAGAATGACGACCAGCACATCAACATCACGGTCGATGGCTCCAAGCCGAGCGGAGTTATGTCGGTATGGATAATCTACAGTATGACCCGCGCAACGTGGAGCACCAGCGAGTTCAAGAAGCATTTTCCGGCGGAGCCGCAGTATCGACACAGCTTGGCCGAAGAGGCCGCTGCACTGCAATCTGCGGCGAGCATGATCTCCGCAGACAAGCGAGGTAAATCCAAGGAAGCGACTGCCGATCCAGACGTGGCACTGCTTCGGAAGCTGTCCGAAGCCAAAATGATTGAGCCCTACGTGCTGCTTAGCGCACCCGATCAGGGAATTGCGGCTGACTATGCGGCGTATCGAGCGCAACACCGCGAACAGTTGGAACAATATCTAGCGCAATTTGTTGTCCCGCCCGCGCCTGTCAAGCAATGAGCGAACCGTCCAGACTGGCGTCGCACGACTCAGCTGGCTCATTATTGTTTTTTTGTGGTGGCGGAAAAGGTTTCCGGTGGATCGAGCGAGCAGGATTGCCAGAAAGCCGCCTCGGATATTTTTCCTTCCTGCCACTGCTGCAGGGAGGTCAAAGTAGCGGAAGCAAGCCCGCCGTCGGCCGAATCGAAAATCACCACGACGCCCGCTAATCCGGCATCAGAAGCGGGTTGCATTTTCGAGGCGCGCAGAAATAATTCCTTAACATAGGCCAGCTTTTCGCGCGGAGCGGTTTGCCGGTCCGGCGATTGCGCGGGCTGAACGGAAAATATTTTGACAGGCTTGCCGCGCAACGGCTCCCAATTTCCAGGGAAGGCTCCATTTTCTTCGCGAGTGACGCGAAAAATTTCAGCAGGCGTGGAGTTGCTGGACGCCGCGGCAGCCGGAGTTGCGGCAAGATCTTCGGGAAACTCCAGCTGCGTTTTCCGGATCCAGCCGCGGGATTCGCCAGAAATCTGAATGTGCACCCAGTCTCCACGCAATTCGAGCATTTGAAACTGGTCCTTGGCGATCGCAGCGAAAAGCGGCTTGGCATTTTCTTCGGGGCGCGAATAGACCGGAGTATCAGTTTTCCTGACAGCGACTAAATCGCTGGGCTTCGATTGGCTCTCATAGAGTTCCCGCAGATTTTGCAGGGCGTTATTTAGTTGTTGCACGCGTTTTTCCGCCGCCAGACGCTTCTTGCGAAGCTCCTGAATTTCGGCTTCAGTTGCAGGCGTTGACCCGGAAGGGTTTGGCGGAGGATGAGACTCGGCGGAGTTTCTTGCAACGACCGATTCGCGCGGAATCGCCGAGCCGATCGACAAATTATACTTTTTCCCGTTGGGCGGTTCGGCTTTGGCGCTGGCCCCTGAAGATCCCGACAAGATTTCCTCGACTCGATCCAAGGCGTCGTTTTCTAGCCGGCCGTTGGAGGGAAGAATTTCATAGCCCGATTTCTGTTTATCGGGATCGGCGTACCACGCGCTGATTTTCGCGGTAACGCGCACCAGGGTTTCACCGGACAGCTCCGGCACAACCTGAAACACGCACTGATAATAAGCTCGTTCGTAGCGTTCGACGGGCTGACGGGTCTGGCCAACGAATCCTTCAAGCAACGGCAGTTTTCCGCTGGATGAAGCTTTCGCCGCGGTAACCGCCTTCTCGGTTTCGGCCCGGGGTTCGGTGAAGGTACGCTCGACTGGATCATTTTGACCGCTGGCGATTGCGCTGAATGCGATCAGCATCGTCACGCTTATGGCCGTACATCGCAGCCATCCGGCAATGTTAATTTCACTTTTCACGGCAACGGCACCAGTTGCTCTTTGCGTATCCAACCATGATGGCCGTCGGCGGTTTCAATCCCCAACCAATACGGCGTGACAATTAGCACCACCACGTCGGTGGATTGTTTTAACGACACCAGAGTCGCCGCGCCTTCGAAGGGGGCGGACTTCACCGGCGCCGAATCAGCAGCCACACGCATCTCGACTTTGTGTCGCAATTCCTGTAACTGCTTTACCAGTTCTTCCGCCGATGATTCGGCGTCAGTCAACTTGGTGGCTTCTTCCTGGCGGCGGCGCAACAAATCCTGCCGGGCGGCAATCTGGGAATCGATACGCGCTTTTGCCTGCATGTCTCTTTGTGCTTGCAACTGGATTGCTCGTAACTGTTCCGCGACGGCCTTGAATTCACTGGACTCCACGATTCCATCGGAAGCGTGTACCGTGCGATGCGATGTTTCCACGTAAACCGCATCAATTTGGATGCGAAATCGCTCCGCACCTTCGGTTTTCAAGACATATCGAACCGTAATGGTTCCCTGGTCCGCGCTGTCTTTGAAATTTCTGGGCGAAAATGCGTTCCGATAGACTTTGTAATAGACCCGGCCGCCTCCGGTCCAGTTCCGAAAGGCACTGGAGGACTTTGCTTCTTCGGCGCCGGTAAGGGTTGGCTCGCGATCGTAGACGTAGGTTCCGTGAATGATGGTATCGCTGGCCACGGATTCCAGGGCTTCCACAATGTCGGACTCTTTTCCTTCAAGTACCGCGCTGAACGACGGCGACTGGGGTTTATCCGAAGGAAACAGGGCCAGAGCGGCGAGCAGACAAATTGACGCCGCGATGGACACCCGCTTGATCACGTTGGCGCCTAAGAGGCGGCACGCGCGAAACCTGTGTTGGAGATTGCAGCGGGAGCGATCAGGACGGAACGCAGAGAGCATAGAAATTTAGACGAGACCCTATTCCCGTTGTGCTGACAACAAAGCGTCGGGATTATTGCCTACTGCGGAAGAGTTGGCAACTCTGGTCCTCGAATTGAATCGCGGAAGTCAGAACCTATCGTGCCACGATAGGTCAAATTATCGGGGAGACTTGTAACGGACCACATGGAAGTATGGCGGAGTACTAGTGCCTGCTCTGCAGAGATTTTGCTCAGACTTATCAAAAATGTTAATTTTTCACTTGCAATCGCAAATGAGCCCTTCTATCATGCCCGCGTTTGGAGTTGTAAAAGATTTGTAAACAGTTGGTCACGGAGATGTCAGCCACAGGCTCCCCCCGAGGACGAACCGGGAGGAGGTTGACTCTCGAATTTGATGTGCTCAACGATTCTCAATCTTCGGCCAGTTCGTCCGGGTGCGATGCCCACGCGCCTGATTGCCGTTTCGACTCTACGGTGCGTGTCCGTCCGGACGTTCCGCCGCGCCCAGAAATCATAAAAGTTCTGGCACTTGCTTTTCGTTTAGTTAGGAGGCTGCATGTCTGACCACGTCTGTGCTCAGCGCCACG
>Ga0137418_10006609_pt1 | contig 10665 bp, 6 predicted proteins | sample CZODoug3_1_2_16f_FD_122242 | JGI IMG/M metagenome (GOLD analysis project Ga0137418, IMG submission 122242) | Vadose zone soil fungal communities from Angelo Coast Range Reserve, California, USA - CZODoug3_1_2_16fungal (Hybrid Assembly) | ecosystem: Environmental > Terrestrial > Soil > Vadose... | reverse complement strand
TCTCAGGACCAGACTCGCAAGCGATTCAGGGCCGAGGCTGTTAGGCGCCAAAAAATCTGTCTTCAGGAAGAGGCTTTGAGCCCGTATCGTTCTGAACTGGCAAGAACAGGGCAATGCGCTCATCAACCTGCTCTTCAGATGGCGATACCCAGGCTCTGGGCACATTGGCGGTATCGTTGCCATAATGCTCTCGCATTGCAGCTCTCGGGACGGATGCTCGGAACGGCGCGCCGCAATGGGAACGTGTTCTCAGCGACACCTTCCGTGAATAAAGTGGGCCAGCCGCTGGCAGCGGATCCCGTCACCGGCGCGCCATTGTTTTTGAATTCCTTCAATCTATTTACGGACGTCAGAGATCCGAATCGAACCAGGATCGATCCCGTGTGGGTTGGTCCCCAATGGCTGACAAGGATGCCTTTGCCCAATGACTTCACCGTCGGCGACGGGTTGAACACCGCCGGCATCCGATGGAAGCAACCGCACGCCGGTCTGGACGGTGCAACAGGTCAAAGCCAGAATGCCAACCGAAACCACCTCACGACGCGCTTCGATTATCAGCTCAACTCGAATAACAAATTTACCTACACGATGAGCCGTGAAAAGGATTGGGGTGTCACCGGACAAACCGGTTTACCCGACTATCAGTCCGGAGCATTCGGCGACGTGAAGCGTGTGCCTGACTTTTACACGGGTTCATGGACATCGACGTGGTCGTCGACGATCCTGAACGAATTTCGCTTCGGGATGAAACGCGATACCTGGCAGGGTACCTCCCCATTGGACAAGGGTTGCTGCTGGAATGGCGCCAAGGAATCGGATCTTGTCGATTCTGCAAAACAAATGGTCGCCAGCTTTCCGAGTATCGGAGGAAATTTTGTATATGTCACTCAAGGCGGCACCGGCGGCCTGATTGCCTCCGGCACGAGTGTAGGCTCGGCCATGACGTACGCTCCATTCGGTGTCGCATCTCCGCGCCAATCGATCAGTCCGTTCAAACAAATCGCGGACACGCTCAGCTTCACGAAGGGCGCGCACTCGTTCCAGACGGGTTTTGAATTCGAGTTCACGAGCTCGCATCAGTTCAACCACGGAGGCCAGCAAACGACTCGTCCGTTTGTAACTCTGGGCGTCGGCAACACCCCGGTCGTGAACATCACGCCGACAAATTTCCGCGGCATTCAAGCAAACGACATCACGACAGGTCAGCTTCTTCTTGCAGACCTTGCGGGAACGATCAACAACATCATGGAGCAGTACTTCGTGAACTCTCCGACGGCCACGGATTGGACCGACTACCGCAAGACCATTCTTTTCCAGCGAGACCTTCACGAAAATGATTGGGCTATTTACTTCAAGGACAATTGGAAAGTCTCCAGGGACTTTACGTTGAACGTGGGATTGCGCTACGACAAATACGGCGTGCCTTACGACACGACGGGTCTGGGGGGCCGGTTTACCGGCGGCCAATCCACGAACGGCGGAGAAGCTGCATTATTCGGCTGCTCCGGGACCAGTTTCAACGTGATGTGGAATCCCAACGTCGGATGCGATCCAACCAGGCTCACAACGACCGAGTTTGTCGGGAAGGGTTCTCCAAATCCCGGAAGGACCTTCTGGGGAAATGACTGGAACAACTTCGCTCCATCAATTGGATTCAGTTATGCCCTGCCGCAGTTCGGACGCAGCACAGTCATTCGTGGCGGATATGGAATCAATTACGCCGGCGCCCCGGATTTCCTGAGTTATTCCGGCAACATCGCGAATCTTCCCGGTCAAACGTTGAATATCACCTATTCACCGACGGCCTACCTGGACCTTACCGGGCTGCCCGCAGCGAACGTCATACCGGTGCCGACGGGAGGCGCCAAGCCTTTCGGCGCAGTGCCGCTCACCAATCGAGCGGCGAACATCACCGGCTATACCGATCATCGTGTGACTCCGTACATTCAGAATTTCAACCTGTCGGTTCAGCGGGAACTGGCGCAGAATCTGACGCTGGATCTGAGCTGGGTGGGAAACAAGACGAGCAAGCTCTTCAGCTCCGTGCAACTGAATGAGAACAACATCTTCGAGAATGGCATCCTCGACGCATTCAAAGTCACGCGCGCGGGCGGCAATGCGCCATTGTTCAACCGGCTGTTGAACGGGCTGAATGTTACCGGCGTGGGTGTGGTCAACGGTTCGACGCTGACGGGCTCGCAGGCTTTACGCGCGCTTTCAACGACGAATCAATTTCTGGCCAATGGTGACGTCGGCGCTTTAGCCAACTTCATCAACACGACGTCGTCGTTTACAGGCTCGAATGGCGGTTTGCTGCGGAGCGCCGGGCTCCCGGAGAACTTCATTGTGGTGAATCCGCAGTTTGCCCAGCTCACGCTCGAGGGCAACAACAGCAGCTCGAGCTATCATTCGTTCCAGTCCCTCTTGACCAAGCGTTTCTCGAATGGAGTCTACGGGCAGTTCAGCTACGCGTTTTCGAAGGCTCTGGGCGACAATCAGAATGCCGGGCTCATCAGTGGCGCGACGTATGGCGCTTCGACTCTTCGCGATCCGCGGAATCGGCGGCTCGATAAGGGACTGCTGAGCATTGACCGCACCCATGTCATCAAGGCAAATGGCGCCTTCGACCTGCCGTTTGGACCCAATCGCATGTTCCTGTCAGGAGCGCCCGCCGTCGTGCAGCGGGTTGTGGAAGGCTGGCAACTCTCATCCGTGTTCTCCTGGATCAGCGGCGCGCCGCTGACATTCGTTCCCGGCACGATCGCAACCCCGTTTATGCTCGGCACCATGGGTTTCCGTACCGCCAACACGGCAGACGTTGTCGGCAGCCTTCCCAAAGGCGCCGGCACTGTCGAGAAGGGAAATGGATTCGTTCAGTACTTCAGCGGCCTTTCCGCGAAACAGGCGCCTCTGCCTGATTTTGGTGGAGATCCAAATTTGCCTGGCCGTTTTACGAATCAGGTCGTGGTCGACAAGTCAGGCAACATTGTCTTGAAGAATCCCGAGCCGGGGACCACCGGCAACACGGCGATCGCTATGCCGGGCATTAACGGGCCGTCGTCTTTAGGATTGGATATGGCATTGAGCAAGAAGATCAGGATCGCGGAAAATAAGATGTTCACGATTCGCGCTGACGCGGTTAACTTCCTGAACAGGCCGATATGGGGAAATCCGAACACCAATATCAATTCGACGACGTTCGGCCGTATCACGACAGCCACAGGAAACCGGACAATCACGTTCAACGCACGCATCGATTTCTGAAACACGAAGGCACAAAAACGCAACGGGGCGGCGCATTCCGGCCGCTCCTTTGTGTCTTGGTGGCGCTGTGGCTTTGTGGCCTGACAAGCTGTAATCGCGCACCAACCTTCAGCCAGGACATCGCTCCGATCATCTTCAGGAATTGTTCCCCCTGCCATCGTCCCGGCGAGATCGGCCCCTTCCCGCTTCTGACTTACGAGGACGTTTCGAAGCGCGGGAAAAACATCGCCGCCGTCACACAAGCCCGATACATGCCGCCGTGGCCCGCGGATCCGTCTTACTCCCACTTCATTGGCGAACGCGTTCTCAACCCCAGCGACATTGAAACCATCCAGCGATGGGTAGCCGATGGCGCTCCTGCAGGCGATCCGGCAAAGCTGCCGCCGCAGCCGCAATTCACGCGGCCTTCTGCCGCCACTAAGCCCGACCTGGTCGTGAAACTGCTCGAACCGGTGAAAATACCCGGCGACAACCACGACCACTTCATGGTGGTGAAGATCCCGTATGAGATCCCCCAGGATCGTTTTGTGCGTGCCATAGAATTCGTGCCCGGCAACAGAAAACTGCTGCATCACATGAATGGGCACATCGTTCAGTATGAGGAGAAAAAGAAAAACCCATTTGAAGGACCTTACGTCGTCGATCGCGAATCCGTCAGAACTCTCGAAGACACGTACGACGCTATCCATCTTCTGAACGACGACGGCAGCTACCCGGAGTTGACTCCGTCGGTCGCGAATTATTTGCCCGGCGGCGTGTCGCCCGCGGGTTATCCGGAAGGAATCGGCGGCTGGAAGCTGAACAGGAAAGGCGCATTCCTTATGCGCGACATTCATTACGGCCCGTCTCCTGTCGAGACAGAGGATCAGTCCCATTTCAACGTATTCTTCACGGACAAGCCTCCCATTCGTCCGGCGAAAGAAATGCAACTTGGCACGCTCGGTATTTCGGAAATCATTCCGCCGCTGATCATTCCTCCGAATCTCGTGAAAACGTTCACGACGAAGACCGTCGCCCAGGAAGACATTTCGCTGCTCACCCTAAACCCTCATATGCATCTGCTCGGGAAATCCTTCGAGGCATTCGCTGCCACGCCTGATGGAAAGACAATTCCGCTGGTCAAAATCCCGAAATGGGATTTTCGATGGCAGTACTTTTACACGTTCCCGAAGATGGTGAAGATTCCCAGGGGCTCGACGATTGCCGCCATCGCCGTGTATGACAACACGGCGCAGAACCCGAACAATCCGTTTTCTCCTCCCCGCGAAGTTATCGGGACGAACGGCAGCATGCACATGACCGACGAGATGTTTCAGTTAATAATGAAGTACCTGCCGTACCAGCCTGGCGATGAGAACATCGGCCTGACCAATCCTTTCGTTCAATAGTATGTAGAGCACCAATGTCGGCGCGGGCTGTGTCTGCGGCGCCTGCAAGAAGTACAAACGCTACTGTCTCGAGAAAGACCGTGGATCAAAACGTTGGTCACTCAATACGCCTGATCAGCAAATCAGGCGACGGTCCGGAGTATCAGTTTCGCGCTTGACAAGGGCGGCACATGGGCGTACGAATAGTCTCGTTTATCCTCAAAATTAAACAGCTGCTCGCTGCAGGGCGCTGTTTTCCGCTGGTCTTATAACGTCAACGCAGGGTGGTGAGCAATGAATACTACCACCGGCCGCACCGTCTTCGAGAAGTCGGCGCCGTAGAAGTTTCGACGGCAGTAAGCCCTTTCTAAAATTCAGAACGGATATGAGGAAAGGTCGCTTATGAAAACCATACCTATGCTTGCAATCAGCGCTGCCCTGACACTTCTGCTGGCGAGTGAGTCGTGGGCACAAATCAGCGGAGGGTCGATTGTCGGGTCGGTCCTCGACACGTCGGGGGCCGCCATTCCCGGCGCCGAAGTCAGGGCAACGAACGTGGGCACGAACGAAGTGTCAAGAATCGTCACGAACGAGACGGGCTACTTCGAGTTTCCGTTGCTGCCCGCCGGACGCTACGTGCTGGTGGCGGAGAACCCGGGTTTTGAGCGGGCCAGGACAGTGGAGTTTTCCTTGAACGCGGGAACCAGGCCGCGCTTCGATCTGAAGATGGCAGTAGGCCAGGTTACCGAATCGGTTGAGGTTCTGTCCGCGGCGCCTCTGGTCAATGCCACAACCGCGGATCTGGGCGTCGTCGTCGATCAATCGAAAGTCGAGGCCCTCCCCCTGAACGGCCGGGATTTCCAGCAGCTCGTCGGTTTGCAGGCGGGCGTATATGCAGATCCTGATTCGAATCAGGGCCAGCGTGGCGGAGTCGAGTTCAACGGCGCATCGGCATACGGGAACAACCTTCTCATGGACGGCGTGGATATGAGCTTTGGCGAGGTTAGCGCCTCGGCGAGCGACAAGGCCGCCGGTACGGAGGCCAATGCGACTGTAGGCCGCTTCGCGGGTCAAGGGATCGGCCGAGGCTCGCTGGTCAACACCATCAGCGTGGAGGCGATCCAGGAATTCAAGGCCACAGGAAGCGCGTTCTCTGCGGAGTACGGACGAGCCACCGGCGGCGTGATCAATGTTACGACCAAGTCCGGCACCAACCAGTTTCATGGGACGCTGTTCGAATTCTTGCGCAACGATAAATTGGATGCCAACAACTTCTTTTCGAATCGCAACGGTTTACGGAAACCGCCGCTACGCTGGAATCAGTTCGGCGCCAACCTGGGAGGACCCATTAAGCGCAACAAGCTCTTTTTCTTCTTCAACTACGAGGGCGCCAGGGCGTCCCAGAGCCAGCCCCAGACCGGTAATGTGCCGACTCCCTTGTTGCTATCAATGGTTACCCCGGCGATACGGCAGAATCTGAGCTTGTTGCCGCTTCCGACTTCGCCTACCTCCGACCCCCTGGTCGGGCTGAATTACCACAACGACAGCCGGAAGAACAACGAGAACACGTTCGTTTCCCGGGGGGACATGCAACTTGGAAAACACAGGTTGTCCCTTCGCTACAACTATAACCATCAGAACTATACGGTTCCCAATCTGATACCTATTAGTCCCTCGCTCTTTCCCACGCGCTTTCACAACGCGGAGATCGCGGACGCCGCCTCTATTTCACCGGCCATAGTCAACGAATTGCGTGTTGGGTTTAATCGCATTGATGAATTTCGTCACGATGTGGCCTTTGACCAGGAACCTAATTTCTTGTCAGTTTCCGATGTACAAATGACCACCGCCATGGACTTTCTGAGGTTCGACTCCGACAGTTACACGTTGGCTGACAACTTCACAGCCGTTCGCGGCAGCCATACCTTTAAGGCCGGATTTGAGATTCGAGACCTGAGAACTCACCGCTTTGACTTTCTCAACCCGCGCAGCACCTACCTCACGGTGGCCCACCTCATCGCGGACACACCGGACACGGTAGCGCTCACCATCGGTGGACAGAAGAAGTTACGCAATACCGATTATGGATTTTTTGTGCAGGATAATTGGAGGGTCAGCAAGCGTTTCCAGGTTAACGCCGGACTTCGCTACGAGTATTTCACGCCGTTTTCAGGCGGGTGGAACGTGAAAAATTCGAATGATTATTTCAACCCCACCTACATCGCCAGGAAAGGGGACCCAATGTACAACCCCGATCGCACGGATTTCAGCCCGCGACTGGGTGTGGTGTTCGATGTCTTCGGAGACCAGAAGCTCGTAATCCGCGCCGGCGGGGCGCTAACGTATAATCCGCTGCAAGCGGCGTACATGTACGACTTAAATTATTCGCCGGACCCGCGCCTGCCCGGTTCCCCCACCTTCCTTCCGGGCGACGTCCCGCCTGGCACTAACTTGAGCTTTCCGTTTAACCCCTCTTTTATCACCCAGTACATCGCCAATCCGAGCCTTCTGCCCAAGAACATCATCCTGAACGCGAGCCTCGCCGACCCCAACCGGAGGGATGAGAGGTCGGGAACCTGGAACTTGAGCGTGCAACGTGCAGTTACCTCCAATCTCGCGTTCCAGGCATCCTACGTCGGCACCCGCAATTGGAACCAGCTCGGCACGCGTAACCTCAATTTATTCGATCCGGCATCGGGCAGCCGGGTGCATCCGGATGTGGGTAATGTGATCGTCAGGGAGTTTGCCGGCCGCTCTTCGTACCACGCGCTGCAGATCGCGCTCAACCAGAGGCCTCAGCACGGTGTCACCTTCGACTTCTACTACGCGTACGCCAGGAGTATGTCTTATTACGGAGCCGATTCAGGGGCTTCAGGCGGCGACACCACTGTACAGGATGCTAACGATATTAGAGGGTCGTACGGTCCCAAGGTCAGCGACCTCCGGCATACTGAGACGCTCGTCGCCTCCTATGCTCTACCCAGCCCCGGCTTTGTGGGAGACTCGCGACTGAAAGGGGCCTTCTTATCCGGGTGGAACATTCAGGCAATCCAGTCAGAACGCTCCGGGCTCCCGATCAATGTTCTCGCCGGCGTTGACGAGGCCGGAATCAAGACGGCGGGGTTTCAACGCCCTGACCTTGTGCCAGGGGTAAATCCTTACATTGAGAACCTGAACACCCTGCAATGGCTGAACCCCGCCGCGTTCGATATCAAGTCGCCAGGGGCGCAGCACCGCTATGGGAATCTCGGATTCGATGCCCTGCGGGGGCCCTCCAGGTTCAGGTTTGACTTCGCATTGCACAAGACGTTCCACGTTCATGAACAACAGACACTCACTTTCCGGGCGGAGGCCTTCAATGTGCTGAACCATCCGATGTTCAACTTGCCGGTCAACAGGGTCTCAAGTCCGACCTTCGGGCAAATCACGAACGGAAGCGACGGGCGGAACGTCCAGTTGGCTCTGAAGTATATGTTTTGAGGAGGACAAATGAACGGGGGATGGCGCAACGAGTGTGTTCGCACAACGCGACGATGCACGTCGTACGAGCCTGGGGACAAGGGGCCGGAACTCAAAGTCGACCTTCAGATGCGATAAATTTCTGGTCAATTCACGGTATTCGACAAAACTGAATAATCAGTGAACAGGAGCACCGTCATCGCGGTCAGTTTCTCGATTTGTTACTGTGGGAATCCTGCTTGCCCTTGCCCTGCCTGTTCGCCTGCCGACTATACGTCCAGTGAGTGTGACCTTTGGCTGCTTTGGTTCGCTCGCCTCTGTCAATCACGTTTCGATTGTGGGCCCAGCCAATGTCCGTCCTGCGCGTTTGTTTTGCAGCGTGATTGCTGTAGCATGCGAGGATGAATGCCTGGCTCGGCTTGAAGAGGCCCTTGTTCTTAGCCTTCTTCCTCGGTTGCACGGTTTCATTCCTGACCTCTGGAACTCTAACTCTGCGACTTATTGGACCGGTGATGATTTATTGGAGTGTTGTACCGCTCGTCGAGATTGCTGCTCTGGCCGTAGTTTGTGGAAGCAATCGTCAAAACATTCCGTTTCCCAGGTTGATTGATTCGTTTTTCAGAGGGTACAGTCCCTGGTTGTTGTGGCTGGCCGGCATGTGCGCGATTTGGGCTTTATTGTCGCCGCCGGCCAAATCATTCGACGGGACAGTAAGTATCGTATGGCTCGGCGCTGGTGGGGCGCTAGCCATCGCCTGGTCTTTCTACATCGATTTTTCCTTTTTTCGATCGGTTCTGCGAAGAAGCCCCGCGGGCGCCGCGCGTGAGTTGGCACTACAACGCTTGATCACCTGGAGCCTGATTATGGCAATCATCGCAGCGCCTACGATCTGGTCAGAGATTACGGGCAGGCTATGGTAAGGGTTCTACGTTGGGCCGCTGGGTGCCTCCTTTTCGTCTCAATAGGTATTGGAACAATTTCAGATAGACCGCGCCAGAATCCTCGGCTGATGTTAGGCGGCTACCACGTTCTCGCCGCGGATTTTCACATCCATAGCTTCCCACTGAGTTGGGGCGTCCTTTCTCCCTGGGATACGGTCATAGAGGCTCGGCGGCAGGCCCTGGACGTGATTGCAATGACTCCGCATAACCACATATGGGTTGCGAAGGTCGGCCAATGGTTTTCCAGGTTGTCCGGCGGCCCCATAGTTCTCGTTGGCGAGGAGATTCATTCAATCGGATATCACATACTCGCTATTGGTATCAGGAACTCGATAGCTTGGAGACAACCGGCCAGTAGCGCGATTGACGAAGTGCACAGGCAGGGGGGCGTTGCCATTGCGGCACATCCAATCGCCTCCTACGCGGCGTATGACGCGGAGGCGATGCGGAAATTGGATGGCGCTGAGGTTGTTCATCCCATCGGCTTGAGGAACGAAGCCTTCGCCGCTCAATTGCGCCAATTTTTCGGCCGCACGCGGCTGACCGCCATCGGCGACTCGGACTACCACATAGGTCCAATGTCTCCTCAATTAGGTGAAATGGGTCTGTGCCGAACTTATGTCTTCGTCCGAGAGCCAACCGAGAAGGACCTACTCGACGCTCTGCGCGAAGGACGCACGGTCGTATACGATCGCGACCATGTCTATGGTGATCCGGCTATGATCCGGCTTGCCGCAGAAGACGGCCAGCTGCCGAAACTCGCGTTAACTGGGCGAGAGCCGAATTTCGCTGGTTTGCTCAGCGGCACTGTCGGCTTGCTCGGTTTGCTGGCTTGGACCTTAACCTGTGGCGGTGTTTGGCGCAGATTGGACTGACCCTTCGACTCGAATGCCGCCGCTAATTTGGCGAAGGATGCTCGATGTGGTCCACATCTTGTGACTGAGATTCTCAGTTTCCGACAACGCGACTATACAGCCAGGTGAATTTCACGGTTGGTAAACACTACGGCGTTATTCGCGGGTAATTGTCGAAGACTGGCTCTTCCTAACGATTTTCGTCTAAAAGGGACGACAACGGCCGTCTGGTGGATAACCCATCTAACGGTCGGATTTGCTTCACTTTCCAGTCATAACATTCTCCGTTTCGTTCAATCGTTGTCGGTTTTGGGGAGAGCCCCTCCTGGCCATTTTATAGATTCTCAAAGAGTTACGCGATCCGCGAGTCTTTGGGAGGCCGTATTACAACTCCGGAGTACAGTGTTCTGAACTGTGTAGTACAGTGACACCGATCGAAATCAACATGAGGCAGGAAACGATCACGATGTCCCGGATCATAATCATGATCCGACCGATCACAATTATGTTCCGCCGATCATAATCGTGATCGGCCAGATAACGATCATGATGTCCCCGATCATAATCAAGATCCGACCGATCACGATTATGTTCCGCCGATCATAATCGTGATCGGCCAGATAACGATCATGATGTCCCCGATCATAATCATGATCCGACCGATCACGATTATGTTCCGCCGATCATAATCGTGATCGGCCAGATAACGATCAGGATGTCCCCGATCATAATCATGATCCGACCGATCACGATTATGTTCCGCCGACCATAATCGTTATC
>Ga0137418_10006608_pt1 | contig 10667 bp, 9 predicted proteins | sample CZODoug3_1_2_16f_FD_122242 | JGI IMG/M metagenome (GOLD analysis project Ga0137418, IMG submission 122242) | Vadose zone soil fungal communities from Angelo Coast Range Reserve, California, USA - CZODoug3_1_2_16fungal (Hybrid Assembly) | ecosystem: Environmental > Terrestrial > Soil > Vadose... | reverse complement strand
CAACACCTTTTCGAGCTTGCACAACATCGCATTAGACGGCACCCTCTCGCGAGCTTGTGAACTAGTGTAGGTATCAGATGGGCCGTATATAGTCGGCGATGGTACCCACCTGAGCGGTGATGCCATCGGCTAGGTTGGTCAAGGCGGCGCCAGCGGGCTGGAGGCAGTGCGGAGCGTCTCAGACAACCTACTGCGAAATGCAGGTCACACGATCCGCAGCCCACTTCGTGCAGTTAGTAATGACTGGACGGTTACGCCGTCGCTCCTCCCGAGCCAACCGCTGGGCTTCCAGTTCCTTCGCAGCTGCGGCGGGATCTTGACTGCGCAGCGCCTCGTAGCGCTGCCTGTCTTTCGCTGCGCGTTCATACTGACTGCAGTACGCTATGCCTGATTGCGCCCCGAAGAAACCGCCCACATCGGGCAATCCATTCGCAGTGCGCCCAGTTCGAGAAGCGGACACCGCTCCGGCTGCTTCGCACTGAGCGCGCAGGCCCTCGACTCTCGCTAGGTCCTCTGCATCCGCGCGACCGCCTGGAGCCGACTGTCTCGGCCTCTCGGTTTTGACTGCAGGCAGGTCCGGGCGCGCGCCCGGACAGTCGCTAGCTCCCCGGAGCACGCCATCCTGGCAGCGGACTATCTGCGCGCTCGCGGGGGCGATCGCAAGGCGCTGGAAGAACTGCTGTCCAGGGCGGAAAGTTCGGGCGGCGCGCTGGTGAAGGAGAGCTAGGCGGTGTGTTGCCTGGCGGTTTCAATTATTACCTGGCGGGCAATCTCTATCGTGAGGACGGGTGGCGGCAGTTTTCTCCCTCTGAAGTGCGGCAGTCAGTTCGTTGATAATGGCGAGTCGCTTGGTGGCTTCCTTCTCAATGCTCCAAAGCGAACGAACGAGCGCGTCGGCTGCCGCGCCGCGATCGACAATGTCTTTCGAACGTCGGGCATTTTCCGGGACCCTCTGTCTGAGGCGATCGAGGACTGCCGCCAGATCGTAGGTGAATAAAATGTTTTCGTACTCTATCGCCCCATTCATTTCTAATGGAATTATTTCCGCAGTCTCGGTGGCCAGTTTGTATGGCCGATACCCGTACTCAATCAGTTGGGCAGTCAGTTGTAGCGCCGAGTATCCAGACTTTCGCATATTTTCTTCTGTAAATTCGACGACGAACGCGAGGACGGATTTCCTTTTGAGGGTCTGCTTCGCCCCACGAAAAAGCTTCAACTCGCTTCCTTCAACGTCGACCTTGGCGAGCGCGACTTGCTCGATGTCATTATTCGCCAGGAAATCATCCAAGGTTTGCGTCTTAACCGTCGAATGCTTCGCATTCGAAAGCTCGTAAGCAATGCTGCTGAGCGCGGTATCCGACGAACCACCCTGCCAAAGGGTTGCCTCCCCGCTGGCGTCGCTTAATGCCATCGCGTGAACATCAACCTTGTCTCGTTCGGTGTTCGCCACCAAAAACGGCAAAATATCAGGGTTTGGCTCAAACGCCAGAATCCGACCGTTTTCACCGATGATCTGCGACGCCAACACCGAGAAAAGTCCGCAATGCGCACCAATATCAAGGAAGATGTCGCCCTCGCGCAGGAAAGACCAGAGAAAAGCTTGCTCTCTGAATTCGAATGATCCCTCTCGCAAATGCAGCAGTACAATATCGCTGGAGGGATAACGAAGCCAGCCAATATGGGGAACGAACAAATCGGAACCAGATTGAAGCCGGAGCGTGGGCTCATCGGATATCGTCATTCTGTATTTCCCGGATGTCCCATTAAGCAGGAAAATAGACGTTCGAAGGTTCCCCTGCAAGCGACGTTTCCCACATTTTCTGCAATCGCGAGACTGATCTCAACACTTACCACCGATCCTGTCTGCGAATTGTACCGAACGGACCGTACCTCGCAAAGCATTGACGTTTGTCGGAAGCGACCATGGAGTGCGTTAGGCAACTCCCGCTCTGACGAGGCTCAACGCCGGAGGTTTTTCTGATTTTGAGTTCGCTCAAGAAGATGTTGAGCAAGCAGTTTGAAAAACCCGGTTGTGTGATATGAAAGTCGGATTACCTAGGCCATCGGACCCTGAGACGGTCGCCCCGAAAGTCCGCGTCGATGTTACGGAAACACACAATGGCTGACAAACGAGAGTTAGACGACCTGCTCGATGAATTCTTGGAATTACTTCAATCCGTTTTGTCGGGGCGAGCATTGGTCATTTCATCGTTCTACTTTTTCGGCTGCCTTATTTTTGGTGTCGGTTTCTGGAAATCATGCGCCGTATGGCTAGCAAGCTACGTTCCGATGGTGCTTCCTGTCGGTCGCAAATACATTGAACAATTTGGCCTTTTGTTCTTTGCCTTCGCAATGGCAGCCTGGATTGAACTTCTTCCAATTAAGGAATGGGCGACAGTGGCTCGGCAGCACCTTCAGATTTTCCTCCAGCATTGAATCAGTTCGTTGTCGGTGTGGCGTTTCTTCCGATTGTCGAACCCGGGTTTGAGCAACGATGATGACGTCAGCATCGAAACTTGCAACAACCGCACCTGAGCCTTCGCCCGCTACCTGAGTCGAAAGCACCTCGTTGCCGGGGTCGTTAACGCAGCATGTCGAAAAGCGTCGCCCGTGTGGTGGTTAGTCGAACTTAGGGCGGAACTCCCTCGGGTTCCAGCCGAAGTCCTCCATTGCGGGCGCGGAATCGAAAATCATATCCTTTGCCATGCGGTTTCCCATTGCCACATTCGCGTTCGGAACGAACGGCTTGGCCACCGAAAACGCTGCTCGCCACAGCGCCGGCGGGATTGGGATGATACGGCGCGGCTTGTGCAACCCGTCGAAAATTCGTCCAACCATCTCGCGATAGGTTATCGTGTCTTTGCCTGGAATTGCGTAGATCTTGTTGGCAGCGGCGGGACTGGCTGCTGCAGCGAGAGCGCCGATCGCCAAATCTTCTGCATGTACCGGCTGACGCAGACCTGAGCCTGAACCTGCAAGCGGCATGAAGCCGAGCTTCTGAATTAGCCGCGACAATCGCGTGATATTGGCATCACGACCCTCGTCATAAATAATTGTCGGGCGCAACACAGTCCAAGCGACGCCGAGGCTATCGCACGTAGAGATCAATTTCTGCTCGGCCTCCGCCCACAACCGCACGCTCTCGCGCTCAGCCACAATATCCGAGTCGATTTTTGTGACGATGCTGGTCGATGTGAAAGCAACAACACGTGTTAACAGTGGGCTGTACAAACTTGGCAGCGCATTGGCGAGCAACCCTGCGTGGGCCGTGCAATAGAGCGTCGTAACCGGCGGCAGTTTGAAGATAGCGGGCTCGGCAAGGTCGCCCTTCAACCACTCGACGTCTGTCGCACTGCTGCGCGTAGAGCGTGACAATGCGATCGGCCTTTCGCCGGCTTGCAGAAGCCGGTCAACAATATAGCCACCAACGATTCCGGTAGCGCCTATGACGAGGCTGGTCATCACATCATCCCGCAAGGCGACCGCCGGAACCGGTCCCCCTTGGTAAGCCCCTCGGACGCAAAGCCGGCGGCTTCCGCCCCTTGCTTTGATACCCCGCCCGACAGTAAGAAATTGCCTGAATGATAGCAGCCTTCCTCAGATCCGGTATAGTCCAACAACTGAGGCGATTTTTGCCTCAGCCGCCGATGTGGTCGTTTCAACAGCATGCCCCTAAACCCCTTAGGCTCAATTCGGTTCGAGAACTGCCGGCGCTAACCGATCCCCCACCCCGGATCGCAATCGTAACGCCGAGCTACAACCAGCGCAAATATCTGGAAGCAACCGTCGCGAGCGTTCTGGGGCAGAATTACCCTGCCCTTTCTTATCATGTTCAGGACGGCGCCTCGCAGGACGGAACCGTCGATCTCCTGAATGCGTATGGTGGGCAAGTCAGCTGGCGTAGCGAACCTGACAGCGGCCAAGCCAACGCTATCAATGCCGGCTTCAAGACTGCCGCCATCGATTGCGACATCATGGCCTATCTGAACAGCGACGATACGCTGCTCCCCGATGCGCTATCCTACATTGCACATGTTTTTCAGACGCGGCCAGACGTCGATATCGTGTACGGACATCGAATATTTATCGACTCGGACGGATCGGAAATTGGGCGGGCGGTCTTTCCGCCTCACGACGCCAATGCTCTCCTTTACGTCGGATACGTTCCGCAAGAGACAATGTTCTGGCGCCGCCACGTATGGGATCGGATAGGACCAATCGACGAAACCTTTCGTTTTGCGCTGGACTGGGACTTCATGTTGCGGGCACAACAGGCAGGGTTCAAGATGGTCCGGCTTCCGCGCTTCCTCGGATGCTTCCGCATTCATGCAGAACAAAAAACCTCGGCAATGATTGATGTCGGACAGGAAGAGATGCAGCTTCTTCGCCGAAGATATCTTGGACATACTCCAACGCAGCCTGAAATCTACCGCGCGGCTATGCCATTTTTGGCTCTCCAACTTTGCTATCATTGGATGTACCGGCTAAAGATCTTGAAATATTAGATGCATCGACAGATTAGATAGAGGCGCATCTGATGAATTGCGCAAATGGAATACTCGTCGGCTAAAGCCGGCGCGCCGAGCCTACTAGCTTTCTTCCGCGTCCCGCTGTATTTTTGACAGATGACCGCCCTCGTCAGTTCTACCCAGACTACAGGATTGAGCGATATCATCACGCCCGAAAACCTCGGTGCCAAGCGCCGCATTCATACTGTGCTACTGATCGCATTATTTGCCGTAGAAGCGATGATTTTTTATGCGCATGTCGCACGCGACATAGCGCCGTTCTATCCTTCGAATTTTGACCAGTTGTCTTATTATTTAGCGACGTATGATTTGATCAGCGCGTTTCACGCCAGGGGCCCGAGCGTCCTCGTCGAGGAATTGCTTCAGCCCAATAGCGCCACTGGCACCACTTTCGTTTTGCAAGGCGCCGTACTGTCTCTCATCGGCGGAGAAAATCGTACGGCGATACTAAGCGTCAATCTGGTCTATCTGCTCGCCCTGCAATTCGTATTCTTTGTCGTCATTCGAACCCGCACCGGTCGCACCGATCTCGCCTGGATCGGAATGGCCTTCCTGCTGTCATTGTCCACCCTGTTCAATGGCGCGGGAGGCATCTACGACTATCGTATCGATTTTTCGGCATTTTGCCTTTACGGCATCTGGACCTGTCTCCTTGTCTGGTCTGGCTCGTTTCTTCGGACGAGCCGAGCACTCGTTGTCGTAGCGATCGGCATACTGTTGGTCTATTCGCGTTTTTTTACGATTATTTATGTAGGCGGCGTATTGGGCACGCTGTTGGCAATCAACACCTATGGGATCTGGCGGAATCCGTCGCCATATCGAACTGCTGTGGCGGCACGACGCGTTCGCAACATATTATTGTCGAGTACGATCATCGCGGTTATTTGCGGAGCGCGATTATTCCTCTCAAGAGCCGCGATATACGACTATTACGTGGTAGGACATGTGCTCGGCGAGGAGAAATTTATTCGCGCGCATGAATTGGGCATCTACACTGTCGCGGGTCATCTATTCTACTATCCGAAATCAATCCTTGAGAAGCATGTCGGACTGCTCACGCTCTTGATGGCCGGTGCACTCGCGGGATGGTCACTTTGGAGCGACCGCGTGACAGCAAGCGAGTTGTTCACGCGATCGCGTCGATTCCGGCAGGAGTTCATAACCCTTGGCCTCGCGATCCTGATTCCGGTCGCGTTCCTGACGATCAACGTGTCGAAGTCGCCGGTGGTCGGCGGAATCGTCGCCGTTCCAATTCTGCTCGCGATGGTCCTGTTCGGCGCGGCTGTCTGGCCGCGCGGGGGGCGGCTGGAGCTGGCGCCGCCATGGGCGAGAATGCTCCCTGCCCTTGTAATGGCAATCGCTCTCACCGCCTTTGTTTCGAAGGGGTTATCCTCGAAGCATTTCCCGGCCCGAGCCGATCTCGAACGTATCACGCTTTTGGCCAAAACAATCGCGAGCTATGCGGCGGACAACAACCTCACCCGGCTGACCATGTCGTCGGATCGTGTCGTTGACTACCAAAATGCCGCCACGCCTAAATTGTTTAGCATTGAATTGCTCCATCGGAATTTGGACATCGATCCGCGGTTCGGTCATAGCGTTTACGGCATTTTTGCCACTCCACGCGAAGATGCGTTGCGGCTTTTTGCAGACAGCGATGTCATTGTACTCACCGATGCGGTCACTGACCGATCGCACCCCTACCCCATGAACACCAAGATCAAGGAATATTGGGACGAGCTGTGGGAATGGACAAACCAGAATCGCGTTTTGCTTTTTTCGACGGAGATTCTCGGGATTCCGTATCGGGTTTTCGTGCGATCACCCCCTAATAGAGAACATCCCCTCGGGAGAGCATCGACCGACGATGCACAACCTCGATAGGCGAGCCTGCGACTCGGCGTTAGCGCTGTTCCCGCGAACGGGCGGCGGTCCCAGAGTCTCAGGAACACAAACCCAGATAGAGTCCGTTTGCGGTCGGCTTCCAACACTTTTGTGCTCAAGAGGATGCGGGCAACTCGTCCGAGGAGCCTCCCGCTTCGCTCAGTTTTTGCTTCGACGGGCGTCGAAGAAGAAATCCTAGCGCCATAATACATGCAACGGCGATACCGAGCCCGGTTAGGAAACCAACCGGCTCGTCCCGCCGAACATAAATATTAGATGTCCCTGCCGGCAAGACGATGGAAACGAGCCCGTTCGAATTTGAAATGTCGCTTGGTTTACCATTGACCAAGGTGGTCAGGTGTCGACTGTACTGCACCGGCAGCGCGACAGAACCCCCGTGAATTGTTGAAATCGCGGCGGTAACCCTGTTGCCGCTGGCGTTGATGAGTGATCGAGGCAAGGGCGCTTGATTTAAAACAGCTGGTTTTGGTCCGTCGTTCTCGAAATAGGCATCTCCAGTATTCGCAAAATCGACATTGTAAAACTGGCTTACGTGGGTGCGGGAGATATCAACGCGCCACCAAAAGCTTACAAAAAGAAGGAAGAGCGCCGCGCAGAATGTACCGTAGGCGTAGACACGCGAATCGCGCGCAACCGCTGTCAAGACGAGACCAGCAGCAATCGTTCCAAACGTGGTCGCAAACATCAAAAGTCGGTACGGAAATTGAATGGACAGCAATGCGACTGGAAGATATTTCCAGAACGTAAACGCATTGAAGAAAGAGCATACGAAGAGAGCAATGACCGCGGTGGTTAAGACCAGAGCTCGAATCCGGCCGTTACGGAAATAAAACAAGGAAGCGACCGCCGAGAGAACAATCAGCGGCCCGAGCTGCAAATTGAAGTTCTTGTAACCGCCGACCAGGGACGGGTGCAGGTAGGACAGCGGCGAGAAAACGCTGAGATTTGCGGTAAGCGGCCAAAATGCACCGTCGTTGAGCATGTTCACGATATTTAGGCTGGTTCCTAGCAGCATTGCGTTGGCCCAATATGGCGCGGTCAGTCCGAGCGCTGCGGATCCACACAGAATGAAGTGCGGCGAAAGGGCGAGCATCCGCCGAAATCCGAATAGAAAAAGGCCGAGCAATGCCAGCCAAATCACGGCCCAGGGAAAGAAGATCTTGTGACAGATGATGAGCAAGCCCGTGGTAAGAATAAATAGAAGGCCCGATTGCATCTGAGGCCTGCAGCAAAATTTTATGAAGCAATACGCCATCCACGGAAAGACGGCCCATGCCGAAAGTTCGGCAAACGCTCCGCGTGCGAATATATCGGTCATGAAATATGGAGAGATCGGCAACGTTGCTGCAGCAAGGCCTGACATGACAGGGCCGCCCCCCAGCAATCGGGTAGTGAAATACGTTCCGCATGTCGCAGACAAGGCCATGACGGTGATCAAGATCAGCATCACGCGGTAAGGTTCAAGCCCGGTGATGATCTGAGTCAAACCGGCAATTCCATAATAGGTGGGCGTGTAATAGAGAAAGATCGGTCGCAGAGTGATGTCGTAATCATTCGCATATTGCAGTGGAAAGTGGCCGTCCAAAAGGGCGTGCTGCGCGCTTGCGGCGAGCCGTGCTGCGTAGACAAGTTCCCCGCAATTAAAAAAATAATCGCCCCAAACGGGCACGATATTCAGCACGACGAAGGCGCCGACGCCGATGAAGCAGACGATCAGTCCCTGAAGACGGTCTCGCGTCATAACAAATGACTGATGAGATGTCGCAATCTCACGATGATTATCTTCGATCCGGTGGCGCAATTGCATCAATGTACGGGCGATATTTAATAGAAAGCTTTTCGAGCGCTTTGACAATCTGAACCTTTTTTTGATCCGGTAGATCGGGTTCATCTGCCAGCGAATACAGTTTCTTCTCGACCTGCGCCCAGAATACAGGACCGCCCTTGAAAAGTGCCACGCTTTCGAGTCGTGATTGAACGTACGCAGCGACCGCGTAAAAGAATACAAGGGCCGCAATGAGCACCAGAACTAATTTCACCACGAACTTTTCGAGATCGGTGAGCGACCTGCGGGCCTTTGTCTCAACGTCTGAGTCGCGCTCAAAATCTATCGCATCGATCATCTGATGCCTCTTTCACTTGGCAAACATCACGTCATTCAAGCGTAACATGCGGATGAGGGCAAGAGCGTTTGACGGTTGCTGAGCATCGCCCATTTTTACGTTGGCCGGCGCCGCGGTTGGTGATCGTCATCGCGTCCCATGAGCGTGCGCGGGCTCCGCTCCGAGGACCGCGGTATCAGCCAGGCGTCGCTTTCTGCCAAAGGCTATAGACATTCCCATCCCAAATTCGAAGGGCGCCTGCCACAGGAGCGCGGTCCGAGTCGTCGCGCCCAGTTATGATAAACCGAATCAACGAGGGATCGACGCTCTTTGCGCGGTCCATGTAGGAAACGGCGTCCGCCATATAGCTCTTGTATGGGTTGATGATGAGAGGCGTTTCGATCAGATAGAAAACTGCCCATTCGTTGTCCAAGTCGTTACGAACCGAGAGCAGCGTCGGATCCCGACCGATTGTTTGGGCGATAGTGAGTATTTCGCGACGGTTATTTTGCCGTTCGCCGAAACCGTCGAACTGGGGGACGCTGTACTTAGTCACAACGGCTACAAAAGTGAGAGCAAAAATCGCGGCGGCGATCGCAGGTGCCGCTCGAAGACGTTGAGGCAAGTGGGCCTGCAACCGATCATGGATCAGCGTTCCGCCGGCCACAGCAAAAAACCCTATCATCCAGAAATTGACCGTGACGATTTTGTAGACAGCGTAAACATAGCGCTCGTCAAACAAGAAATGAGCAGCAGCGAGGCCGATGACCGCAAGACCGACAAGGCGAACCCAATGGCGTCGTTCGAACCATGCTCCTGCGGCTATGACGAAAACTGACACCAACCCAATCGTAACTACAAGAAGGATCAGGGAAGGCGAAAGAAGAGACCGCATAGCGTCGAAAAGGCCTAGCCGGGAAATCAATTCAGTTAGCTGACCCGCATCTCCCGGACGCGTAATCGATCTCGCTGCGACAATTTGTATTTTCAACATATCAAGTAAGGGAATAAGTCCCGGCGATGCAAAGAGCAGTGAGGTTGGCGCGGCTATAGCGGCTAGGACAGAGATGCGGATCAAAACAACGTGGAAGGCGGTGCGCGGCGTCACAAAAAATGTCAACGCAACAGCTATGCCAAAAAAAGCCAATTCGACATAAGCCAGAAATGCGGCGGCGGCTAAAGATCCGATTAGGAAGCTTGTCGTCGTCAAATTGAAATCGTTACCCGCCCGGAAGGCGAGTGCGGCTATCACGGGAAGCATCGGAAGCAATAGCAACTGATCGAAATTTCCGTAGTGGATAATTATCGCAGGTATAGCAAACCCGGCTAAGAGCACGAGCGCGGCGGTCATTGTCGCTTTACCAAACAATGTTTGCGCGAAGGCAGCCAGCGCGCTTGCGTTTGCGAAAACAACGATGATGCAAAATATCACCATCGATTGATCCGACCTCGTTCCAAGACCATTCGCGAGAAAGCCGAGCAGAACAGACGATGCGTTACGCACCGTGGACAAACTCGCTGCGAATTGATGAAGCGAGGAAAGTCCCCCGTCTGTACCCCTCACTACGGTTGACAGGTAGTCCGCGACTGCGACGTAGGCCCACGAATCCGCAGATGTTGAGTTAGCAAAAATGCCAAGGCCGAAATTGAAGATGGCCGGCATAACTGCTAGTGGCAGCACCATCGTTAGAGACCAAAGGAAGAGGCTTTTCATCATTAGATTTTGATCGCGCTTAATTTTCTGACGCGCGGATACCCAAAGCCCGAGCCCGATCACCGCTAGGGCAGCGGTCGACATCCAGACCGGAGCGAAAACGTTTCGCAACGGGATCGAAGCCCATGCCGCCCCAGATAAGGAAATAATCCAGAGCGCTAACGTAATCGTTGGCCCCGCGAACAGCGCCGCCGACCAACGGCGTCTGCCAAGCCCTAAGACATGCAGCACGGCGTAACCTGGCCAGACCATGAAGGCGAGCGCGGCGAGCGTCATTGCGACGGAGAACACTGGCTGAGACAGCAGACTGACCACAGAATTGATCTCTCCGGACGCGCCTTGACCCTACCCCACGCAACTCAACGGCGTAAAGACGAACCTGCGATCATCTCATCAGCCGCCCCCAACAGCAACAGG
>Ga0137418_10006607_pt1 | contig 10668 bp, 8 predicted proteins | sample CZODoug3_1_2_16f_FD_122242 | JGI IMG/M metagenome (GOLD analysis project Ga0137418, IMG submission 122242) | Vadose zone soil fungal communities from Angelo Coast Range Reserve, California, USA - CZODoug3_1_2_16fungal (Hybrid Assembly) | ecosystem: Environmental > Terrestrial > Soil > Vadose... | reverse complement strand
CTCGCCCAGAATGAGCGGACGCTCGCCGGTGAGCTTGACGACTGTATCTAGAGCGCAACGCACGGCTGTAAACGTTCTGCAGCGCAAGTGCGCTTGCGGGCAGCACGCGGGCGGGGGCGAGTGTGAGGAGTGTAAGAAAAAGAAGTCGACGTTGCAGCGGCATTCGGAGGGGTTGGGTGGGCCTGGTGTTGCACCGCCGATCGTAGGAGAGGTGCTGCGGTCACCGGGGCAAGCATTGGATGCGGGAACGCGAAACTTTATGGAACAGCGTTTTGGTGGCCACCGTGCCAACGTCGGCCTCAGCCGCGCGAGTAATGGTGGGAGTGGGGACTTGCGGATTGATTCTCCAACGTCTTCCAGCGAGCGCGCGGCGGAGCAAACGGCTGACAGGGTGGTGGGAAGGGCTGAGTCAAGCGGGCTGGGATTGCGGCGGGACTTCAGCGGAATTCGTGTGCACACGGATGCGAAGGCTGAGGAAGCGGCGCGCGCTGTGAACGCGCAAGCTTTTACCGTCGGCCAGGATGTGGTGTTTGGAGTAGGACGTTATTCGCCGGGTAACGTGGAAGGGCGGCGGTTGTTGGCTCACGAACTCACGCACACTTTGCAGCAGGGTTCAGGGGGTCAACTGAGACGAAAGCTTTCTGTCGACCCGAACCTGCCCACGATCGCTCCGAAAACGGATCCGTCGGCGGGGCTGACGCCAGCACAGCGGTTCTCAACGATGAACAGTGTCATCCAGGCGCTGTGCCCACAATTCCAAGTAAACGGTAGCGGGGAAGTCGAAACGGTGAGCAAGCAAAGCCTGGACCGCGATGTGCTAGCGAAAGGAAGCCACGGTACGGGCTGCTGTGGTCTCAGTATCCTGACGGAGACGTCCACGCCCTGGACGATCGAAGTCAGCACGGCCGTGGGCGCTCAGCAGTCGGGGAACCAGATTTTCCTGAATCCGACAGACACGCCGATCGAGTCTGGGGTCTTTAGTTCTTCGAACAAGCTCGTCACGCAGGGGCCGGTGCCGACGGCGGGGCACGAACTTTGTGGGCACGCCGCGCTGGAGGAGATTCAAGCGCATCCGCAGGGAGCAAACTCGCAACTTCGCCCGACCGAGGACATTCATGATCCAACGGTGCGGCTGGAGAACGAAGTCTCCAAGGAGCAAGGGGTGCCGTCTAGCGATTTGCGAGGATTGGCCAGGTCGGGATCGCACCGGGGAGAGTCGGTCGATAGGATTACGATTCAGAATTTTCCATTTAACGTGATGGATATTCCTCCATCAGAGCTTCCCAAGATCAAGTTGGCGGCGAAGTACATTTTTAACCCACCTCCCGTGGGCCAGGACGAATTTGTCGGGATTCGCGGCCATAGCGACCAAAAAGGAGATGTCCCCGCCAAAAAGGCGGTGAGCGAGGGAAGGGCAAAGAACGTGGAGGCGGCGCTGAAGGCCGAGGGAGTGCCGCCGACCATCACGGTGTCCGGGATGCCGACGACGAATCGTTTCAGACCGGTTGAGGGAGTAAGCGACACGCAGCCTCCGGCAGCGCCGGCCGATGCCGATCAGGCGAATTGGCGCCGGGTTGAAATCTTTATGTCGCATATGCCCGCAGGCGCGCTGGTGCCGCCCCCCGGAACTCCTACGGGTGTTACGGCACATACGCAGAATCCCAAGGTGCCGGGGCTGAAGAGTTCGCCAGATGCATGTATACGGAAAATTGTGGGCGGGGCGTATCCATAGCGGCAGTCGACGGAGAACAAGTGGAATAGGGTCGAAAGGGCAAGTACATGAGAAGCGCACAAAGCGTTGCGGAAACGGGCCGGAGGCGGGGTGCGCCTGGAGTTGCGGCGACGAGAGTATTGCAACGCAAGTGCGACTGCGGACAGCACACTGGCGGAGGTGAGTGTGAGGAATGCAAGAAGAAAAAGGGAAACCTGCAGCGGTATGCCAGCACCGCAGCGGCTACGCCTGCAGTTGCGCCGCCCGTTGTGCACGAGGTGCTGCGGTCGCCGGGACAGGCGCTGGATGCGCCCACTGCGAGTTTCTTCGGCTCGCGATATGGGCACGACTTCAGTCAAGTGCGGGTGCACGCGGACGAGAAGGCAGCGGACTCAGCCCGTTCTGTTCAAGCCTCGGCTTACGCCGTAGGACACCAGATTGTGTTTGGGAACAAGCAATATTCGCCTCATACCGCGCAAGGGAAATTCCTGCTCGGCCATGAACTCGCGCATGTGAGGCAGCAGGCTGCGGATGGTTCCGGCACGAGTTCCGGAATAAGCGTTCGCGACGATGCAAGCGCGGAACAGAGTGCCGACGCAGCTGCTGAGGCAGCCGTATCGGGCGGCGCCGCAGGCCACGTAGATCCTCGACCGCGCGACCTTTACCGCCGCTCCGCTCCATACATCAAGAAGATTACGGTCCACTTGTCTCCCAAGCAATCCGCCGATTTGCAATGGGAGGGAACGGCTCCGAGCGATGCGTCGGGTCAGGATCATTTCACGGTGTCGACCGGGAAGGGATACAGCGACTTAGGCGATCCAGCGGGTACGTGTCTGCGTGACTGTTGCGGCGATCCAGACACGCAGTGCGCCCCACCCTGGAACCAACCGGGGAAAGTTGGCGCGTGTTGCACATACTACGGCGATAACTTCTGGACAGGCGCTTCCGAAGCAGAGCACGGATGGAAGTGGTGGACGCCGATTCAACCGTACTATTCTTCGCGCGCAATCGCCTTGCACCAGCACACCGAGGTCACGGGAGAGCCAATTGGCCATGGATGCGTGCGAATGGACGAAGCGAACGCCAAGCGCATTCATGACTTTTCCAATGGGCGAAAGACCAACGTCACCATCGAAGGACGAGCCGCTCCCGTGAAGTGCGAGGACGATCGGAAGTGTCAGGGCAAGGTCGCCAAGCCGCCTGCGGGCGAGAAGCAAGGGGCAGTGGGAGTGCCCGCTCGCGGCGAAGCCGTCGCGGGGCGGGGAGCGGTTCCGGGCTTGGAAGGGGCGCTGTCATGACCACGTTTCCCGGATCTCCGCGAATCCTTAAGGGCGGGCTTGTGCTGCTCGATCCGGATACGTTCACGGTGTTGCCGAACGGGATCATTGTTCTGCAATACAATCCGGATTCGCTTTCGCGGACGTTGAAAGTGCAGGGGGCGGAGGAAGGTGGGGACCGGTCGGAGGCGTTGCGGTTGAAGGGGCCGCCGGTGGAGACGTTCAAGCTGGATGCGGAGATCGACGCCACTGATCAGCTGGAGCTTGCGGACCAGAATCCGAACACGGTGCAGAACGGAATTTTCCCGCAACTGGCGGCGCTGGAGACGATCATTTATCCGGCGAGCGCCACGCTGCAGAACAACTTCAATCTTTCCCAGGCGGGAACGCTCGAGATCATGCCCATGCTGGCGCCGCTTACTTTGTTTGTGTGGAGCGTGAACCGGATCGTGCCAGTTCGGATCACGGACTTCAGCATTACGGAAGAAGCGTTCGATCCGAAACTCAATCCCATTCGCGCCAAGGTGAGCCTGGGAATACGGGTACTGAGCATCGACGATCTTTACTTCAACGACAAGGGCGGAAGTCTCTATATGGTCTACCAACAACAAAAAGAGAGTCTAGCGAAGATGTATCAGGGCGGCACGTTTGGCGCGCTGGGAATTCGAGGCATCCCGTGAGCAATGGCATTCCCACCGACCCAGTACAGGCGATGCTGGGGCAGACTTCGCTGCAGAAGAATCTGTTTTCCGCCACGAGCCGCTATTTCGGGCTGGAGACAGAGACGCTGACGACGGCCAATGGCACGAAGATTGTCTATTTGAAGCGCAGGTTTTTGCCGTCGCCGGGGTTGTTCCAACTTTTGCAGGAGCACACGGTGACGCAGGGGGACCGACTGGATAACATTGCGGCGAAGTTCCTGGGCGATCCGGAATTGTTCTGGCGGATTGCCGATGCGAACGGCGCCATGCGGGCCGAAGAACTGGTCCAGACCATCGGCCGAAAACTGAAGATCACACTGCCACAGGGAATTGTCGGAAGCTCGCTATGAACCGTGGGTTTTATTTGACGCTGATGATGGGGCCGTTCAATGCGACGCCTGTGCCGCAGCCCGTCATCGATGCTTTGACGGAAGTGCAGGTGTCCTCCTCGGTTGGGAGCCAGGGGGGATTTCAGCTCAAGTTCACGCTCTCGAAACTGTCGCCGGTCCACCAGATGCTGGTAGGCGGAAAATTTGATCCGCGGACACGGGTGATCATCGCCGTTACGGTGAACGGATCGACTGACGTGCTTATGGACGGGATCATTACGAAGCAGGACGTGACGCCCGACAGCAAGCCGGGAAAATCGACCTTGACAATTACAGGATTGGACTTGACGGCGCTGATGGATTTTATCGATCTGACGGGGATACCTTATCCGGCGCTGCCGAATTTTTTGATCGTGGACGCGATTCTGGCGAAGTACATTCCGTTGGGAGTGGTGCCAGTTGCCATTCCGAACAGCATTCCGAAGTTTGAAAATCCGCTGGATCACTTTATTAAGCAGGACGGGACCGACTACGCGTTCGTGAACACGCTGGGAAGAGATACAGGATGGATTTTCTATCTCGACCCAGGGCCGACGCCGGGGGCGAGTATGGCGTATTGGGGGCCGGACCTGAGCCGGATTTTCGGGGGAACGCAACCGGCCGTGAACATCAACTTCGACGGTACGACCAACATCGATTCCTTGAACTTTTCCTATGACGGAACGCTAGCGACACAGTATCTGGTGACGATCATTGAGTCCCATACGAAGATACCGATACCGATTCCTGTTCCCAGCATTGATTTGTTGAAGCCGCGGCTGTCGTCGCAGGCGCCTACCGTGTTGAAGGTGGCGCAATTGACGCCGGTTGCGAGCGAGGATTTTGCAGGCGCGGCAACGGCTGCGCTGGCCAAGATGTTCGATACGGCGGACGTGGTGAGCGGAAGCGGGCAGTTGGACGTTCTGCGCTATGGGCGGGTGTTCAAGGCGCGACAACGGGCCGCGGTGCGCGGTGCGGGTGCGTACTACGACGGCGAGTATTACGTGAAGAGTGTGACCCACAATATAAAACGAGGCGAGTACAAGCAGAGCTTCAACCTGGCGAGGGGTGGAGTGGGTTCGGCGATTTCGACGGTGAGCGCATGAGGTCAGGGCGAAAGTATTTCGGCGTGTACCGGGGGACCGTGGCCAACAATGTGGACCCGCTCCAGATTGGGCGGATCATGGCGACTGTGCCGGATGTGGGAGGAGAGATTCCCACCACCTGGGCCATGCCTTGCGTTCCATTTGCGGGCAAGCAGATGGGCGCATTCGTGGTGCCGCAGATTGGGTCGGGAGTCTTTGTGCAGTTCGAGGGAGGCGATCCGGATCGGCCGGTGTGGACAGGTGGCTGGTGGGGAGACGTGGCGGAGGTGCCGGCACTAGCGCTGGCGGGGGTGCCGGGCAATCCGAACATTGTGTTTCAGACGACGCTGCAGAATGCGATCGTGATCAGCGATCTGCCCGGGCCGACGGGCGGGATCATGCTGAAGAGTACGACCGGGGCATCGATCATCGTGAACGACACGGGGATCTATATTCAGAACGGCAAAGGCGCGAGCATTGTGATGACCGGTCCGACGGTTACGGTGAATGCCGGGGCGCTGGTGGTGGTGTAGGAAGGAAGAGGAGATATGCCGGGATTTCTAGTGCACGTTGGGGCGACTGTGCTGTGTTCGCATGGCGGACAGGCTCAGCCCACGGTGCCCAATCCGCGAGTGACAGTGAGTGGCCAGCCGACGGTGACGATTGTCGCGCCTTATGTGGTGGCGGGGTGTGCGCTGCCTCCGCCTCCGGCTGCGAATGGGCCCTGCGTGACGGGGCAATGGACTGTGGGGTCGACCCGGGTTACGTCTAATGGGCAGCCCCTGGTGGTGCTTAGCAGTCTGGCGATTTGTGCGCCTAGTGGAACGCCGCTGATTATCGCAGTAACCCAGACGAGGGCCACTGCAACCTAACCGCAATTAGAGCCAAGGGCCGCAAATATGAACATCGATTTCCCATATCACTTTGACGGGCGGGGACGGACGGCGGCGACGGACGAGGACGATCATATTCGCGACATGATCGAGCAGTTGCTGTTTACCTCGCCCGGTGAGCGAGTGAATCGGCCTGATTTCGGCAGCGGGCTGCTGCAGATGGTGTTTGCGCCGAACAGTCCGGAACTGGCGGCCACTTTGCAGTACACCACGCAGGCGGCGCTGCAACGCTATTTGGGAGACGTGATCGATCTACAGCTGGTGGAAGTGACGGCGCAGGATTCGACGCTCAGTGTGACGGTGAAGTATGTAGTGAAGAGTAGCGGCAACGCACGCACAGAGAACTTTGTGCGCAGCGCACCGAGCGTGTAAGCGCGATTCGATGGAGCATCTTGTATGAACGACTCAAACTTGATCTGCCGGGAAGAGCGACGGCGCGAGGATGTGAGGGCCGCCAGCCTGTTTGGCTTGGATTACGTTGAGGTCGTTGACGAACGGCAGATGACGCTGAATGTCTTTTTTCTGGGGAAGGCGCCGCAGAAGGTTGAGGCTGCCAATGTGGTGCTGACCGGCGGCCGCCGCATTCGCGATGTGCAGATCAAGTCGGTGAGTGTGAAACGGCAGCCGGATCCGACGCTCGACGATTGTCTCGAGATCAAGGTTACGAAGGCAGGGGATTTCTCGGACTACACCATCAGTCTCGAGAAGGTTCGAGATGGGCAGGCGACGGGCGAGCCGATGGATGGGTTCGATCCGCGGTACTGGCAGGTGAGCTTCAGTTTCAAGGCCAGTTGTCCCACGGATTTGGATTGCAAGCAGGCATGCGGGTGCGCTCGGCCGCAGCGCACGCAGCCGGATATCGATTACCTCGCGAAAGATTATGAAAGCTTTCGCGAACTGATTCTGGACCGGCTGGCGCTGATCTTACCGAAGTGGAACGAGACACATGCGCCTGATCTGGGCATTACGTTGGTGGAATTGCTGGCTTATGCGGGGGACTACCTGAGCTACTACCAAGATGCGGTCGCGACAGAGGCTTATCTTGGAACGGCACGTCAGCGAATTTCGGTGCGGCGGCACGCGCGGTTGGTCGACTATCTGATGCACGAGGGGTGCGACGGGCGGGCATGGTTGACGCTCTGGACCGATATTCCACAGCGGGACTTCGATCCCACACAGATCTACTTTGTGACGCCGTTTTCTGGGGCGCCTGGAGATCGGCACATTCTCGCTCCAAAGGACCTTGTTGGCGTAGACCCTGCGACGTATGAAGTCTTCGAGCCTCTCTACTGGAACGGAGACAAGATTTCTATTGCTGCGGCGCACAGTGAGATTCCGTTCTACGCCTGGGGCGATTGTGAATGCTGCCTGGCACCGGGGGCGACTTCGGCGACATTGAAAGATGAATGGGTCGATCCGCCGCCACCGCCAACGCCTGCACCGTCGACGCCGTCTTCTCCTGCAGCCGCAACTCCGCCGGGAGTGCCTACGGTTCAGGCATTGACCGCGAGTACTCCGAGCGATGGTCCTCCGGGAAAAATTCGCAGCTTGCAGCTTAAGGTTGGCGACATTCTCATTTTCGAAGAGGTGCTTGGCCCGAAAACGGGTCGGGCTTCCGATGCGGATCCGTCGCATCGGCAAGCGGTGCGACTCACGAAAGTAGCACCGGGAGCCGACCCCCTCTATGGACAGAAGCCTTACGGAACGCCGATTGTGGAGATCGAGTGGGCTTCGGAGGACGCGCTCAGGTTCCCGCTCTGCATTTCCTCGCAGGAACCACCTCCCGATTGTGGCTGCCTGGAAAACGTGAGCGTAGCGAGGGGGAACGTGATCCTGGTGGATAACGGGTTGGATACGACGGAGGTTCTCCCCGTGGTGCCCACCGAGTCGACCTCGCCGCAGTGCCCGAAGTGTTGCGAACCGGCGAGCGTGACCATTTTGGCTGGATTGTTTCGTCCCGTGCTCAGCCGGCAGCAGTTGACGTTCAGTCTGCCGCTGCCTCCGGCGTGTTCGGCGACCGAATTTCTGCGGCAGGATCCGCGGCAGGCTCTGCCCTGGATTTCGCTGAGCAGTATTCCGCCCGCGGCTGGCTGCGCTGGCATTGCGGATTCGAAGCAACCACAACCGCCTTGCGAAATTCCGCCCTTATTTATTTTCGACGATTTCGCCGATCCTACGGGATTAGCGAAGAGTCTACATCCGCCTGCTACCGCCAATGCGCAGTTTTTGTTGGCGCAGTTGAGCCCAAAGACGCGGCAGGATCTGGCCGCCTGGGATGGTTCCGTGCCTCTGAAGGACTCTTTGGCTGGAGAACTCAAGGCGGATATGAACGCGCTGCTCGAGACCTGGACGGTCAGGCGCGATTTGCTGGAAAGCGGTCCGGGCGACCTCGACTTCGTAGTTGAGATGGACAACGACGGGTTTGGCCATATTCGCTTTGGGGATGGCGTGTGCGGACGGCGGCCGGATGCGGGCACTTTGTTCCGGGCGAATTACCGTGTGGGGAACGGAAAAGCCGGAAATGTTGGCGCCGAGACGATCACGTACGTTGTTCCCCGTAGCGAAACTATTGGCGGGGTAAAGATTCTGCCACACAACCCGCTGCCCGCGAGCGGGGGTGCCGATCCCGAGCCCATCGACGAAGTGAAGCTGTTTGCGCCTTATGCCTTTCGGGGTCAACTGGAACGCGCCGTTACAGCTGGCGACTATGCGGCTATCGCTGGAGACAATGAACGGCGGCTGGAGGGGCGGGCCACTCTGGAAGCCGAGGACTCCGCGACTTGCACGGCGCCGTTTGCACGATTGCAGGGGGCGAAGGCGGGGTTGCGCTGGACCGGAAGCTGGTATACGGCGCTGGTTGCACTAGATCCCGCGGGATCTGAGACGGCGGATTCGGAACTAATTGATGAAGTTACAGATTATCTGGAGCCATTCCGCCGGGTGGGCCACGATCTTGAGGTAAGCGCAGCCGAGTACGTTCCGCTGAAGGTGAGCCTAACGATTTGCGTACTGCCGAACTATCTGCGCGGGCACGTGGAAGCGGCGGTCCTCGACGCTTTGAGTACTCGAGTGTTGCTGGACGGCAGGCTGGGCTTCTTTCATCCCGACAATTTGAGTTTCGGCGATGGCATCTATGTGAGCCGGTTGCTGGCGACGGTGCAGGCGATTACCGGCGTGCAGAACGCGGTGGTGACGGAACTGGAGCGATTTGAGCTGAGTGAAGCGGATCCCGCTATCGACCAGCCCAGTGAAGAGCTACCGCTGAATTCGGCGCTGTTACTGGGGCCGTTCGAGATTGCTCAGCTCGACAACGACCCGAACTTTCCGGAGAACGGCGTTCTGATTTTGGATGTGCGAGGTGGACGATGAAACCACCGTGCGGCTGCTGCGCTGGTTTGGAAGCGGTAACACCAGAACTGGAGGCGAACCGGCCGGGGCTTTCCGCGCTCGTGTATCGCGCGGGGACGTATGCGACTTTCCTGGACAGCATGCTGGCGCGGATCTCGGGCATTTACCTAGATGTGCCTGTCCCCGAAGGCAGCGGGGTGCTGCAGCGGATTTTCCCGCTCAACGGGCTGGTGCTAAATGGCGACAAGTTTGAGAGAGTGAGCGCGGGGCTCAGCACTCGCGAGCTGGACGATCCGTCGATCGCACTGCTCGATGCCTGGGCAACGGTGGCCGATGTGTTGACGTTTTACGAAGAACGCATCGCGAATGAAGGGTTTTTGCGCACAGCGACGGAACGGCGGTCGATCCTGGAGTTGGCTCGGCTGGTGGGCTACCGGATGCGGCCAGGAGTTTCTTCCAGCGTTTATCTAGCATTCACGGTCAGCGATGGGTTCAACGGGATTATTCCGGCGGGCGCGCGGGCACAGAGCATTCCAGTAGCGGGTCAGAAACCGCAGCCGTTTGAGACTTATGAGGATCTGGTGGCACGGGATGTTTGGAACAAGGTGAAGCCGCGATTGACGCGGCCGCAGGTCATTACGCTGGCTTGCGGTCCCGCCGGCCAGGCAGTAGCAATTGACCAGGGCACGGATGCGACCACGCGCGACACGCTGTATTTCGATGGCATTTCGACGAACCTGAAAACAGGCGACGCCTTGTTGATCGTTTCAGGAGACGGGTCCGGACAGCAGGCCTTGCGCTTTGCGCAGTCAGTGACGGTGCAAGCCGACCAGAAGCGTACGGAAGTCAGGCTGCAGGAGGCGTTGCCGACGCTGCCGTCGGGACTAGGCGGTGCGGCGCAGGCGATCACCGTGCTGCAAGACACGCTCAACCCATTTATCGAAGACGCCTCGAATATTTTCGGCGGCGGCGATCTGGCCGCTCAGGTAGCGGGCCTTTTACGGAAGCTTTTGGAGGATGCGCAGGCTCTTGTGGATGCAAACTCTGCGACAGCCACTGCAACGGACGTGGCGGGACTGCTCGTTCCATTGATCCCGGAAATTCAGGAAAAGCACGAAGTTGCGGTTAGGCGGGGCTTCACACGGCTGGAGCCGTGGATTTCCGATGTCAGTAACGCTCTTACGTCGTTGGTCGAGCAAATTCCCAGCCTGGATGACGCCCGGGGCACCGTGGCGAGCCCTGCCATTGCGGGTGTCCCGCAGCCGGTGCCGCCAGCGCTGGGGCA
>Ga0137418_10006606_pt1 | contig 10669 bp, 9 predicted proteins | sample CZODoug3_1_2_16f_FD_122242 | JGI IMG/M metagenome (GOLD analysis project Ga0137418, IMG submission 122242) | Vadose zone soil fungal communities from Angelo Coast Range Reserve, California, USA - CZODoug3_1_2_16fungal (Hybrid Assembly) | ecosystem: Environmental > Terrestrial > Soil > Vadose... | reverse complement strand
GTTTGCGCGTAAGCGTCGCCGATTCCGATGATCTTTCCATCCGGCCCAGTCGCGGTCGTCCCTGAAACGCTGATGTGCTTACCGATCCGCACGGCGCGCGAATACCCCACGATTGGCTCCCAAGGCGTTCCTGTTGCAAAGTTTTGGCGTGGCATTTTGGTCCTCTCCGGCAGGCAGGAAAACGAATCGCCGTTGCCCCGCATGCTAAACTTAAAGGAAGTATGGCACAGGCTGGCCACGCTCGAGCCGGGTGCCGGAAGACCAATCTATGCGCTGCAATAATATTCTGGAAGCGGTGGGACGTATCCCGCTGATCCGGCTGAACCGGATCAATCAGGGCCTGAAGCCGCAGATGTGGATCAAGGCGGAGATGCTGAACCCCGGCGGCTCCGTGAAAGACCGCATCGGCATCACCATGATTGATGAAGCCGAGAAAAAAGGTTTGCTGAAACCCGGCGGCACCATCATTGAGGGCACTTCCGGCAACACAGGCATGGGGCTGGCTCTTGTTGCGGCCGTGCGTGGGTACAAGTGCGTCTTCACCACCACCGACAAGCAGTCCAAGGAAAAAGTGGATTTGCTGAAAGCTTTGGGCGCCGAAGTGATTGTATGCCCCACCGCCGTCGAGCCGGAAGACCCGCGCAGCTATTACAGCGTGGCGAAAAAACTTGCGCGCGAAATCCCCAACTCTTATTACCCGAATCAGTACGACAATCCGTGCAACCCCGACGCCCACTACAAAACCACTGGCCCCGAAATCTGGGAAGACACCGAAGGCAAAATCACGCATTTTGTGTGCGGCATGGGCACCGGCGGCACCATCAGCGGCGTGGGCAAATTTTTGAAGGAAAAGAAGCCCAGCGTTCAGATTATCGGCGTCGACCCCGAAGGCTCGCTCTATTTCGATTTTCACAAGACCGGAAAAATCACCAAGGCACGCACTTACGTCGTGGAAGGCATCGGCGAGGATTTCTTTCCCACCACCATGCACATGGAGATTCTCGACGACGTCATTCAGGTGAATGACGAGGAATGTTTCGTCGTCGCCCGGCGTCTGGCCAAGCAGGAAGGTATTTTCACTGGCGGTTCGGGCGGCGGTTGCCTGAGCGCTGCCCTACGCTTGGCAAAGGACCTTGGACCGAACGATTTTGTCGTCGCGCTGCTTCCCGATACCGGCATGCGCTATTTGAGCAAAGTCTACAACGACGAATGGATGCGCGAGCGCGGCTACGTCGAATCCAGCGTGCCCATCACCGCCGCGGAAGTCGTCAACGCCAAGCGGCAGTCCGGCAAAGTCCGCGAACTGGTGATTGCGCGCCCCTATCAAACTGTCTTCCACGCGTTGAAAACCATGCAGGAACAGGATATCTCTCAAATCCCGGTCTTCGAAGAAACTCTGCCCATCGGCACCATTTACGAAGACCAGATTCTCACTCTCGCCTTGCAGGGCAAGGACCTGCGCAAACTGGTTGTGCGCGAAGTGATGAGCAAGCCGCTTCCCCGAATCCCGGGTTCTTCGCCCGTCGAGCGTGTCACCTACATGCTCAGCCACGAAAATCCCGCCGTGTTCGTGGAAATGGACGAAGCGAAGTTCGAGATACTCACCAAGTACGACCTGATGAGCACGGTAGCCGGCCTGATGGAACAAAAACGCTAGCCGCAATCCTCACACGCGCGGCGCAGAGCACAGGAAAAACTAAAAGTGAAAATTCAGGACTTCAACGATCGGCTGAAGGATTCCATTCTTATCGCGGATGGCGCCATGGGCTCCATGCTCTATGAAGCTGTCGGATCGGTGCGCTGCTTCGATGAATTGAACGCCACCGAGCCCGAGGCGGTTTTTCGCGTTCATCAGGCATATATCGAAGCCGGCGCGCAGATCATCGAGACCAATACATTTGGCGCGAATCGCTTCAAACTCGCTCCCCTGGGCCTTGGCGACGAAGTGCAGCGACTCAACAGCCGCGGCGTGAAAGTTGCCCGCGAAGCGCGCGAAGCCGCCTCCCGCGAAATATTGATCGCCGGCTCGATTGGGCCGCTCGGCATCGGTGTTCAGGCGCGCCATCCCGAGCCGGAACAGATTCGCGCCATTTTTCACGAACAGGCAATGGCGCTTGAAGAACGCGGCGTCGACCTTTTTATTCTCGAAACGTTTTCTTACATTGAAGAAATTTTGCTCGCTATCGAAGCGATCCGTTCATTCTCCAATCTTCCCATCGTCGCGCAGCTTACTTATTCAGAGGAAGGCACCACCTTCGGCGATGTCCGCCCGTTTCTTGCCTCGTCGCTCCTGAAAGACAAAAACGTTCAGGTGATCGGCGCGAATTGCACGTTGGGTCCGCAATCGCTGCTGCCCATCTTGCAGGAGCTTTCGAACGCGCAGAACTGCTGCATCAGCGGCATGCCCAACGCCGGATTTCCCAAACGCGAAGGCGACCGCATCGTTTACCCGAAATCCTCGCCGCAATATTTCGCCGAATTTGCGCGCGAAGCCGCGGGACTCGGCGTGCGCATTCTTGGCGGATGCTGCGGCACAACTCCTGCACACATTCGCGCGATGGCCGAGGCAGTGAAGTCGCTCCACCCGGCAAAAACGCATTCGGCAGCCACGGTTGTGGCCGCTGCTCAGCCTGCCGTCCCCTTGCAGGAGCGCGACCCCGAAAGCAAGTTCTGGAAAAGACTGCAGAAAAAAGAATTTACGGTGTGCGTGGAAATCGATCCGCCAAAGGGCATCGCGCTCGACCGCATCTACGAGCAGGTGGACCGCGTGATGGCTTCAAAGAAAGTCGACGCCATCGACATCAACAGCGGCGCGATGGCTCGCGTCGGTATGGACGCGCTGGTCGTCGCCGGCGCTCTCGAAGCGCGAGGCATTGAAACCGTGCCGCACCTGACCACCCGCGACCAGAACATCATCGGCCTGCAAGCGATGCTTCTCGGCGCGTGGACGGTCGGCGGCGTGCGCAATGTGCTCGCGATCACCGGTGATCCGCCATCGGTAGGCGATTATCCGGAAACCAGCGGCGTCTATGAAGTCGATTCCGTCGGCCTGGTGAAAATTCTGCACCGCCTCAATCAAGGCACCGACTGGGCGGGGAAAACCCTTGGCGGGCAAACCAATTTCACGATCGGAGTCGCGGTGAATCCCGTCGCGGATGATCTCGACGCCGAAATCGCCCGCTTCCACGCCAAGGTCGAAGCCGGCGCTCACTTCGCCATGACCCAACCGCTTTTCGATCCGGCGCACTGGCACGCGTTCATGAAAAAACTTGGCGGCAAGCTGCCTATTCCCGTGCTCATCGGCGTCTGGCCGCTGAACAGTTACAAACAGGCTTTGCGCCTCAACAACGAAGTTCCCGGCATTGTAATTCCCGAGCCGCTCCTGAAATCCATGGAAGCGGCCGGCGCAACAGCGCGTGATTGCGGCTTCGAAGTTGCGCGCGAAATGCTGGCGTGGGCGCGCACCGAACTCGCTGGCGCTTATTTGATTCCGCCCTTCAAACGTTACGAAGAAATTCTGGAAATTTTGTAGCAGCGAGCTGAAGTTACTTCTGCAAGTATCAGGCGGCGCTCGCTTCGGCCGCCGGGGGCACTGCCGTTTGTCCCTTCACCACGCGGCGGAAGATGGGCAACAGCACCAGGTAAATCAAGCCAATCGCAAATGGGGCCAGCAGCGCCCAGACCACAACCGCGTGCCACGTGGTGTTCCACAGAAGCTTGATCGCGCCCCACAAATTCGCATGCGCCATCGAAACAATCTGCAAAACCGAAAGCGGCAAGTGCGGCGCGCGGAAAAGTTTTTCGCCCAATCGAAAAAACGGCAGCAGCAGTGCCACCTGCGCGGGATACAAAAAGTAGTTCACCAACTGCATCGCGGGTAGATTCAAACCGAACGCCAGGCCCGCCAATCCGCACAACCACACGCTCCAGCCGAATGCCGGGATCACCGCCAGCGTGACGCTTAAGGCGAGACTCAGCGCGAGCTTCTCTGGTGTTACACCTTGCCGCAACAATTTCACCAAAGGTTTTATTACCCGGCGCTGTAGAAAATTCTCTCTCATGCGACTTTTCTCGGAACCAGTACTCCCACTCGCTCGTTTGGCCCCAACGCAAAGGGCTACAGCGGAGTGTGCAAGGACCTCGCGCGTTGTCCGGCAGATATGAGAGCACTTTAATTGCCAGACACGTCTTCAAATAACGTATCCGCAAGAAAATGCGATAAATCCTAAATTAAATTATTGTTTTGTTTCGGGCGGACTCTGCGCCGTGTGATCGTGAATGATGCGCCAGCCTTCGGGAAATTTCTGAAAAACCAGTGTGAAGATGCCGCCGACGTCTCCCGCTTGCCGCTGCAAGTGCCATTTTCCCAGCACAAGCGCCGCATCCGGTCCAAGCTGGCGAATTTCGAGTTCTGAAAAATCCAGCGTGCCCATCGCGGCTTTGTCCGCGTAACTCTTCTCGTAACGTGTCATCACCGGTTGCCAGCCACGCGTAAATCCGCCGGTTCCTGCAAAGGTCAGTTCAGAGGAGTTCCAGTAGCCCTGCATGAAGCCGCGAATGTTGCCCTTGTTCCAATCGCTCTGCTGGGCCGTCAGCACCGCCAGGATTGCCGCGCGGTTGGCATCGCTGGCCTTCTCAGGCGCTGGGAGCGCCTTCACGCAGGCGGCGACGATGATTCCTCCCAGAAGGGAGGCTAGAAATAGGCTGGAAACCGTTGATTTCATGGTCATGGAGTGTCCTCTAACTGCTTGTGTAAGAATAAGATAGAGGGGATCTTGGGGCAAGTCCTGGTTGCCGGCCAAGGTGCCATTCCGGAAGTGCTATCCGCGTAGTACTTAGGAGCTATTGGGTTAATAGGGTGTGAACGCCAGAATCGTAGGTGAGGGAAATGATGTTCTCCGCAGCTCTACTTTCGATCGCGGTCGTGGCCATGGGGCAGTTCGCCTTGTATTACTGGCGCGCCGTGTTCACCGGGATGGCCAGCCTGCCGATTTCCAGCCGCGTGCTGGAAGCGGCGCAGGTGCGGGAGGAATCCCTGTGCGGAAACGACTTTGACAAATTCGCCAGCCTGCTGACACTGACCCCCGAACTGAAGGAATCGAAGGGCGGGCTGGGCATGGTTCGCGCTTATTACGCTGTGGTCAAGAGCGCAGAGACGATGCTTGCCAGCTTCTCTCCGATGATGGCCGGCTGGGCCGAAAAAGAGCGCATGCTTTGTGCGCGCATTGCCGCGATTCACATTGACCGGCGCCTGGAAGCGAACATGCTCCAAGCCGCATCCATCCGTTCCCTCTAGTTTTTCACCCACCACAATTTCCATTACAGCTTTCCAATCGCCGGGATTAATACGCCCAGCGGACCAGGGTTGCGCCGGAGGTGAAGCCTGCGCCGACGGCGGCAAGGAGGACGAGGTCGCCCTTCTTAAGCTTCTTTTCGTCGAGGGCGGTCTGCATCGCTAACGGAATCGTGCCGGCGGTGGTGTTGCCGTACTGCTCGATATTGATGATCACCTTCTCGAGCGGCATTCCGAGGCGCTCGGCGGTGGCGGTGATGATGCGCCGGTTGGCCTGGTGCGCGATGAAGCAGTCCACGTCCTTGCCGGTCAGGCCGTTTTTCGCCAGGACGCGCTCGGTCATTTCCGCCATTTTCTTTACCGCATATTTGAAAACGTTCTTCCCGTCCTGGTGGATGTAGTGCATTTTCTTGTCCACGGTTTCATGCGAAGCGGGGTTCAGGCTGCCGCCGCCCGGCATGTAAAGGTACTGGCCACCCATGCCTTCGATCTGCGCGACGTGATCGATGATGCCGGCTTCGCCGTCCGCGGCGGGTTCCAGCAGGACGGCTCCGGCGCCGTCGCCAAAGATGATGCAGACGGAGCGATCGGTGAAGTCGGTCATGGAGGAGTTCACGTCCGAGCCGATCACCAGAACCTTTTTGTATTGCCCGGATTCGATGAACTTGGTGCCGACGTTGAGCGAATAGAGGAATCCGGAACAGCCCGCGGAAACGTCGAAGCCCCAGGTGTTGGTCATGCCCAGCTTGTGCTGCACCAGGCAGGCGGTGGAGGGATACATCATGTCCGGCGTGACCGTGCCGACGACGATCAGATCCACCGACTGCAAATCGAAGGGATGCTTGCACTGCAGCTTTTTCACGGCTTCGACGGCGAGGTCGCTGGCGGCTACGCCCTTGTCGGCAAGGTGGCGTTCGCGGATGCCGACGCGGTCCATGATCCATTCATTGGTGGTGTCCACCATTTTTTCCAGATCGGCGTTGGTCAGGAGGCGCGGAGGAACGTAACCGGCTACACCCGTGATTTTTGCGGATTTGCAGCGAGCCATGTTTCTCCTTGCAGAAAACTAGCAGCCAGCGGGAAAGATTGATTGTAAATTATGTGGTTTGCCGGAAACAAGCGCGCGCGGAATTTTTCGCTCAGTTGGCTCATTGCGCTTATTTTGCCGCCGCGGGGGGAAGAATTTCGTAGCGCCAGGTGAAGGCGGCGGTTTTTTTCAGCATGGCGGCGACGGAACAATATTTTTCCTCGGTCAGGGACATGGCGTGCTGGACGGCGGCTTCGTCGAGCGTGCCGCGCAGGCGGAAGAGGACTTCGAGCTTCGTCCAGACGGTGGGCGGCTCGGCGGCGCGCTCGCCGGAGCAGAGGACTTCGAGCGACTCGAGTTTCTGGCGCTTTTTTTCGAGGATCAGGACCATGTCCGTGGCGGTGCAGGCGCCGAGCGCCATCAATGTCATTTCCATGGCGCCGGGAGCCTTGTTCGATTCGCGGTCGGAATCAAACGGCACCGCGTGCCCGGACGGGCTGGTGGCGAGGAATTTCTGCTCGCCGATCCATTGAATGGAGGCTGTTTGCATGGAAACCTTCCTGTGTTGGTGGAGTACAGTGTGGTTCGATGCGGCTGCAGGAATAATGTAACAGAAGAGGGTGGGTGGTGACTGATGGGAGAGATTGCATGTAGCGGCCGCCTTCTGAGGCGGGCGAGGTTTGTTCGGTCTGATGCCCTCGGGAGAATTGGTATGACCAATATCCTGCACCCCCCTGTTTTTGCGTAAGAGACGCAGCCAAAGGAGTTAGCAGAACGCAAAGCGCAGCTGGCCTGCAGCCTGTGGCCGACAGTTCCGAGTGGGAAAAGAGCCCTTCGGCAGGCTCAGGGTGGACATCCTTCGTCGGATGTCCAGAACAGGAAAAGGTCAAGGGGGAAGAGGAGGGAATGCGGACGAGTTGAGGGCCCAAGTGTCACAAGACAATCTAACACAGTATGATAACGCTATCAATAGTTAATTATATGATATACAATTCGAACGCGCAGGTACGCTGACTCTGACTCGACAAACGCCGGAGGCGTGCCAGAAATTAGCCCAGCCCGTAAGGGCTGGGTACGAATCTCAGATGATCCCAAGCGCCGGAGGTGCGACACCTGTCTCACACATACGCCGAAAACGTAATTCATGTTGTGTTCAGCACCAAAGATCGCCAAAAACTCATGCCGGGGGAATTTCGTCCTCTAATGTGGGCTTACGTAGGGGGTATCTGCAAAAAATTCGACATTCGTGTCCTTGCTGCGGGAGGGATGGAAGATCACATTCATCTCCTACTTCGAATTCCTCCGACATTGGCGTTGGCCAAGGCGGTTCTTGCCATCAAATCGAACTCTTCGCGATGGGCGAGTGAGGAAGGTCACAAATTCGCATGGCAGCAGGGGTATGGGGCATTTAGCGTGAGTAGTTCTATTGTCCCCACGGTCGTTCGTTACATACAGAATCAGGAGGCGCATCACAGAAGAATGAGTTTTGATGCGGAATTTATCGCATTGTTAAGAAAGCACGGGATGGAATTCGATCCTAAATATGTTTTTGGATAAGTGCCGCGCCTCCGGCGCTCGGGTTGTCATCACGTTGATACCCAGCCCTTACGGGCTGGGCTAAATTCTGGCACGCCTCCGGCGTTTGTCGAATCAGAGTCAGATTACATGCGCCTTCGAATCAGGAGGCGATGAGCTAAAGTAGAAAACGTCCCGTCTATCCCCCACGCCCAACGCAGTCAGGGCGGCGCAAGCGAGGATTATGCTGCTTCTAAGGGCTTCTTAAAAAATCGTCGGGATATTCTGTCCATGATCTGTTCAAAACGCGACATGGTCTCGTCATCTGAGACCCAACCGACGTTCTTGTTCTGAAGATACTGGTGAAAAAAGTCCCGGAACGAAAGCAACCCGACGCCAGCCATCCGGCTCCTCTCCATGAGGCACTCGCTAAGAGTGATTTTCCTCGTCAGCAGAAAGGGCTTCAGAATCTCGATGTCTGAGATCTCTATTACCAGTAGAGAGGTGCAGTTGAGACCTGGGTCCAGGTGCTTCTTACGCCTAAGGGCCTCAAAAACACCAGCCAAATAAGAGGCTGTGATCACGGAACCTACAAAGGCGTCCTGGACGACCAAAACCGGGATAACGATCTTCACTCCCGACGTATCGAGGCCGTTCAAGGATCTTCGTTTTGCGGACTTGTCCGCAAAGACTGCTGAGATTTTTCGAACGAGCTGCTCGACACCGGCACCCTTTTGACCGCCAAACTTGCGGTCGAGGTCTCGCACAAATTCGTCCTCGCTCTCCGCATACTTCGCGTTCGCATTCAGAAAGCCGCCTTTGTACTCCATCACGACCATGAACTCTCCTGCCGAGACGATCCCGTCAAAGGCTTCCTCACCGTTATCGGAGAACCTCGGAAAGGGAACGTAATTCTCTGCTGACGCTGCAAGAGATTGAGCGAGGACTTGAGAGACATATTCCTCGAAGAGGTGTCCCCACTCCGTAAATAGCAGAGACCTGTCCTCTTCGGTCCCAAGAGAATTGAATACGGTCCAAAACAAGCCAGATTCAAGCTTCTCTTGAACAAACCCCAGGTGAAGCGGTATTACGTTGTCTTGTCCGGCCTCTACGAAGGGTTTCTTGCGGAGAGCTATGAAATCATGGTGCACTTTCAGGCCGGTCTGCTCACGCGTGGAAGCTTCAAGCCCTTCCATCGTAATTCGCTCCATTAGCCAGAATCTCTCAACGATGTCCCGAGGAGCTTCTGCAAAAAATGTCTTTACGGCGATGCACGCGAGCCCCGGGTCTTCGATTAGCCTCTGATAATCCAAAGTGATGTAGTAGGTGAGAAGACCGAGAATATGATCAACGTAGTCCTCAAGTGTCATTCCGCAGGTCTGCTCGAATGTATTTCGAAGGTTTAGCGAACACAGTGATCTCTTCGCGAGGTCACCGAATATCATGTCACTTCGCACGATGCTCGTGTGGATTGCGGGAGGATTGTTGACTTCAAGGCCGGACCCCAGTTGCAGTTGGAGCGCAATTTTTCTCTTGGCTGGTGGACGGTCCGGGCTAATTGCCGAAATGTTCTCTGGCGTAACGAGGAAGTCGTTTATCATCATCAGACAACGCCCCAATCTGTAGGCCGATTCGTTGTCGATATGAGTTCGAAGCTCGCCGATGTTCGTGCCATCTGCCATCACTCTTTTCATTAGGGTCAAAACTTGAAGAGAATGAAAGGGGCGGCGGATGACCAGGCGCTCCTGGGCGAAGGTATTCTTAAGACGTGCGAATAAGTCGTCGTCAAGAAACCGATTAACAAGGAAAGTTTGCAATTCGTGGGTGCTCTGTTCGTTAGAGTGGAAACGGTCCAAGACTAAGAGGAGATTCATCCAGGCCAGTATTGGAACCACATTTCGCGTTTCCAGCAGACGAATTTCATCGAGCAGCTCCGCGTCAGTCGGGCGCCTGCCAAACATTTCTTTCCAGCTAGTGTACTTGAGAAAAAGAGGAGACACCGTGCACTCCTTGTGCTGCCGAGTGGTATCGAAATGCGGTTAGTAATTTGAATGCGCTCCTTAACACCGAAGTTGACATTATAATCCGATAATCCGCAGACGACTTGGGAACGGGGGTGCATTGAGTCAGGCGGCCGGGTGCCCCGGGTTCCGCTTTTTGGTACCCGGGTCTTGGGGTCGCTCCCTGCTCCTCTCTTCTTTCTGCCACTTAACCTTCAACTTTTGACTTTCAAGTTCCGATCCCCGACCGTTACTTTTTCGGCGCAAAATCGTTCCAGTACTACAGAATACTATTGCCTAGTTGTTACTGACGCGAGAGAATGGGCCATGCTTGCGCGGGGATTGGTCTCTCTACACAGCCCGCCCCTTCTCGGTCAAAAACCTTCCTTAGTTAAGTCCCGTGTTTCCATCACTTCAAAACTGATAGAAAGCAAACGACTTCAAGTTCTTTATTTCGGTCACTTACGAAAAACAGGGGGGTGGGGGAGTTATGGACATCTAACGAAAGATGTCCACCCTGAGCCTGCCGAAGGGTTCTTCTCTATATTCCGCTCTTTCTTTTTGGGCCGTCCCGCACTCGCCACTTCCGTACCCGGGGCAAAGGGTCACCAAAAATTCAGGGTCGACCAGGAGACAAGAGAAGGCGAGAAGAGTCGTTCATGCCGGTTGAAATCACCGGCTTGTGAGTTAGGGTGGGAAAAAGATTTGGGAGAAGTTTTGTTTGCAGGGATTGCGCCGGGACTGAAGTCCCGGCCTCCTAAAGATGAATTGGGACGCCTCTGAGTTGCCGATAGATAACCGGTGGAAAGAAGAAAGGTGCGCAACGCGACCAGC